>FWPV01011714.1_pt1 | contig 13820 bp, 17 predicted proteins | sample 2228371 | NCBI WGS metagenome assembly FWPV01 (sample SAMEA103939776, study PRJEB20133) | metagenome | reverse complement strand
TTTTCTTATGGCTAAGGTTGTTTTGGCGTTTTTGTGTAATTTTACTTGCATACGTTCTCTATTATATCATAGAACGTAGCGTTAGTCAACATTTAAGATAGTTACTGATAGTTGCCCCTGGCACTTGATAAAACCAATCAAATTCTGGAAACTCTCTTTGGTCTTCAATATGGGCAAATATTACTGCGTAGCAATGTTTGAGTTTTTCAATAGTTGTGTCGCTGAAATCGTTAAACGTCCATGTATGATTTGAACTCGACTCTTTGTAGTGTTTATATTCGTAATCTCCGTAAGCATCTTTACCGTCCCTCGAACCAGCATGACAAGGAAGTAAAATATGATTAAGTCCATCCGAGATTAATATCTCAAAGATTTTACTACTTGAGTAGATGTCTTCAATTCCATATTTTCTGAATAATTCATCCTGTATTTCGGCAAGTCTTTTGATAAGACGGCTCAAATCTTTATCCATAGTTAAATAGGACACCAAATTTGATAAAATAGTTTGTAGTTATTTTAACATAGTGCTGTTTTAAAGAGTTAGAGTGAAAATTTATGAAAACTTCAGTGAATTATAATCCCAAGCTAGATAATAACCTTATCCTCAATGATTGCCTGTTAATATTTTCTTCAATTTCTAATCATTCTGCAGACCACTGTATAACAGACCCACCTTATAATATCTCTGGATATGATGGCAAGAAGAAAATCGGATGGTTGAAATCCAATAACTATTGGACTAAGGAGAAGAATTTTACCAAGATTGACGAGAAATGGGACAGTTTCTCAAACAAGACTTATGAAGATTTCACTCGAACTTGGTTAAAAGAAATATTCAGGATTGTTAAGCCCAACGGAAACATCATTATATTTGGTAGTTATCACAATATCTTTAAAATCGCTTCAGTCTTGGAACAAGAAGAAAAGAAAATACTTAATTTTATTACTTGGTATAAGAGAAATGCCTTTCCTAATATAACTCACCGCATGCTCTGCGATAGCACTGAATTCGTGATTTGGGCGGTCAATAATTCCCAAAAGGATGCTAAGAATTGGGTGTTTAACTATGAAACGCTCAAGAAGCTAAATGGAGTTAAGAAATGCGACAAGTGTAAGAAAACACTTGAATCAGATTTCTCATATTGTCCCTTTTGTGGCAGTCCTGATTTAAAGGCACTGAACCTACAAATGCGAAATATGTGGGACATACCGGGAACACCAACAATTGAAAGAAAACACGGCAAACATCCAACACAAAAGCCTTTAGAAATAATTAAAAGGTTTGTTCTTGGTGCAACTAAAGAAAATGATATTATCATTGACCCATTCGCCGGAAGTGGAACACTGCCGTTAGTTGCTCATAGATATAAGAGAAGATATATTGCCGTAGAGAAAGAAAAACAATACTACGAATTAATGATTAAACGCCTTGAAGCGAGCGAACAGTTAGAAATGCAAGATTTCTAGGTTAAACATATTTAGGTCGGGTAAATATATTTCTTTTCTGGATTTTATATTTCTATCTGTGGAATAAATCCTCAACACTCACACCGAACTTTCTAGCCATTTTCATTAACAGTTTCAGTGACGGACTTTCCCTGCCTTGTTCGATGTAGCCCATATAAACTCTAGAGATTCCCAACTCGTGGGCTAAGTCCTCTTGAGTTAATCCTTCCTTCTTCCTTAATTTCTGCACCTTCTTGCCAAGACTTTTCAAAGTCTCCTTAGTAGTTTTAGGCATATAGTTAAATTGTGGATTTAAATATGCCCTTACTCCACTAAGTAGAACTAAGCAATTAGCCTTGAAAATGGGGTTGATTTTAATGCAAAGAAATACTAAGATTTATTTAAGGAAAATTGTGAAGAAGATAATTATTTCCACCATCTTAATCGGCACCCTACTCTTTACCCTTACCCCTTCTGTTCAAGCGAAACAAGAATTGTTTAAACTTCCAATACCCACATGGTTTAGTCAGGCTATCAAACCCTTTCAAAATGCTTTAGAAGCATTAACGGGTAAAGTTGACAATCACGAAACACGAATTGCCGAACTTGAAAAGAAAGTAGCAGACTTAGAAGAAAAGATAAGGCAGATTGAAAGCAGATGGACAACAAGCCAACCGGCTAATAATGGACTATCAATCGAAGGTGGAGGCAGTACCTTAATCGGTTCAAACGAAAGCCAGGGAGATTTAAATATTGGCAGTCAAAGCAACGAGCAGACACTCAAACTAACCATTCCCGAAAATACATCAGGCGTAAAGATTGGTGAACAATACCAACTGCCAGTTAATCAATCGCAAACGCAGAACTGTACAGCAGTAGGGGTAAATGGCGAACCTTTGCCTTCTAATGGTCAATTGATACCGGCTGACCAGGTAACTGTTGTTTGTGAATAAGAAGACTAAGGATATTTAAAACGAGGGGCGTTTATTCTTGCGTTTTGTCTTTAGACAAACAGCACACTCGTTGACCCGAAACTGTTCTGTTCTAATCGCTTTTACTGCCGCCTGAGCGAAAGTATCATATGGTCCCCACCATTTTCCGTTTCTTTCGCTATATTCTTTATCAGGAAACATTCCTTTTCCGTCTTTGCAATAAACACAATTGTATTTATGAATTATTGCCTTATTATGTAGCCAATTCTCATATACCCAATACTTCATTCTCATAATTTTCTTTACTATAAGTATATCATCACGACATGATGGCTAAGTTCAATACTTAGGGATAAAATTCTTCAAATCAGATAAAATTAAGCTATGAATATGAAGATGAGAAATGACAATATCATAAATACTCGTGTCGACAAATATATAACTACCCTCCTCAATAAAGCAAAAGAATACGACCTAAGTAGCAACTCCAGGAAAATCTTGAATTTCGTCGTTTACCTTCTCTTAAATACAAATTTCCAATACATCCTCCGCTCATTCCGACTCGGACTAGGCATGCCCATCGATGGCTTCGAAACTGAGGAGGAAATAACAATCTGGAAAATAAAATTCAAAGAAATGGTGGACAAATATCATTCTAAAAAAACTATTGAACCGGGAATGAAATCTCTAATTTGCCAAATTGAAAAGAAAATGGGAGGAGTTTTAGTCTATTCAGAGAAAAGTGTAAATGGAGTTTTAGCGGTAGATATGCATGACGATACCATTACTATGGTTGCCCAGTTCATGTTGGAATTCTTGAAATTCAAGAATACGAAAAACGTTATCTATTGGCTAGAAATAATTAAAAGGCTTCTATTGTTTGATTCCCCTGAGAAAGTACTAATTTATCTACAAAGTTTAGGTAAAACTGCCGGTGAGCAGGATGTATTTATCGAACTAAGAAATAATAGGACCATAATCACAATGGTTATGTATCCTGATACTACTTTTAAGGATTTGAGACAATTGGTCGAAGACAAAAGGGATAAAATATCAAAGCAGTTAAAGGAGATAAGAAATTCTTCCATAAAAAACCAGGCTAAAACAAGTGATATTAAGAGAGATTATTTTATCTATAAAACCTATATCGACCACAGAATAAATCGTGGTCGAGATGAAAACTATTACTTCAATGTAAGTAAGGCTGAGGCGGTGAGGAAAGAAGCAGAAAAAACTACAGATAAAAGCACTTCCGCTGCTAAATATCTAGAACCTGACAGCATCCGGAAGATAGTTAACAGAATGAAGCAAAGAATAAAGAATGTCTTCCCTAATAATCCCGAAGCGTTAAGCGCATTCCTCGGCCCTTAACTCCTAAACGTCACAGTTACCAATCCTTTGTAAGTGACCCAAGACTCAAGCCCCAAGAGAAATAGAATTGGGGTATGAGAATAAATGAAAATGAAGATAATTTTAAAACTTCAGACTTCTGCTTAGCGTCATACTTGTTGGCCAAGAATATCCCGCTTTTAGGGACAGAAAGGGTTGGTGGCAATAGAGTTACTTTCGTTTATCAATCTTCTGCTGAGTTAAATTCCCTCGTTAGTGAGTATTTTCAAATGCAGGCCGTCATTGAACCGATGGCTTTCTTTGGTGCCCAAAAGAGACTAAAACAGCTGATTTATCAGAAATAGCAAATTTAACTTTTATGAATATGAGAATTTTAGACACTATTAAAATTAGGATAAAACTTAGAAACTTCGACGAAAACCCACTGGCAATAGTTACCTTGAATCTGAATGAAGAGATAGAAATTAGATTCTGTCCAATCCTCTGGACCAAGGATAGGAAAAGCCTTTTCTTCACCATGCCCTCGCTTAAAGCCTTCAGATACCAGAATTGTGCTGTCATTTTAGACGACAACGAGTACAAGTCGCTTCAGGCAAAGGTAATACAGGAATTCTTGAGAAAAGCAGAAGAACATTACTATCCCAACGAATTCAAATTAATTAAAGATGCAATCGAATATAAAGAAGAAGAAATAAACATTGATGAAATACCAGTATGAACAACACTCATGTTAACTATCCCTTATATGAACCTTATGTTGACTTAACTTATGTATACATAAGTTCACATAAGGAAGTAGGCAGTAATAAGTTAGCAATTAACGGGCCAATTAAAAGAAAAGTATTGAAATTTGACCATTTCTAACATGAATAGAAATTTAAAAAACAAGACTTTTAAAGACCTTCTTAGCCATAACTTTGAAGACTCTAGGCAAATTGGTAAGGGAAATGGTGGTGATGGTTCATCCGCCCTTATGGTTAATGAAAATATGCCGCAATCATATGGAGAGATATCAGGAAGGAATGCGGCATACAAAGAATCATCTAAAGCATTATCAAGGCCAAGCAAATCTAACAAGGCTACCCCCCGGTTACAAGTAACAATTGAATTTGCCGCCAAGCAGTTGTTTCAGATTCTGTTAGTGGATATTAAAAGGCGTAATGCCAAGTTAAATGGCGAGATAGGGATTGTTCCCGGTGCCATTTGTATTTAACTGATTGAAAATTAAATTAAAGGACAATTATCGACAATTATGAAAAGAGCGTTCGGATACATCAGAGTCAGCACAGTCGGCCAAGCCGAAGAAGGCTTTAGTTTAGACCATCAAAAGGCTTCAATAGTGGACTATTGTAAAACAAGACAACTTCACCTTGTAAATGTCTTTGTTGACGAAGGCAAGTCAGGCAGAACTGTAAATCGACCCGAATTTCAGCAGATGCTTAAAGAAATAAAAGACAAAGGGATTGATTGTGTCGTGATTTATAAAATTGACCGATTTGCTCGTAACGTCACTGACTTCTCAAGGATATGGAATGAATTTAAAGAAAAGGGTATTAATTTAATCTCTGTTTTAGAAGGCGACTTATCCAATGGTTCAAGTTTAGTGCCTAATATCTTTGCTTCAGTTGCCCAATGGGAAAGTGAAGTTAACGGACAACGTACTAAAGATGCCTTAATGGAAAAGTTTAAAAGCGGGTGGCAGCCGACACCGCCACCAATTGGTTATCGAAGTGTAGGCGGCGAAGGCGAAAGAAAATACTGCGAACCAGACCCTTATACCGCACCTATTGTTAAGAAGATGTTTGAATTGTACTCAACCGGTCAATACTCAATGCAGTCATTACAAGAATGGCTAAAAGACAAGAATATTATTTCTAAGAACGGCACCATCATTAGTTTTAGCCGGATAAACAATATTTTAAATAATCCGTTTTACTACGGCCTAATCCGCTGGCATGGACAAGAGAAAATCGGCAAACATACACCGCTTATAAATAAGCAATTATTTGACACGGTTCAATACATCTTGGAAAAACATCGGCACTTTCTGTTAAGAGAACGAAAATATGACTTCTTGCTTCGTGGCTTTGTCTTCTGCACCTGCGGTATGCGGTTAGTTGGCGATGTCTCAACTATCCGCAGTAATAAAAGAAAAGTTTTTTATTATCACTGCCAAAAGCGATACAGCCGTGATTGCAAACAGAAATATGTGCAAGCACCAGACTTAGAAGAACAGGTAGAAGGCTACATCAAGGAAATTGAGTTTACTGACGATTTCATCGCTCAAGTACAACAGCAGGCCAAAGACTTCCTAAACACAGGCAGAAAGAACACCCAAGGCATGAGACAGGCGTTAATTAACCAACTGGCAGGGTTAGAAACCAAGAGAAACAAACTTGAAGATTTAATCATTGATGGCGATATTGACAGGGATACTTATAAAAGAAAGCACGCTGAAATATCCCAGCAGATTGATAATCTGCAGTCCCAAATCGAAGAAGTTGACCAGGAAGGCAAACTAGACATGCCGCTTATTGAAGAAACACTATTTCTGACTAAGGACATCTACAAGACCTACAGAAACGCCTCAGACCCGCTTAAACGCCATTATCTTCGCTTCTTCTATGAAAGGTTCGTGGTGGACAACAAAGTAATCGTTGAAGCCAAGCCCACACCAATTCTTAATGCCTTAAAGACTGCCAACATGGTCAGATTAAGACAAATCGAGCTCCGCGGCGTGGATTCGAACCACGAACCTTGAAGTTAACAGCTTCCTGCTCTACCGTTGAGCTACCGCGGAATAATTGCTGATGGGATTTTATCACGAAAATCTATGTAAATCCACCCCCGTATCTTCTAATATTGGAATGATAAAATAAGACAAAAATTATATCAAAAATGCAGATAATAAAGAATAAAGAGATGTGTCCATCGGTAAGATTTCAAGAAAAAAAGTGGGAAAACGGAAAAATTCAAAGTCAGCGGAGAGGAAACTCTGAAGAAATTCAAGCAGTTTGTAAAAGAAGGAAACATCAGGAAAATTACTATCAAAGACAAAAACGAAAAAAAACGATAATCGATGCTGTGATTTCTCCAATTTTTGGCAGTATTGGGAGCGATTGCCGCACTGGTGACTGAATGCACTATTTCTGTAGAAAGAGAATAAAAAAATAGTAAACGATAAAAACAAATAACAGTTAACAAAAAGATTACTCTAAATAATCCTTTAGTTTTTTGCTTCGGCTTGGATGCCGTAATTTACGAAGCGCTTTGGCTTCTATTTGGCGGATTCGTTCTCGGGTGACGCCAAACTCCACTCCGACTTCCTCAAGAGTTCTTGGTCTGCCGTCCTCAAGTCCGAAGCGAAGTATAAGCACTCTTTTTTCCCGGTCGGATAGAGTTTTTAACACTTCCTCCAAATGCTCTTTCAAAAGCTCTCTTGAGGCGGCATCATAGGGTGAAAGTTGAGTGGTATCTTGGATAAAATCACCTAAAAGAGAATCTTCATCATCACCGACAGGGGTAGCTAAACTGGTAGGTTCTTGGGATACTTTCATAATCTCACGTACTTTGGCAACATCAACTTGCATCACAGTAGCTATTTCCTCTGGAGAAGGTTCGCGTCCAAGTTCCTGCATCAGTTTTCTGGATATTTTTAAGAAACGATTGATCGTTTCCACCATATGCACTGGGATTCTAATTGTTCTGGCTTGGTCAGCAATTGCTCTGGTAATTGCCTGACGGATCCACCACGTCGCATAAGTTGAAAATTTATAGCCTTTGCGCCAGTCATATTTTTCTACTGCTCTGATTAGCCCTTGATTTCCTTCTTGGATAAGATCAAGAAGAGAAAGTCCTCGACCGATATATTTTTTAGCTATAGAAACGACAAGACGAAGGTTTGATTCAATCAGCTTTTGTTTGGCCCAGCGTTCACCTTTTTCATAGCTTTTGGCTAGGCTGATTTCATCTTCAAATTTTAAAAGAGGAGTTCTGCCAATCTCACGTAAATACATTCTAACAGGGTCTGAAATACCACCTTCATGGATAACAGCCAGAGATTCCAGCTCTTTTTCCAGTTCAGAAGCAGTTTTTTGTGCTTCTTTCTCTTCTTCCTCGGATAGAGTTTCAAAAACATCAATGCCGGCTTTGATAAGTTTTGCATAAAGTTCATCCAACTCCTCGATTTTTTCTTCTGGTTTTGGATAAATAGAAAGAATTTCATCTTGAGTGATGAAACCGTTTTTTTTGCCTTCTTTTAGAAGTTTTTTTATTACCTCTTGCGTTTTGGCTTTTACCATAGGTTCATATTTTAAATAGACAGTCTTTATTTATCAAGTTCCTTAAGCTGTCCAATCAATTCACGAAGCTGAATGTTTAGCGCTGAAGATTTTTCTTCATTATCATCAGCATTTTTAAGTTTAGTCGAAATATCCTCTATTCTCCTTCTTAGAGAATTTTTTTTGATTTCTTTGCTGGTTCGGATTAACTCTCTGGAAAAAAGACTTTTTTGAGATAAGATTTTTTCCAATTCCAGCATAAGTGCCCGGTCAAAGGTCGGCAGAAGTTCTGGATTTAATGCTAGGCTGAATTTCTTTATTTCAAGTTTTTTTCTTTTTTTAAAATAGTTGGTCAATTGTTCCATAATTTGTCGGACTGGAAAAAGACTAAAATCGTCGAGAGAAACAATTTTTATTGCTTCTAAAAAAGATTCAGAAGGAGTTGGGCTTTGGAGAATAAGAGAGAGTAAATATTCTTCTAAAAGCTCTGAGCGAGATGAAACTTTTTTGCTATCAGAGGTGGTTTTTGGGACGGTTTGTTTTTTTTGAAATTGTTGAATCGCAAGTTGAATCGACTCCTCACTTACCTCAAGTTCAGCGGCCACTTTTTTAATATAGTGCGACTGGATAATCGGATTAGTTATTTTTGCCAAAAATGGCACTGTTTCATTACCGATTTTTCTTTTACCTAATATGTCTTTTTTATTATATTTTTTAAAAGCGGCATTAATGACAAAATCATAAACGGGGACCGCTTCTTTAACTGCTTTTTTAAATAAGTAAGCTTCTTTTTCAATACATTCAGCCGGATCTTTACCGCTTGGTAGCTCGACCACTCGAACTGTCAAGCCGGAAGCATCAGCAATTTCAATACCTCTTCTGGCTGCTTCATTTCCGGCAAAATCGCTGTCTAAAGCCAAGACTAAGTTTTCGGTGAATCTTTTTAGCAGTATTGTTTGATCTTCTGTTAGCGCCGAACCTTTGATAGCTACAATATTTGTCACGCCAGTTTGGTAAGCGGCAAGGAAGTCAAATTCTCCTTCTACTACTACAGCTTCTTGCGCTTTTTTAATAGCTTCTTTTGTTTTGTCAAGACCATAAAGAATCTGACCTTTGATATAAATTGGAGTCTCCGGAGAGTTGATGTATTTTGCTTCTTGTTTGTCTGTTGTTTCTTTTCTTTGCGGTCTCGGCAATTTTCTGCCCGAAAAGCCTACTGTATTGCCGCGGTGGTTTTTTAGAGTAAAAATAACTCTTCCCCGAAATCGGTCATAGTAGGATCCATCCTGCGACTTGACAGCCAAACCGGCGGTAAAAATATCTTGTCTGCTGTAACCCTTTTTTTGCAGATAGTTTATTAGGCTTCTCCAGCTGTCAGGAGCATAGCCTAATTGAAAAGTTTCGATTGTTGCCTTTTTAATACCTCGTTGTTCAAGATATTTCTTGGCTAGAAGGCCTAATTTATGGCTGGTAAGTAAAAAATGGTAGAATTCTGCCGCCAGATGGTTTATTTCGTAGAGTTTTTCTTTTTGTTTTAATGAATCTGTAGGCGCATACCCAGATAGCGTCACTCCTGCTTTATTGGCCAAAATTTTAAGGGCTTCAAGAAATTCAATATTTTCCCATTTCTGCAAAAAACTAATCACATCTCCTCCAGTGGCGCAGGCGCCAAAACAGTACCACGATTGTCGCTCAGGCGAGACAATAAAAGAGGGAGTTTTTTCACTGTGAAAAGGACAAAGAGCTTTGAAATTGCGGCCGGTTTTTTTCAACTGGATATATTCAGAGATAAAGTCTATGATATCGATTTTAGATTTAATCAATTCAACATCAGTCATAAGATATTTTATTAGTTTGTTTTCGAAAGTATTTTAGCATAAGTTTTATAATCTATCTTTACCAGAAGGGGAATAGTTGGACATCCGACTAATATTATTACATTGAGATAAAAATATTATTGTGTAGATAAATGTCAAATATCTTAGCACATTGCCCGGCCAGTTTAAGTTTTATATTCAAATATTGTTATCATAAAGATCCGCTCAAAATGGGATCAATTGGTGTTGGTTGCACGGTGGATAAGAGAGTGATTGCAAAAGTGGAATTGAGCGAGACAAATTGTATTTATTTTAATAAAGAATTAGTTCAATTTCCTACCGTAAATACTATTGTAGAAAAATTGGCCCAAAAGCCAGTAAAAGTGATGATAGAAAGCAAACTTCCTTTAGGTTTTGGTTTTGGAATTAGCGGAGCATCGAGTTTGGCTTGTGCTTTTGCTCTGAACAGATTTTTTAATCTGCGGAAAGCAAAAACAGATCTTATATCCATCGCTCATAGTGCCGAGATAGCCCATCATACAGGTCTTGGAAGTGTAGGCACGCAATCAGTCGGAGGCTTGCTATTAAAAACCAGTCCCGGAATCAGTTTTAAATATAGGCGATTTCCTTTTACTGGTCGAAAAATATATTCTATTGCAATAGATAAACTGGAAACTCCGGCTATTTTACTGAATAAAAAAATTCTCAAGGAAGTAAATCAAGCTGCCGACAGGGCAATTTTAAGGATCAAAAAAGCTGATAATTTGTCCTTTGTCAACCTTATCGATATCGCTTATCAATTTTGTCTGGAAAGTCATCTTCTTCAAAATAGGGTGACGCAAGATATAATTCAAGAGATTAGGAAAGAGCGAGGGGTTGCCACTATGGCTATTCTTGGCCAAAATGTGATTAGCAGTATTAGACCGAAAACATCTTTCGGTTATCCTGTCTATGAGATGACAGTTTGCCAAGAAAGTGTCGATTACTATTAAAATAAATTTCAAACCGGCTATGCAAAAATCAGATATTCCAAAATCTCATCCGCGATATCATTCTTTAGTAATTCGTGATTTATTAAAAGAAGGGGTAGAAGCAGGCATTACTTCTCTTCAAGGGCTTACTGCTCATGGTCGGGGAGAAGCTTTTGATTATCTTCTGGGAGAAAAGACTCTCTATTTTGCCAAACGGGCAGTAAAAGCGGCTGCCTCTACTCTTATTTTGGCCAAATATCCGGTTTTTTCTGTAAATGGAAATACTGCCGTTTTGGCGGCACGAGAATTAATTGAGCTTAGTCGTCTTACCTTGGGTAAATTGGAAATTAATTTATTTCACGCTTCAAAAAATCGAGAAAGAAAAATTTATCAGTATCTGACTAGTTTTGGAGCCACAGATGTTCTTTTACCGGATAAAACAACACTTACCGAAATAGACAGTAACAGACGGATGATAAGTAGTTTTGGACAGGCAAAAGCCGATGTAATTTTCGTGCCGTTGGAAGACGGAGATAGAACAGAAGCTTTAAGAAATATGGGAAAAAAAGTAATCACAATTGACCTTAACCCGCTTTCTAGAACCGCCAAGACAGCCACTATTACTATAATTGACAACATAATCCGCTGTATGCCTCTTTTGGTAAAAGAGGTGAGACGGCAGAAAAATTACTCGGTCAAACAACTCTTAAAAAATATCAACCAATATGACAACAGAAAAGTATTGTCGGAAAGTCTTTATTTTATATCAAGACGTCTGATATTATTGGGTAAAAGATAGTGATAATGTTATGATAATAGACAAGATATGAAAAATAAAAAATCTGCCGTAATGGTAGCTATAGCCATTATTTGTTTGTGTCTTATAGGCGCAATTTTTCTAAAAGGGTGGTTGAAGAGACAAAATAATATCAATACGCAAAAAGAATTAGGTAAGATTTTAGGAGAAGCGGTACAATTTATACCCGATACCAATCCAACTTCTGCTTTTGAGAAGATAATCCAAGATAAAATACACTCAACTTTTCAAGAAACAAAAGAAACGTTGACACAGAAGGCAGTTGAGGTGGAATCTGCAGTGGTCAAGTTGATTGAAAAAGAAGTGTCCAATCTCACTGCCTCACAGGTTGAAGCGTTGAAAGTCCAGATATGTAAAGATCTTGGAGTTATTGTGATTACTCCAACTATTACTCCTTAATAATTGTCAAAAAAATCAAAATCTATTATACTTCCTTTTGAAAAACATTTAGAAAAAAAGCGCTGGTAGCTCAGTGGCAGAGCGCCATTCTTATAAAATGGATGTCGAAGGTTCGAATCCTTCCCAGCGCACCATTTGGGAAATGGCGAATTCGTTGGGTGCGGCGCTCGCGTCGCCGCCGCCCGATGCGAGCACCGCAAAAGGAAAATTCAAGTCCGCCGAGAGCCGCCGATTAAATAAAGAATAGTTCGAGCCGACTTTTTTTGCCATGATTGATAAATCATGGCAATTATTTTTTTCGCGCGCGATTTTTTGCGCTCGTAGAGCGCAATTTACAAATTCTCTGACTAGTTCGAGCCAAGAGTTGCCATTTTTCTGAATTAAAGATTTTTTCTCTTCCAACTTTAACTTTTCTTCAAATAATTCATTCTTCTTTTGTTTGTAGATTTCCGGCTCGATTACTTGGTCGAGATAGCCATCGAGAAGCCGATTGAGCTTTAATTCGGTTTCCTGAATTTGAGATTCAATCTTTTGAGTTTCTGTTTCAGCCTCCAATTGATCTTTTTCCTCTGCTTCAATAATCCATTTTTCAAAATATGGCGCCCACCCTTCGTGTAAGCCGCAATCACGGACAATTTGTCTTAATTGCTTTTCAAGGTTTGACTCGGAAACATATTTTTGATTACAAGGTTTAAGTTTTTTAGTACAGCGATAGTAAACATATTCAACGGCGCCTCTTGTTTTAGGATAGATTTTAGTGTGGGTTTCCGCCGTGATTGTGGCGCCGCATTCGCCACATTTTGCCAAGCCGGAAAAAGCAAAATCGTGTCCTTTGTTTCTGGGTTTTTCGATTTTTTCAATTTGTTTTTGAACTTCATCAAACAGCTTTTTGCTGATAAAAGTTTTATGAGAACCTTGGTAATATTCTCCAGCATAATTCATAATACCCAAGTAAAATTTGTTCTTGAGCATATTTTTAACCTGATCGACTTTGACGGGTTTTCCGTGAAGTTTCTTAATTCCAAACTTGTAAAGAAAATTTGAAATTTCAACAAACGATTTTCCACCTTCAGCAAAAAGCTGGAATGCTTTTTTAACAACCTTGGACAATTCTGGATCAACGTCTATCCCTCTCGTTTTGGGGTTATTGAGATATCCATAAGGAGCTTTACTTGGCCAAACTCCGTTTCGGAGTTTCTGCCTATTTCCACGCTTAACATTTTCGGACAGACTATCTACGTAATACTTGCTCTGGCCAAAAGCAATTGAAAGCATGAATTTGCCTTGCGGTGTACTCTCAAACCAAAACGAGGGGAATTTTAAATCACGGAGTTTACCAGTATCGAGAAGGTAAATTATTTTTCCTCCATCTATCGAATTTCTGGCTAAACGGTCTGGGTGCCATGAGAGAATTCCGTTTACTTCTCCTTTCTCAATCTTCTTCAAAACCAATTCAAACTGTTCGCGTCCGGGGATTTTGGCGGTTTTAGCTTCGGTGATAAATTCTGATATGGACAAATTTTCTCTTTTGGCAAACTCTTTTAGTTCAGCAATCTGCGCTTCAATAGACAAAACTTGTTTGTCTTTTTCGTCGGTGGATTTTCGGCAGTAAGCAATGTATTTAATCATTTTTATTCTCCTAAAAGTTCTTTAAGCTCGCGATAGCGAGTAGGTTTTCTTCTCAAGAAACCCAATTTTTGCGTTTTTCTTCATTCTTTTGGGTAATATCTAATAATTAGCACCTTGAAAGTGTAGAATTAACCGAAGTATAGGGGTTAATTCTATGTTGAAAATATTTTGCGTTAACT
>FWPV01003318.1_pt1 | contig 13822 bp, 14 predicted proteins | sample 2228371 | NCBI WGS metagenome assembly FWPV01 (sample SAMEA103939776, study PRJEB20133) | metagenome | reverse complement strand
TGCGGAAGCCGCGCCATAGTAGTGCGGCGCTGACGCATGATCCAGTCGCAGCCGGCGAGCTTCAGGAACAAATTGCGGTCAAGGCCACGGGCAGCGCGGAAGTCGATGTTCTCGACCTGAGCGTCATGGCGCAACCTTGCCGCGCGGGCTCTCGCCTCGAAGCGCTTCTGGCGGCGCATGGTTGCCTCGCGCTCCAGAAGAAGAGCGAGCCATTCGCCATGCTCGAGACTCCTCACTTCTGGTTGGGCCTCAAGCTCGTGATAGGCGCTTGCCATGCCGGAGAGGCCGAGTTCGCGTAGCATGTCGATGGTGGGATTGGTCAGCATGATCTTGATCCTCAATGAAAGTAGCCGGGGCCGCGCAGGTTGGCGTGCTCCATGACGGCGGCGGGTTCGGCGGAATGTCTGTTGGATTTGTGGGTGGCGATGAGCGCGGAGATGGTTTTGCAGGTCAGGCCGCCGATCTCGACGGCACGCGCCGACACAGTCTCGGCGCGCTCCCGGGGAAGATCACGATAGAGGCGCAGGATGCCGAGGCATGTTCTGAAGCCCTGTTCGGGATGCGGCCGGCTGGCGAGGATGGCGGTGATCAGCCCCTCGGTCTCGGGGCCGATCGATGCAGCCCAGCGCCGGAAGCGATCCGGTGTCCATTCGGCGTATCGACGATGCGAACTCGGCATGTGATCGGGGTCGGTGCCAAAGCGCGGCCCCCCATATCGGCGCTGATGCACTGCCACGCGCTTTCCACGATGGAATATCTCGATCATCCGGGCGGTGGCGCGGATATCGACCTGGCTCCGGATGAGGCCGTGCGGGACCGAATAGAAGAAGGTCTTGAACTCGACATGATAATCCGTCGAGACCCGCGCCAGCCGCCATTCGGCGAACTCGTAATCCTCGGCAGGAAGGGCTGCGAGGGCTGGACGCTCGACCGTCTCGAAGAGATGGCGACGGCTGACACCGAGCCGGCGCATGACATGATCGTTGATGCGTGCGAGCATATCAGTGATCGCGGCATTCGCCTCGGCAAGCGAGAAGAATGTCTGTTTGCGCAGGCGGCCGAGGATGCAGCTTTGAGCAAAGCGCACGGCGTTCTCGACCTTGGCCTTATCCTTCGGGCGTCGCGGCCGAGCCGGAAGGACACCGATACCGTAGTGGGATGCCATCATGCCGTAGCTGCGGTTGATCTCAGGATCATGGAAGCTGGCACGGTTGACGCCGGACTTCAGGTTGTCAGGCACCACAAGCCGTGGCACGCCACCAAAAAAGGCGAACATGCGTACATGCGAGCCAATCCAGTCCGGCAAGGTCTGGGTCCACGTGGCCTCGGCAAAGGTGTAGCTCGATGCGCCGAGTACGCCGACGAACAGTTCCGCCTCACGGACCTCGCCGGTCTTGCGATCGACGATCGGCACCTTCTTTCCGGAATAGTCCACGAAGACCTTGTCGCCGGCGGCATGCTCCTGGCGCATCGTCGGCGACAGGCGCTGCTCGAAGCCGCGGAACAGTTCACAGAAGCGGCTGTAGCCGTAACCGTCGGGATGGTCGCTACGGTATTCTTCCCAAAGGATCAGCAGTGTCACGCCTGGCTTCTTCAGCTCGATCGAAAGCTCAGCCCAGTCAGGCTCCTTCCTTCGCCGCTGCCCCTGCTTGACCCCAGCGCGGGCGAAAAGACGATGTTCAAGCGCATCGTCGGTCAGCTCTCCGGGCAAGGGCCAGGTCAAACCCGCAAGCGCCGCCCGCTTCAGATTATCCTGCACCGTGCTGCGAGCAACGCCCAGCACCACCGCGATCTCGCGGCTGCTTGTTCCGCTTCCGGCAAGCCGGAGCATCTGTCGTAATTGTCTCATCGTCAGCCTTCTCTTTGCCGGCATCAAACTCTCCTCGTGTACCGGGAGGCTTGATGCCAAAGTTGCTGACCCAAGGGGTATCGTTAGAGCCGAGAACCGGCCGGTAATTGATTGGAATAGTGGCCGGCTTCAAATCGGAACGGTGGCCGGTAATTAATCGGAATGCCGGCCGGCTTCAGACCGGAATCCGCAGGTAATGCACGGGATCGAAGACGACGTCTTCCCGTTCCCAGCTCCGGGGATGACGCGCAATGATCTCGCCGCGGCCACCAATGACCACTTCGTTGACATAGCCGCGCACCCACACATCCTGATGGCCATAGGCGACCGGGACGGAATAGTCGTTGGTCTTGTAGCGCACCAGCGACTGCGCCGTCACCTTGGCACTTGCCTGGTCGCAGGCATCAAATGGCGAGGCTGGCAAGGCGCGCATGGCAGCCAGATCGCGCCGCAAGCGCTCGCCGATCGTCTCGCTCTCGCCGCGCAGCCTGTCGCGCTGGCGCTTCCGGCACTGCTCCTCCAGAAAGGTGTTGAACGCCTCCCATGTCGCAAACTGCGGGATCGGTACCATGAAGTTGCGCCGGGCATAGCCGACGAGACCCTCGACGTTCCCCTTGTCGTTGCCCTTGCCGGGACGGCCATAGCGATCCCGGATAAGGTAGTGGGACAGGAAGCCGCTGAACAACGTCGCGCGCTTGCGGGTGCCGTCAGGCAAAATCTTCGCCACCAGGCAACGGTCGTTGTCGTAGACGATCGATTGCGGCACGGCGCCGAAGAAAGCGAACGCATGGACATGGCCATCGACCCAGGCCTCGGCCACTGCCGCCGGATAGGCCCGCACGTAGCAGCCGTCGCTGTGCGGAAGGTCGAGCACGAAGAAATGCGCCTTCTGCTCGACACCGCCGATGACCACCATCGCCTCACCGAAATCGGCCTGCGCATGGCCGGGCGGATGCGACAGCGGCACGAACACTTCCTGGCGGCGCTGATCCCGCTCGCGCATGTAATCCTTGATGATCGTATAGCCGCCAGTGAACCCGCATTCGTCTCGAAGCCGGTCAAACACCCGCTTGGCCGTATGGCGCTGCTTGCGCGGCACTTGTCTGTCTTCGTCCAGCCAGTGATCGATCGTCGAGACAAACGCATCCAGCTTGGGCCGCCGGATCGGTGATTGTCGCTGATAGCCAGGTGGCGTCGAATAGGACAGCATCTTGGAAACGCTGTCGCGCGATATGTTGAAATGCTTTGCAGCCTGACGCCGGCTCATGCCTTCCGAGCAAGCCAGTCGAACCTTCAGATATAATTCCACGGTATAGATCCCCAGGCCCTCCTGCGCTCATTGCAGAAGAGAAATAGGTGGCCGACTTTTACGCCGCCCGAAGCGGGACAATCCCGCCGCTACCGTGGTCTAATTTTGCACCGCCGCTCTCAGGGGGTGCGGGCAGCCTGATTGGACGCACGAAAGGCGGCATGAACACCAAGCTTCATGCCGTCACGGATGCGAATGGTCGCCCGGTCAGCTTCTTCATTACGGCCGGTCAGATCAGCGATTACACCGGTGCTGCCGCCTTGCTTGATGAACTTCCCAAGGCCAAATGGCTACTGGCCGACCGTGGCTATGATGCCGACTGGTATCGTGACGCTTTACAGGCGAAGGGGATCACCCCCTGCATTCCGGGGCGGAAGTCCCGCAACAAAACCATCAAATACGACAAACGCCGCTACAAACGGCGCAACCGGATCGAGATCATGTTCGGGCGTCTCAAAGACTGGCGGCGTGTCGCTACGCGCTACGACAGATGCCCAATGGTCTTCCTCTCCGCCATCGCTCTCGCTGCAACCGTTATCTTCTGGCTCTGATCAATGAGTCCTGACCCTAACACTAACGCGGAGGTCGTTACACGAGCCGGCCCGTACGCAGAAACAAATCGGACCGGCGAGCTCAGGTTGCTCAAGCGGACGATAGCTCCAACAGGTTACCGCGAAGTTAAGTCCGCTACGGTGCGGAAAAGTATGGAAGCTGACCCCATGAAGCTGCCTGCCGGCTGCAGCTCAACTGTTCAATGCGACTTTCAGTGCTTTTGCGGGTGTGAAGGCCAGCTTCTTGGCGGAAGCTAACCTTAATGGTGGCGCCCCTCCCTGGGTTATTACACGCCTCGCGCTCCGGTGTGTGCTTGACCTTGAACTTCCCAAAGCCGGGAAGTGAAGTCTCGTCATCAGATACTGCCGCAGCTGTGACGGCAGCGAAGACGGCTTCGACAATTGCTTTGGCCTGAGCACGCGTCACGCTATGATCTTCCACGATTTTAGCTGCGATCTCGTTGGTGGTGGTGGTGGTGGTCATATGGGGTCCCGTTTTTACTGACGACCAACTGTCCCCTACCTACATGAAATTGTCATGCTCCAGCGTCTGCACAGCTCGAAAGTCGACAGCATTACGGGCTTCTGTGAAGGCTCCAGATGCCAGCCTTCGCGCAGACCTTTTCGGCGAACGCGAATTCAGAGTTCGTCGGTGATCCAGCGCTTTAACTGAGCGATGTTCTCTTCGTTCCGGCGGTATAAGATTGAGCTACCTATTCTACGGGAGCTCAACAATCCGGCATTCTGAAAAATTGCAAGGTTCTGGGACACGGCCGACTGCGAAAGACCTTCCAGTTCGAAACGCCCGGCCGGCACGCCGCCTTTAGCGTCCGCAGCACTTATCCCGAAGTACTTCTCAGGCTGGCTTAGCCAAATCAGAAAGTCGACCCGTCCCGGATGTGCCAATGCCTTCAGCGCTTTATCGATGTTGACGCGCGGTTCCATCTGAATTTGACCAGTTACCGTCTCAGCAGGCCAGCTTCGGCCAACAACCGGAGTACCAGGTCGTCATCGCATCGATAGAAAATAGACTGGCTTTGTCGGCGAACTTTAACAATTCGCGCCTGACGCAGCTTTCCCAGATGCTGCGAGAGGGCGGACTGACTGATTTTAAGCTCGGCAGCAAGCTCGTTGACCGACCATTCCCGCTCAATCACTCGTACAAGAACAGCAAGCCTAACTGTGTTAGAAAGACTCGTGAAAACATTTGCAGCTTTCCCAAGCGGAGAGCCGTCATCCCTCAGACCGGATGGAGGTTCGAACTTCATCGATACAACATGCATGCCTACTCTCCATAAATCTTATGCTTGTCTAATTTTTAATAGGCAAACATGATGAACCATTAGTTAATCGGAAGAGTGTGTGGTTCTTTTTGTTGGTTTGAGTTTTTCGGGTTGCGACTGTCTCGGCGCGGCGCGGACTTTATCGCGTCCAGCACCTTTTGCGAGGTAAAGCGCCTCATCGCAACTCTTCAGCAGTTGTTGCGGGTCATCTGTCGTTGCGCTCAGAGATGCCAAACCAACCGATACTGTCACACGGCCCTTTGTGCTTGCGATATGTGGAATATCCAGCATTCGAACTGCAGTTGCGAGGCGGGTCGCCACATCATGCGCCACCTCTTCAGGTGTTGCAGGCAAGATGATTGCGAATTCTTCACCGCCGTAGCGGGCGACGAGATCAAATTCGCCACGACAGGCAGAGCGAAGCACTCCTGATATCTGACGCAGAACTTCATCTCCTGCAGGATGCCCGTAGGTGTCATTATATGCCTTGAAGTAATCAACATCTATCAACAGCAGGGAGAGAGGCGTCGCAGACGTCTGTGCTGTGCGAACAGCATCGTCAAGCCGTCGGTCGAAGATACGGCGATTTGCCAGGTCCGTCAGCCCATCTTTGCTCGCCATTTGTTCCAGTTGCTGCACCACCGCCTTCTTCTCGCTGACATCGGAATAGAGCGTCACCCATCCCCCATCGTTCATTACCCGCGTTGTTTTCGAAACCCAACGGCCATCACTGAGCTTCAAATCGGACTGTTGCGCAGACTGGCTGCGCTCCACCTCATCCTGTACCCAAGACCGAGGTGATGCACCTAACGGCAGCTTGATGTCCCCGCGTAGAACACCGGCAGTCAGAAGATCCGCCAGGGTTCTACCGTAACAGCTTTGCTCATCGATGTAGGGGAAGAACTCCAGGTAACGCTGGTTCCACATCACCAGCCGCCCATCCGGATCGAACATCGCCAGACCGTCGGCCATTTCAGCCATTGCGGTTTCGAGCAGAACCTGGGTGGAGATCAGCTCAGCCTGGAGTGCCTTACGAGAGGAGATGTCCGAGGTGTGACTGACTATGCCTTTAAGGTTTCCCGCTTCAAAATAGGGGACTTTTATTGTGCTCAGCCAAACGGTCTGGCCGTTCCGTTCGAACTGCTGCTCAAGTGTCACCGGCTTGGCTTCGCGCACGAAGGCCTGCTCCTGCTCCCAGAAAAGGGAGGCCTCCTCGCGGCTATAGTAATCGAAGTCGGTCTTGCCCACCAGTTCAGCTGCACTGGTTGCCCCCATCAGGCTCGCTGTCGCCTCATTAGCAGTCAGGAAACGGCCCTGAAGGTCTTTGACGCTCAATGCATCGGGAAGCGCGCTGACGATCTGCCTGTGTAATTCATTCAGCTGCGCATTTTCGCGACGGATCAGATCGATGCGGATGAAGGATGTTGAGATCAACGTGCCCAGGGAGTTGAGGCCCAAAAGAATGAGGTGTGCGTTCTGCTGTGTGAGGAGATCCCGAACGTTTGGCGGCAACAGCAAGAGAATGAAGAACGCTATACCTGCGTTCAAGGCGCTGAACGTGACGACGTCCTGCCATCGGTTGAAGCCACGATTGGCCAATGAATAGCCCAGGAATGCGACCGCGAAAGCGAGCCAAATTCCGGTCAGTCCGAGCAGGACGCCGGCGCCGCCAAGCCAGACGCGCGCAGCAGACGCAAGACAGGCAGCAACTGCCGCACCGACCGGACCTGAAATAAGCCCGACAACAGCGATGGGAACAATCCGCAAATCGAAGCGAAAACCTGCAATGAGCTCGCCAGACATATTCATCAACAGCACGGCAGTCGCGCCAAAGAGCATACCACTAGCGATCTTGCCGGGCAGGGTCAGTTTCCCTCGGACCCGGTCTCGTATAAGCGAGCATATTGTGAGCGTAAGGCTGATCACGCCCAGCTGCGCCAGAAACGTGATCAGCAGGCTATGGGGTTCCATACATCATCACTTTGTCAGGCGGCAGACTTATGTGCTGCAATAGCTGATGCTTCGCCGCCTTCTCGGACTTTTGTTCGACGGTTGAGGACGAAGCTATTCACCAGGGTTGAGAGGTGTGTCGAAGCGGATGAAAGCGTATGGCTCAAAGCCGTCGTCTCTTCCACCATGGCAGCGTTTTGCTGGGTCATCTGATCCAACTCGTTGACTGCGATACTGATCTGGCGCAGTCCAGCCGACTGTTCGACAGCCGCCGTCGAAATGGCATCGACATTCCGATCAATGGACGAAACGTAGGTTTCGATCCGCGCGAGCGCGTGTCCGGTATCGTCGACCAGCTTGACCCCGACATTGACCTGCTGACCCGAATTCGAGACCAGCGTCTTGATCTCCTTGGCAGCTACAGCTGAACGCTGTGCAAGTTCACGGACTTCCTGCGCGACAACGGCAAAACCTTTACCTGCCTCCCCTGCTCTCGCCGCCTCGACACCGGCATTCAGAGCCAGCAGGTTTGTCTGAAACGCAATCTCGTCGATCACACCAATGATTTGGCCGATTTCTGCGGCGGACCGCTCGATGTTCTTCATGGCCTCGATGGCGCTTTGAACGACCCGGCCGGAATCTTCGGTGCAGACCTTTGCCTCCGCGACGAGCTTGCGCGTCTCTGTGCTTCGTTCCGAGGATTGTGCGACCGTGACGGCAACTTCTTCCAGTGCTGCAGAGGTTTCCTCAAGAGCTGCAGCCTGCTGTTCTGTGCGCTTTGCCAGATTGTCTGAAGCCGAGCGCATTTCCAACCCGTTTTCGTGAATGGCCCGCGTTGTATCCAGAACCTGCTCAAGTGTCGTCTGGAAGGACGCGAGCGCATTGTTGAAATCGTTTCGCAGCGGCTCGAAATCTGCCACGAAGGGCTCATCGATCGTATAGCGGATGTTGCATTGGGCAAGGCGCGCCAAACCGGCACCTAGCGTCTCCACCACATGGGACAAGGCTTCCGCCTGCTCGGCCGTTGCAGCAGCCCGACGTTGCTGCTCGTCCGCGGCAAGAGCACGCAGCTTTTCCGCGTCCTCACGCATGCGCTGACGCTCAAGTGCTGCCTGGCGGAAGACCTCAACCGAGTGCGCCATCGCCCCGATTTCATCCGTACGTTCACCAAACGGCACTTCCTTGGTCAGATCACCGCTGGCAAGATGAGCCATATAGCTGGAAATACCAGTGAGAGGCGTGATCGCACGCCGACGGAAGTACCAGATGCCAGCGATGAACATCAGGACTGACAGTCCGCTGCCTGCAAATGCCAAGCGCTCCAGCGAAACAGAGGTCGCCTGGGCCCCACTCTCCTCATGCACCAGGTGAGCGTTCGCCATCTGGACAAGTTCGCGCACGGCGGCGTCATGAGCCCAGAACTTCTCGCCCAGCTCGCGGATCGCGGTACCTGCAGACGCTGCGTCACCGAACGCAGCAGGCCGTGAGAAGCGCTCGTTGTAGAGCAGCCAGAATGCATTGCCCTTAACCAAGACGTCCTCGGCAAGCTTGAGCTTCAGAGCCTGCGGCAGTTGCGATGCCTGCCAGTATTGGCGTCGCGTTTCATAGTCCGTAGCCAGAGCAGCAATTTTGGTGGAAGCACTGTCAGCCTTACTCGGATCAAGGACCGCTTCGCTGGCAAGCATGTACGCCTCAACCAGGTAGAGGGGCGGCGGCAGGATATCGGCGACGAGGTCCTTGCCGTCGATGATACCGTCATAAACTGGGCCGTTAACCTTGAGCTGAGAGAGCGTAAAGCTCTGGAGGCCTATCGAACCCGCCAATCCGACAACAACCACAACAGCGAAAGTGATAAGCAGGCGAGCAATCGTGAGCTTCGGCATAACGGTTCCTTTGAGAACGGAAACATGGGATGGACCCATTAAAAACAGGATTACCTAATTTCTCGTTATCTTAAGAATTGGCACCTATCAAAAATCACTTAGCCTTTGGTGGAATGACATCGATTTAATCCCGTCAGCGAGTGATGTTCTCTCGCCGCCCTGTTACGACAACTGGAACTTGGATACGGTGCATTGGAGGAGCGAAGAGTGACAAATCACAACGACAGCGGACGAGCACTTCTTGCGCTTATCGATCGTACAGAGACACTCTCGAAGCAAGTTCTGGCCTTGATTAACCTCAATGCCCTATTGCTACGCGAGATCTCCCTGACGCAGCAGGAGCCGCTGGAGCATTTCGCCAAACTGGAAGCCGAAATCGGCGGCTTGGGCGAAGCAATCGCTATGGGGACACGTCAATTCACCGATGTTCCAGTCTCATCGGCGGCCATCACCGAAGTCTTTGAGCAGGTGCTAAGACAAGGACGTGCACTCGTTGAGATCGGTCATCATAAGCCGCCGGGCAGCAATTGATCTGTCTGTTCGGTCTGTTCATAGGCGATGGGACTGCGAGCGCTCACATGACCGCATTAATCCTCATGCGGCACGGCTTCTCACATTATGCTGCTTCTGAGACTTGGTCCGGAAACGCCCCACAAGCATCGATAACCTGTTGATGATCTGCGAAAGGCTTTGAGTCGACGCGTTGGTTTCCTCCATGAGCGCAGCATTCTGCTGTGTCATCTCGTCCATGCTGCGCACCGCGGCATTGATCTCCTCGATGCCAGAGGCTTGCTCCTGCGCAGACTGCGTGATCGAGTTGATGCTCTCGCTGATCGCACCGACGCGCTGCCCAATAGTACTTAGGGACTGGCCGGTTTGGTTGACTAGATCCACCCCGCGCCGAACGTCGGACGACGAGCGATCAATCAGGTCCTTGATCTCCTTGGCTGCCGCAGCAGAACGCTGTGCGAGTTCACGTACTTCTTGGGCAACAACTGCAAAACCCTTGCCCTGCTCTCCTGCCCGCGCGGCCTCGACACCAGCATTCAAAGCAAGCAGGTTCGTCTGAAAAGCGATTTCGTCGATAACACCGATGATCTGAGTCATCTTTTGAGAAGATGCCGATATATCTCCCATCGCAGCGATCGCTTCTTCGACCACCTTACCAGACTGTTCGGTTTCTTTGGCCGACACACGCACGATCTCCTGCACCTCTCGCGCACGTTCTGCTGCCTGTCCGGATATGGTGGTAATCTGTTCTAGCGCCGCCGCACTTTCTTCCAATGCCGAGGCTTGATGCTCGGTCCGCTTCGCCATGTTATCCGCTGCGCTGGCGATACCACCGACCTCACCCCGAACCTGGTCGACCGACTGGTGAAGCTCCACAATTGCAGCTTCAAGAGCCTGAATCGACCCATTATAGTTCTCTTTCAGACCATCGAAGCTTGGAGCGAGTTGCTCTTGGATTTCGAGCGTAAGATCGCCCTGCGCCAGACCCGTCAACGCCGAATGGAGTGCCGAGAGAGCTGCAGTCTGGTCGTCCTGTTCTGCTTGCCTCAGCGCCTCTGCTTGGGCCCGGGCATGCGCCAATTCGTCAAGATAGACAGAAATAGCATAATCCATATCGACGAGAGCGGCCTTGACCACAGCCGATATCCCGTCGGAGAGCTTTTCGGCTTTGTGTCGATGGAGCATACCTTTCAGCTCCTGCTTGACGACAGCGCGAATAATGCCGTCGAGGATGATGGCGTAGCCTCCAATGTACCATCTTGGCTCTAATCCGATGCGGGCATGAACCGCGCCGACCCTTGTCACGCCATCAACATAGGACTCGTCATATTGACCCGCAGCTATGATCCCCCAGTGCGTTGCCTGGCGGCTTTTAGCATGGTCAATGTGCTGGGGACTTGAAAAGAACTTCGCCGTGTGTGGGTGCGATGAAGCTTTGCGGTAAAAAATATCAAGCGCGGGCGGAACGGACGCTCCAATGACAGGCGCCAGCGTGCCTAGATGCTGGCGCTGTGCATGGTTCAGGCCGACAAATTCAAGCCGGTCACGGAGGTCGGCAGTCTTGGGATTGGTTGTCATGAGGTCTCCTCAGCGCCGGCAATGACAACGCCTTATATCGATATCCTACAATATTAGGCAGCAAGCATTAACATCGCATTTAGCTTAATTTTATTCGGGTAGATTGAAACATGCTCTGCCTGCGACATTCTACTTGCCTAAGCGTAGCAGGCTCATGAACCAGCTTGCCGCTGATCTGCCGAGCGGCTAGGTTCAGCTCTCCCATCACCAACGAGGCAAATATGGCGACCGGAACAGTGAAATTTTTCGCGCAAGATAAGGGCTTTGGCTTCATCACTCCTGATGACGGTGGTCAGGATGTCTTCGTGCACATCTCCGCGGTCGCCTTCGGCGAGGCGTTGAAGGATGGCCAAAAGGTTCGCTACGAAGTAGGCCAGGACCGCAAAACGGGCAAATCGAAGGCCGAAAACGTTTCGGTAATCTGAGCCAGAACATCGAGAATTTTGCGCGGCGATCCGATGGTACATCAGTCGTCGCGCATGACTATTTTGTTTGAAAAGCAAACAATTCAGTCACTGACAGTCTGACCACGTAGTTTGGTTGCCGCCCCATCACTTTACAGACGTAAACAGCCAAAAATGGATAAGAAGTTTCCCTACGGATACCTCTGTCCCGTCAGCATCGCCACCAGCTGGAACCTGTTTCGAATTCCACTCTGATATAAATTAATCAGAACCTTGGCGCTCTCTTGTGCCGGCGGCGATGTCTGAGAAATACCGCGCAGCTCGCACACGCGCGCGAAAGCTTTCTCTAGGGTTCAGACTCAATCAATCATAGCCAGAACGCGACGAGGGTAGCGAGGGCGATAGCGGAGAGGAAGTTTCTGGCAAGCTTGTCGTAACGTGTTGCGACGCGTCGGAAGTCTTTCAGGCGGCAGAAGGCATTCTCGATGAGATGGCGGCTCTTGTAGCGCTCGGCGTCGTATCGGATCGGGCGCTTGCGATTTGAACGGCCAGGTATCACGGGGACGATGGCGGACTGGCGCAGCCGCTTTCGAAGACTGTTGGCGTCGTATCCCTTGTCCGCAAGGAGATATCGCGCACCCTTCAGGCCAGCCAGCAAGTTTGGCGCGACCGGGCTGTCTGCCGCATTGCCACCCGTCAGCATGAACGCAAAAGGGCGGCCGATCACGTCCGTGAGGACGTGGATTTTGGTGGTTTGACCACCGCGCGAGGGCCCGATAGCCTGATTTTTAGCCCCCCTTTGCCGCCATGGGCCGAGCGGTGCGCCTTAACATAGGTGCTGTCGATGGACGTGCTTTTGGTGACCGCGCCGGACCTCGCAAGCGCCTCGACCAACTGAGTCCAGAACCGTTTGCGAGACCAACGGTTGAAGCGGTTGTAGACCGTGGTCGAAGGGCCATAGTCGGCAGGACAGTCGCACCACCGGCAGCCGACCTTGAGAACATGGATGATGCCGGAGATCACCCGACGATCATCAACCCGCCGAGCACCGCCCTTGTTCCTCGGCAACAGGGGCGCAATGACCGTCCATTGCTCATCCGACAGCCAAAACAAGCGACCCATCCACACCTCCAATCCATTGTTTGTAAGATTGGAATCTGATTTGCCGCTACAAATCAACATGATCAATGGGTTTCGACCCTAGCAGTGCCAGATCTTCAGGTGTCAGGACTGAGTTCAGTCTTTTGGCAACGTCGTGGATCATGCGCGTGAATTAGAAGCTCCTGCGCTCCTATCAAGTCCTTTGATTTCAGTCGCCCTGATGGCTCTCGGTTGTCATTACACTGACGTGCGGGGAGGTAAAGCACGAGCTTTTCTAGGCATTGTGGTCGTTGAGAAAGCTACTGCTCCTGGCCATTGCTTTCAGTTCTTCCTCGCTCCGGAACCCAGACTTGAACAAGGCCACCAGCTCCTTTGCCAAGCCAAGCTGTTCCTCCGCATTTGAAGCGTCAGATTGGTCTCGAAATAGTTCTGAGAGCACATTGCGTAACAATGCCAACCCTTGCGGGCCTATCTCCTGTTCGTCATCGAAATAAGTACTCCCCATCTGCCGGTCCTCTCCCCCAACCCACGCCTCATCCCATATCGAGATGATACTACATCCATAAGCTTCGCAACACATTCTCCACAAAGCTGCACGTCTATCCTGTTTCTTTTCGATTGAGCGGACCGGGGGGATCCCTCATCCCTTCCGCGCGGACTGCCGGCCGATAGCTGGATTGGCGACAAAGGCCTGGCTGTATTTGGGGTATACCTACTGAGACAGTCTCCGTGAGACGCAAATCAGTGTATCACTTGGGTCAATTTCCGATTTTTGGGACAGCATCCGGGGCAGGTCTAGAAGCTATTGAGACGTTCTTGGTGCGCTTTGACTCCTAGCAAATCAAGAAACCGTGAAACGAATGCTACATGAGAAGCGGCACGACTACCGTACGACTAAGCCCGCTACCCGTTGCGCCGTTACAACCGCTCACCCCGTTTTCCGATCGCTGTTCGCATTTGCACGCATCAGCGACATCAGCATTGGTCCGAGCCCGAACTCCCCTGCCCTCGCTCGACGCGTGAGATCGCGGAGATATCCACCTGCCGAATTGATATGCCCTGCCCTCTCCAGGATTGCAGCCATAGCAACCGCCGCGTTCTCCGGCCCCATCACCTCACACGCTTCCTCGTAAGCCGACGGGCTAACACCAAGCATTGATCGAACCACCACCGCGGCTCCCATCAGCTCGCGCCAATGGGAGATCGTCCCCCCGGGCCCGTAATCCAAAATCTGCGGGCAGGCTTTCAGGACCATCGACAGCGGGAACGCCTTCATCAGTTCCGGCTTGGCCAACGGCTGAGCAACCTCTTTGGGTGCTACTTCCAGCTCGACGGCTCCGCCCTGCTCTTTTCCAGAGCTAGGTTCAAGTTCATGGATGGATTCGGGTTTTGAATTCTGTATGT
>FWPV01011710.1_pt1 | contig 13823 bp, 12 predicted proteins | sample 2228371 | NCBI WGS metagenome assembly FWPV01 (sample SAMEA103939776, study PRJEB20133) | metagenome | reverse complement strand
TGCCTGGTCATTCAATTTTCAAAGTGCCAGTGCTGACTCGGCGTTAACCGAGTTGATGGATCTTGTCCAAAGTCCAATTGCTCAGAAAACGGGTTTTTTAACTATCCTGTTGAGGGTTCGGGCTTTTGTAAAATATCATCAATGATGCCCAATTCTTTCGCCAGCTGGACATTCATATAGAAATTGCGGTCGGTATATTTCAAGATTTGCTCATCGTTCAAGCCGGTATGTTTCTTGAGGATACTGTTGAGCAAATCGCGCAGCCGTAAAATCTCACGCGCCTCAATTTCAATATCCACCGCCTGCCCCTGTACGCCCCCCAGCGGCTGATGCAAATGAATCGTGGCATTCGGCAACGCATAACGCTTGCCCTTGGTGCCGGCCGTCAACAAAAGCGTTGCCATGCTGGCCGTCATCCCAACCGCAATGGTCGAGATCGGGCAGTTGATGAGTTGCATGGTGTCATAAATCGCCATGCCGGCCGTGATTTGTCCACCAGGCGAGTTGATGTAGAACTGAATATCCTTTTCAGGGTCCTCACGATCCAGGAACAACAATTGAGCAATAATCAGGTTGGCAATCTGGTCATTGATAGGCGTGCCGAGAAAAACGATGCGCTCTTTGAGCAACAATGAAAAGATGTCATAGGCGCGTTCGCCCCGATTGGTTGATTCAATCACCATCGGAATCAAGCCGGTAACGTTCATCATGCCTCCTCTTCACCCTCTCTCGATTTCCCTTCAGCCTGCGGCGCCGTCGCTTCCAGGGGTGGCGCCTCTCCCTTGCCAATCGCCACCAGGCGAGATAGCACCTTTTGGAGATATTCCTCCTCTGAGCCATCACGAGCAATGTTTTCGGCTTCGATGAACTTGCGCAAAATCAGGCCACGCCTCAACTGCGCCTCGGCTCGCGGTCTCATCTCACTGCGATATTCCTCAAGCGTCTGTTTCTTGATGTTGAGGAACTCTTTCATGTCCATCTTCTGAGCGCGCAGACGCTTTTCAGTTTCTTCCATCATCCGGTCCAGTTCCTCTTCCACCAAAACAGGGGGGAACTCAACCCGGGCCATCTCCATCAGGCGGTTCAGACATTGCTCCACATACGCGGCTTCAGCCACCCTCCGATGTTCTTGTTCTAGCTGTTGATGTATGCTGGCCTGCAACTGGTCAAGCGTTTCGTAATGGCCGACCGTTTGAGCCAGCGCATCATCTAAGGGTGGGACAAAGAACCGTTTGAGTTCATGGAGCCGGACATGGCAATGCACCATCTGACCCCGTATCTGTTCGTTTTCGAAATCATCCGGGAAGTGCAGGTCAAAGTCTCGCTCCTCGCCCGTCATCATCCCAATGATGTTCTCTGAAAAACCGGGCAAGAGGTCCTTTTGATCATCCAACATCAAGCCAATATAGCCGCTCGGATCGGCTATGCCGGAGAAATCTAACCGCTCCCCGTTCGACAGGGTGGCGTCAATCTCCAGGGCAGCCGCATGCTCCCACTCGGCCGGGCCATCGCCCACCGGCTCCAGAACAGCATGGCGATAGCGGATTTGCTCAAGAGCCTGATTCATCTCTTCTTCCGTCACCGCCGGGACCTCGAACGGTATACGCATATTGCGGTAATCACCCAGTTCAACCACCGGCGGTAGGGGCAGGATCACCTTGAACGACAGCGGATCGCGTTGCAGGCTACTTATCTGGCCGGGCCGGAAGGGGGTCAAATCGGTTCCCTGAAGAGCCTCCTCCAGCCAGCGCGGCCCGCTCTCTTCAAACATCTCTTCATACAAAGCCTCCTCGCCGATGGCGCGCACAACCACCGCGTAGGGCGCCTTGCCTCTGCGAAAGCCGGGAATGTTGATTTTCCCAGCGATCCGCCTGGCCGTCTTTTGCAACGCCTCCCGGACACGTTCGGGTTCTACTTCGACAGCTACTTCGACCTGACGATTATCGAGAAATTGCGTGGTAACTTTCACGGTTTGCCTCGTTCAAAAAAGGTTACTGAGCAGACATATAAAAGGGCAGCCTGCTTTGCTGCCCAGATGTTCCAGAGCGGGCTACGGGATTTGAACCCGTGACCTTCTCCATGGCAAGGAGACACTCTACCGCTGAGCCAAGCCCGCATGGGCCAAAATACCGGCATGGGGAAGGGGGGACTTGAACCCCCATGGAGAAAACCTCCAACAGATCCTAAGTCTGTCTTGTCTGCCAGTTCCAACACTTCCCCTCTGCGCGTTTATTATACCGCAAACGATAGACAAGTCAATAGTCAATGTTAATCAAACTGGAAAGCGCACACGCGCAGCCTGTGGTATCATGGGGGTCAGCAAATATACACTAAAGCAGTTTGGAGATATACCCAATATACCGAAAATGCACCGCAGAGACGCCGAGAACGCAGAGGGAAAACCATGGACAACTCGGCGCCCTCTGCGTCTCTGCGGTGGGAGTGGAAATTCCTGTGTGCGGTCAGCATACCATGCCGGATTCTCTTGCGACATTCGATATCCAATCTACCTGGTTCAAAGACCATGTTCATTCCAAAACACTGATGGTCGCTTTTGCGCACCCCGACGATGAAAGCTTTGGGCCAGGCGGCGTGCTGGCGAAATATTCGGCCGAGGGCGTGAATGTGCATTATGCATGCGGCACACGCGGCGAAGCCGGCATAGCCGACCCCGACCAGATGAAGGGCTATGCTTCGTTAGGGGACTTGCGCTGGCACGAGCTGGAATGTGCCAGCCGCCTGCTGGGATTGACGGCGCTGCACTATCTGGGCTACCGCGATAGCGGCATGCCCGGCTCAGAAGACAATCACCATCCCAACGCGCTCGTTCAGGCAGAGCGCGGCGCGCTGACCGGCAAGCTGGTCGCGCTCATTCGCACGCTGCGGCCACAGGTGGTCTTGACGTTCGACCCGCATGGCGGCTACGGACATCCCGACCACGTTACCATGCATCAGGCTACCACGCAGGCCTTTTTCGCGGCGGGCGATCCCAACCAATATCCTGAGCAGCTGGCAGGAGGTCTGGCGGCCTATGCGCCGCAGAAACTTTACTACACGGCCTTTTCGACTTCCGCCCTCAAGGTCGCCGTTTTTGTGATGCGCCTGCTGGGCAAGGACCCGACCCGCTTTGGGCGCAACCAGGATATTAATCTAACCGAGATTGTAACGCACGCGCCGCGCATTACCACTCGCGTAGACGTAACGCCCTACATAGAAATCAGAGAGCAAGCCCGCGCCTGCCATCTGACCCAGGGCGGAGGGCGTATGGGGGTTTTTTCGTGGATGCCCATGCCCCTTCGCCGCGCGCTTTTGAGGCTGGGCGAAGAAACCTTTGCGCGCGTCCATCCGCCCATAGACCGGCGCGCCAGAGAAAAGGACTTGTTCGACGGCGTGACCACGTTAGAGAAGCCCTAACTCGCGCCGCTGCAAGCGCGCGCTGATTGGCGCCAGGCCGGCCGCTACGCCGAAAATCAACATTTGCAACAGGCAACGATCGGCAAAGAAATTGGCTGTGGCGCTGATGTAACGATAGTCGGCCGGCGTGAAGAAAAAATAGTGCACCACGGGCATGCACAGGTAACTGAGCACAAGTCCGGCGGCAAACAACGCCCATGCGGAGGGAGGAGGCTTGCGTCGCCGCGCCCGCAAAACGGCCATAACACCCCCCCATAGCACTCCGCTCACCACACTGCCGAGCGCAATCAGGTAAGCCGTCGAATCGCTCATCTGCAAACCCTTGCCGGGCAATTCGACAGCGCGCAGCAATAAAAGGCAAGGCATCAACCCCGTGCCCTCCACCATCAACCAGGCCAGATCGAGCGGTCGCCGCGCAGCCCACGCCGCCGGCCACAACGCCAGCGCCACGCCGACCAGCGTGGACAGCACGCATTGAACAGCGTTCACAAATGGCAGGCGAGGCGAATTGACGCTCATCGTGATTATGAGAATGCCCACCGCCAACGGCGGAGCGCATGCCGACCACACCTTCCACCATTCGGGCGGGCCATACTGGCTGCGACGAAAAGCAGCGATGCGCCCCAACAGCCAGTTCGCCGCCGTATACGCGATCATCACCATGCCCGAAGCGACCAGCCCCGCCATCCAGTAACGTCCGCTCGTCACCGCATCAAAGGGCGTCGCGCCCAGATGGTCATACAGAAAAATGGCATAGCGGTCAGCGATTCCGAACCAATAGTAAAACAGGCCCAAAATCGCCAACACGACAAACGCAGCGTGAAGCCAGGCGTTGGCAATCAAAGGCGTTACCGAATCTTTATTTTAGCCGGATCGAAGGCGGGCTGCGGATAACTCATCTTCAAGCCTTCAAGCGCGCTGACGATCGCCAAGCAGACCACCAGATCGCGATACCACTTGCGATCGGAGGGCACAATGTACCACGGCGCCCACGCTGTGCTGGTTTTGCTGATGGCATCTTCGTAGGCTTGCATATATTTGGGCCACAGCTTGCGCTCGTCCAAATCGCCAGGATTGAACTTCCAGCGCTTGGTGGGGTCGTCCAGGCGTTCTTGCAAACGCTGCTTCTGCTCAGCCAGGCTGATGTGCAAAAAGAACTTGAGGATGAGTGTGCCTTCTTCAGCCAGCATGCGCTCGAAATCATTGATCTGAGCGTAGCGTTTCGACCACACCTCGTCCGGCACCAGCTTGTGCACGCGCACCACCAGCACATCCTCATAATGGCTGCGGTTAAAGATGACCATCTCACCGCGACCCGGGACGTGGCGGTGAACCCGCCATAAAAAGTCGTGGTCCAGCTCATCGGGAGTCGGCTGCTTGAAGCTGACCACGCGAACTCCCTGGGGGTTGACCCCCTCGAAAACCCGGCGGATGACGCCATCTTTGCCGCCCGTATCCATCGCCTGCAGGACAATGAGCACCTTGTGTTTATGCTCTGCATACAAAAGCTCCTGCAGCGCTTCCAGGCGTTCGTTCAATTCCTGGAACAGCTTGCGGCCCTTTTTCTCTTTACCTGCAAAAGCGGTGCGGTCATCGGGGTCCCATTCAGCCAGATTGACCGGGGCGCCTGGCCTCACCAGATAACAGTCCATATTCTGCCTCCCTACAACTTGTGCGCTTTGAGTGTTGATAACAAAATTCACCGCCGAGACGCCGAGGCCGCAGGGGTTTTCTATTGATTCTTTGCGTCGCTGCGCCTCTGCGCGAGGCAAGATTTCGCACCCTTGCTCATCGGCTGGCATAGGGATGCCCGCCTGCGAGGTGCAAAAAACAGGCTGGGGGCAAATCGCCAGCGCAGTGGAATAAAGCTGAAAGCTGATGGCCGATAGCTGAACGCTTCAAGCCTCCCCATCCAATCCCAGGTACGAAAGCACCAGGTGTCGCCGCGAAAAATGCCCCAGCGTAACAAACTCGATCAGCATAGGCCCGCCGCACAAGGCGTGAACAATCTGGGACACGCTTTTGCCCTGTTGATACAGCTCTTTCATTCGCTCGCCCAACGTTTCCAGGTAAGCAATCTTGGTTGCCAGCGCCTCGGCGGGATTATCGCGGACGCGGGCGCTGCCAGGAAAGAGGCGCGCGGCAGGCAGGGCCGCAATGCGCTTGAGCGAAGCAATGATTTGCCAGATGTCGTACCCGGCGCGCAGGGCGCGTTCCTGACCGCCCACAAACAAATCGCCGGTGAACAACCAGCCCTGGCGCGGCTCATACAGGCAGAGGTGATCGGGACTATGGCCGGGAGTATAAATCACCTGAAACCTGTAACGCGCTGTCGAGATAACCTGGCCGTCGGCAAGCGGTCGAGCCTGCGAAGGTTGGGGCCATCCCCACATCACGCGGCGGTAAAGATGCAGTGGTTGGGTACGGCGCGGGTCAGCCAGAACGGGCAGAGCTAAAGGATGCGCAAGAATTTCAAGCCCCGCCCGCTCGCGCTGCAAGCGACCGTTGGCGCCGATGTGGTCTTCGTGGCTGTGCGTGTTTACAATGCAGCGCAACGTCACATCGGTCAGCGCCTGCGTCAATTCCTGCGTGCTGTAAGCGCAGCCGGTATCTATCAGCACATCATCTACCAGGTATGCTGTTGTCCAATATCGCCCGCGTCCCGCCAGCGTGCGCGCCAGATCAAAACGGGTGACATCGGCGTAATGGGTAATCTTGAGCATCAACCCTCCGCCTCAGCACGCGGCCAGGTCAAATCTATCAGCAACGGCAATACCTGACCCACCGGCCCTTGCAGCGCAAACGTCGCATCAGAGGTCAGAGGAGTGACATCGGGATTGATTTCCACGACCGTGACGCCGCGCCGCAGCGCCTCGTAAGGCAATGAGGCGGCCGGCTCCACCAGACCCGAAGTGCCGATAGAGAAAAACAGGTCGCACTGCTGCGCCGCCTCTATCGCCGCCAGGCGCGCCTGACGGGGAAGGTGTTCGCCAAACCACACCACATCAGGCCGCACCAAGCCGCCGCAACGCGGGCAGCGTGGGGGCAACTCCGTCTCGGCCCACTCCACAACCGGCGTGTCTTCTTGAAAACACTTGAAACGCGCCAGATTGCCATGCAGTTCAATCACGGCGCGGCTGCCCGCCTGCTGATGAAGGCCATCCACATTTTGAGTGATGAGCATGAACCTTGGGACATGCCGCTCCATCTCTGCCAGCGCCAGATGGCCCGCATTGGGGCGGGCTTTGGATACCAGCTCGCGCCGCCAGGCGTACCACTCCCATACCAGTCGGGGGTTGCGCCGAAAGGCCTCGGGCGTTGCCAGTTCATGCGGATTATACTGCGCCCATAGTCCCGTCTGCGCGCCGCGAAAGGTGGGCACGCCGCTTTCGGCGGAAATGCCCGCGCCGGTAAGGACAGCCACATAGCGTGCCACGCGCAGCGCATCAACCAGGGCCGCTGGAATATCAAACACCGACTTGTTCAAGGCAACCTCATTATACTGCACGCGGTCATAGAGGGCGCGAAGCAATCCCCCGGCCAGGAGGGAGAAGGCTCGCAATGCCATGTTGCTTCGCCGCCGGAGTTTACCCTGAGGGAAACGAAGGGGACGCTTTGCAATGACACGGCAAAGCCGAATTGCAGATTGTACCCGCCCTCAGTATATATTATACCCTATGAGCGCGAACGTCAAATGGCCGGTGCGCCGGAGGCGTGAAGGCTCAAGAGCGCGGCTTGAAGACCGCCCCCAACTTGATGTCTGCCGTGTCCAATGAGATTCGGTTATGGTATAATCTACACTCGACAGTGATTTACTTTTTACTCACGCCAGGCCGCCGGGTGCAGAGATTTTGATTTCCTTTGCGCCTCTGCGCGAGAGGAAAAAGTATCCCTCTGTGCGCTCTGCGGCCGATCTGTGAACAGTGATGATTCGATTTTGGTAGGAGATGCTATGCCAGACTGGCTCAATGCACTCAATGACAATCCTTTGCCCTGGTTATTAGAGGACAGCACGCCTGCGGTCAAGGCCATGACTTTGCGTCTGTTGCTGGACTGTCCGGAAAGTGACCGGGAGATAAAACGGGCGCGCGCCGCCGCGATGCAATCCGACCCGATTGCCACCATCCTCGACGCGCAATACCCGGCCGGCTACTGGGTCAGGCCCGGCCCCGGTTACAGCCCCAAGTATCGCAGTACTGTCTGGCAGGTCATCTTTCTCGACCAGTTGGGGGCCGACGGTAACGACCGGCGGGTACGCGCCGCGTGCGAGTATGTATTGGCGCACACTCAAACCGAGACAGGAGGCTTTGGCTGTTCAGGCAGTTGCCAGGAAAAGCCGCCTCCCCCCTCCACTGCGCTCCATTGCTTGAACGGCAATCTGGTGCGGGCGCTGATTGGCCTGGGCTGGCTCGAAGACGAGCGCGTGGGGCGGGCGATTGATTGGCAGGCCCGCGCCATCACCGGAGAAAATTTTGAACGTTACTATGCCTCGGGCACGAGCGGCCCTGGCTTTCGCTGCGCGGCGAACAATCACCGGCCATGCGCCTGGGGCGCCATCAAGGCCATGCTGGCCCTGACGCGCCTCCCAGCCGACAAACGCACCCCACAGGTCCAACGGGCTATCCAACAAGGCACAGAATTCCTGCTGAGCCGCGATCTGGTCACCGCCGATTATCCGGGGCCTCAACCCGACGCTAAACCGAGCCGTATGTGGTTCAAACCCGGTTTCCCTTCCGGCTACGTCGCCGATATATTGCAAAACCTGGAAGCCCTGTGTGAATTGGGTTGGGCGCACGACCCGCGTGTGCGGCGGGGGATCGAATGGCTGCTCGCCAGGCAAGATAAACAGGGACGCTGGAAAAATCAGCACGCCTACAACGGCAAAACATGGGTGAACCTGGAAAAGCAAGGCGAGCCAAGCAAATGGGTCACGCTGCGCGCCTGCCGGGTGCTTAAACTGGCCATGTAATGTTCTCTCGTCAGCCTTGCCACAGAGGTAAGTAACCCTTGAGCAAATCCCTCCGATTCTCTCTCACAGGTTGGTGGTTCCTGGTGGCTGGCCTGGCCTGCCTGCTCCTGGCAAGCGGCTGTCGGCCCTCTACACCCACTATAACCCCGACGCCATCTTTACCTGAACCGACGGCGTCGCCCACCGCCCGGCCTCTTTCGGCCACCCCAACCAGCACTGCCTTAACGCTAACATTATGGTTGCCCGATACTTTTATGTCGCAAGCCGCACCTTCGACCGAGGTGCTGCTTCAACAACTGGCAGCCTTTAACGCCAGCCGGCCGGATACTTTTGTCCAGGTGCGCTGGAAGAAAGCCAGTGGGCCCGGCGGATTGTTGGACCTGTTATCTACGGCGGCGCCGGTCGCTCCCTCGGCTTTGCCGGATGTGGCCGTGCTGAGTTTGACCGAAATGCAAACGGCCGCCCGCCTGGGACTGTTGCAACCGCTGGATTCATGGCTGACGACCGAGCTGACTGAGGATTTGTTCCCGTTTGCCGCGGCGGTCGGACAACTGGATGGCAAATGGTATGGGTTACCCTGGGCCGTTGACCTGGAACATGTCGCCTATGATACTCAACAATTCACCATCACCCTGCCGCTGACATGGACGCAGATTTTATCTCAAAACGTGCCTTATTTGTTTCCAACAGGCAGCGGCAGCGATACCTTACCGGATGCTGTGGTAGCACAATACCTGGCTAATGGCGGGACGCTGACCGATGCCCGCGGCCAACCGATGTTGGATGAAGGCCCGCTGGCCGATACGCTCCAGCAACTTGAAGAAGCCTACCGGGCCGGCCTGATCCCGGCCGAGGCTCTGCGCGCTACTTTGACTTATGACACATGGCCGCTCTTGAAAACGCGCCAGGTGCCATTAGCCAACGTGCGCGCTTCACAATATCTGGCGGTCGAAAACTCGCTGGCGTGGCTGGGCTATGCAGCCTTGCCGGCCCGTAGCGGCGCGGCTCGTCCGATTGCACGCGGCTGGGCGGTGGTGCTGGTCTCGCCCGACCCGACCCGCCGTCCTCGTGCTGCTTCCCTGGGACTGTGGCTGCTGGCGGCCGACCACAACGCCGCCTGGACACAATCGGCTGACCTGCTCCCGGCGCGCCGTCATGCCCTGGAGCGTTGGGGGCGAACGGACCCCTATGTGCAGTTTTTGCGTCAGGAACTCGACCACGCCGTCGCCCCTCCCCCGGCCAATGTCCTGAACACCGTGGCCCCAGTCTTCCAACGCGCTCTGGCCGACGTCCTGTCCGGCAAGGCCACGCCGCAAACCGCCGCCGCGGCTGCGGTCGCGCAACTCAAAAGCAAAATTCCATGAAATTCTCAAGAGGTGATTATGGCCATTCATTTTGGTACAGATGGTTGGCGCGCTGTCATCAGCGATGAATTCACATTTGAAAATGTCCGCCAGGTAACCCAGGCGATTGCCGGGTATATTCGAGAGGAAAACAGGCCTGGTGAGGCCTTGCCCGTCGTGGTCGGCTTTGATACCCGCTTCCTTTCGGACCGCTATGCCATCGAAGTCAGTCGCGTGCTGGCCGCCAATGGTCTGCTGGTTCATCTCACCCAGGCGGATGTTCCGACCCCGGCCCTGTCCTATGCCGTCCGGCATCTGGGCGCAGTGGGCGGCGTGATGATTACGGCCAGTCATAACGCGCCGCGTTACAACGGCCTCAAGCTCAAAGCCGCTTACGGCGGCAGCGCCTCGCCCGAAGCCTGCCGGCGGGTGGAACACTTGCTTGAATCCGGCGTACAGGTGCGATCCATCGAGTATGAAACCGCCTGTCAGCAAGGCTTGATTCACCGCTTCAATCCGGCCCCCGCCTACCACGCGCACCTGGAAACGCTGGTCTCGCGTTCCATCCTGGCCACGCGCCCAGGGCGCGTCATCGTTGATCCCATGCACGGCTCGGCCCGTGATTACATCAAAGACTGGCTCAACGGCACCGGCTGGCAGGTCAGGCAAATTCGCGGCGAGATGAACCCGGGGTTCGGCGGCGTGCATCCCGAACCTATCCCCATCCATCTGACCGCCCTGGCGCAGGCGATTCGAGACGAAGGTTGGCCGGTCGGTCTGGTCACCGATGGCGACGGCGACCGAACCGGCGCGATGGATGGTCACGGGAACTTTGTGGACCCGCACCGCATCTTTGCCCTCAGTCTGCGCTATCTGGTCGAAAAACGGGGCTGGCGTGGCACCGTGGTCAAGACGGTCTCGACCACCCGCATGATTGATCGCCTGTGCGAGCGATATGGACTGAAGCTGGTCGAAACGCCGGTTGGCTTTAATTACATTGCCGACTGTATGCTCAAAAACGATGTCCTGATGGGAGGGGAAGAATCGGGAGGGATCAGCATCAAAGGTCACATTCCCGAAGGCGATGGTGTGTTGATGGGCCTGCTTCTGCTGGAAATCATTGCCGAATCGGGCGCCACCCTGGCCGAACTGGTAAAAGCCTTGCAGACCGAGGTCGGCCCGGCCTATTACGAGCGGCGCGACCTGCGTCTGGCCCACCCGGTCAACAAGAAGGAATTGACGGCCCGCCTGATGCACGAGGCACCGGCCAGGATTGGCGGCGTCCAGGTGGAACAAGTCCAATCTAATGACGGCATCAAGTACCTGATGGCCGATGGCGGCTGGTTACTCATTCGCCCTTCCGGCACCGAGCCGGTGCTGCGCGTCTACGCCGAATCGCCCGAAGCCGCCATGGTCAACGCCCTGCTGGGGTTTGGGCAACAGGTCGCCGAGATGACCCGGACCGCCTGAGGGGTAGCCATCAGCCAATCGCCGCCCGCACCTGACCGGCGATTTCACCGAACAACATGCTGTATTGCAATTCCAGGTTGCGTGGGCGGCGCAGGGGCACATCCAGGATGGCGCGCACCCGGCCGGGGCGCGGCCCCATCGCGATCACGCGGTCGGCCAGAAAAACGGCCTCGACAATGTTATGGGTCACCATGACAATCGTCTTGTGACTGGCTTCCCAAATCCGCAGCAACTCGAGACTCATCCACTCGCGCGTCATGGCATCCAGCGCGCCAAAAGGTTCATCGAGCAACAAAAGCTCTGGATCGTGCGCCAGGGCGCGCGCGATGGCGACCCGTTGCTCCATCCCGCCCGAAAGGCTGGCCGGATAGGCCGCCTCGAACCCGGCCAGGCCCACCAGGCTCAAAAGTTCATCGGCGCGTTGCCGGGCAGCGTGCCGCGCCATGCCCGCCAGTTCCAGCGGCAAGAGCACATTATCCCGCGCCGTGCGCCATGGCATCAGGTTCGCCTTCTGGAACACCACGCCAATTTGCCGGCGCGGGCCAATGAGCAAGTGACCATCCAGATAGATGTGGCCACGCGCCGGCAAGATCAGGCCCGCCATCAATCGCAACAGCGTGGATTTGCCGCAACCCGACGGGCCGACAATGCACACAAACTCCTGACGCCCTACCTCAAACGAGATGTCGTCCAGCACATCCAACTTGCCCGTCGGCCAGCGATAACTATGGCTGACATGTTCCAGTTTCATCAAAACGTCTGGCATGGTCAAGCTCGTGAAACGTGATGCGTGTTACATACTACCCGCTGTCATTCGACAAAGCGATTGGTAAACACCTTGTCCAGGTCTATCTCAGCAGTCAACAATTTCATCTCTTGGAGCACGCTCAACGTCGTTCGCCAGTTCGCCGGGTCCGAGCGGCCAATCCGGTCGGTCTTCCACAAAGCAATCGAGGCTTGCAGCACCTCTTTTTGCGTGGCCGCGACCTCGGGCGCATCCAGGCCGGTGACAAACTTGCGGCAGATGTCAAAGGCTTCGTCAGGATAGGCTATGGCATCGGCGATGCCGCGTTTCAAGGCTCGCGTCAGGCCGGCCACCAGTTCAGGCCGTCTGGCAATTACGTCCTCGTTCGTGACAATGCCGTTCGAGACCAGGTTGGCGTAATCCGCCACGGCAATGACCTCCACCGCATGGCCGGCCCGTCGGAGCTGAACCGGTTCATTGTTGATATAGATAATGGCGGCATCTACTTTGCCTTGCGTCACCGCAGCCACCTGGGTATAGCCAATGTCTTCCACCGTAATCTTGCTCTCATCCAGACCGGCCTTAAAGACCAGCCCGCGCCAACCGATATAACTGGCGCCGAACATGGCCGGCGTTCCCACACGCTTGCCGATCAAATCGGCCGGCGTCTTGATATTCTTTTCGCTCAGCGCGACAACGCCGACCGGGAATTTCTGCCACCATTGAAAGACATACGTGACCGGCAAGCCCTGGGCGCGCGCCAGGATCACCTGCTCGCCGCTCACCACAGCGAACGGCAACTGCCCGGCGCCGACCAGTTTCATGCCGTTGGTTTCAAAACTATAGTCGAACTCGATTTCAAGCCCCTCCTGGGCAAAATACCCCTTGTCCACCGCCACGTAAAAGGGCGCGTATTGCACATTGGCAATGTACCCCATCGGCAGGCGGATGTGTTCCAGGGTCGTCGAGGTTTTGGGCGAGCCACCGCCACATCCAACGAGCCAGGCTATAACCAGCAGCAGAAGAATAGGAAAAGTTTTAGATTGCATTTTTTTCTCCTTGTTTTTTGGGGAATGTTTTCACGCTTCACGTTTCCATGCCAGTAATCCATACTCGATTAACGTGACCAGAGAATACAAGCCAATCGAAAGCGCGGCCAGGGTCAAAACGGCCAGGAACATCAAAGCGGTATCATAATGTCCATCGCCCTGCTTGATCAAAAAGCCCAGGCCGCGATCCGCTTCGACAAATTCACCCACAACCGCCCCGATGACCGAGAGCGTTGCGCCCACCTTCAAACCGGATAAAACCACCGGCAGCGCGGCCGGGATTTCCAATTTGCTCAGGGTTTGCCAGCGCGTGGCATTGAGCGAGCGCATCAGCTCTTGCAAGCCGGGGTCGGCCGCCCGCAAGCCGGTGACCGTGTTGATGAGAATCGGGAAAAAAACAATCAACGCCGCCACCAACACCTTGGACCAGATACCGGTGCCAACCCAAATAATCAAAATAGGCGCAATGGCCACCGTTGGCACAGATTGAGAGGCCACAATGTAGGGCGCCAGCAATCGCTCCAGCAAGGGCGAACGCGCCAGGAGATAGCCCAAACTAAAGGCCACCGACATCCCGATGGCCAGTCCCAGCAGGACTTCCTGGAGCGTGATAGCGGTATGATACAGCAGAGTCGGCCAGCCCAAGAAGAACAGGCGCGTCCACACCCGGTCGGGCCCCGGTAAAATATGGGGCGGCAGCCGGCTGAGCCAGGCCACCAGCGCCCACACACCCAGAAAGACCCCCGCGGCCAGCGGGGCAATGACCACCTGCTCATACCGCCGGGCCGTGTGACAGGCCCGCTCGGAAAGCCAGGGTAGACACGCACCAAACC
>FWPV01011708.1_pt1 | contig 13825 bp, 12 predicted proteins | sample 2228371 | NCBI WGS metagenome assembly FWPV01 (sample SAMEA103939776, study PRJEB20133) | metagenome | reverse complement strand
GGGGTTTTCGAATAGGCTCTAGGTATACTAGAATAAGCGCTGAAAGCTAACTGTGCGTCGCGAGCGCTGGAGGCCTATTGCGAGGAGGCATCGCCAGCCTAATACGAACCACCTTCCCCAAGACTGCGGCGCTCTTGAATGCCTGCCCCATGACGCTAGGCCGCAGACGACTGCGAGGAGCGATCGTCTGCGGCCTGCAACAACTCGAGGTGAGAAAGCTGGAAGAATTGGATTGTGGTGCTCAAGTCAATCGGTTGGCGACGCGTGAAAAGGGACTCGTTGCCTATCGACAGCTCCGTCACTTCCCGAGAAGCCAGGCAAAAAAGCCACGCGGGGGCGGCGGCGGAGGCGTCTGCAGCTTGGCCAGTTGCTCGGCGATCCGCTCCATGGCAACCTCAATCGCGTCCATGCGCGCGGCCAGGCGCTCTTGCATCACGTCGTTGCGGCGACGAATCTCCGCCATCTCACGTTCCAATTCCAACATCCGATCGCGCAGCTTGATGGCCTCTTCCTTCATGTTGAAGTTGTCCTGCACCACCACTCCCATGAGATCACGATTGGCCTGCTGCGCGTTGAGGATCGCCTGCTGGCCATCGGCCACCGTGTGCAACGTGTCGGCCAGGATCGAGACCGCCGGCGCCAGGGCGGACAGGCTGGCTTCCTTGGCGACAACCGCCAATCCCGCCCCCTCAGCGCCGTCGCCTCCCCGCAGGGCCGCCAGGCGACGTTCCACCTGTTGATAGGAGAACCCTTCGGCCAACAACCCTTTGATGGTAAGCAAAGTGGTCAGGTCCTCATCGGTGTAGCGGCGATGGCTGCCATCCGCGTCCAGCGAGTTCGTCGGCTCGCCCGCATCCGGCGAGAGATACTCGCTGAACCGTTGCGACCAACGCCGCAAGGTGGAGGTGGATACGCCAAGCCGCGCCGCAACTTCCGCCGGCCGGCGCACGTTCTGTTCGCTCATCCCGATCTCCTTTTCAGTCATCGTCGATCACGCGATAGGAGGCGTCCACAACATCGGAAGGGGGCGGAGCCTCCGCAGAGGCCGCCGATCGTCGTAGGTCCCGCTCATGCTCGCCGACCACCGCCGCCGGGCTAAGCTCGATCAACAAGCGAGCGACCAATGCCAGGACCGCCAGATCATCCAGTTGCCCCAGCAAGGGAAAGAAATCGGGCGCCACGTCCACCGGCAAAAGCAAGTAGCCGGCCGCCACAGCGGGAATCAACACCTTGATCCAGGGCGACACCCGTGGATCGCGCAGCAAGCGCCAGGCCATCCGCAAGCTATACCATACCTCGCTCCAGAAGCCGGGCGCGCTCCCCATCGTCGGTCCAACTTTGCGCCTGCCAGCCATACGATCCACCGCCGGCGCCCGCAATCCGTGCACGGAATCGCTCACGGGCATAGCGATCCTGCCCATTATATTGAAGGGAAGAGGCTTTGGCAAAATCGTGTCGCTGCAAACCCTGGAACGCAGCTTAATCGATCATCCTGCCGCCCTGCTGCGGGTCATCGCCGATCTGCGCGGGGTTCCGCTAGCCGCGCGCGAGCAGCCCCTGCTGGCAGCCGAGCTGGCCAACGCCCTCGCTGACCCTGCGACCATCGCCGCTGGCCTAGAGGAGCTATCGGCGGAGGCCTTGGAGGCGCTGGCCGCGCTGGCCGCCCAGGAGGGACGCCTGCCCGCGCCGCAGTTCCAACGCCAGTTCGGCGAGATTCGCCCATTCGGCCCCGGCCGCCTGGCGCGCGAACAGCCCTGGCAGACTGTCACCGGCCCCGCCGAGGAACTGTGGTATCGCGGCTGGATCTTCCGCGGCTTCGCCCAACTCGCTGGGACCCCGACCGAGTTCATCTACGTGCCTCCCGAGATCCTGGGGCTGCTGCCGCGCCGCGCCGCGTCGCCCTTCGCTGACGCCACAGCGCCGGCGCCGACCGTTTTCAGCGATCCCCAGGACGCCCTGGCCGTCGACGCGACGACCCTCCTGGCTCATATCCAGACGGTCGGACTGCGCCGCGAGCGAACCGGCTGGGCAAGCGCCGACCTGCAGCATCTCAACAGGCAGCTCCTTTGCCCCGATCCCACGCCTGCGACGCTCGCGCCCTCAGGTCGCCTGGCGTTGCTGTTGCACTTCCTCACGAAACTGGGATGGAGCGCGCCCGGCCCGCGCGGGGAACCACGCCTGAACGCCCCCGCCGTCCGTCAATGGCTACAAATGGAGCGCGCCCGGCAATGGCAGACGCTGTGGACCGCCTGGCTCGAGGACGAGACCTGGGACGAACTGCGCCTGCTGCCGGAACTGGTGTGCGAAGGGGGCTGGCGCAACGACCCCCCAGGTACGCGCCGACGGCTGCTGACTTGGCTGGGACAGGCAGAAGCCAGACGCTGGTACACGATCGCCGCCTGGATCGCTGCCCTCAAGGCGACGGCGCCCGACTTCCTGCGGCCAACCGGCGACTACGATTCGTGGTATATTCGCTATAATGGCTCAGAAACTTATCTGCGCGGGTTCGCGCACTGGGACGACATCGAGGGACGATTGGCCCGTTACCTGATCACAGGCCCCCTCCACTGGCTGGGCGTCGTCGCCCTTGACGCATCCGGCGAGCGCATGATGGTGACGACAGCCGGGCGCTCGCTGCTGCGGGAAGAGGCGCCGCCGCGCCCGCGGCCAGCGGACTTCGTCGTGCAGCCCGACTTCGCCATCCTCGTCCCGACGACAGCGTCCAGTTTCGATCGCTTCCGCGTCGCTCGTTTCGCAGCCTGGGAGTCATCACCGCGGCTGGGCAGCGACGAGCCGTTCCGTTACCGCATCACGCGTCGTTCGTTGCAGCGCGCTGAGGCGCAAGGATTGACCGCCGAGCGCGCCCTCGCCTTCCTGCGCGAGCGCGTCGGCGACAGGCTGCCCGCGAACGTCGCGCGCGCGCTGGCGCGTTGGTCGCAACGCGACCACCCCACTACCATGAGGAGCCCTCGTGAACACTCCCTATGATCTCACGCAAGACATCGTGCAAGGGGTCCTGTTGCTCGTCATGTTGACCCCTTTCATCTTCACCCTGTTGATCGCCAACCTCAGCCTGCGCACGCCGGAGCTGCGCTGGCTGGCCTATGGCCTGGTGGCGCTGCTCAGCGTCGGCTTCCTGATGGCCGGCGCGCTCAGCCTGGTCGCGGGACAGATGTACACGCAGGTAGCCTCTTCCCTGCCCTCGATGCCGGTCACGCCCAACTGGTCGCTCCTGGGGATCGCCAGCATGGGCACGGGGTTGGTCGCGCTCCTGGTGCTGACCCCTCCTGTGCGCGCGCTGGTCGGACGGCTGCTGCCCTCGCTGGAGCCTTCCAATCCACTGCACAGCGTCAGCCTGAGCCTGGCGGCCTTTCTGGTCGGGATGACAGCCACACAGTTGGCGTTGCTTGGCGACCTGGAGGCGCTGGCCGATCTCAACATGCCGCTCGGGCTGGCCCAAATATGGGCGCAGGGGATCGGGTTGACCCTGGTTGGCCTGGCGGGCATCGGCCTGGGAACGCGGCGCAACGGACGCGAGACGGCCGCCCGCCTCGGCCTGGCGCCCATCCGCAGGCGCACGCTGATCGTGGCGGCCATCAGCATCGCCTGCTTCATGGCGCTCGACCTGGCCTGGTCGCAAGGCTGGCGACGCCTCGATCCGCAGGGGCTGGAGGCGGTCAGCCGCGTCTCAGCGACTCTCTTCCACCACCTGATCAACCTCCCTGGCGCGCTCTCCATCGGCATCACCGCGGCGATCAGCGAGGAGATCATCTACCGCGGCGCGTTGCTGCCGCGCTTCGGGCTGCTGTTCACCACGGCCCTCTTCGCCATCTCCCACGTCCAGTACGGCCTCTCGCCTGCCGCCGCCGAGGTGTTCATCATCGGCCTGGCCCTCGGCCTCATCCGCCGCCGCTGGGACCTGACCACCTGCATCTTGATCCACTTCGGCTACAACACGCTCAACCTGCTGTTGTTGCCGCCCCAGGTTTGAGTATTAAATAGAGCGCTAGAGCGATTTCTCCATCCACCAGAACACGCGATGGATCCAGGCGTCGGCGACCTTGGCGTAGAAGGCGATGGGGCCGACCCAACAGACCTCGGCGGTGGCGTGGCCCAACCGCCGCATATCTTCCATGCAGCGATAGAAGAGGATGCGCCCGAGGCCGCGCCCGCGCAACTCCTCCTCAGTGCCCGTCGGGCCGAAGCCGTTGTCGAAGATCGCCACGTTGTAGCTGGCGAAGGCGCAGATGCGTCCCTGATAGGTGGCGATGAAGGTCGAGATCGGGTTGTTGGCATAGGAAGAGAGACCCTCAGCCAGCCAGGTGGGGTTCCATCGCTGTGTCAACCAGGTGGCGAACTCCTCGCCGACGGCGGGGGTGAGGCGACGGAAGGCGAATCCCTCCGCCGCCAGGCGCTCTTCGTCGGCGGAGGTGTCCCAACTGCGCGCGTGCAGATCGACCAGCATGTTGATCGCCTCGCCGGTGCGTTCAAAGCCATGCCTCTGCAGGAAACAGAAGGCCGGCGTGTACCGCACGTCGAGGCCCGGCCACAGGTAGTTGGGCGCGCTGTTGCCGACGCGCAGTCGCCTGTAGGCTGCGTCCCGCAGCAGCCCTTCCAGCTCGGCCAGCAGGGCGCTCGCCAACCCCTGGCGCCGATACGGGACATCGACCGTGAAGAGGCGAATCCAGGCCCCCATCCCTTCCGGCGTCTCGCGAATGCCGCCCAACATCACGCCGGCCAGGCGGTCGCCGTCCCAGGCCGTGATCTGGTAGGCTGGCGTGTGATGCGGCTCCTCCCACACGCGGCGGCGCAGCAGCGGCAGGTTGAACGCGTCGTAGGGCAGGGTGCGCTGGCAGAGATCGAGCAGCGCTGGCAGATCGGCCTCGGTAAGCTCACGGAAGCGCATAGGGGTATCCTCCTCCTCAGTTGATCCCTTTGACTAGCCTGTATAGTCGCGGCGTCTGCTCGGCCAGGATGTCGGCGTCGGTGACGCCGCCGATCAACGATTTGACGCCGCCGTACTCGAAAGTGACCACCCAGGGGTCGCCCCAGGCGCCGCGGCGGAGCTGATCCATCGCCCACGCCGTGAATTCCCAATCGGCGTCGACCAACGGCAGGTGGTCGAAGGGCCGTCCGGCGTAACGGGCGATGACCTCCTCGTCCACCCCCGCCCGCCGCAGGCGTTCCAGCCAGCCTCCGTCCAGGCGCTGGATGCCGGTGACATGGACCTCGCGCGTGCGAGATAGCGGCAACCCGTTCAGGTACTCATAGATGTCCATGCCCAGCGCGCTGGCGGCCATCCGCGCATGCGAGAGATCGAGGAGGAAGCCGCAGCCGGTCTCCTCGACGACGCGTCGAATGACGGCGGGCAGACAGGCGGCGGGCGGGGTATCGCCCATCAGACAATGATCGTTCTCGACGATGACAGATTCCGGCCCCAGTCGGTGGACGACCGCCGTCACATCGCGCAGCAGGCGTTCGCCGATGGCGGCGGCGGCTGCATCGTCGATGGCGCCCCAATCCATGCCCGGCGGGAGTTCCGCTGGCTCCGGCGAGAGATGAAGGTTGACCAGCGGCGTAGCCGTCTGCTGCAACAACGCCTCGACCCATCCCCACGCCGCCGGCCGTTTCGTCTCGCTGTTGATGGCGTCGCCGATGCCCGCGCCCACGCGCAGGGGGAAGTGGACGAAGCTGGGATAGATCGCCTGCGCGAGGGCGATCAGGTCAGGCCAGGCAGGCAGCTTGAAGCGGTCCAGGGGGATGCGGCCCGCGCGCAGCAGCTCAGCCGCCTCATGCGAATAGTTCAGAGCGAAGAGAGGGGTCACACGCGCGTCCTTTCTCGACGCAAGCTCACGATGACGAAGAGGAGCGCGCCGCCGGTGATGGCGACGTCCGCCACGTTGAAGGTGCCCGTGCGCAGCGGGCCGACGCCGATGCTGACGAAGTCGAAGACGGCGCCCGCGCGCGTGATGCGGTCGATCAAGTTGCCCAGCCCGCCGCCGATGAAGAGGGCAACCGCCAGCCACTGCCAGCGGTCGACGCCGTACGCGCGCAAGGCGAATGCCAGCATCAGGATCAGCGCCGCCCCCGAGAACACGATCAGGAACGTGAAGCGAACTGCCTCCGGCCAATTGGCGCCCAGGCTGAGGAACGCCCCGCTGTTCTCGGCGTACTCGAGACGCACGAGATCGCGCCACAGGGAGATGGGAGGAAGTGGGGCCAGGGCGCGACGCGCCAGCGCCTTCGTGGCCTGGTCGCAGCCGACGCAGGTCAAGAGGATCAGCAAGGTAGGAACAAGCCTGGAAGCGCGCCAACGGGGCGCGCGCGCGGACAACGATGCGGGGCTGATCGAGCCCGCCCCCGACACGGCCGATAGCCCGTCGCCCGAGACGACGCTCTCGATATCGTCCTCGACGGTCAACGCACGAAGGCCGCTGCCTGCGCGACCAGCGCATCGGCCACGCGCAGGCGGTGATGTTCCATGAGTGGGAGCGTCTCCATTTCCTCTGGGGTAAAGTAGCCGCAGGCGGTCGTCTCGTCGCTGAGGCGCAGCGTCCCGCCGATCGGCTCGGCCTCGAAGTTGAGGGCAACGATGTGGCAACGGTGGCCGTCAGCATAGTGAACCAACAGATGGGGGTCGCTGTAGACGCCGATCAGGCGCCCCACGCGCACCTCGAGGCCGGTCTCCTCCCACACCTCACGCGCGCACGCCTCGGCGACGCTCTCGCCCGGCTCGACGCGTCCACCTGGCAAGCACCACAGGCCATTATCGTTGCGGCGGGTGAGCAGGATGCGGCGTCGCTCGGCGTCGAAAATCGTCGCCGAGCAGCCCAAGGTCACCTGGCCGTCACGTCCAGCGCGTTCACCGCGAATCAGTTGCGTCATCGGAAGCCAGCTCCTGTCTAATCAGATCGTTTGGTGCTCGGTGCGGGCGATGATCTCGTCCTGCAGGGCCGGGCTGAGATCGCAGAAATAGTCGCTGTAGCCGGCCACGCGCACGATCAGATCTCGATACTGTTGTGGGTTGCGCTGGGCGGCGCGCAGGGTGGCGGCGTCAACGACGTTGAACTGGATGTGGTGGCCGCCGAGCTTGAAGTAGGCGCGCACGAGCTGCGTGAGCTTCTCCAGCCCCTCCTCGCCCTGCAGCACTCGCGGGGTGAACTTCTGATTGAGCAACGTGCCGCCCGTGCGCGCGTGGTCCATCTTGGCCACGGAACGGATCACCGCCGTCGGCCCGCGGCGATCGGCGCCCTGCACAGGCGAGACCCCTTCGGAGAGCGGCTCGCCCGCGCGGCGGCCGTCGGCGGAAGCGCCCATCACCGAGCCGAAGTAGATGTGGACGGTCGTCGGCAGCAGATTGATGGCGTAGGCGCCGCCTTTCGTGTTCGGACGGCCGTCGATGGCAGCGAAATAGGCCTCGAACACGTCGGTCATGATGCGGTCGGCGTACTCGTCGTCGTTGCCGTAGCGCGGCGTGCGATTGAGGAGCAACTGGCGCACGCGCTCGTGGCCCACGAAGTCGTTGTCGAGCGCCTCCAGCAGCCCGGCCATCGTCAGCGTCCCCTGATCGAACACGTGGTACTTGAGGGCGGCGAGCGCATCGGTGATCGAACCCAGGCCAACCCCCTGGATATAGCTCGTGTTATAGCGAGCGCCGCCGTCGTGATAATCGCGGCCACGGGCGATGCAGTCGTCGATGAGGAGCGAGAGGAAGGGGGCGGGCATGTAGGCGGCGTAGAGGCGCTCGATGACCTGGTTGCCGCGGACCTTGATGTCGACGAAGTGGCGCACCTGGCGCTCGAAGGCGGCGAACAGCTCCGCGAACGACGTGAAGTCGCGCGGATCTCCCGTGGCCAGGCCGATCTGGCGGCCCGTGCGCGGATCGACGCCGTTGTGGAGCGTGATCTCGAGCACCTTGGGCAGATTGAAATAGCCGGTGAGGTTGTAGTTCTCCTTGCCGAAGGCCCCCGCCTCGACGCAGCCGCTGGAGCCGCCGTTGCGCGCGTCGACGAGGCTCTTGCCCTGGCGCAGCAGCTCGCGCACGATGAGGTCGCTGTTGAAGATCGAGGGCTGGCCGAAGCCGGTGCGGATGATGCGCGCGGCGCGCTGGATGAAGCGGTCGGGGCTTTGCTCGCTGACCTGAATCGAGGCGCTGGGCTGCAACAGGCGCATCTCCTCGACCACATCGAGGAGGAGATAGGTCATCTCGTTGACGCCGTCGGTCCCATCGACGCGCAGGCCGCCCAGGTTGATCTGAGCGAAGTCGGTGTAGGTGCCGCTCTCGGCGGCGGTGACGCCGACCTTCGGCGGGGCCGGCTGGTTATTGAACTTGATCCACAGACACTGCAGCAGCTCTGCGGCCTGCTCGCGGGTGAGAGCGCCGGCGGCGACCTCTCGGGCGTAGAAGGGGTAGAGGTGTTGGTCGAGGCGGCCGGGGCTGAACGAATCCCAGGTGTTCAGCTCAGTCGTGACGCCCAGATGGACGAACCAGTAGTACTGGATCGCCTCCCAGAGGTTGCGGGGGGCGTGGGCCGGGACGTGGGAGCAGACCTCGGCGATGCGCATCAGCTCGGCGCGGCGGCGGGGATCGGCCTCACTTTGAGCCAGGGCGCGCGCCCGCTCGGCATGGCGCCAGGCGTAGCGGATCAGGGCCTCGACGCAGAGGGACATCGCCTGCAGCTCCTGCGCCTTGGCGTAGGCGTCGGGATCGCGGAAGTAGTCGAGGCTGCGCAGGCTGCGCTCGATGTCGGCCTGGAAGTCACGCAGGCCCTTGTGATAAATCTTGTCGTCGAGCACCGTATGGCCGGGCGCGCGTTGCTCCATGAACTCGGTGAAGACGCCGGCCTCGTAGGCGGCCAGCCATTCCGGCGTCATCTCCTGGAAGATCAGATCGCGCATCGACTGGCCCTGCCAGAAGGGGATGATCTGTTCGGCGTAGACCTGGCGCGCGGCCGGGCTGACGGCGAAGGGGATCTTCGGGCGCGAGTTGAGGATGTCGAGGTCCTGCAAACTATGGCAGCACAGCTCGGGGTAAGTGGGCGTCGCTTTGGGGGCGGGGCCTTTCTCGCCGACGATCAACTCATCGGGGCCGATGTAGATCGTCTTATGCTCCAGCAGATATTGGAACGCGCGGGCGCGGCGCATAGGCGCGGAGAGGAGGCCACGTTGGGAGCGATAGGCGGCGGTGACCAGCTCGGCGCGTTCGGTCGAGAGGGTAGGGATGGCATCCAGGCTTTGTTGGCGCAAGCGGGCGATGCGATCGTTGATCATGGGACACCTCCGCGGGCCAGAGGTTCAGCCAAAACGGCCAGCGGAGGGAAGTATACCATAAAGAAGGCGAACCTCTGCTACGACGATTGACAAAGCCGTCCCTAACACTTACAATTTCCGCATTCGAATCGATCGTCGAGCATTTCGTATCGTTCATGGGCAGGCGAGTTCCCGTAGGCTCAGCACAAGGAGGAGAACGATGGACCGCAGGATCACGCGACGACAGTTACTGAAAGGAGGCGCCGCGCTCTTCGCTGGCGCCCTGGGCGCCCAGGCCCTGGCTGCCTGCGCCGTACCTGTCACACCAGCCCCCGCAGCGCCAGCCGCAGCCCCCCAGCCCGTCTCAGCCCCTGCAAAAACGCTTCGCATCGTGACGCCGGAAAACCGCCCCCTGGAACCCCAATTGCACGCCAGTGGGGCGCAGAGGGTGCTGACGACCAATGTCTACGAAAACCTCGTTACTATCTCATTGGACGGCAAATCCATCCTTCCCCAACTGGCAGAGTCGTGGCAGCGCATCGACGATCTGACATGGGAGTTCAAGCTGCGCCAGGGGGTCAAGTTCCACAGCGGCGATCCTTTCACTGCCGAAGCGGTGCGCTACAGCATCGCACGTTACATGAACCCCGACAACCAGCCTCCACAGTTGGCGCAATATTCGTTCCCATCGGTGGAGGTCGTGGACGACTATACCGTCCGCATTTCCTCGGAACAGCCCGATCCGATCTTCCTCAAGCGCATGGCGGGGATCGGCACCACGATCGTCAACCCCCGCTTCGCCGAGGAGAAGGGGCTGGAAGGGATGCAGAAAGAGGCCGACGGCACTGGCCCCTATCGGGTGACCGAATGGTCGCTGGACGGACAGATTGTCCTGGAGGCCTTCGAGGACTATTGGGGCGGCGCGCCGGAGATCAAGAAGGTGATCCAGACCGCCGTGGTGGAACCGGGGACTCGCGTGGCAGCCCTGCTGGCCGGCGAAGCCGACCTCATTACGGCAGTCCCGCCCACCGAAGCCCAGGCGATCGAACGGAACGCCAACACCCAACTGGCGACGGTGATGGCGAACCGGGTCAGCTTCTATCCCTTCGTCACCAACAAACCGCCCACGGACAACAAGTTGCTGCGCCAGGCCTGCAACTACGCCTCGAACTTCGACAGCATCATCGCGAACGTGCTGGGAGGGCGCGGCTATCGAACGGCCTGCATGTCGCTGCCGCATTACTTTGGCTACAACCCCGACCTCAAACCTTACCCCTATGATCCGGACAAGGCGAAGCAACTGTTGGAGCAGGCCGGTTATGACGGAACTCCTGTAGACATGCTGCAACTGGTAGGCCGCATCCCCTATGACAAAGAGGTGGGCGAGGCGCTGGCCGGGGAACTCGAGAAAGTTGGACTGAAGATCAACATCAAGTTCGTCGACATCGGCGGCGCCAGCCAGGCTCTGTGGGAAAACCCCGACCTGAAGGGGTTCCATCACATCACCTGGGGCGCAGGCACGATGGATGGCGACTACGCCATCGGCGAATACTGGCGCTCCGATTCCTTCTTCGCCCAGAAAGGACACCACTACGCCAATCCGGAGTTCGACAGCATCATCGCTGAAGCCAAGTATGAACTCGATCCGGACAAGCGCGAGAAGCTCTACTGGCGCGCCGAACAGATCATCTACGATGACGCCGTCGCCATCTGGGGCTACGCTGTGCAACTGATCTTCGGGATGAGCAAGCAGCTACAGTGGGAGCCGCGCGTGGACGAGCTTGTGCTCTACAAAGAGATGAAATTGGCCTGAGGATAGAGCCTCGCTGTCAATCAGTGACCAAGCAAGAGGGAGAGGGCGACGCGTGTTGGCTCTCTCCCTCTCTGTTACAGGGGATGTGAGGAAAACAGAATGCTGCGCTATGTGATCCGACGATCGCTCCAGGCGATCCTGGTGATTGTGGGGGTCATGCTGGCCACCTTCGTTCTGCTTCAGCTCACCGGCGACCCGGCGCGGGCCATGTTGCCCCTCGAAGCTGACGCTGCAGCGGTCGAGCAGATGCGAACCTATCTGGGCCTTGACAAGCCGCTCGTGGTACAGTTCTATTATTACATGGCGCGCGCGGCGCGAGGCGACTTCGGCGATTCGCTGACCTATCGACATATTCCTGCGCGCGAGATCGTCTTCCAGCGCCTACCGGCTACAGTACACCTGGCCGTCTCCGCCTGGTTGATCATCGTCGTCGTCTCCCTGGTCCTGGGCATTATCGCAGCGCTGAACCGCGGCTCGTTGGTCGATAACTTCTCGATGGTAGGCGCCATGCTGGGCCAGTGCATTCCCTCCTTCTGGCTTGGTCTGATGATGATCCTATTGTTCGCAGTGACGCTCCAATGGCTGCCCACCTCCGGGCGCGCTGGCCTTGATCCCAAGTACCTCATCATGCCCGCTCTAACCCTGGCTGCCCCAGCCACCGCCCGCATGACGCGAGTGGTCCGCTCCAGCATGCTGGAGGTCCTCAGCAAGGACTACATCCGCACTGCGCGCGCCAAAGGAGCCAGCGAACGAGTAGTGGTCCTGAGGCATGCCCTCAAGAATGCTGCGATCCCGTTGATCACGCTCTTCGGCCTCGATTTCGGATCGCTGCTGGGAGGGTCCATCATCACGGAAACGATCTTCGGCTGGCCCGGGGTGGGGCTTTTGTCGATCAACGCCATCACCACGCGCGACTTCCCCGTGGTGCAGACGGTGGTCTTTTATGTGGCGGTTGGCTTCGTGGTCATCAATCTGCTGGTTGATCTCCTCTACGCGGCCCTGGACCCACGCATCCGGCTGGGAGCACAGGAGGTGCGGCAATGAGCACCGAAGTTGCCCTCAAACCATGGCCAGATGAACTCAAGCAGGATCATAAGAAACGTCCCTCCCATTTCGTGTCCAAGCTGGTGCGCAGCCGCACCGGCCTCCTCGGCAGCCTGATCCTGGCCCTGGTCGTGGTATGCGCGATCGCCGCGCCCTATCTGGCCCCCTTCGACCCCAATTATCAGGTTCTAGAGGATCGGCTGATCCCTCCCTTTGCTGACCCAGCGGACGCCAAAGGGCATCTGCTGGGGACCGACCATCTGGGACGAGATCTCCTCAGCCGGTTGATCTACGGCTCGCGGGTCTCTCTGATCGTCGGCCTGACGGCGGTCACGATCTCGTGTTTCATGGGATGCGCCCTGGGGCTGATCACTGGCTACCAGGGGGGATGGCTCGACGAGGTAATCATGCGCATCGGAGATGTGCAACTGGCATTCCCCTTCGTGCTCCTGGTGATCGCCGTGGTAGCCGTTGTCGGCGGCGGCCTGCTCAACGAGATCATCGTCATCGGCATCACGGGTTGGGTAGGATACGCGCGTGTGATCCGAGGGCAAGTGCTTTCCGCCAGAGAGAAAGAATATGTGGAAGCCGCGCGCGCGATCGGGGTCCGCATTCCCGTGATCCTCTTCCGACATATCCTGCCCAACGTATTCAGCCCGATCATCGTGCTGGCGACGTTCTCGGTAGCCAGCGTCATCATCCTGGAGGCGGCTCTGACCTTCCTGGGCCTGGGCGTGGACCCACGAACGCCCACCTGGGGAGGGATGCTTGCGGACGGGCGCAGCCATATCTTCACGTCCTGGTGGATGACAGTGATCCCGGGCATGGCGATTTTTGTCACGGTACTGGCGATCAATCTGTTGGGCGACTGGCTGCGCGATTATCTCGACCCGGAGTTGCGACATTTGATGTGAAACTCAGGTCTGCATCCTGATTACTAACTCGCCATTGCCTGTACGCGCCACGGGGCAACGAACGATACGTGCATCTTGATATTGAGGTCGCAGCCCCGATCGCAAACTTGGGGCTGCCGTCAAGCCTGGTGCGACCTCACCCCAGGTATGGGATGACCTTCTCACCCAGAAGCCTCACCGCCGCAAGGGGATCAGGGCCGAGGGGCGGACCGAAACTGACATGATCTGCGCCAGCCTCTACCAGCGGTCGTAAGCGGTCGATCACCTCTTCCGCAGCGCCCGCAATGCCAATTCGCAGCATCCGCTCGTCTACCAGATGGCAGGCCTTCTCTACGTCCCTTTCCACCATGATCGCCCGCTCGATGGGTACGAAGTCCTCGCGTGCAAGCCCTAGCCGCTCCAGGATCAGCGGGCTCAGCGCGTGCCCGTAATAGGCCACCTTCTCTGCAAGCGCTCGCCGTGCGGCGCCTCGATCATCGGCCAGAGAGACCCAGATGCACGCGGCCAAGTCGAGGGCGGGAAGCGTCCCTGGACGCTGGGCCTGGCCGCGATCGATCAGCGCCCGGACCGTGAAGTAGTGTTCCGGCGGGAAGAGCAGAGGCAGCGCCCCGTCGGCCAGCTCGCCGGCCAGAGCCAGCATACGTGGGCTCATCGCCCCCAGGTAGATAGGCGTCACCCGCTGAGGGGTGAATCGGAGATATGCCTCCGGGCCCCAGCGCAGCATCTTCCCCTGCATGGCGGCGCGCTGCCCTTGGAGGAGCCTCCGCACCGCCTCGATCGTCTCTCGCATCATCTCCAGCGGTTG
>FWPV01011718.1_pt1 | contig 13827 bp, 11 predicted proteins | sample 2228371 | NCBI WGS metagenome assembly FWPV01 (sample SAMEA103939776, study PRJEB20133) | metagenome | reverse complement strand
TATTGGAGCATCTGGTTACTCTGGCATAGAATTAATTAAAATTCTCTTGAGACATCGTTATGTTTCTATCAGCAACATCTTTGCAAATACATCTGCCGGTAAACGTATCGATGAAGTTGCTCCTGTGTTTAAAAACAGATTCACAAGCATTCTCGAAAGTTTTTCAGTAGAAAAAGTTGCGGAGAGCGAACTTGTTTTTATAGCGCTCCCTTCCGGCGAAGCTTTAAATCTTGTGCCACAGCTCCTGAACGCCGGTAAAAAAGTAATAGACTTAGGTGGAGATTTCAGACTCAAAAATACTTCACTTTACAAACAATATTACAAACGTGATCATACTGCTCTTGCAGAGCTTCAGCAAGCAATATTCGGATTGCCGGAATGGTTCGCAAAAGAAATACAAAAGGCAACATTTGTTTCGAATCCCGGTTGTTACCCTACCAGCATCATACTCCCTCTTGCACCTCTAGCTAAAGAGGACGTAATAGAATCATCAACGATAATTGCAAACTCTCTCTCAGGTGTTTCCGGTGCTGGCCGGACTGCTTCGCCCGATTATTCTTTCTGCGAAGTAAATGATTCAGTAAAAGCATACAAAGTTGGTGTACACCAACATATACCAGAAATTCAGTCGATACTAAGCCAGATATCTGGACAAGAGTGTTCGGTAACATTTGTTCCTCATCTGATCCCTGTTACGAGAGGCATCTTTACCACAATCTATGCAACTCTGAAACACTCTGTAACAAAAGAAGATATACAGAGCATTTATCAACAATACTATGCTAATGCGCCCTTTGTACGTATCAATGACAATATGCTTCCGGAACTGAAACACGTTGTACATACAAACTATATAGATATTGGTTTTACAATATTACAAGACAGGAAGCAAATTATTATAAACTCTGCCATTGATAATCTCCTTAAAGGAGCTGCAGGACAGGCTATTCAAAACATGAATCTTATGTTTAACATTCCTGAAACGGAGGGTTTATTATAATGACAACTCCTCACTATGAACAATGTACCGGTGGTGTAACCGCAGCTACAAATTTTACTGCAAGTGGTGTTTTTTGCGGAATCAGAAAAGTTAAAAAGGATATTGCTCTTATTTACTCTTCTGTACCTGCGGTAACTGCTGCAGTCTTTACACTTAACAAAACTCAGGCAGCACCAATTATTGTTGACAAGGAGCAACTTGCAAACAACCACCTTTGTTCAGCAATAGTAGTAAACAGTGGAAATGCGAATGCATGCACTGGTGAGCGCGGAATACGCGATGCATGGTCGATGATTGAAGCAACAGCCACTGCTCTTCGCATTCCAAAGCAACATGTGCTTGTTTCGTCGACCGGTGTTATCGGTCAATACTTACCGATGGAAAAAATTCTTAAAGGTATTACTGATGCTGCAGCCACACTTAAAAAAGAGGGTCATACCGACGCAGCTGAAGCTATAATGACTACCGACACTTTCCCGAAGGAAGTTGCAGTTAAGTACAGCGAAGGATCAACAACTATAACAATTGGCGGAATGGCAAAAGGTTCCGGCATGATCGCCCCCAATATGGCAACAATGCTTGCATTTATAACAACCGATGCCGCCATTGAACCACAGGCATTACGATCGGCTCTCAGAATTGCTAACGAACGATCATTTAACAGACTTACCGTTGACGGTGATACCAGCACAAACGATATGGTAACGATTATGGCAAACGGTTCTGCCAACAACACAATAATTACTGAAGGCACAGAATCATTCCAGCGTTTTGTAACAGCACTTGAATATTTATGCATAATACTTGCAAAAATGATTGCCCGCGACGGAGAAGGAGCAACAAAACTTGTTGAAGTATTCGTTACTGGTGCCCGTACTGAAGATGAAGCTGTACAGGCTGCACGTGCTATAGCAAATTCAAATCTTGTCAAAACTGCAATCCATGGTGCAGATGCAAACTGGGGCAGAATACTTTGTGCAGTAGGTTATTCCGGAATAGATTTCGATCCGACAAAAGTTGCTATTTCATTCAATTCTGTTCCCGTTCTGTTACCTAACTATAATATTGTAATCGACGAAGCACTTGCAAAAGAAGCCTTAAGCAAGGAACACATCACTATTAGTGTTGAATTAAATCAGGGAAATGCAAGCGCCACGTTTTACACCTGCGATCTGTCAAAAGAATATGTTCATATCAATGCCAGTTACCGCTCATAAGTATAACAAAAGGAACTCTCAGCAATGACACCATTAAATATCGACTATCAGACAAAAGAAGAAGTACTTATCGAAGCTCTCCCCTATATACAGAAATATGAAGGCAAAACCTTTGTTATTAAGTACGGCGGAGCAGCAATGAAAAACGATGATTTGAAAAAAACATTTGCCCAGGATGTTACTATCCTCCGTAAAATTGGAATTAATATTGTTATTATTCATGGAGGCGGCAAAGAAATTACAGAACTTGCTCAACAGCTCAAAATCGAAACACGTTTTATCAATGGTCAACGCTACACCGATGAGCACATCATTGATATTGTGTTAATGGTACTTGCCGGAAAAGTTAACAAACACATCGTCAACCTCATCAATACTTATAGTGGAAATGCAATTGGTCTCTGTGGCGTCGACAATTGTCTGATGAAAGGTAAAATACATCATCCGAACGGAATTGATTTAGGGCTTGTAGGTACTGTCACAGAAGTAAACACAAGCTTTCTTGAACTACTTCTTAAAAATGGAATGATGCCTGTTATCTCTCCTCTTGCCGCAGGAGAAAACAATACAATTTTAAACATCAATGCCGATGTTGCTGCAAGTGCAATTGCGCAGGCACTGAAAGCAGAAAAACTTGTGTACCTCAGCGACATTGAGGGTGTAATGCTCAATAACGAGCGGATCTCAACGCTGACCTATTCTCAGGCCGAGAAGTTAATAAACGATGGGTCGATTAGCGGTGGAATGATTCCTAAAGTGCGATCGGCGTTCGAAACTCTGAACGCCGGTGTCAACAAAGTACACATTGTTGACGGGAGAGTAAAACATTCTTTACTCCTTGAAATCTTTACTGACGAAGGTATTGGCACTCAAATGATTAAGGATTACAACGGCGAATAACAATGGACAAGCTGAAACGTCATAGTGCAATAAAACAAATTTTGGCAAACAACATCATTTCTACACAACATCAGCTTGCACAGGCTTTGAAAAAGATGGGCTTTCGCACCACTCAGGCAACTCTTTCGCGTGACATGAAAGAGCTTGGTATTGTTTGGATCAATTCACCGGAGGGCGCTCGTTATCAACTTAATCCTGCTATGGAAGAACAGCGCCTTACTAAATTACTGAGTCTTGAAATTGAAACCATTACTGCCAACGAAGTAATGGTTGTGGTAAAAACACTTCCCGGTCGCGCTCAGGGAGTTGCCGAAATAATTGACCATTTGTCATTACCATCTGTACTTGCTACATTAGCTGGCGATAATACTATTTTCGTTCTTCCTAAATCAACAAAAAAAATATTAAATACTATTGAAGATTTACAATCACTTATTGTAAAAGGGAAGTCTGAGCAATAGTTCGTATGGATAATTATATATATACAATTGATATTGCACATCCACCTCTCCATGCCGATGCAGCAGAACAACTTCTCAACGACACATTAATGATGATCCGTAATTCTTCAACATATCGCGTACTCAAAATCATTCATGGTAAAGGTACAACAGAAAAACCGGCAGTATTAAAAACCATTGTACACAACTGGGCTTACAGAAACAAACACCGGCTGAAAGCTTTTATTCCGGGCGAACAATACTCTCTTTTCGATTCTCTTACTCAGCAAATGAGAATTAACTGTGGACAAATACATGACTCTGATCTTGGATCGTGCAACGCCGGGATATCAATTCTTTGGATTCGATAACAAATTATTTATTAAAACATAACATAAGGAGAAAGACAGTGAAAAAAGAACGTATAGCTGTTGCATATTCGGGAGGTCTCGACACTTCCGTTATTGTCAAATGGTTACAGGAAAAATATAACGCCGAAGTTATTACCGTGACAGGTAACTTAGGGCAAAAAAAAGAAATCGTCGGCGTTAAAGAAAAAGCAAAAAAATCTGGTGCTGTTAAAGCGTACGTCCTCGATTTGCGGAAAGAGTTTGTGGAGCAATACATCTGGCCTTCTTTAAAAGCTGGTGCATTGTATGAATATACATATCCAATGGCAACATCTCTCGGCCGTCCATTACTAGCGAAAGCACTTGTTGATATTGCAAAAAAAGAGAAATGCACAGCTGTTGCTCACGGTTGTACTGGCAAAGGCAATGATCAGGTACGCTTCGAAGTATCTGTTGCTGCTCTTGCTCCTGAACTCAAAATCATCGCACCGGTACGTGAGTGGGAATTCAAATCGCGTGAAGAAGAAATTGCCTACTGCGAAAAGCATGGTATTCCTGTCGTTGCAACCAAAAAGAGTCCCTACTCCATCGACGAAAATATTTGGGGTACTGCAATCGAATGCGGTATTCTCGAAGATCCGATGGTCGAACCACCGGAAGATGCTTACCAACGCACAGTATCACCACAAAAAGCGCCCAATAAACCAACTTACATAACAATTGACTTCAAAGAAGGTATTCCTGTGGCAATAAACGGCAAAAAAATGGATGGCGTTTCTCTCATCGACTATGCTAATGAAGTTGCCGGCGCAAATGGTATTGGTCGCCTCGATTTGGTAGAAAACCGTCTCGTAGGAATCAAGTCGAGAGAAATTTATGAAGCGCCGGGCGCTATATTGTTACATTTTGCACACCGCGAACTCGAACGCCTTACTCTCGATAAAGAAACAGCACACTACAAGGCAAAACTTGCCCAGGATTATGCAACTCTTGTTTACAATGGTTTGTGGTTTACACCGCTTCGGGTTGCACTCGATGCATTTATCGACGAAACACAAAAAGTTGTCAATGGTACTGTAAAGTTAAAGTTATTCAAAGGGAATATCGAAATAGCCGGACGCACTTCACCTAATTCATTGTACGATACATCACTCGCAACCTACACCGAAGAGGATCAGTTCGATCACAAAGCAAGCGAAGGCTTCATCAAAATTTATGGTTTGCCTGTAAAAACATTTTACCGGATAAACAAAAAACTTCGGCAAGACGATTAATCACTCACAAAGCCCAATGCTTACCCATTGGGCTTTTTATTTATTAATACATCTGTATATTGTTCATATATGATAATTCTTGTCAACGGATACGGAAATCACACAAATCGTTTAATACAAAACGCTCACATCGAGGCATTTTGTATCGACAACAACATTCCGTACTTCAACGCTGCATTCTTCTGTATGGTACAGAACTATCCTCTAGCTTATAATTATTCTAAAGCATTGTACTACACTTTTCTCTTCAAATCGGGAATTATTGAGAAATATTATCCATACATTGAATTCAACGATGAAAATAACTTAGATGAGTATAAAAAAATTCTTCTCAACTATCGTGATAAACACATATTTGTTGGAGGATGGCATTTCCGCGATTATGTTACTTTGCAAAAACACCGTAGTATACTCCGCCAAAAATACGAAACTCATAAAACCTCCCATCGTTTTGAAGAACTTGTAAAATTAACTTCATGCTATGATATAGTACTTGGACTTCACATACGCCTCGGAGATTATAAAAAATGGAATAATGGTATCTACTACTATTCATTCGATACTTATAAACAGTTTGTTTACAAATTCGTATCACTCTATCCACAAAAAAACATATTAACACTGATATTTTCTAACAAGCATCTCACATCAAAAGATATCTCCTTACCTGTTGATTACAGATTTACCCGTCTCCCATACTACCTCGATCATAAACTCATGAGCAGATGTCATTATCTCATAGGACCTCCAAGCACATTCACAATCTGGCCTAGTTTTCTTTATCAAGTGCCATATCTTCATTGTTATACAGCCTATCAGGAGTTCACACTTACCGATTTTCAATGTTCACGTGGATAATTGTTTTTGTTGAATTTCAGTAACACACTCACCATATTACCTATGCTATGAATAAGACTTTGCTTCTGCCTATTTTTGTTGCTTTAACTTTTTCGATCCGGTCGCAAACCGTATCACTTGCACCTTCGCTTCCCGACTCTCTCTTCGTTACAATCAACTTTCCCGACAGCGATTCAGTTGTAACCTCGCTTTCAAGATATCGGTTTGGGGCACGAACACAACCCTATGCCAAAGCTTATGTTAATGGAGTTGCTTATAAAGTATTCCCGACAGGTGCTTTCGCAGGTCTTTTACCTTTACAACCTGGTGATAATGTGTTTCAGTTTACCATTAAAACATCATCAGGTGATTCTGTCACAAAACACATTACCATTCACAGAACAACACCAAAAACATTTTCTCCTGATACTTTTGTCATAGATGAACAGTCACTTGAACCATCAAAAGATATATGGCTGTGCGCCGGTGAAGTACTCGAAGTACGGATGAGAGCCACGCCAGGGCATGAAGCAACATTTGATATTCCTGGTGTTGCTACAAACCTGCCTATGGAAGAAGTTACTGTTAAAAACGGGAGAACCCCGACGACGATGTATGTTGGTAAATATACAATCAGAGAAAATGATATGGCTATCGATCAACCAATTATCTTTCGGATCAAAAAAAGTTTTTGGTCACGCAAAGAAGCAATTTCAAAAGGAAGAATTACCGTTTTTTCAAATCAGCTCCCACGTGTTGCAGAAATCGTCGGTAAACGACCTTACCTTACACTTAGTTATACCGGCACACGCCTTGGAGCAGAAAAGCTCGGTTTTGTTCAGGAAGGCGTACAAGTACTGATCACTGGTAAAATCGGTTCTTTTTATAAGACACAACTGACTCCTACATTTACTGCCTGGATCCATGAAGAATTCGTAAAATTTTTATCACCCTTTTATCCCATGCCTCTTTCAATTGTACGATCCATTACAGTTAACAGCACCACTACACACGACATTGTTTCTTTACCGTTAGACATCCGTCTCCCATACTCAAGCGAACTACAATTATCATCATCACTAATTGTCGATATATACGGTGCTACATCGAATACAACCTGGATACAACAGGATGTCAATACAAAAAGTATTGCCTCTGTAAGCTGTACACAAGTTGAAGATCGGCGATACAGAATTACAATAAATCTTAAAAGTGAATTTCACTGGGGCTACGACATCGACTATTCCGGCACTACATTAAAAATAAAAATTAACAATCCACCAGTTATCAGAAACAAAACTAAACCATTAACGGGTTTAACGATTGCTCTCGACGCTGGTCATGGAGGCGATGATAATAAAGGTGCTGTAGGAGCAACAGGTGTTTTTGAAAAAGATATTACATTAGCAATTGTTAGAGATTTACAAAAAGAGCTTCAGGATCGCGGTGCCACAATTTTTCTTACTCGTTCGAATAACGAAAATATTCCGACACCGGAGAGAATAGAACCTCTTCTTCGCTCTAATGCAACATTATTGTTGAGTATTCATTGCAATTCATGCGGCGAAGCATCAGATCCGATCAACGCGGCCGGTACCAGTGTTTACTATAAACATATTGGCTTCAAACCACTCGCAGATATTCTTTATTCAAAACTCCTCGCAACCGGCCTTCAACCGTACGGGGTGATTGGCAATTTTAATTTTCTGTTGAACTCAATTACACAAATTCCGAATGTACTCGTCGAAACTGCATTTCTCTCAAATCCGGCAGAGGAACAATTACTCCTCTCAGCCGAGTTTAGACGAAAACTTGCAATACAGCTTGCAGACGGAATTGAAGAGTATATAAAAGTAGCTACTGGGCAATAGACATACAGTAAATACCTCTTGTTTTATAGAGGTGAACTGTCATCATACTGTGTCAGGCAGATTTTCTTTCTTCGTAGAGATAGATCGGTTCCTTTGCTTTTGCAATTGTATCTTTTGTAATAATACACTTCGATACATTGTGACGTGAAGGAAGATTGTACATAATATCGAGCATAACAGATTCGATAATTGAACGAAGTGCCCGCGCACCTGTACCTCGTTCAATAGCTTTGTCAACAACCATCTTCAGTGCTGTTTCTTCAAACTCCAACTCTACACCTTCAAGTGCAAATAATTTCTGATATTGTTTAACAATGGCATTTCGTGGTTGCGTCAGAATATTTAGTAATGCCGTTTCATCAAGCGGATCGAGTGTCGCTATGACTGGTAAACGACCGACAAATTCCGGAATCAATCCGAATTTCAGGAGATCATCAGGCTCTACCTGAGACAGAAGCTTTTCACGGGATTTACTCTTTTTACCGCGCACCTCTGCTCCAAATCCCATAGGATTCTGACTAATACGCCGCTCAATGATTTTCTCCAATCCTTCAAATGCTCCGCCGCAGATGAAGAGAATATTTTTCGTGTTAATATTGATAAGGCTTTGCTCTGGATGTTTTCTTCCACCCTTCGGAGGAACACCGGCAATTGTGCCCTCCAGTATTTTCAACAATGCTTGCTGTACACCTTCGCCCGAAACATCTCGCGTAATGGAAGCACTATCACTCTTGCGGGCAATTTTATCAATCTCATCTATATATACTATCCCTCGTTCAGCTTTTTCAATATTATAATCGGCATTCTGCAGGAGATACACTAATATTGTTTCAACATCATCTCCAACGTATCCTGCTTCTGTAAGTGTTGTAGCATCGGCTATTGCAAATGGCACATCCAGAATGCGTGCCAATGTCTGAGCAAGAAGCGTTTTCCCTGTACCGGTTGGACCAATAAGTAAAATATTACTCTTCTCAATCTCTACATCATCTAGCGTTGCCATCATATCATTATTTTCGATACGCTTATAATGGTTGTAAACTGCAACCGAAAGTGTACGCTTTGCGTGCTCCTGCCCTACAACAAATTCGTCGAGTGCACTTTTTATATCTGCGGGAGTAAGATTCCGACGCATCCCAACACGACGCGCATTAATAGCAGCCATATTGTTTTTGATAATCTCGACTGAACTCGCCACACAAAGATCGCAGATGTACACATCTGGACCCGCGATGATACTGTTCACTTCTTCCGGTGTACGACCACAGAAGGAACATGCTATTTTATCGGATTGTCGTGTCTTTTGACTCATAATAATGCTCCCGCTCTTAACTCTTACTTCTTGGTTTCAGTAACCCGTTTTACAAGCACATTATCAATTAAACCATACTCTTTTGCTTCGAGTGAAGAAAGATAGTAATCACGATCTGTATCTTTCTCGATCTGCTGAAGTGTGCGGCCTGTATGGTATGCCAGAATCTCGTTTATTTTCTTCTTCGTTTTCAATATTTCCTCTGCCTGAATACTGATATCAGAGGCAGTACCTTGAACACCACCCCACGGCTGATGGATCATTACTCTTGAATTCGGCAAAGCGGTTCGCTTTCCTTTTGCTCCGCCGGCAAGAAGCACTGCCGCCATACTTGCTGCCATACCCAAACAAATCGTTGATACGTCTGGTCGAATGTACTGCATGGTATCGTAAATGGCAAGCCCGGCTGACACACTTCCACCGGGACTATTGATGTAAAGATGAATATCTTTATCAGGATCTTCCGATTCCAAAAACAGTAATTGAGCAATAACAAGACTTGCCACCGTATCATCGATCGGAAGTGCCAAAAAGACAATCCGTTCTTTTAATAAACGCGAGAATATATCAAATGAACGCTCACCTCGTCCTGTCTGTTCAATAACTATTGGTACTAATTGATCCTTAATAATCTCCGGTGTCATTTTCTGTTCTCTCATTTTTGTTCAACTTCTTTAATTTTTGCGTAACTCAGCAATGTTTTCATCAACTTCTCACCAGCAAATCTGTCCATTATTTGTTCAGACGATTTATAATAATTTATAATCCGGTCTTTTGGAATTTTTATACGCTTTGCATCTTCTTCTGCGCGTTGCTCAAGTTCCTCGTCCGTTACCATAATATTTTCTGCTTTGAGCAACTCTTCACGCAACAATGCCCATTTGGCCTGTGCTATTGCATATGGTCGATTTTGCTGATAATAAGTATCGTAATCAAAATTGTCTGGCAACTTTTTATCAGGATAGCTGTTCTTGAGATCTTCTACAAGATTCTCAAGGAACGATCGTATCACAGACTCCGGCACCTGAAATTCGTGTAATTTTATAAGTTCGTTTACCAATGCATTTTTTAACTCCCGATCGCTGTGTTCCTGCCAGTACTCTTCCAGTCTCTTCCATATATCATTTCTTAACTCATCAACTGTATGGAGTTTACCATTACTGACTTCTTCAACAAAAGTATCGGTAAGTTCTGGAAGAGTTACCTTCTCTATTTTTTTAACTGTCAGCTGTTCATTTACCTGATGAGTGTGGTCTCCGTGCTTATGTTCAAACTGTACACGATATACACCACCAACCGTTGCATTTTTTAGTGCTTCTTTAAAAGGTTGTTCGAGCTTCTCATCAGCAAGGTACAGTCGTACGTTTTCATCTTTTTTTCCGATAATCGGCTGATTGAGTTCGTTCACTTCCTGTGCATCAACTGTTACTATGCATTCTTCATCTGTAACTTGATCAACCGGTGTTGTTGTTGCCTTGCTTCGTCTGATGTAAAGAATTTCGCTTTCAACTTCATCATCCGTAACCTTATGTATCGGTTTCTCAATTTCAATGCCTTTATAGTTTTGCAACTTAATCTGAGGTCTGATATCATAACGGATTTTGAAGCGGAATTCTTTTCCTCGTTCATAATTCATGTCAACAAGCGTCGGCTCACCAATCGGCTTGAGATCTTTTTCTTTAACCGTTTGCTTGTAAAAAACCGATGCTATTGATTCAAGCGCATCTTGTTCTATCAAATCTCCGTACAGTTTCTTTACTAAATCGATTGGGGCGCGACCTTTTCGAAAACCGCGAATTTCTATCTTCTTCCGGTATTCTAAATATGCTTTATCAAAATGAGGCTGAAGTTCATCAGCCGTCGCCGTAATTTCCAACTCACGCTCAACTTCTGACAATTCCTGAATTTTTACTTCCACAAATGTTCCTTTAATTATAAGTACAACATACTTACTCTTAATTACACGTGTGGGCACGGGGGGAGTTGAACCCCCACGGGTTGCCCCACTAGCTCCTAAGGCTAGCGCGTCTGCCAGTTTCGCCACGTGCCCGTGAAAAAAAGCCCATATCTGGGAGCTCTTTTCCTCCCTCCATGGGCTTTTCCAATATAAGAACGGATTGAGTGAAAAGCAAAATTCCGACACTTAAAAGATTACCAAACAAACATGATTATTGCTTTTTTCTCAATGAATCCTTAATCTTTTCACGCTTCTTTGTAAAATTGTTTATTCAGATTTCGATATATTTTATAATCTTTATAATCTCAATGAACTGTTTTATTGTGTACGTAACTCAGCGTTCCACCATAAGTCAGCTAACCGCTTAACTTATTACAACGCCAAACTACTTAATCACAAATGTTTCTTGTGCGGATAATTTTAATAGATTGTATGACAAAAGTTGTATTCAAAATGCCTGTAAACAAAATTATTTTCCCTACAGACAAATACGCAAAGAACGCGTAAAGCACGCAGAGTTTTTCTTTGTGTCCCTTACACATAACCGTGCGTTCTCTTCGGTTTTATTCCTTTACTGTAAAAGATACTATAACGTTCTTTGTACTCCATATGGATCTCTTTGCATTCTCTTTACTGAGTAAACCTGAATCCATTTGTATAAGTACAATGTTTTGCTTAAATCATTTTTACAGTAATATTGGAATTAACTCAACAGAAAAAGAAATTTTCTATTGTTATAAAATGTTTAAGTCAGATTTTGTAAAGTAACTACCTTATTTGATTACTACAAGTTTCTTTGTTTCCCTGAATGAACCAGCTTCAAGCTGGTAAAAATATAAACCACTCGGTAAACCTGATGCATCCCATTTTCGTTCATACTTTCCCGGAGGTAACTCTTCAGAGATAAGAACTGCTATTTCTCTTCCTAATGCATCAAAAACTTTAAGCGATACATGAGTACGAAATGGAATACTAAAAGCAATCATTGTACTCGGATTGAATGGATTCGGGTAATTTTGTTCAAGATTAAAATCTGTAGGAATGTTATTTGGGCTTTTTTCTACTGACGTTATCTCTGATAGTGGTCGCCTCCATACGCCACTACTGTATGTTCCAGCGAAAAGATATGTATCAGAAGCAGTTAGAGATCTTATATTAGGATCTGTTAAACCCGTATTCACTGCTATCCAATTTGCGCCGTTGTTAGTAGAAAGAAAAACTCCACCACTATCAGTACCGGCAAAAATATTTGTACCGGAGACAATAAGTGTTTGTATATCTTTGTCTGTTAAGCCCGTATTTACTTCTGTCCAGTTGTCCCCGTTATTAGTAGAAATATATACACCACCACTATAAGTTCCGGCAAAGATGTTCGTGCCAGAAACAGCAATTGTTAATACATTAGTATAAGGCATCCCTGTGATTACCTGTGACCAATTGTCTCCATTATCAGTAGAACGATAGATACCTCCTAACAAGGTACCGGCTAAGATATTTGTACCAGAAAATGCAATAACGTTTACAACTATAAGTGTTTGGAAATTAGTTATAGTCCAGCTCGTTCCGTTATTAGTTGAAAGAAAAATTCCGCCACCTACAGTTCCGGCAAAGAGATTCGAGCCAGAAATAGCAAGAGTTCGAATAGAATAGGAAGTCAAACCCGTATTTACTGCTGTCCAGCTTGTGCCATTGTTGGTGGAAAGAAAAACGCCACCACCATTAGTACCTACAAAGATATTTGTGCCAGATATAACAATAGCCCTCACATTAAGATCCGACAAACCTGTATTTACTGCAGTCCAGCTTACACCGTTGTCAGTAGACAGATAGACACCGTTACTCCATGTTCCAGCGAATAGATTTGTTCCCGATACTGCGAGACAATGAGTAATATCGTTACTGAGAGGTCCGTTGGTTTTCACCCACTGAGCAATTAATAAAGAAGGAAACGAGTAAATGAATAAAAAACTTAAAAACAATACGCACTTGTATTTCATTTTAATCCCTCCCATTTTAATTGTTCTTTATAAGATGAAATATATTACAAAAAAACGCTCTCTTTGTTTTTGATATCTTTTAAAGACATGCTTTCTTATTTCCCCTATTTACTTAAAATATAAAAATTACCTTTACTGTCAAGGAATAGTTTTATTGTTGATTTAATAAACCATAAATTTTGTTGAGAACGTATAAATAGGTTGTATAAACGGAATTGGCAAAAAAGTAATTTCCAATTTCTAATTGTTTTACAGACAAATTTAATTTTTCTTGTTAAACGTCCTATATATATCTTTTAAAAACTCATATCCTCTTGCCCCATATAAATTACATATTCTGTCTGCAATTTCAGTTTGTTCTTTATTATATAATCTTCGGACTATTTCCTGAATTTTACCGATTTCGTACTCTGGATAAATATTTGCATTTAACATTTCAAGATAAAGTTTACCAACCCTTTCCGGAGTTTTTTCTACATGTTTTAATAAACATTCAACAAAAAAATACATATCACTATGGTTTACATTTAGATATTTTACCGAGAGTTTAAGATAATTGAATATTTCTTCGTCTATCTGATCAACTAAAACCAACCATCTGGATAAAAAAGAAATTATTTTTTGGTATTCCAGTTCCTTTTCTTTGTTTTTTATTTTGTTAAAGATTGCTTC
>FWPV01011702.1_pt1 | contig 13834 bp, 15 predicted proteins | sample 2228371 | NCBI WGS metagenome assembly FWPV01 (sample SAMEA103939776, study PRJEB20133) | metagenome | reverse complement strand
ATAAAAACCCCTGCAGGGATTTCCTGCAGGGGTCTTATATACTAAACGCTACCTGTTATCTTCCAAGGTTAACAAGTGTGTCAAGCATGTCAGCGGATGTTGTTACTATCCTTGCATTTGATTCAAATCCGCGTTGTGCTATGATCATATTTGTTAACTCTACTGACAGGTCAACGTTTGATGACTCTAATGCTCCACCTGTAATTGTACCTGACCCAGCCTGTCCTGCCTCTGTAAATCTTGGTAAACCAGAGTTGGATGATAATGCATACATACTGTCTCCAACTCTTTCAAGACCTTCAGGGTTCAAAAACATCGCAATAGCAAGTTTTGCAAGTGTTATTGTTTTGTCATTTGTGAATTGTCCATTGATTCCGCCTGTAGAGTCAACTGACAGACCAATGAGTTCGCCTGATCTCCAGCCGCTAACCTCTCTTGCGTATACATTGTTGTATGGAATATATACCTGAGTTCCGCCAACCATCTGGTATGAACCTGCTACATCACCAGTTAATCCATCTCTTAAACCAGCCTGAAAAATTGGAGTATTTGTTGCAGAATTAACCTGGATTGATGCGCCTCCATTATTCCAATAGTTGGGCGTTCCGAAATTCAAGCAAAAATCTAACTGTAAAGCGCCATCGGTATTTAAACCTGCTGTATTTGTTGGATCTGGCATTAAAATTATACGCGGTCCATAATATGTCTGTCCAGTTAGGGGATCATTATATACGCCTTGATAGCCCCCTGTTGGCGCCCATTCTGCACCGTTTGATGCAAGAGAACCATCATCGTTGAACCAGATACCTGAATAAGTAATAGTAGTGGCTCCACTCGGATCAGCAGGAACAGTTATCTGTGAACCAGCGATACAATTTGCAGCAGTTGGTGAACCTGTATAAATCGAACTGCCCTGAACATAAGTTGTATCAAAAGCATACCAATCCCAGTAAGGTCTTTCGTCCGGATTAGCACCAGGATTTTGTGTTGCTCTCTGAAAAAACCATAATGTTATCTGCCGGGGATTTCCTAGAGAGTCATAGATTGTCATTGTAGTAGACAAATCTGGAGTAACTCCTACAAAATATGTTGTAGATGCATTTACAGTTGCTATAGGAATTCCTGCTGCTCCTGGATCGGCCATTGGGGTAGCAACATCATTAGCTGGTAATACACCTGCTCCAGCTGTTGTTGCTGCATTTTGTGGTGTTCCTGAATCAAGATTTCCTGCAAATGTAACAACTGTTGTTGATTGAGCTGCCATTCTTAAATCTTTTGGTATTACGATATTTGAAATTTGAGATACATCTGAGGTATCGATCGTATAATTGGCCGAAACAATTTGTTCAATTGGATTCTGATGCCAGGAAGGATTTGCTACTGTTCCTATCACCCTGTCAAATGTTCCCATCCAGCCCTGTACAATACCACCGGAAGAAGTTGTAATATTACCCACATTATCCTGATAAAAATTCCCTGCCCTTGTATACAATGTTTGCGTTCCGTTTTTAACTGTAAAGAAACCTTCACCGGTTAATGCAACATCAAGTGGTCTTCCTGTAGTTTGTATAGCGCCCTGTGTCATAAGAGAGTCAATTGAACCAAGCGAGGAACCAAGCCCCATCTGTAATGGATTTTTTCCACCGATATTAGCAGATAAATTGGCTCCTGATGCAGCTCCCATCATCTGTGTTACCTGTTCCTTAAATGTTACTCTCTGTGCTTTGTAACCAACTGTGTTTACATTTGAAATGTTATTTCCAATCGTATTCATCCATGTTGAGTGGTTGCGCAAGCCTGAAATTGATGAAAAAAGTGATCCCATCATGATAAATCGCCTCCTGAATAAATTTTAAGTTTATACATTAACGTATAAACCAGAAGGCCCCTTCTTATAATCTAAGAAGTCCGGCCTTTTTAAAACTCTAAAACTTGTTTAAAGAACTTATGCAAAAACAGCGCTGTCAATGTTGGTAAATACATTTTCCTTCATTGACGAAGAATCAACAGCAGTAATAACCGTGTTGTTTTTTACACTAACAATCAATGAAAAATTTTCAAAAATCATAAGTGTTTCTTTTGCGCCTTTTTGCCTTGCTTTTTCAACCGCTGCCTGTAATCTTTGCAGATGCTGTGGTGTTATTTCAATATCGCGGGACTGTAATCTTTTTTCTGCATGAGAAGAAAACTTAATGCCTGTATCGCTCTGTGCTACCTTATTTTCAAAAATTTCTCTGAATGATGTAGTAGTTCCCGGCCTGGCGGCGATTGTCTGCTGCCTTTTCTGCGCTTCCTGCAACTGTGATAACTTTTGTATCTGGCTGTTATTTACATTGTTTACCATAAGGTATCACCACCTTTATGCCTTTATCTCCTTTATTACTGATAAACTATATTCTGTGCCACCCACTACTATCTTTGGCTGCCCATCCACAAACCTGACTACATCAACTGTTCCTTCTATAGTATTTTTTACCTGTTCCCCGGTATCAGGGTCAATCTGTGTAATTTCTACCACTACTGTTTTACCGATTAATGATGCTGCCTGTGACGTGTTTTGCATAATGATTAAACCCAGGATGTTTGTGTTTAAAGCATCAAGTGCATCTGCCTGATTTAAAAAACTTGTATTTAGATTCTGCATCTGTTCAAGAGAAGAAAACTGTGCTAAATCTGCGATAAATGATTCGTCAGTCAAAGGCTTTAACGGATCCTGGAATTTAAGTTTGGTTACAAGCAACTGTAAAAAATCGGTTTTTCCAAGAGCACTGTTTGGATTGTCAATCATTGATGTGAAAACATTACTTGAATTTGAACTCGATCCGCTTACTCCGGAAACTGCCATATTGTTCACCTCCTTTCTTTTAAGCTAAGTAATTAAGGTAGCTATCAGTGCCCGTTATAACACCGATATCTTCAATTATTTTATTATTAATATATACTGGAATCTGCTGGTCCTGCCTGTTAAAGTAATGCATATTATTTGAATTATCTGAAGTATATGCGTTTAACATTGATACTTCAAAATTTTCAATATTATATCCTAAATTATTTAAAGTGTTTTTTAGTTCTATAATATTTGCTTTTAAAATATCCCTTGTGACTGTTGTTGCCACATCTATTCTGCCATTTATTACGTTATCTTTTGCTTCAAATTTGACAATAACAGGACCTAAATTTTCAGGTCTTAACATCATTTTTACTTCTATTTTTTCTGATATTTTGAATTTTACTGCATCAGTTATGTTTTTTACTATCTGTTTTATAACTACATCATCCCTGACCCTACCTGAAAAATCTATTACTTTATCAAAAATTTTTGCATCAACAGGTTTTTGCTCGGATTTATTTTCAATAAAATTAACAAAATATGTATTTACTTCATCAACTACATTTTTTAAATTGCTGTTATAATTCCTGTTTATTGTATTGATAATATTTTGTGTTGTATTGTCTTTTGCGAGATTAAATGTTTTTGGGATATCATAATTATGAGTGATTGATACAGGATTTGAGCTGATATTTTTTATTGTATTAAAATTATTCAGGGTATTTGTTATTGCTATATTTTCAGCTGTTTTATTTAAAGTATTTGATTGATTGTTTATTTCTGCTGTAGATTTATTATATATTATCTGTTGCAGATTTAAATTAAATAATTCTTCAAAGTTTTTAATGTTTGCAGTATTTATCAATAATACTCCATCAGGCGTAACCTGTGATGACTGGCTGGAAAAAGGTTTGTAAACATATTCAATCTTTTTGGCTATATATAGTTCGCTGTTCATCTCCTTTAACATCAGGAATATTTTACTTATCAGTTCTTTTAATAAATCACTGTTTTCATTTTGTGTTATATATAAATGCCTGTTATTCTGTGCAGGTTCGGAATTTATGAAATTATTATCTTTTATAAATTTGCCTATCGGATTAACTGCATCCTGTTGGTCATCTTCATTATTATATATCTTATGATTATATAAATTGGCAGTTGCATTTATCAATGATATAAAAATTGAGTTGATTATTTTTGAAATTTCATATGATATATTTTTTAAATTATCAACTTCATTGATATTTGATGCTATAATCCGATTTATAATATTATCAATTTCTTTATTATAATTTTTTAAATTGTTTATTTCATTTTGCAATTCTTTGTTATTTTTATCTATTGGAATATTTGAAAGTAAATTTATTATATCAGAAACTTGATTTTTAATTTTAATCAGGTTTTCTATTTTAATATTGCTTTCAGAAATATTTATTTTTAAATTATTGCCAATAATATTGAGTTCCTGCGAATTATTAATTGATGCTACTGATTTCTCGTTATTTTTAAATTCTACAGGGAGGCTGACAAAACCATTGTTTATTATTTTTGCAGAATTATCCGGCGCAGGTAAAACCTGAATTGCCCGGGTGTTATGACTCAGGCTTGAATTATTAGTAGTAATTTGGTTTGCTGTATCATTATTTTCTAAAGTTTTTAGATTTACAGTTATATTATTTGAATTTGAATTTGAATTTGTCACAATACTATTTGATGATAAGTTTTGTTTTGTTGTGAATAAATTTAATTGTTGATTTATATTCTCATAATTCTCTGAATTGACAGAAACAGGTATAATAGAATTATTCTTTATTACATGTTGTGAAATTATTTTAATACTATTTAAAGCAATTTGTTTTTCTTCCTGATTGAGGTTATTATTATTTAATACAAAACTGATTATTTGATTATTTTCAAGTTCGTTTGTGTTTAAGGTGGCAATTTCATTTAATTGACTATATAAGTGTAATGTGGCAACCACTTCATAAACACTTTTTAATATTTCTGGATTTGAATTTATATTTTGAACTAAATTTGAAATTTCAATATCATTTTCTTTTTTTAATAAATTATTAATCAGGTCACGGAAATTTATTACTGATTGAACATTTAATTGTTCCTGCTGTGTGGATATACCAATAACGCTTGTTGAAAATAATAAAGCGTTAATATTATTCACTTAAAATCCTCCTTGCGGAGGGCCTCCCTTGCGGTCCAGGCCCTGCAATTTTATGGAATAGTCAATTCCATTAAATTAATATAAATCTAATTGAAGAACTTTTTTTTATAATTATACTCATTTTTATTTCAAATGTCAAGAACTTTTTATTTTTTCTTCAATCAATATATCGTTATAATTTGTATTGACTTTAATAGTTTTATAATATTGGTTTCACAATATAAAACCAAAATTAATAATTATATTGTTCTTTTCTATTATATTTATTAACAGCTATTTCATCTAATACTTTTTGTTCATTTGAAATAATAATTTTATTATATTCATTTAAATGGTGTGTTTTAAGCCGTTCAAATGTTTTTTTTTCTTTTGATGCTTGAATTACTTCATCTCTTTTATCATCTATCTGGTTTTGAAGTTCGTGTATTTTATTTTTTATATCATCTATCTGTTTTCTTAATAAAGAAAGATATTGTTCAAAAAATATTAATGATTGTATATCTGCAACTGTTGCATTTGATTTATCATTGGAAACTTTTGTTTTTTCTTCTTTAATTTTTTCAAGTATTTGATGTTGCTCTAATTGTAATGCATGTAATTTGAATAATTCTTTTTTTAATTTTTCTTCTTTTTTTTCTTTTACTCTTAAAACTGTTTCAAATTTAAATTGAAATTTTTTCATTATTAATCAATAAAAAGTTCATTTAAAAGTTTAAGTGTTTCTTCATAGTTTGTATTTTCTTCAATACCCTGAATTAAAAATTTTTTAATCTGCGGAATTTTCTTTATTGCATAATCTATCGCTGGATTTGAACCGCTGACATAAGCGCCAATATTAATTAAGTCTTCTGCGTTTTTATATGTTGCAATTGTCTCTTTTAATTTATTTGCCAGGTTTTTGTGTTCCGGAGTAACTATATCTATCATACATCTTGATACTGAATCAAGTATATCAATGGGCGGATAATGATTCTGGGAAGCAAGTTGTCTTGAAAGTACAATATGACCATCAAGAATTGCACGGACAGAATCGGAAATTGGTTCATTTAAATCATCCGCTTCAACCAGAACAGTATATAAACCGGTTATTGTTCCTTTACTCGGGGAGGTTCCTGCACGTTCAAGAAGTTTTGGTAATAACGCAAATACAGATGGAGTATAACCTTTTGTTGTAGGTGGTTCACCTATGGCAAGCCCTATTTCCCTTTGCGCCATTGCAAAACGAGTGATTGAATCCATCATTAACATAACATTAAAACCTGCATCTCTAAAATATTCTGCAATTGATGTTGCAACAAATGCTCCCATTTTTCTGATTAATGCAGGCTGATCCGATGTAGCTGCAACTACAACAGAACGTCTGAGTCCTTCTATTTTTAAATCTTTTTCTATGAAATCCCTGACTTCCCTTCCACGTTCCCCAATTAATGCGATAACATTAATATCAGCAGAAGTATTACGTGCTATCATTCCTAATGTTACTGATTTACCAATACCGCTTCCTGAAAATATACCTATCCTCTGTCCTTTACCGATTGTCAAACATGAATCTATTGCTCTAATACCAGTTGCAATCGGACTTTCTACTTTTTTTCTTGTTATCGGATCTGAAGGCGACCTGTATACAGAATAAAATTTTTTTGTTTTTAGAGGACCTTTGTTATCAATGGGTCTTCCCAGACCATCTAAAATCCTTCCCAGAAGATCTTCTCCTACAGGAACCATAAATTCCTGCTCGGCAGAAATAATTTTTGCCCCGGGTCCAATACCCCTTAATTCTCCAAGCGGCATTAATAATGCCTTGCCTTCTTTAAAGCCTACAATTTCAGCATCAATTGTAACTTCTTCATTTTTTGAAACAATTTTACATAATTCACCTATTGCTGCTTTTAATCCGGTTGCTTCAAGTACAAGTCCTATTACCTGTGTTACTTTTCCATTTGTTTTTAAAGGGTCAATTTTTCCAAGTTTATCATGATATTTTTTAAGGTCTAAGGTTGCCATTTTTATTCCTTGCTATGTAATTTCTTTTTTATTTCACCTAATTGATAATTTATATCAGTATCAATAATTTCGCTTTTTGATTCAAGACGGCATTCTCCAGGTTCTAAAAGTTCATCCGGTATAATATGAAGTGAATCAATTGTATCCACAAGTTCTTTAAATTCTTCCCTGTGAGATTTAATGAGATCCAGGTCTGATGGGTGAGTATAAATAATTATCTTTTCCCTGTCTTCAAGCCTTTTAATTGCTTCTCGGACAAGATTAATTATTGAGTTTTTGTTTGTCGTTATTTCACTAATAACTATTTTTTTTGCAATGGCAGTGGATAAATCAATTATATCATCCTCGGTTGATTTAATTATTTTGTTTTTTTCTTCAAGTGCTGATTGAACTATTGATTGCAGATTTGTAATTAAAGATGAAAATTTCTGTTCTATTTCAGATTTTGCTTTTGCAAGGCCGTCATAATAACCTTTTTCATAACCTTCATCATAACCGTTTTTTTGAGCAGATTCTTTTATTTCATTTGCCTGTTTTTCGGCATCGGATAATATGTTTTTTATCTCTTCCTGAGTTTTGAGTTTCATTTCTTCTGACTGAATTTTTAATGACTCCAGTTCTGTTTTTTTAATTTCCAATTCTTCTTCGGCTTTTTTTAATTCTTCCCTGATTTTAGAAAATTTTTCTTCCTCAGTTTCTTCTTTTATTTTTTTCTTTAATTCCTCAAGAAGTTTATCCTGTTTGGGAAGAAAAAAGGAAGTTAATTTATATGGTTTACTCTTGAATTTGTATTCACCCTGCCTGTATAAATTTTTATACAAATATTTCTTCCTCCCCTCCGCGTGCTATTACAATTTCGCCCATTTCCTCTAGCTGACGAATGACATTTACTATCTTTTGCTGTGCTTCTTCTGTTGTTTTTAAACGAACCGGACCCATAACTTCCATATCTTCAAGTATCATCTGCCTTGCTCTTGATGACATATTCTTTAAAATTTTATTTCTGCATTCTTCAGAAGCTCCCTTTAATGCAAGAACAAGGTCTTTTGAATCAATTTCACGTAAAATTTGCTGTATTGTCCTGTCGTCAAGTAAAAGAATATCATCAAAAACAAACATAAGACGTTTTATTTCATCTGCAAGGTCTGGATTTTTTTCTTCAAGTTTTTCCATAATAGCTTTTTCGGTTGATCTGTCAACCCTGTTTAAAATTTCTGCTATATGCCGAACACCTCCAGCAGAGGCAAATTCCTGCGTAAATACAGATGCTATTCTGCGTTCAAGTACTTTTTCAACTTCCATAATAACCTCAGGTGTTGCCCTATCCATAGTTGCTATTCTCATTGAAACATCTAATTGTACTTCAGGTGGCAGTGAAGATAATATATTCGACGCCTGGTCTGGAGACAAATGTGACAAAACAAGTGCGATAGTTTGTGGATGTTCATTTTGAATAAAATTAAGTATTTGCTGAGGATCAGTTTTCTTTATGAAATCAAAAGGCGTCATCTGTAAAGCGCCCTGTAACCTGTTCAAAATTTCTACTGCTTTTTGTTCTCCAAGTGCTTTTTCAAGGAGTTCCCGGGCATAGTCAATACCACCCTGTGATATGTATTCCTCTGCAAGGGCTAATTGGTAACTTTCTTCCATTACTAAATCTCTGTCCTGAGGAGTTACTTTTTTGGTATTTGCAATTTGTAAAGTAAGTTGTTCTACTATTTCGTCACTTAAACTTTTAAAAATATTTGCAGCTAAATCCTGCCCTAATGTAATTAATAATATTGCAGCTTTTTGTTCTCCAGTTAAGCCAGCCATTTATGTATCACCTCTTTTCCTCTGTTAGCCAGCGCTTTATAAGTTGTACTATTATCTTTGGATTTTCACGGGCTATTTTGGTTATCTGACGTTTCATTTCAGCACGTTTCTGTGCCTCTGCCAATTCTGCAGCAGAAGGAACAGCTTCAAGTGGGACTTCAACTTCTTCTTCTTCTTTAACTTCTTTTGCAGCCAGTTCAATCTGCCTGCGTAGTTTCTCTCTAATAGCACGAGGTTTAAGTGTTGATTTCAAGAAGAATAATGTAAATAACAATATTCCAACTATAATACCTAAGCTAACCAATGTTGTCATATATTTTTCGCGGGCTTCAATTTGTTTTCTGTATTGTTCTTCTTTTTCAAGAGTCCTGTCAAAAGATATATTTTCAACAGCAACCTGATCGCCACGTCCGATATCAATACCAGCTGCGGCAATTACTGCATTTTTTATTGATGCAACCTGCTGGGGTTGAAGATTATCAACAATTACAGCAACCGATAATCTTTTCACAGCACCAACCTGTTCAATTATATGTTTTTCCTTTTTAGTTATTTCATAATTTTCAGTTGCCTCTGATTTTGTATATTGAGAGTTACCTGAGACAACGGATTTATAACCGGGTATATTTGAATCAGTACCGGGCACACCACCTGGATATACACCAACGCCGGTATAACTTTCAAGGTTCTTTTTTGAACTCCGTATTATTCCCTTGCCCCCTACTATTGGTTCATAAATTTCATCTTTTTTTTCAACTTGATCAAAATTAAGTTCAGCCGTTACCCTTACAGTTGCTCGTGAATTTCCGAGAACTTTGGCAAGCATTGTTTCTACTCTTTTTTGAACATCTCTTTCAAATTCTTTTTGTATCATTATTTGCTGATTGGTAAGTTTTAACTGTTTTGAAAAAGAATATGCTGCAGAATCTTCAAGTAATTCATCCCTTATAATATCACTGATAACATTTCCTTTTGTATCAACCACAGTAACATTGACAGGTTTTAATCCTTCAACACTGCTTGAAACGAGATGAACGATTGCTTTAATCTGGTCATAATTTAACTGGTTATCCTGTTTTAATTTTAAAAGAACAGATGCTGTTGGTTCCTGCTGACGTTCTTCGTATAATTCTTTTTTAGGAACAACGAGATGGACTCTGGCTTCCTGAATTATATCCATATTAGATATTGTCCTGTTTAATTCGCCTTCCAGAGCCCTTATATAATTTACACGCTGAGTAAAATCAGTTACCCCTAAATTTGTTTTATCAAAGATTTCAAATCCTACTCCACCGCCCTTTGGCAAACCCTGAGTTGCAAGAGACAGACGTGTGTCATATACATATCTTGAAGGTACAAGAATTGTTTTTCCATTATCAGTAATTTTATAAGGAATTTTGGAATCCTTTAATTTACTTACGATTGCACCTGCATCTTCAGAACTTAAATTAGAAAATAGCGGCATATAGTTTGGTTGTGTAAGCCACAATCCTAAAACAATAAGACCTGCTAATAGAACAACAGGAATAGAAACCCATAATATTTTTTGATTGGTTGAAAAACCCTGCCAGGAAGTTTTTATCCTTTCCCATATTCTTAATAGAAATTCGTTCACTATATCACCTCGTATTTTAGAATTCTATTTATATATTATTGATTTTTATTATATTGTCATTCTCATTATTTCTTGATATGCATCGGTTATTTTATTTTTAATCTGTAAAGCAAGTTGCAATGTAAGATATGACTTCTGTGCAGCTAAAACAACATTATGTAATTCAATGTTCTGTCCTGCAGCCAATTTTTCAATAGCCTCATTTGCATTAACACTTGTTTCATTTATTGATTTAATTGCCATTTGAAGTAATTGACCAAAATCAGGTTTTTCAACAACTGGTTGCTGTATCTGAGGGACTAAAATTGATTCCGGTATTCCTATTCCTTTTAAACCGCCTATTGATTCTATTCCATTTAATTGGTTCATTGCCATTTATAAACTCCTGATAATTATATGTTTAAAATATCCAGGGCTTTTGCAGCCATCTGTTTTGCAGAATTTATTGCTGTTACGTTTGCTTCATATGCACGGGTAGCAGATATCATATCCACCATTTCCTGAACAATATTTACATTTGGCATATGCACATATCCATTTTCATCTGCATCTGGATGACCCGGATCATATACAAGTCGTGCAGGCGTTGGGTCAGATATTATCTGTGTAACGCGTACACCCTGAAATTGATGAACTCTTTTTGCTTTGTCTGAAAAGATTGCCGGAAAAATAAATCCAACCTGTTCTCCACGTGGTTCAAAAATAACTCTTTGCCTTTTATACGGCCCACCTTCAACAGTTCGCGTGGTATTTACATTAGCAATGTTATTTGAAATCACATCCATCCTTAATCTTTCTGCTGTCAGACCAGAAGCGCTTATATCAAAAACATTAAACAATGCCATTTATTAACGCCTCCCTTCTGTAATTGCACTAATTAGTTCTTTTAATTTTAAAGAAGTAAGTTGCGCGAGAGATGAATAGTAAGCAGTATTTTCAGCCATTTTAGACATTTCAAAATCAATATCAACATTATTTTCATCTGTTCGTAAACTCGTTTCTGTTTTTGTGACTATTTCAGGATTTATATCATTTATTGTTAATTCCGGAACTATTGGAATATGATTTTTATGAGTTATCATTAAAGGTAAATAATTCTTTTCTTTTAAACCAAGAACCTGTTCAAGTTTGTTTTGAAATACAACTTCAGAACGTTTAAATCCAGGTGTGTCAACATTAGCTATATTATTGCTGATCATCTGATGTTGAAGTGAAGCTGCATTTAAAGATTTTTCCAATACCTGATATATTTCGCTTGAAAAAATACCTTCAATCATAAAATAATACTCCATTATTAAAATTCAAATTTATTTAGCCTTTAAAGTATCTTATATATTACTTAAATATGATTTTTTTGTCAACTATTTTTTTATATTTATTTTTACAGGAACATTGTTTTATAATTAAAAAAATCTATTTTATAATCTTTTTGTAAACTTCTATATGGTTGCCAGATAACAGCATATTTAGATCAGCGAGCTGCCTGGCATTTTCTTTTTCAATAACAATCATTTTATCTAATATTAAATTTATTTTTTCAACTATTTCTTGAATATTATTATTATCCATTTTATTTTCAAGGTTATTTAATGTTAAATGTTTATCATTTTCTAAAATTCTGGCTAATAATCCATGCTTTATTTCGTCTTTTTCTTGAAATTTCAAATAATCCTTTTTTATTAATAATTCTTTTTGTTCTAAAATAATATTAAGCAAATTTTCAAGATTTTTTAAATTGTCTGTCAATAATTGTTCAATATCTTTTTTCATAATTGTTCAATTCTTTTAAAAATTTCTTTTAATTTTTTTATGTCCTTTACAGAATTAAAATCAATATTTAGTTCTATAAATACTTTTAATATATTATTGATAAATTTTGTTTTTGAAATTTTTTCTTTATGATGTAAATTTGTTTGTTTTATAATTTTATCTATTTTTTCATAAACTTTTTTTTCGATTCTGATATAATTTCGTTGCCCTCTAAAAAACTGAGAATTAAACGATTTAACTGGCTTTACAATTTTATGTAACATTTTTTCCTGTTCTCTTCTTTCTTTTTCTATTTTAAGTTGCATTAAACGTTCTATTTGTAATTCTGCTTCTGTTTTTATTTTTTTTTCGTTATCCATCATTCACCATTTATTTTTTTGTTTTAATTATAGTAGCAATATTTTTTAAATCAGAATTTATTTTATAATCAATCTGGTTCAGGTCATTTATTTCTATTGACATTTTATCAACTATTTTTTGGTAGTCTTCTACTTTTCTTTTGATTTCTAAAATTATACTGAATAATAGTTCACTGTCGGTGTAATGATCATCTGTATACTGTGTTATATTATTTATAAGTTTTTCAATACTTTTAACTTCTTTTACGATTTCTATAAAAGTATCACCGGTATTATAAAATGTTTTTATGTTTTCTTCAATCCTTTCAGTAGTTTTTATCATCTCAATTACTTCTGATGTTCTTATTTGAATTTCCTGTAATATCTGCGTAATTTCTTCTGCTGACTTATTTGAATTCATTGAAAGTTCTTTTATTTCTTCTGCGACCACAGAAAAACTTTTTCCTGTCTCACCCGCTCTTGCTGCTTCTATGCCTGCATTTAAAGCAAGTAAATTAGTTTTTTTGGCTATTTCAGCAATTGATATTACAAAACCTTTTATGCGTTTGGACATTTCCATTAACTCAGATATCAGTTTTGTTGATTGTGTTAAGGATTCTTTTAATTCGCTGATTGAAGATATTTCCTTGCCGATAATTTTTGCTCCTTTCATTGCCATCTCAGATTGCTTTTTGGCTTCTTCTAAAACATTTTGAGCTTCAGTAAAAATATTCTTTGATGTTGATTTGATTTCCAGGCTAACTGCTCTTATCCTGTCAACAGATTTTAAATTTAATCTTAAATATTCGTGTGATTCCCGCGTTTTTATTCAAAACTTTTGTTTAACTTTAGACGTGTATAGTGAAAAAATGAGGACTTAGCTTTTTGTTTCTGGCTTCGGCTCAGTTTTGGGTTCTGGTTTAGTTGCGGGTTTAGGCTCACTTTTGAAAGTCTCAACAAACTTGATTTCTGTAAGTTCAGGCAGAAACTTTTGCATGTCCATGGCGATGCCTCTTTTTGCAATTTGAACACCTTCAATATAGAAGGCGTCTTCAGGCATTTCTATTGTCAAAGTTTTTTCTTGGATAGCGAATTTGAATTTTTCAGCCTCTACAACCGGGATTCTGCGGTGAATTAACGCAGCTATTTTTTCTTCATTACTTTCAAGCTTTTTGTTAACTGTAACTTCGTAGATGAGTGTTTTCCCAGCGAGTGGCGGATTGAAGTCGAGGAGCACTCGTCCAGCGCCTATTGAACGTACAGTAGCCATTTTCCCATTG
>FWPV01011698.1_pt1 | contig 13836 bp, 11 predicted proteins | sample 2228371 | NCBI WGS metagenome assembly FWPV01 (sample SAMEA103939776, study PRJEB20133) | metagenome | reverse complement strand
ACCTAATTTGACCCACCGCTGAGCTCCTGATGTGATGAATCCATAGACCAGGACGATCATCAGGAGAAAGAGAACCACCCCATAGATGAAGTAAGCCACATCGACATAATACCGGTATTCGATGAAAGCGATCACCACCATCACAGAGAGGCCGATGGCCAACCATATCATTTGCTTTTGATAAAGAGGCGTTCCCGGAGCCTCCCCGTTGACAGTCACACTGTAAAGATTGAGGAGCCCAATCGTCGCAAGAATCAATACGATCGCGAGGAGGGTCCAGTCAAAATGGATCAGGAGCCGTCGATCAATCATAGATCTCTTCGATGGATGCCTTTTCAGAGGAGGACGGCGATGAGGGATCGAGATTGAAAAATTTTTCAATCACCTTCTTGGCAATCGGCGCTGCTGCCGCCCCTCCGTAGCCTCCATGCTCCACGAGAACGGCGACAGCGATTTGCGGCTCTTCAAAAGGGGCATAAGCCGCAAACCAGGCGTGATCTCGAAACTTGAGGGGCATCCGGTCCATATCCCCTTTCTTAAAATTGGCTGCCATGCGAATCACCTGGGCGGTTCCCGTTTTTCCTGCCACTTTTACCAGCTTTGATGCTGACGCCCCTCCAGTGCAGCCCGGCTCATTGACTGCCCCCAACAGTGCTTCCTGAATGAAACGAAGGGTTTTCTCTGAAATATCCGCTCGACCTATCTCTTCCGGCGAGTATTCTTTTAACTTCTCTCCGTAAATGTTTTCCACCCTTTCCACCACCATGGGCCTGTAAAGCCGACCACCATTGGCAATGGCTGAGATGAGCATGACAAGTTGTATGGGAGTCGTATTGAGGTAGCCCTGTCCCACAGCCAGAGAGAGGGTTTCACCGCTATACCAGGGCGTTCCAAAGCGCCTCTTCTTCCAAAGGCTGGTCGGAACGATTCCTGCTTTTTCGTGGGGGAGAGGAATGCCTGTCTTTCGGCCTAAGCCAAATTCTTGGGCGTAATGGGCAATCGCATCCACGCCAACCTTTAATCCAACCTGATAGAAGTAAGTATCACAGGACTCGACAATCGCCCTGTGGAGATTGATCGTGCCGTGCCCCTTTTCTTTCCAGCACCGAAAATCCCGGTTGCCATAGGAGAAGCTTCCGGTACAGGTGATTTGAGTCTGGGGGGTAATCGCACCGGTCTCCAGCCCGGCAATGGCCGTAATAATTTTAAAAACCGATCCTGGAGGATACTGGCCCTGAATTCCTTTATTCTGCAAAGGATGAAAGGGATGGGTGTTTAAGGCATTCCACTCATCTGAGGTAAGGGTTCTTGCAAAAGCAGAGGGGTCAAAGGAAGGCTTGCTCACCATTGCCAAAATACGGCCGGTTTTGGGATCCATGGCAATGAGGGCACCGTTCTTATCCTGATAAGCCTCCTCGGCAACGCTCTGGAGATCTAAATCGATGGTGAGCATGACGTTATGCCCTGGAAAGGGATCGACACTCTGGAGGGGTTTGATCTCCCTTCCCCATGCATCCACTTCGATCTGACGGCCTCCATCCACGCCCTTCAGATAGGGTTCCCATCCGTATTCCACGCCATACTTTCCGATCATCGCCCCCATACGGTAGGTCTGATGTTTCATCTGTTTGAGTTCACTCTCATCCACCTCACCGATATAACCGATGAGATGGGAGGCTAAAGTGCCGTAGTCATATGCCCGTCTTGGGTTCACATCGACCAGAACCCCCGGCAAAATCATTATGTTCGATTCAAGCTGGGCAAGTTTCTCCCAGTCAATATCCGATTTGAGTTTGACCGGCCTAAAAGCAGGACGCCGCTTCATCTCTTTCATCTTTTCTTCGATTTCTTCTTGGGAAAGATCGAGAATCTCACCAATTTTTTTTAGCGTTTCTGGATTGGACCGGATATCTTCTGGAACAAGAAAAACATCAAAGGACGGCCGGTTGTGAGCAAGAATGCGACCTTTTCGGTCAAGTAACATACCCCGATCTGCCACCATTTGGCGAATCCGGATGCGATTATTTTCTGATAATTGTCTAAAGTCGGTTCCCCTGAAGACCTGGAGATACCAGAGATAGACAAAGAGCAAGAGAAAGGCTCCACCAACAAATACTTGCAGGTATCGCAACCGCTCCTTGAAATCCTCCATCTTCTGGGTATTCAGTTCCATCATGACTTCCCTCTTCCCTCTGAGAGGGGTCTCGGCTGAGGGTCCAATCGGATCATCCCTTTTTTCAAGAAGGTGAAAAGTGGAGAAGAGAAGAGAGCCGTAGCCAAACATTGGGGAATAAAAGCGGTTGAGAAGAGAAGCCCCGGACTCAAGAGAGAGTTAGGATAAAAGAGGTGAAAAAGAAGAAGGAGAAAGACTCCCTCTGCTAAGGCAAAAAGGAAAACAAAAAGAGAGCGGGAGAAGACGCTTTCGAGATAGAGTCGATTCTGGAAGAGTTGCGTGCCGAAAAAGAGGAGAGGTCTCGAAAAGACAAAGAGGCCGAAGCCATTTCCTGAAAAGAGATCGGTGAGATAGCCGAAGAAGAAGGCCAACATCCCTCCAGCAATGGGAGAGGAGGAAAGACCCAGAAAGAGAGTGAGCAGGAGAAGGAGGTCTGGCCGAACCTTCTGGATGATGGGAACGCTCAACCAGGTGGTTTGAATGACCCAGAAGAGCATTCCGATGAAAAGGAGAGTGGCTATTCGTTTCACGCCTGGATCTACCTCATGGGGTGATGCTCTGTCTCCTCTCTCAAGACGCCCTTTGGTTCTCTGAAGACAGCTTGCGTATGCTTTTGAGGAAAATCATTTTCTACTTCCCTCTCTTTTTGACTTTCCTGCCTTTCTCCTCGGCAGAGGAGGGGAGGGAAGGCGAGGAGCTTGAGATCACCAGCACTTCTTCGAGCCTTGTAAAATCAACACTGGTGACGAGTTCCGCATTCTGGAAAATGCCATGCCCTCTTTTATCCACCTTCTTAATCTCTCCGATCATCAATCCCTTCGGAAAATTTCCCGCCAGACCGGAGGTCACCACCCGATCTCCTTCCACCACATCCTCAGACCGCAAGAGATATTTGAGTTGGCACCGGTTATCCCCTTTCCCTGCCACGATCGCTTTGGCGCGGGTTCTCTGAATAATGGCATCAATGGCGCTGTTGTAATCGGTGACCAGAAGAACGATCGAACTGGATGGGGCGGTCTTAAAAATTTGGCCAATCACTCCTTCCGGAGAGATGACGGCCATGCCTTTTTGAATCCCATCCTTTTCCCCCTTATTAATGGTCAGGCTTTTGAACCAAGAGGAAGGATCCCGGCCTACCACTTCTGCGGCAACGACCGCGGTGGAGAGAGTCTCTTTAAACTGAAGGAGTTTCCGAAGGCGCTCATGGGCCAGCATCATCTCCTTCATCTGGTCATTCTCTCTCTGAAGATCTGCTACTTGCCTCTTCAATTGTTCGTTTTCTTTGCGCAGGTGGATCAAGAAGAAATATCCTTCCCAGATCCCTCGAAGCTTCTTAATGAGATGGGTGGACCCTTTTTGAAAAGGCCCACACACCTCCATCCAGAGCCCATCCAAAAAGGCCACTCCCTTTCGTTCCTGAGCTCGCAAGGAGATCAGAATGAAAGCAGATAAGAGTAAGAGAATAACAAAGGTTGGGATGGTATATCGTTTAAAGAGGAATTGGACGATCCTCATTAATCTTTAACGTAATCCTCAATATTGAAAAGTGACATTTCGGAGCAAATGCTCATTATCGAGTACCTTCCCCGCACCCAACACAATCGCCGAAAGAGGGTCCTCAGGAATCGTGATGGGAAGACCGGTTACTTCCCGGAGAAGAACATCCAGGTTCTTCAGCAGAGCTCCTCCTCCAACCAAAACGATGCCTTTATCTGCAATATCTGAAGCTAGCTCAGGAGGTGTCTCTTCCAGAGTGATTCTCACCGTGTCAATAATCATGTTGATCGACTCTGCCAGAGCTTCGCGAATCTCTTCGCTATTGATCTCAAGGGTTTTGGGAATGCCGGTGACCAAATCCCTTCCTTTTATCTCCATTGCTTCCGGGTTTTCTTCGGGGTAGGCCGTGCCAATACTGATTTTAATCAATTCTGCGGTCCGTTCCCCGATCAGGAGGTTATATTTCCGCTTCACATATTGAACGATCGCTTCATCCATCTTGTCCCCAGCCACCCGGATGGATTGACTGGTCACGATGCCAGAGAGGGAAATCACTGCCACCTCTGTCGTGCCCCCACCGATGTCCACAATCATATTCCCCGAAGCTTCGGTAATTGGAAGGCCTGCGCCAATGGCACCTGCCATGGGTTCTTCAATCAGATAGATCTCCCTTGCCCCTGCGGATTGGGCCGATTCCCGAACCGCCCTCTTTTCAACGGGGGTGATGCCAGATGGGACCGAGATGACCACCCGGGGTCGGAGCAGGGCTTTTCGGTTATGAACCTTGGCGATAAAATATTTGAGCATCTCTCCCGTGATTTCGAAATCGGCAATCACACCATCTTTCATGGGTCGAATGGCAAAGATGCTACCGGGCGTACGCCCTAACATCTCCTTTGCCTCTCGGCCCACAGCCAGGACGCGCTTATCCCCTCTCGAATCCCGCTGGATGGCCACGACAGAAGGTTCTGATGAAACGATCCCCTTCCCTTTGACATAAACAACGGTGTTGGCCGTTCCTAAATCAATCGCCAAATCCGTTGAGAATAAACCCAATAATGCATTGAATACCATTCGCTTCTCCGATGCCTGATGTTGGACTATCTTAACAAATCCTTCTTCATGATTCAAGCAAATTTCATGGTTCCATCCCCTCTTGTCTTTTTATTGAGGATTGATTAAGATTCCTTCGATGAAAGGAGGCTGATCATGTTAACCCTTTTAAGGAAACATGCCTCATCCTGGATGCTGAAGGGCCTTCTCCTTCTCGTGGCGGTGACGTTTATTTCCTGGGGAGGCTATTCGTTCTTCCGGGATAAAAAACTCGACTACGCCGCCAAAGTGAATGGCACCCTCATCCACCTCAAGGACTACCATGAAACGCTACAGGGAGTGGTCAACCGTTATCGAGAGGCAATGGGTCCGGCTTTCAATGAGAAGGTGATGGAACAACTTCGTATCCGGGAGACGGTCCTGGAGGAGTTGATTTCGAGAACCCTGATTCTCCAGGAAGGGAATCGATTAGGCTTAAAGGTCTCCGATGGAGAGTTAGCCATGGCCATTGCCTCCATTCCCTCCTTTCAGGTAGATGGCCAATTCGATCCCCGCCTCTATGAGCGATTCCTCCGAGTCAATCGGATGGTGGCAGAAGACTTTGAACGAATGCAACGGGAAAATCTTCTCTACACCAAGGTCGTCACCCTCATCCGACTCAACGGAGGGAAGGTTTCAGAGGAGGAAGTCCGGGAGGCTTACCTTTTTGAACAGGAGAGAATCAATCTCCAGTTTGTGAAGATCGCACCGGAAGCTTTCAGGAGTGAGGTGAATGTCAATGACGTGGAGATGAAAGACTATTACCAACAGAATCAGGAAGCCTTCCGGACCCCTACCTATCTTCGAGTCCAATATCTTGCCTTTCAGCCCTCTCACTATGAGCCTAAAGTCAAAATCTCTCCCGATGAAATCAAACGCTATTACGATCAGAGGAAAGAGATGTTCTCCACTCCAAAACAGATCCGGGTGAGAGAGATCCTCATCAAAGTAGATCCAGACTCTCCGCCGGACAAGATCGAAGAAAAGAGAAAAAAGGCTGAAGAGATCCTTGAAAAAGCCAAAAAGACAAAGGATTTTTCCTCCCTGGCCAAACAATATTCCGAGTCGGAAAGCGCCAAAACAGGAGGGGACTTAGGATGGCTTCAACGGGGGAGGGTGGATGAAAACCTTGAAAAAACCCTCTTCTCCTTAAAAGGAGGAGAATTGAGTGGGTTGGTGAAAAGACTCGACGGTTTTTCTCTCTACAAAGTGGAAGAGGTGAAAGAAGAGAAACAGAGATCCCTTGAAGAAGTTCAAGATCAGATTCTTCAAATGCTCAAACGAGAAAAGGCGAAGGCGGAAGCCTCCCGAAGAGCGGATGACGCTTTTTATTCCCTTTTTCGTAGCCGGGACATAGAAAAATTTGCTCGAGAGGAAGAGGTTTCTATCAAAACCACTCCCTTCTTTAAAGAGGACGATGAAATCCCGGAGATCGGAAGAAACCCCAATTTCTATTCAAGCGCCTCTTCCCTGAAATTAGGGGAGATCTCTCCTGTCGTCACAATTCCACCCAATTTTTACATTCTCAAGCTGATCGATAAAAAAGAATCCAGAATCCCTCCTTTTGAAGAGGTGAAGGAACGCGTTTCACAGAAAATGGCTGCCACGAAGATGGATGAGAAAGCCCGTCAAAGGGCGGAGGAAATCCTCCGCGAGATCAGGTCGGGGAAAGGGATGCAAGAAGTTTTAAAGGAGAAGGGATATGCCCTTCAGGAGACAGGATTCTTCAACCGGGCAGGAGGCGTGATTCCAAAAATTGGACCTGCGGGAGAATGGATGGCTTCCCTTGCCTCTTTGACCGAAAAGCATCCTCTTCCCAAAGAGCCCCTCAAGACCAGGGAAGGGTATTTTGTGGTGAAGCTTCTCAATTCAGAACCAGCAGATCTTAGCAAGTTCGAGTCAGTCAGGAAAAACCTTGAAAAACGACTTACCTACTTGAAACAGGAGGAATACTTCAAAAACTGGCTTCAGCATCTACGCTCAAACGCCAAAATTGAAATCAATCGAGAAGTTCTTTAATCAGGGTTCACTGCGTCTCTTAGCCGCTTTGCCAGAGGCAAGGGAAGAGTCAGGAGGTCAGGATTGAAAAGCACGGATCAGGTTCGCATTTTGGTCACCGGTGGAGCGGGATTCCTCGGATCCCATCTCTGTGAGCGCCTCCTAAAAGAGGGCAAGGATGTCCTCTGTGTGGATAATTTCTATACGGGAACCAAACGCAATATTCTCCATCTTCTCCACCACCCCTACTTTGAACTCTTACGACATGATATCACTTTTCCTCTCTACGTCGAAGTCGATGAGATCTATAATCTGGCGTGCCCGGCTTCCCCCATCCATTATCAGAACGACCCCGTCCAGACCACAAAGGTCAATGTTCATGGGTCAATTAATATGTTAGGTTTGGCGAAACGCCTGAAGGCAAAGATCCTTCAAGCCTCCACCTCTGAAGTCTATGGAGACCCGATGGTTCATCCCCAGTCAGAGGATTATTGGGGAAATGTCAACTGCATTGGCCCTCGATCCTGTTACGATGAGGGAAAACGGTGTGCGGAGACCCTTTTCTTCGACTATCACCGCCAGCACAAAATCAAGATTAAGGTGGCGCGGATCTTCAACACCTATGGGCCCCATATGCACCCTGATGATGGTCGTGTGATCTCCAACTTCATTCTCCAGGCCCTTCGAAATCAGCCGATCACGATCTATGGCGACGGCTCCCAGACCCGTTCCTTTTGCTACGTGGATGATATGATTGAGGGATTGATCCGTTTGATGGATACCCCTGACGACTTCACCGGACCGGTCAATCTGGGTAATCCAACCGAACTCTCCATCCTCGAATTAGCACAGAAGATCATCGAGATCACAGGTTCAAAGTCAACGATTACTTTTAAACCCCTTCCGGCGGACGACCCGAAACAGCGACAACCTCTCATCAATCTCGCCAAAGAGAAACTGGGCTGGGCACCAAAAGTGTCCTTAGATGTAGGGTTGAAAAAAACAATTAGCTATTTTGAGGATTTGCTAAAGACAGGGATTTGACAGGGGCGTCATCACCGAATTCGTTTTCTAATTACTCAACATTAATTTTTCCTTTTAATCCCAAATCCTCTAAGATTTTACAAAGGTCAGTTTCTACAGTTCTCGCAGATTCAGCACTCACGGTGACTGAAAAATCGACGCCGATCTTGAGATCCGAGCCGGATTTGAGTTTGGGGATAATCTTCGTGCCTAATCGGTTCCAGATTTCAGGGGGGACAGTGACGACTAAGCGAAGGGTTTTCGTTTGAACGCCAGGGATCGGTTCTTCTTTCTTCTCCGGTTTCTTGATCTCCTTAGGTTCTTCTACTGGCTGGGGCCCAACCATGACTCCAGGCTCCGGTCTCGTCCCTGCCTTAAGAGCTTTTGCCTTTTCTTTTGTCAATAGAAATACGCCAGATTCGAATGACACCTCATCTAAGGACATTTGTTCCTCAAACCAAATTCGGTCATATGTACCATCTGATTTCGGTCCAGAGGCAAATCCAAAATCGCCCTTCCCAACAAATTCAACAATTTTATTCCGTAAGACTGTATCTGGGTCAATGAGTCGCGTTAACGATCCGTTTAAAAAACTTTGTCGAAGACTTGCAAGCGGCCATGCGCCGGATTCCTTTAATGCAGGAGGCCAGTTGCGGTCGATATACCCGGCCCCTATGGATTCATTTAACAGAGCCTGCGACTTCAGCGCTGTGATCACCCGGCCGCAGAGGGTCTCACCGGCGCTTGCATGTCCCGCGCCGAGATCAATCACCTTTAAACCATCAGGCTCACGATGATCGGCTATAATGACAAAACGGTAACTTGCCCAGACCTCATCCCGGGCATCGTCCTCCGCCTGTTTTACCTTAATCTCCATCTCCCGAAGATCAGCCTTCTCAAAATCAGCCCCTAAGACCCCTTCCCGAACCTCCCGCTGGACTTTTTGCCAGGCCAGCCAGAGCTCTACTTTGTCACGAAGGTCTCTTCCTGTTTTTCGCACACACCAGACGAGTGCCCCGGGGTAAATCCGGGGGGATTTCCCCCGCTCTTTTGTCCAGGTTGCAATCCGCTCGCGGAGAATTCCTCCTCCATTCCATCCTTCACTCGGGTCGATCACCACCAGGCACAGTCGGGGGGAATCCGAAACCGCATTACTGTCGGAGGGGAAGAATTCCGTGGTGATGCTTGCCCCTCGCTTGAATTCATCCTGAACAAGCCTGCGGATCGTTGGCTTGATTTCACTCTCCTCTTCCAGCGAAGCCTTTCGGTCATGAACGGCTTTATCAATCTTTGCTTTGTGAAAGATACGAAATCCATCCGATCCAACCCGCTGGAGGAAAAATGCCCGGCCTTCCAGTCCGAACGCCGCATTGTCAATGGAGGTGGTGTCCACGTCAGGTTCGCCGAGTGCAAAGCGAAGTTCCGGCAAATGGGCTATCTTGTCGATCTGACCGCCGGACGATTCGAACAGGATCGTTGTTCCCACCCTGCGGTGAATATCACGCAGAACCCCTTTCGAATCGGCGTCCAGGGTGCGGGCGTGTGAGCGATCTCCTGAAAGGTCCGTTTCGATCGCTGCCAGCAGACGATTTTCTCCAAGTTGTTTGAGCACCTCACTTCTAAATTCCGATACATGGAGAGGAGCTGACCCCAATGTGATGAGCGGCTCCCGCCTGGCCTGGACAAAGCTCTCACGATAGGCCCAAGAAATCCACATGGCCAGCATTGCCAGGACCCCTCGTGTTTGTTGGAACTGGGGCAGAGGCCGCCATTTCCTCTGGAATACTGACAGCGTTGCAGGATGGAACGGATAGCATGTTTCAAATCGCTCCTGTAAAAACTCCTTTGCCTTTTTTTCAGTCGTCGTCACATCGACCGCTGTCCATTCGGGAGGAAGCTGGGCCCTTCGTTCAAAACACCAATCGGAGAAAGCTTTGGCAACATTCTTCTGGATTCTCTCGGAGCCTGTGTTTTCAAATAAGCGCCGGCGTATGACCTCGCTGATCTCGCCCTCCTCATTGACTAAAAGCGGTTTGGCCACAGCGCCCACGACTTTAACAATTTTGTCCTGCCACTCCTGATCCCATTTGGTCATTTCCACTTCACTGCGGGGCAGGCTGAAAACCGCCGAGCGATGGTTTGTGCCAATGAACCCGCGCACGATGTTGTGTATGAAGGCGTGCATCGGGTCGGCCATCGCCTTATGCCGGTTGAAAAAGTTCAGAAGTTCATCAAACAGAAGCACAACCGGTCCCTTTGCAAGATCAATCACACGATTTAATGTCTCCGTACCCGGCGGCGCTTCTTTGGCGGCTGTGCCGAGAGCTTTCACTCCTTCTTCACCGGCAAGCTGCCTGGCAATGTCAATCCAGGGGGTCTCTTTGCCGGGTTGAGGGTCCCATGCATTGCCAACAAAGACCGCCACCTTTGCAGATGGTACCGTGGACAACTCTGCCTCTTGCAGCAGGGTTTCAACACCGTGAAACTTTTTGGAAGTTGGCCCGTTTTTTAATAGATGCCACAGAGCCGTCAGCATGTGCGTCTTGCCGCCGCCCATCTGTGTTATGAGGGTTTGCACCGGAGCGGTTTTTGACGTCTGCCCGGCTAACCGCCTCAGCACCAGGCTCGTGTTCTCGCAGAGCGCTCTCGTAAAGCAGGTTCTTTCGAAGAACTGCTCCGGATTCTTATAGTCGTCAGGGGCCCTTCCTGCGACAACCTGCTCCAGGGCGATCGCAAATTCATCAGGGCTGAAGGATCGTCCCTCACGGACCTCTTTACGGGGCGTAACAACCTTGTACCAGGGTTCCATTCCCCAAACCTCCCCCTTCAATTCGATCTACCGACCATCTTTTTCACGAACAAATCCTATCGTCTGTTCATTTTCGTAAAATCGAGACTTCACCCTGTCTTTGACAATCCTACAATTCAGTAATCCTAATTTCTTACACAATGATTCAACATCAATCTTACCTCGTCTTCTTACCCATTGAGCAGGGGTGAGATTCTGTTTCCTTACCTCCTCATCAACCTTCTCTCGAACCTTATGAATCCACTCAAGAGATTTCGTCTCCCATTCTTTTTTATTTTTCATATTCTATCACCTCCTCTGGCGAAACTATTTCGATTAATGGATAGCCAAGTCGAAGGTTCACCGAATGCACCGCGCGTCTCGTTCTTATGTTAACAATATCCCGGAAATTCCATGAAACAACAGCATCTACACCATACGCCGTTGCAACTGAAAGATGTCGTAAATCCATCCTCGCTCCCTTACGGATAAAATCCTCCCGCTCATAGATTTCTAAAAGATCAGCAGAATTCTCGTCTTCAACAATGACTTGGAAAGGCACCTTCCGGATCTCGTTAAGAATCTTTTCTTTTAATTCTTCAGGGCTCTGGTCTATCTCCTCGAGAACGATGTTCGAAATAATTCCCGCATGTTTTCCTTCCACGATTAGATCGAGAAGTTCACGGGTTATTCTTATTCTTTCCGGCATCTCCACATCAAACAGCGCACCAATGACAGAAGTATCCAAATAAAGTCTCATCCTATACTCCTATGTACAAGCTCTACCTATATCTACCTAATGTGGCATTGCTAAAAGCATGGCGTCTAATAGACGCTTTTCTTCACTATCTCCATAAAACGATGCGGAGAGAGCGTTAGTGAATTCATCAAGATTCAATAAGGGACCTTATCTCCTTAAGTCGATCTAAACATGGCAATGGCGTCGTCCAAGAAATGTTTCAGACTCCCATCGACCTTTGATGCCCGGTAAAGATCCATCGCTTGAACGATTTCCCTCGCAAACTCTATACCCCCAAGAGTGGGAGGATATCCAGCCTCGATCAACGTTTTAGATAGAATCGCTTTGTAATAATCTCGTGCACATTTTTTCCTGCCAGTCTCTGGCCTGACGCCGATTATTTCTGCAAACGAATCCGGATCCGCCAGATACCATCTTTCAATATGAGGATCGGGGCACGCGAAGATAGTTCGATCCTTCAATTGCAAGTCAACCTTTGCCTCGATTTCATTTCTTGCCGTATTAAATGGCTTACAATTGGCGTCTATTGCTATGACGAGTATATCGGGAACCGTCATGCCAGCGAACCCTTTCAGAACGCTCTCCTGATAAAGAGAAAATTCCGTAAGGGCACGACCGTGCCCCCCACGGGCGGATCGAACACGGAGCGTAACTTTCCTTTGCTGTCCATGAGCAAGACGATCAAGCATGGCCAGAATAAATTCTTCGTGGGCTCGGTCTTCAACAAAAAGATCAACCACAATCAAGCTACTCATCAAGCATCCCCCTTATCATCAAACCCTCGAAGAGACCGTCTTCGGTACCTGCTGTTAGGGCTTTTGCAATTTCTTGATCCTTAAAGAGTGGCCCGGTTACGTCAAAAGGACGAACTTCTGTGCCGTTTGTTCCGCGTCGAACATTCATGAGAGCGATGTCTTTGGCATAAGACCGACTTAATCTTAGAGCAGCGTCACAAAAAAGCGGGGAGTGGGTTGTAACGATTACTTGCCTTTTTTGCTCGATGGCAAGGGAGGCAAGCAATTGTGCAATAAGTTCGAGGCGTCGAGGGTGAACCCCGTTTTCTGGTTCCTCGAACGCCAGAAGCGAACCACTCCATGGATTCACTACAATCGCGCAAAGAGCAAGGACTCTGAGGGTTCCTTCAGAGATTATCCTTGAAGAAAATTGTTTTCCATTTTGCCGAATGTGAATATCCAGCGTGCCGCGCTGTTTGTCCAGGTCAACCACAAGGTCCTCAATACTTGGAATTAATGATATAAGTGTCCGTTTGATCATTTCGAAGTGCTTGGGTTTCTCCGCGCGCAGGCGATAAAGAAATGGGGCTATATCGGTGCCCAGCACTCCAATATCCCGCACATCTGTAGGTGGTTTAGGCGTCCGCATGGCAACCCGGGGATCGAGATAATAAACCCGCCATCCCGAAAGTTCCTCTCGTATTACCTCAATAGCTCGGTATTCAGCACCTCCAAGTCGTGGATCTGAGAGAATAGAGTAGTTCAGACCTACTGGTTCTTTCCTTGGATTTGCAGGCTTGCTCTTGCGGCGAATTCGTACTTGATCGGAAACCCTTTCAATAGATGGATTCCCTTTCGACTCCCCCCGTGCTGTCAAAGTTGCTAAATATTCATCTTTGACTACCAAGGCTCCAGATTCCAATTGAATTTCCACTTGCACACGATAGCGATAGCGATTCTTCCCAACATCTAAGAGGGCATCAAGCTCAAAATGAGACCTTTTCATGCTGAGGAGTTCAGCAAGCCCCCCTTTTGGAAAGGCAAATGCCTCAACTGGATATCCGCGAATTGGTTCTGAAAGCGCATCAGATAGAGTACGGCTTGTTCCTATTCGTGATAATGCCTGGAGAGCATCCAGGAGATTACTTTTCCCTGCCGTGTTGGGTCCGAAAAGAACTGTCAAGCGAGGGAACTTGACGTTTACCTCATCAAGTGATTTAAAACCCTTAACGGTCAATTCACTGAGCAATTGTTTCACCTCCTCATCTTGGCATTGCCAGAAGCATTGCGTCCAGTAACCTTTTTTCCTCACTACCTTTAGGATACAGGGCAGAGAGGGCGTTGGCAAGCCTTAAGAAATCTGGTCCACGCTCCTGCTGTGTCTTGAGCAACGTTCGTAAGGCATTTGTTTGGCCGCTCGCCTGAAGAAGCATGGCGGCATGAACGCGGTCGAGAGTGGTGGTTACTCCTGTCTTAGGAGTAGCTTCGGCAGCTTGTTCCTTCTTCTTTCTTGAACGCTCAGGTTTAATTTCAGGGGCGATAGCTCTCCCTCTACCTACAGCGAAATCGAACTTCATTTGTGGGTCACGTCGAGCCTGCTCCTCAATTTTGAATCCAGCAACCGATATGCTTTCTTCTCCAAAGAGTTGCTTTGCCCGCTCCTTAACCGAAAGAAGCCGCACAACACCCTTCTCGGTTTCGATAATCCTTCCTTCCCATTCAGGCAGGTGTATGCCTAAAGGTTGGGCAAATCGGCGAACAACATCAAAAA
>FWPV01011694.1_pt1 | contig 13839 bp, 12 predicted proteins | sample 2228371 | NCBI WGS metagenome assembly FWPV01 (sample SAMEA103939776, study PRJEB20133) | metagenome | reverse complement strand
CAGTTGTCAATAACCTGTATGAGATGAAATGATTAATGCCTCACCAAGTGTCGCTTCGTTGATCTCGAAGCAAAAAAAGGTTTAAATAGTATTTCAATTTTGTTATGAAACCGCAATCCTTGTGACCCTTATCACATGAATCGGAAAAGTGGCAGTGGATACACCAACGCATCCTGGTAAGTCAAGGATTTATCAGAGAATTTCATTATTGGAGTGAATCTATATGAATGCAATCAACAAAAACCGGCCGGTGACCGGCGCAGTCATGGTTGTGGGGGGCGGCATTGCAGGGATGCAGGCGTCTCTCGATTTGGCGGATTCAGGCTATTACGTCTACCTTGTGGAAAAGGAGCCGTCCATCGGCGGAGCCATGGCTCAACTGGACAAGACCTTTCCCACCAATGATTGTGCCATGTGAATTATCTCGCCCAAACTGGTCGAGGTCGGCCGGCACCTGAATATTGAACTGTTGACACTGACGGAAGTACGGGAAGTGGCCGGAGAACCGGGCAACTTCGATGTGAAGGTAGTGCGGAAACCCCGCTACATCAATTCGGATAAATGCACGGGTTGCGGTGAGTGCGCGCAGGTGTGCCCCATTGTTCGCAAGAACGAGTACGATATGGCTTTGAGCGAACGGCGCGCGGCCTATCGCAGGTATGCCCAGGCGGTTCCCGGGGCGTTTGCCATTGAAAAGAGCGGAACTTCGCCGTGCAAGGTGGCATGCCCTGCGCATATTTCGGTCCAGGGATACATTGCGCTGGCAGCCGAAGGCAAATACGGCGAGGCGCTCAAGCTGGTCAAGGAAGAAAATCCGCTGCCCGCGATCTGTGGGCGTGTGTGCCATCATCCGTGCGAATCGGTGTGCAAGCGGGGAGCAGTGGATCAGCCTGTAGCCATCGATTTCATCAAGCGTTACATCGCGGATCTGGATTTGCGCTCTGAGAGCCGTTTCATTCCGGAAATCAAAGAAAGGCACGAGGCAAAGGTCGCCATTATCGGGTCCGGTCCTGCAGGCGTGAGCTGTGCCTATTATCTTGCCATCGCCGGCTATCAGGTTACCGTTTTCGAAAAGCTTCCGGTGCTGGGCGGCATGCTCACGGTGGGCATTCCTTCCTACCGGCTTCCCCGCGACATCATCCAGGCTGAAATCGACGTCGTCAAAGCCCTGGGAGTCGAATTCAAAACCGGTGTCGAAGTCGGCACGGACGTCACCATCGCGCAACTGCGTGAACAGGGATACAAGGCGTTTTTTGTGGCGATCGGTGCGCATGAGTGCAAAATGCTCGGCATCGAGGGAGAAGATCTGCAGGGGGTCTATCCCGGAGTGGATTTCCTGCGCGACGTCAATCTTGGCAGGAAGGTTGCCCTGGGCGATCGGGTGGCCGTGATCGGCGGCGGCAATGTCGCCATGGATGCCGTGCGGACAGCCCTCAGGCTCGGCTCCAAAGAGCCGATGGTCATTTATCGGCGCAGTTACCAGGAAATGCCCGCCAATCAGGAAGAAATCGAAGAGTGCCACGAGGAAGGCATTCATATCCTGACGCAAACCAACCCCATTCGAATCATCGGCGAGAATGGCCGGGTCAAGGCCATTGAGTGCGTCAAGATGCGCCTCGGGGAGCCCGATGCGAGCGGCCGGCGACGACCGGAAACGATTCCCGGTTCGCAATTCCAAATGGAAGTGGATGTCGTCATCCCCGCCATTGGCCAGGAATCCGACTGGGCATGTCTGACGCCGGAATGCTCCTGCCGGCTTTCCGACTGGGGAACCATGCGGGTCGATCCGTTGACGCTGCAGTCGGATGATGCCGATATTTTTGCGGGCGGCGATGCAGTGACCGGTCCGAGGACGGTTATCGAAGCCATTGCGGCTGGCAAGCAGGCGGCCGTCTCCATCGAGCGTTTTCTGCAGGGCAAGGATTTGCGGGAAGGGCGCGAGAAGGAGTGGACCGCCGTTCAAGAGGTGCGCACGGAAGGCTACGACCGAGTTCCGCGGGAACAGATGCCGCGTCTGGCGCCCCACACCAGAAAGCACGGCTTTGACGAGGTGCAGTTGGGCTTCACTGAGGAGCAGGTTAAAAAGGAAGCGGAACGGTGCCTGAACTGCGGTATTTGTTCCGAATGTTACCAATGTGTCGAGGCGTGTCTGGCCGATGCCGTCGAGCATGAGCAGCAGGCGCAGGAGAGAACCATCCGGGTAGGCGCCATGATTGTTGCACCCGGTTTTCACCCGTTCGATCCGACGGCTTTCGACACTTACGCTTATGCGAGGCTGCCCAATGTGGTGACGTCCATGGAATTCGAACGGCTGTTGTCGGCTTCCGGACCGACTCAGGGTCACCTGGCTCGTCCGTCGGACCACCAGGCGCCCAAGAAGATAGCCTGGCTGCAGTGCGTCGGTTCCAGGGACATCAACCATTGTGATCATGCCTACTGTTCCGGCGTTTGCTGCATGTATGCCATAAAGGAGGCGGTGATTGCCAAGGAGCACGCGGGCGGCGAGTTGGATGCCGCTATCTTTTTTATGGACATGCGCACCCACGGAAAAGATTTCGAGAAGTATTACAACCGCGCCCGCGGAGAGCACGGAGTGCGGTTTGTAAGGTCGCGCGTGCACAGCATCGAGCCGCTGCCGGGCAGTGATGATTTGGAAATCCATTTTGTGAGTGAGGCGGGTGAGGTCCGGAGCGAAGTGTTTGACATGGTGGTGCTCTCGGTTGGCCTCGAGACCTCCCGGTCTGCGCTGGAACTGGCCGAACGGCTCAATTTAAAGGTAAACGACAACCAATTCTGCAAGACATCCTCCTTTGCGCCTGTGGCGAGCAGTCGCGACGGTATTTTTGTGTGCGGATCATTTCAGGCTCCCAAGGACATTCCGCAGTCGGTAGTGGAGGCAAGTGCAGCGGCATCTGCGGCGGGCGGCTTGCTGGCAGCGGCGCGCGCCACTCTGACCAAGGAAAAGCAGGCGCCGGATCAGGTCAATGTGACCGGCGAGCGTCCGCGCATTGGAGTGTTTGTCTGCCATTGCGGCATCAACATCAGCGGCGTCGTGGATGTCCAGGCGGTACGCGATTATGCCGGGACGCTGCCGTATGTGGAATACGTCACCGACAACCTGTATACCTGTTCGCAGGACACGCAGGTTGCCATGAAGGACCTCATCCAGGAGCACCGTCTCAACCGCATCGTGGTCGCGGCGTGCACACCGCGCACCCATGAGCCGCTATTCCAGGAAACCATGGCAGATGCGGGTTTGAACAAGTATCTTTTCGAGATGGCCAATATCCGCAATCAAAATTCCTGGGTGCATAGCGCCAACCCGGAATTGGCCACCGAGAAGGCCAAAGACCTGGTGCGTATGGCGGTATCCAAGGTGACGCTGCTGGAACCGTTGCATGAGTCCGAGCTGAGGGTTGATCAGCGGGCCCTGGTCATCGGCGGCGGAGTGGCGGGCATGGTCGCCGCCAGGGCCATTGCCGATCAGGGATATCCGGTTTATCTGGTCGAGCAGTCCGAGGCGCTCGGCGGGCAGGCCCTGCATCTGCACAAGACCTGGCGCGGCGAGGAAATTCAGCCCTATGTCAGGCAGTTGACGGAGGAGATCCAGGCGCATCCCAATGTGACCGTCTACCTTTCCAGTTCGGTCCAGGCAGTGGAAGGATTTGTCGGCAATTTCAAAACGACGCTTGTCACTGGAGACGCATCCCAAGTTGTCGAGCACGGGGTCGCGATTGTTGCCACCGGCGCCGTCGAATGGAAGCCGGACGAGTATCAGTACGGCCGCGACCCCCGCATCATGACCCATCAGGAGCTTGACAGGCGTTTCCGGGAAGGTGATGCCCGCCTCAGGGAAGCAAACAGCGCAGTGTTCATCCAATGCGTTGGCTCGCGCGAGCCTGACCGACCGTACTGCAGTCGGGTATGTTGCACCCATTCGGTGGAGAGTGCACTGGAGCTCAAAAAGATCAATCCCGATTGCGACGTGTATGTGCTTTACCGCGATCTCAGAAGTTATGGGGAACGTGAGGCACTGTACCTGGAGGCCCGCAAAGCCGGGGTCCTTTTTATCCGCTTCGATGTGGATCAAAAGCCGCAGGTGGAGCTTGACAATGGTACGATCCAGGTGACCGTCATGGATCATGTTCTGCAGCGGCCGGTAACACTGACACCGGATCTGCTGACGCTGGCGACGGCCATACTGCCGAACCGGAACGAAAGCCTCGCGCAGTTTTTCAAGGTGCCCGTCAACGAGGACGGCTTTTTTGTTGAGGCGCATGCCAAGTTGAGACCGGTGGATTTTGCCACCGACGGGGTATTCGTCTGCGGGCTGGCACACTATCCCAAACCCATCGATGAAAGCATAGCGCAGGCCCAGGCGGCTGCGTCTCGAGCGGGGACGCTGCTTGCCCGGGAAACCATTCAGTTCAGCGGAATGGTGGCCGGTACAGTGCAGGTGATGTGCAGCAGCTGCGGCACCTGTGTGAGCATCTGCCCATATTCTGCGCCCAGCTTCAACGAGAAGGGCAAAGCCGAAATCAACCCGGCGCTGTGCAAGGGCTGCGGTCTTTGTGTGGCTTCCTGCCGCTCCGGGGCCATTCGGCTGAAGGGTTTTGATGACGCTCAAATCTTTGCCATGATTGACAGCATATAGGGAGAATTGTAAATGACCGATTGGGAGCCGAAAATCGTCGCATTCTTGTGCAATTGGTGTTCCTATGGCGGGGCGGATCTTGCCGGTGTGAGCAGGATGCAATACCCGGCCAATATAAGGGTGATCCGGGTGCCTTGTTCCGGGCGCGTCAATCCCAAGTTCATTTTGGCGGCGTTTCGCCACGGTGCGGACGGAGTCTGGGTGTCCGGCTGCCACCCCGGAGACTGCCATTACATTGAAGGCAATCTCTATGCCAGGCGCAAGTTTACGCTGCTGAACAATTTACTCGAGCATACGGGAATCGAACCCGGGCGGCTGCACTTTTCATGGATCTCTTCTGCCGAAGCAACCAAATTTGCGGAGACCGCAAAACAGGTGGTCGATGCAGTGAAAAAAGCGGGACCGGCCCAACACTTTATCAAGAAGCAAGCTGAGGTAGCATAGATGCGAGCATATACGGAGAAGATTCGAGAGGCGGCTAAGCGCTTACTGTCTGAAGATCGGGTGGATGTTGTGATTGGCTTTCGTAAAGGGACGGTTGCTTTGATGAATGAACCTTTTCTGGTGAAAAGCCTCGATCAGGTTGACCGCCTCTACTGGGACGGCAATTGTGGAATCAATCTGGCCAACTACCTCCCCAAGAGGCCCGACAGGGTGGCCATTGTGGCCAAGGGCTGCGATTCGAGAAACATTGTGGTCCATTTATTGGAAAACCAGATCAAACGCGAACAGCTCTACATTCTGGGGGCCCCCTGTCACGGTATGATCGATCGGCGGCGCATCCTGGCCGCGCTTGAAGGAAAAGAACCATTGCAGGTCGAGGAGGCCAACGGCACGATCAAGCTCATCGGCCGGGATTTTGAAGAGACCCTGGAGCGCTCGAGCTGCCTGCAGGATAACTGTGCCATCTGCATTCACCGGAATCCCGTCGTCTATGACGAGCTTCTGGGAGATCTGGTGGCGGAGCAGGAAAATGTCGACCGCTATTCCGACGTGCGGCGTGTTGAGGCCATGTCTTCGGAACAGCGCTGGCAGTATTTCGATGATCTGATCGCTCCCTGTATCCGTTGTTATGCCTGCCGCAACGCCTGCCCGCTTTGCTACTGCCCCACCTGCTTTGTGGACGAATCGCGGCCTCAATGGGTTGGGAAGAGCATCGATCGCACCGACACGCGCACCTTCCACTTTCTGCGCGCTTATCATGTTGCCGGCCGCTGCACTGACTGCGGGGCCTGTGAGAGGGCCTGGCCGGTGGGAATCAAAGTGCGGCGGTTCACCAAGAAACTGGAAAAGGACATCAAGGAACTCTATGGCTACGAGGTCGGTTTGAGCACCGACGAGAGACCCCCGCTGGATACCTATCGACCGGGCGATCCCGAGCCATTTTTTAAGTGATTGAGCAAGGCATTGCATATCCGGAGCATTTGCCATACCACGGTACCCCAAATGCGAAGTTGCAGGCTGAATGTGACTGCCCATTACGGTGATATAGTGTTTAAGCAAATGATTTGGGCTTTCAAGTAGGCTGGGTGGAGGGACGAAACCCGGCAAAATAGGCGTTGGGTTTCGTTACGCGAAACGCGTGACTCAACCCAAACTACACCTACGGCGATAGAAGGAAATGGTGATGTCGGAAACATATGTCAGTAAAGAAAAGTTGCCCGGAATAGTAGAGCAATTGATGGGGACTCACCGGGTGTTCGGACCGATTCTTAAAGGTCAGTATCATCAATTTGCGCTGCTCGAAGAGAGCGCGGATCTGGATTTGGCCTTCCGCAATACGCGTCTTTCCCCCAAGGCGTTGTTTCACCCTCATTCCGAGAGGATGTTCGAGTTCACTCTGGAGAAGGGAAATCCGGATGCGGGAATTCTCAAAGAGGTTCCCAAGGATTACAGGTCGCGGATTGTGTTGGGCATTCGGCCGTGCGATGCCTATGCGTTCAAACTGGACGACAGAAACTTCATAACCGATCAGTTTAAAGACCCATGGTGGGTGCAGCGCAGGGAAAGTACGACCCTGGTGGGACTCGCCTGTAATGATCCGTGCAGCACGTGTTTTTGCACCTCAGCCGGCAGCGGTCCGTTCGATACCAGTAGTCTCGACGTCTTGCTGGTGGATTTGGGCGAAGGCTATTTGCTTCAGGCGGTGACACATAAAGGCGAGCAGCTGATGGGTGATCTTGCGGGGGGCGAATCGGTTCCGGAGCATTGCACTGAGCAGGCAGCTGCCCTGAAGCAATCCGCTGAGGCACAGCTGGGGATTCAATTCAACCTGGACCCCGTCAAGCAAAAGAGCATGGTCGAGCTGTTCGATGCGCCGTTTTGGGAGGACGTGCAATTTTCCTGTATCAACTGCGGGACATGTACTTTCCTCTGCCCGACCTGCTGGTGTTTTGACATTCAGGATGAGGTTTACCAAAGCCGTGGCGAGCGCATTCGCATCTGGGATTCGTGCATGTTTCCTTTGTTCACCCTGCACGGGGCCGGACACAATCCGCGCGACCAGAAGCTCAAGCGGGTGCGGCAGCGGTTCATGCACAAGCTGAAGTACTATCCGGACAAGTATGCGGACGGGATTGCCTGTGTCGGCTGCGGGCGATGCGTGCAGCATTGCCCGGTCAATATCGACATCCGCCAGGTGGCTCGTTTGATGGCCGAAAGCTGTGTCTGCCCGGTCTAGATATTTGATAATGGAGGAATAGAGGTGAACAACCCTTACTTGCCTTATCCTGTTAAAATTGATTCTGTTGTAACGGAAACTGAAGATCGCAATCTTAAAACGTTCAAGCTGGTTTTCCTCAACCCCGACGATGAGGCCGGATTCAACTACACGCCGGGTCAATTTGCCGAACTTTCCATCGCCGGTCTGGGAGAAATTCCCATCGGCATTGCCACTTCGCCCACTGAAAAAGGTTACATCATGTTCACCGTGAATAAAGTGGGCAAAGTGACCAATCACCTGCACAACATGCAGGCGGGCGAGATCATGGGCGTCCGTGGTCCCCTTGGCAATTGGTATCCATGGGACGTACTTGAAGGTAAAAATGTGGTCATCATCGGCGGCGGTTTCGCCTTCACGACCCTTCGATCGTCTATTGTCTACATGCTTGATTCCGCCAACCGGTCGCGCTTCGGCGACATCACCGTGGTTTATGGTGCGCGCAGCCCGGGGCTGCTGCTCTACAAAGAGGAACTGGCAGCCTGGGAGCAGCGTGACGACATCAACATGCACATCACGGTGGATGGCACGGATGATCCAAACTGGAAATACAATATCGGCTTTGTCCCGGCCATAACCAAGGAGAAAGCTCCCAGTTCCGAAAACGCTTACGCCATTGTGTGCGGTCCCCCCATCATGATCAAGTTCACATTGCCCGTGCTCACCGATTTGGGATTTCCTGCCGAGCGCATCATTACCAGTCTGGAGATGCGGATGAAATGCGGCATTGGCATCTGCGGAAGATGCAACATCGGAACGGAATATGTGTGCAAGGACGGTCCCGTTTTTACCCTTGAACAGCTCTCGCGCCTGCCCAACGAGTACTGAGAGGTGTGCGCTGCAGCAGCGCGACTCAGGGTTTCGGTCGCGCATCAATGAGATTACTTGATCACGCCTAAGCCTTCATGACTTTGAGAAAAAAAGCTTTAAACCCAAGGCCTTCTGTGTTATAGGAAAAAGCGCTGCTTACAATCATGAAACGTTAGGGGAGAGAATTATGGAGCCATTGTTATTGACAAAGCGTGAAAAACGCAAGCTGGCCAGCCAGTACGCCGATTTGTGCCTCACCTGCGGCACCTGTGCGGGCGGCTGTCCGGTTACCGGGGTGGACGGACTGGATGTTCGAAAGTGCGTGCGCCTGGCCTTGTTGGGTATGGATCAGGAAGTGATTGATTCCAAATTCCCCTGGGTCTGTACGCTGTGCGGGCGCTGCGAGCACGCCTGCCCCATGAACATTGATCTGTTGGCATTGCTGAGGTCCGCCCGGGGGAAGAGAGCCCGAGAGCAGGTGCCTGGTGTGCTGCACAAAGGTGTGGAGCAATGCCTGAAGAGCGGAAACAATGTTGGTATCCCTAAGGAAGACTTTCTGTTCCTGTTGGAAGACCTGGGTGTGGAGCTGGCGGAAGAGCTTCCCGGTTTTTGAAGTTCCGTTGACAAGAAGGGTGCCAAATACCTGTTCACCATCAATTCCAAAGAACCTTTTGGCGAGCCGGAGGACATGATGTTCTGGTGGCGGATCCTGTACGCTGCCAAAGAGTCCTGGACCACCACTTCGGAGAACTGGGAGGGCGTAAACTGGGGTCTTTTCACCGGTGATGACGAATCGATGAAAGAAATAGTCGGCCGCATCGTCAAGAATTACAAAGATCTCGAATGCGAGTATCTCGTCTTGCCCGAATGAGGGCACGCCTACTATGCGACCAGGCTTGGTCTGCAAAAATGGTTTCCCAATGAAGGCGTCAAGTTTCTCAGCGTTCACGATCTGCTCAAGCAATACATCGAAGAGGGGCGAATCAAACTGGACAAGTCGATTCACCACGAATTGACGACCTATCATGATCCGTGCAACTACGCGCGCAAGAGTGAACGAGCGTTTGGCCACGGGTATTACGAAGAGCCGCGCTGGGTTACCCAGCAGTGTTGTGAGAACTTTGTGGACATGTATCCCAATCGTGCCAATAACTTCTGCTGCGGAGCCGGTGGTGGGGCTTGGGCTTCGCCGTACGTGGAAGAGCGAATCTACTATGGCCGGACCAAGGCAAAGCAGATTAAGGACACGGGTGCCAAGCTTCTCATAGCCCCCTGCCACAATTGCCGTGACCAGATCATGAAGAGTTTGCGCAAAGAATACGACTTCATGGATGTCGAAGTTAAGTATTTGTGGGAGCTGGTGGCAGATTCATTGATCATTGAGCCGCGGGAAGAAGAATCGGAATAAGACTCCTTATTCCTCTATTAAGTCGGCCCCAGAACTGCGCTGATGCGCGGCCTATGGGGCTTTTTTGTTTGCTGACGGGGTGGTGTCACATGAGCGCAAAACCAGACCCTAAGAAGAATATGAAAATAGAAATCAGCCTCGATCCGGAAGAGCAGCATGAACTGCAGATGATTTTGGACCGGCTGCGGGTGCAAGATCCTCAGGGGGAAAGCCTGCAGAGCTATCTCCAGTCACTGGGCAGCGCTTTGTCCGGGCGCGAGAATCTGACGGCGGCCTTGCTCGCCGCCCTGAGCAGAGATCCTTCGCCGGTGGGGTTTCAGGCCTTTTTGACGTTGCGTGACGGGATACAAAACAAACAATACAAACGAGTGGTAAAGCAGGCGGCCTACCGCTTCCGCCAGAGGGGCTACGCCGAGGATTCGGATGCTGACGAGGCTGCGTCCAGAGTGGTGCTGATCCCCAAAGAGACTCGGCAGGTGGTAGCCCATCTGATTCCCGCGCCGGATGTGGATCGGTTGATTTGTGCTTTCTTCCCTGGAGAGGGGGGCGATGAGCCGGTTGCGGTCACCGCCTACGCGGACGATCATTTTGCCTTGCTCAGCGTGCGCGCGGTGGGAAGCTCACAAAAGCTTTACAAAGAATTCATTCAAAAACTTACCCGACAGTTGCCCGAAAGACTCCCTTTTGAGGTGCCGATATGGCATGCGGCGCGAATCTTTTTCGAGATGATCCGATTCAATCGGGAAAAGAGCGCTTCTCCTGATATCGACAAGGCAAAGCAGTTTTTTCAACCCTACCATGACCCGAACAAACCGCCCTACGTCTATCAGTTTTTTAACGATATCGAGCATGCCCAGGAACGACTGCAGGAAATCGACGTCGAGGCTCTGCTCGACGGCGTTTTTTTGCCTTCCCTGCTCTTGCCGAAAGAGGACTTATCCCCATATTTTTATAAATTGCGGTAGTTGGAGCAATCGGTACTGGTGGTGCCTCCGGAAATCCAGCAGGAACGGTTGACGGAACAGCTGAACAGAGCCGTGGATGAACTGGTCATCGAAGAGAACAGATACTATTATCAGCGGTTGTTTGAAGAGCATGCATTGATCCTCAAGGAATCGAAACAGATGGAGCTGGCTCGACAGGCCTGGCTTGTCGCCCGGCATCTTGCAAGTTCGGCCAGGGTGAGCGAAAATCCGGTTATGAATCAGGTGGTTGTTCTCTCTATGCAATTTTATTGGTCCGAGGAATTTGCCCGGCAGGAAGAGCGCGAGGGGTCTTACCAGGAGACGGAATCGGGCCTGATCGTACCGCGCTAATGGGGGGAGGAAGCACAATGGTTGAAACGATTCAGGTAAACACGCCGGACCACAGCGCCGCCGTTGACATCACCGGCCTGGTTGAGCGGAAAGTGCGCGATAGCGGAGTGTTGGGCGGCATTTGCATCGTTTATGTTCCACATACCACTGCCGCGGTCACTGTCAACGAGGGCGCCGATCCCGCCGTGATGGAAGATGTGATAAGCAGCCTGGACAGCCTGGTGCCCTGGCGGGCAGGCTACAAACACAGGGAGGGGAACTCGGCGGCCCACATCAAAGCGATCCTGGTGGGCGGCAGCGCCCACATCCTGATAGACAACGGTCGGCTCCAGCTGGGCACCTGGGAGCACATCTTCCTGTGCGAATTCGATGGACCGCGAACGCGCAAAATCCGCGTCAAGATAATAAGCGATTAAACTGCCGCAATGACTTTTTGCCTCCCAATGCCTTATCGGTCCATTACCATTTCGCCTTGACACCGCAGTACATGATGCATAGCGTTGTGGCATCCCGGTTTTCACGAGTCTGATCAAAATGCTGAATAACGCGAGGATGCTTTCCGACAATTCCCCCTCTCCTCCGCCGGGGGAGAGGGATCGTCCCCCGAGTACCGCGGGACTGACGGTTTCTTTTCAACGGCCAAGAGCTTCTTTTTCGTTGAGAATCCGTCGCAGCATGGCAAGAGTAGAATGTATGCGGAACCCTGATTCGAGACAGGGCGGTGATTTTTTATCAATTTCAGACAGGAGGTCAATCAATGGGTGCGAAAAAACTGCAGGTCTATAAGTGTGAAGCATGTGGTAACATCGTCGAAGTGCTGCATGGGGGAGACGGGGACCTGGTCTGCTGTGGCGAAAATATGAAGCTGTTGGAAGAAAGAAGCGTCGACGAAGGCAAAGAAAAACATGTGCCCGTGGTTGAGAAGACCGATCAGGGGTTTAGAGTCAAGGTAGGAGATGTGCCTCACCCGATGGAAGACAAGCATTTCATCGAGTGGATCGAGGTGATCGATGAGCAGGGTAAGGCGTACCGTCAATTCTTGACGCCGGGGCAGGCTCCGGAGGCGGTCTTCTGCATCGATGCGCAAAAGGTGACAGCGCGCGAACACTGCAACATTCACGGAATGTGGAAAAGCTAGGAGCTTGTCCGAGAACACATGACATTATGTATATAATGTAATATAGCAATAATATATTAAATACACTTGACAATTAGCTCGCATATCTATAGGATGATACTGGCTAAAATTAGAGAGGATAGCAGTATGCGAGTTCCGTTCAAGAATGATCCTGTAAAGTTTAATCAGAGGTTGCTGTTTCCTTCGAGCGTGTTCGATTTACTGCCGAAGGACCACGAGTGCTTCGTCTACGATGACATTTTCAGGCAGCTCGACATCTCGAGTATCGAGAAGAAGTACAGTTATTTGGGGCAGAGAGCCTTTGATCCCAGGCTGATCGTTGGCATCCTGCTTTATGCGTACAGTCGCGGGGTATTCAGTTCTCGCCAGATTGAGAGGAGATGCCGTGAAGATTTGAGCTTTATGTATATATCGCACATGAACTGTCCTAACTTCAGAGTGTTGAGTGATTTCAGAAAGGACAATCCGGATTTTCTGAAGGAATGCTTCATCCAGAGTGTTTTGCTGGCCAAGGCGCTTGGTATGGTTTCTTTTGGTCACGTGAGTCTGGACGGGTCGAAATTCAAGGCCAATAGCTCGAAACATAAAGCCATGAGCTATGAGTATCTGAAGCTTCGAGAAGAAGAATTAGTTAATCAAATCAAGGAATTGATGGGACAAGCCGAGCGTTGTGATGAGACAGAAGACGAGCAACTGCAAGATAAAACCGGCTTTGAGATTCCCGAGGAATTGAAATTTAAGCAAAAGCGGCTCGAAAAGATACAGGCCGCCAGGGAAGCACTGGAAAAGAGGGAAAACAAACTGGAGCCGGGCAAGAAGATAGACGGGAAGAAGCAGATCAGCTTTGCGGATAAAGAAGCAAGGATCATGGGCAAGAAGGGCCACTATGAGTATGCGTACAATGGCCAGATCAGCGTGGATGAGAAAGCTCAGATCATCGTGGGACAGCACCTTAGCCAGAATGCCAATGACAAACAGGAAGTCGCACCCGCGCTTGAGCAGATCCAGGAGACAATGGGAGAACTGCCGGAGAAAATGAGCCAGGATAATGGCTATCTGTCCGGAGCAAACCTGGAGAAGCTTGCCGGAGCAGGAGTGGATGCTTACGTCGCCACCGGCCGGGAAGACAAGAAGGACGTCAGACCCTTGGAGGAGTGCAACCGGGAGATCAAGAAGGCTGATTTTGACTATGACGAGGAAAGAGATTGCTTCACCTGCCCTGCTGGCCACAGCCTGGAGCTAAAACGCGAAAGTGAAGACGGCAAGCGGGTTTATCAGGCTCAAAGGCAATCTTGTGAACAGTGCTCATATAGAGATCGTTGCTGCAAGTCGCAAAAGGGAGAGCCCCGGACCATCAATACCGATGACAAGGAACCGTTGCGACAGAAAATGAATGAAAAAATGGAGCAGGAAAGGTCAAAAGAGGTCTACAAAAAACGCAAGCAGATCGTTGAACCGGTTTTCGGTCAGATTAAGAACAGCGGTTTTCGAGGTTTCCTGCTACGGGGCTACAGGAAAGTGGGCGGTGAGTTCTCACTGGTCTGCGCCGTGCACAACTTCAAAAAGATCGCAAGGGCGGTCCTGAGGGGTGAGGTATGCCTTGAAACAGGCAAAATGGTGCCTGCAGGGGTATAAAAGGGGGGGTATCCCCTCTTTTTATTCCCCAAACACCAACTTTTTTGCTTTGGATACACAAACTGATCCGACAGACCGCCGAAATTGGAGAATCGTTATTCGCTTCGCAAACTCACAACCACCGAAAAAATCGGAATTCTCGGACAAGCTCCTAGCCTG
>FWPV01011693.1_pt1 | contig 13840 bp, 7 predicted proteins | sample 2228371 | NCBI WGS metagenome assembly FWPV01 (sample SAMEA103939776, study PRJEB20133) | metagenome | reverse complement strand
ATATACGATTCATGGCATATCCTCCTTTCTTATTTTCTTGCTAATGAACTGACAAATCTATCTCACCGCAGTCACCATGTTCTTAGGGAGAGAGATGACCTATGCGCTCACGCTTGCTTTTCGGGTGAAGGGGAGGGGAGAGAGAGTTCGTTCAGGAGTCTGGCAATGATCGGGCTTATCTCATCTATGCCATGAAAATAGTGTTTCGCGCCAGAAGCCGACAGCTCGACCGAGCCACGCCACTCGCCCGCACTGCCGGATTGGGGATCGCCAGGCTCCCACCACAGCCGTACCACAAACACCGGCCGGCCGGCCAATTTAGTAGAGGATGGAGTATTCATAATATGCAGAATAGCACAAGGGCCGTCCGAAAAACGTCCAAAAAGCGTCCGAAGGGGGAATTTAGCGGTATTGAATGACCAATTGGGGACGGCGGGTTGGGTCGGGGTGCTCGACGGTGTCAACCCAATAGGGGGAGCAGCCTGCCGGGGCTTGCGTGACCATCAGCGCGAGGCCGTAATTCTGGCCGTTTTGCCAGGCAGGCATGGCGGCGGTCAGGTCGAGCGTCAAGGGGCCGGGTGCTAGAGCCGTTTGCTGGTCCACAGGCGACGGGGCATAATCGCTTCCGGGCTGCAAGCCGAACTCGGCCCAGGGGTAACTGAAAGTGGCCGTGTTTGCCTCCCACTCGCGCAAGAGGCGATAAGCAGCGATGGTGACGGCTGGCCAGCCTTGCTGTTTGACGCACAGGTTATCGGCTTCGAGGTAGAGCGTCAGCCGCGCGCCGGTGACGTGGCAATGCGCGGGGAGCTGATTGAGATCGAAATAGAGCAGCGCATGGCTGACGACAGTGTTGGCCAGGTTCAATTTGGCGGCGGGGTAGCGGGCAAACGGCACGCGGGGATTGATCGGCCCGCGTCCATCGTGCAGGTCTACGTATAGCCACGGCTCGTCGAGGTCGTTAGCCTCGGTGGCGGCGGGGCGAGAGGAAACAATCCACGTGTCGCTGACCACAGCGGGGTCGGCCAACGTCAAAGTCACAAGCGGGTAAAACGGTCGCGCGATCCAGATTGCAACCACCACACCCACTGCGGAGAGTATCGCCGCCACGCTCAACAGCAATCGGCGCGGCTTAAGGGGGCGCGTTAATTTCTGACTTGTGTTGCTGGCAGGAATGGTTGCACTTGCTTCTGAAGGCGTCGCCGGTTGCGCCTGTTCCGGCGGGCCGTTGCGGTCCGGCAGTTGGGCAAGAGAGGGCAGCGTTGCGCCGGCGGCAATGCTTGCGCGCAGCGCGGCAGTTTCTGGCGAGATTTGCCCGTCGTGTTTCAGCCGCGCCAGGAATTCATTGTATTGGCGCAGGGCGGCCGCCCGGTCTCCGCAGAGGTAACGCAAGCGCATACACCAGCGCAGCGTCGCCTCCCGGTAAGGCTCCTGGCGAAATAACGCTTCGGCGGCGGCCAGCGCCTTGGTGTAATCGCCGCCGGCGGCGTGAAGCGTAATCAGGCGGTCGAGCGTCTCTAAATATTGCAGACGCAGACGGGCGCGTTCCGTCAGCAACCACTCGTCCGGCAAGCCGGGCAACAGATCGCCGCGATAAAGGGCTACCCCGGCGGTCATTGGCTCGACCGTGCCGGCCGCGCAATCCTGGCAAAACTGCTCCACATCTAGCCAGGCAGCGGCGTCTGGATTCCAGCCCACAGCGCGGCTCTCCATCAACAACCAGGGACGCTCTGCGGGAGCGTGCGGCAGCAGTCGCCGCAGTTGATGAAGGCAGCGCCGCAAGTGGGCGAGGGCTTCCTCCTCCCTGTGATCGGGCCATAACGTAAACGCCAATTGACTGCGGTTGATGCGGCGCTGCGGATGCAGCAGCAGGTACGCCCACAGCAGGGCCAGGTCTGGACCCTCCGGCAGGGGCAGGGGGTGTCCGTCCAATTCTGCACGTAACCCGCCTAGCAAGTAAATGCGAAGCATAGGTCATCGGTAGGTGATGCGCACCGCAGGCCGCAGGTTGGGGGCGGCTGCGTCGGTCATATCTACCCAATAGTGCGCCAGGCCTTCCGGGGCGGCGGTGATGAACAGAAGCACACCATAATTCTTATCGGGGTGACGCTGCCATTCACGGACAGCTTGCTGGATATCGAAGGTGAGCCAGGTTGTGTCGTTGATGGGTTGCACATCCAGTGGCGACGGGTCGAAATCCAGGCCCGGCGCCAAACCGGGTTGCGCCCACGGCTGACCGGCCAACGCTTCGTTAAAAGTCGCCTGCTCAGGCTGCCACGGGCGCAGTATTTTGAATACACTGACCGAGGCCGGGAACGAGTTGGTGATGGTCTCTTCGCCTTCCAGGGTAACCCATGCTTCCAGGTGGATATCTAGCGTAGCCGCTTCTATCCGGGCGTTGACCGGCAGCTTGTTCAAATCAAATTCCACCAGGATGCGGTCGAAAGCGCGCTGGTCAAAGTATTGCAAGTGCGCGCGAGTATAGCGATGGTGTGGGGTGCGGTCGGGATCATCGGGCCAGTACAAATCATTGGGAAAGGCTTCGGTGATCCACGTGTCTCGCATGGAGGCTGGTCCGCTAATGACCAGCGAACTGTGCGGATTGGGGCGCCGTAACAGCAAAACCGCAACGATGATCAGAACCACGCCTGCCCATGCCGCCAGCCACCCGCGTCGCCAGAGCGGGGCCGGCGGCGTCACGGCGATAGGGGCAGGGCTGCCGGCCTGTTCTGCCGTTGGCGACTCCTTGTCCGGAGGGCAAGCCGGTTCTTTTCGCCCCGCCGAAAAAGCTACCGGGTGGCCGGTCAGAATCGCTTGATACAATTCCGTCGTGGCCGGCATCGGTTCTACATCCAATTCGCGGCGCAGCAACTCTCGACATTCCTCGAATTGATGCAAGGCGGCCTGGCGGTCTCCGCTGAGGCAAGACAGGCGCATCACCATGCGGTGGATTTCTTCGTGCAGGGGATCGTGCGTGAGCAAAAGTCGGGCATAGTGGAGCGCCGTAGCATATTCCCCCTGTCCGGCGTAATGATCGGCAGCGGATTGCAGGGACTGCAAGAACAGGCCGAAGAGCTTCTCGCGTTCGGAGAGCAGCCAATCGTCATACAATTCAGGCAGCAAGTCGCCCTGGTAAAGCTCCAGACATTGCTCGTATGCGCCCTGTGCTGCGCAGCGCATGAATGTTTCTACATCGAGCGAATAGTCGGCGGCCGGGTTCCACTGCACTGTCTCGTGGTCGGTCAATATCCACTCGTTCCCCGGTAAGGCCCGCCGCAGGAGGTGGAGGTGGCGGCGCAGATTGGCATGCGCTTCTGCTTTGGCATCCTCCGGCCACAAACATTCGGCTAACTGATCACGGGTTACAGGGTGTTGGCGATGCAGCAACAGAAAGGCCAGCTGCGCTTCCAGCTTGAGGGGGGAGAGAGGAGGTAACATTTCCTCTCCCCATGACAAATGCAGCCCACCCAAAAGTGATATTTTCAGTGTGGTCATCTTCTGAACCGTGTTGAGGTAAAGCAACGCCACTGTTATTATTGTACAATTCATCAAGTTTGGCAAGCAGACAACATGAACTACGTTCTCCGCCGGTAATGAAAATTTCCCGGCAGGGGGCTATTTTCGTCAACGGACTAAACGGATTTTTCTTTTTAATCCGTTTCATCCGTTGAATCCGGTGACATTTTCGGAATAGATACGATTGATGGGGCTAGGTCAAATTATGGGGTTGTCATTGTGCATTTAACTATGCTGCTTCAGCCACAGGAGCATTGTCCTTCTTATTTCAACTTTATGTCCCACCGCATTTGACTGCCAGAAATAAAGAGCAGGTCACACTTCCAATGTGACCTGCTCGCCGCTGTGCCTTGCTAACAACCGCCGGCCTGCCACCAGACACCGTCACGAACGAATTTAAGGCGCCATACCTCGACTTCAATGTGATAGCCGGCTTTCCCGCAAATGCTACATTTTGTATCCTTAAGGCTCAACCCGCCTGGGGAAGCATATTCGATACAGGTCTGGCACCTGCCGCTGATCTCACCGTACACATACACGACAACTTTGACCGTCTCAAAAGGCCATTCGAGCAGTCCGCCGCGGATTCCACCGGTGATGCTGCCTCCGCCACAGACATTGAGACTCGTTTTACCCTCACATTGATCTATTTTCCCTCCGCCGGATACGCTAAGTTCAAATTTGGCATAAGCCTCAAGACCGATGTTGATGGTGTATTTGGCGATGGAGATGCGCAATGCCGCAAGAGGCCATCCTACCTCCATGCTGGCATTGGCTTGAATATTGACCGTCCCTACGTCTCGGAATTGGCCGCTGTGGACTCCAGAGTCGCAACACTTGCGACATAGCTCTCCTTTGACACTCCATCTGCCTTCCCATTTTACACGCGGCGCGTTTGGAAGGAATCTGAGGAAAACAGAAAGCTGATTGGCCCATTTGAGCAATCCCAGATTCTGCTCGGATTCATAAGAGATAGAATGGCAAGTCTCCGAAGCCCAGCCCAATGGGTCAATGCGGTTGACCGGATTGTTGAGTGCATACTGGTACAGATTGATGGCCTCGATGGGCCCCAGCGGATCGGGTTGCGTAAAGCGACCTATATCAGGAGCGTAGTAGCGGGCGCGATCATAGTAGAGGCCACTTGCCGTATCCCAACGCAGCCCGGCAAAAAGATAAAGGTTCGCCTCTGGGGCAATGTCTGTCAAGAGACGACCAAAACCGTCGTATTCGTAGCTATTCAACCAATCGCCATCGGCGTTCATCATGTGGCGCGTCGAACCGAGACCGTCACGCAAGTAGTACGCGATGACGCCATCTGCCAGGCGCGCCAGTTGCCCATCCGTAACCGGCGCCAGGATGTAAGAAGCTAAAAGCACATCGTCATCTGTGTATTCCGCCAGCACCGTGGCCCCCAAGCGGACATCATCGTAGACAAAGTAGGTGGTCACCCCGTTCACGACTTGGGCCACACGCCGATCAAATGCATCATATTGATTGATCACATGGGTTCCCGGCCCGCTGATGGTCTGCAACAACCCCTCGTAGTTGTATGTATAAGTGATAGTCTGTCCGTCAATGATCCGGGCAACCAGGTTACCGTTGGCATCATAAGTATAGTTGACGGTCTCCAAACCTTGCTGTTGGACCAGTTGATCCGCTGCATTGTAGGCGTAGTCGGTGGTGAGGCTGTCGCTCATCCAGCGGGTTCGGTTGCCGACGGCATCGTAGGTGAAAGTCTGATTATAGGTAAAGCTCCCGCTCCTGCTCTCGGCGATCAATTGATCAACGGCGTCGTAGTCATATTCAACGATATCGCCCCCCATAAATGTCAGGCGAGTGCGGTTACCGGCGGCATCGAGTTCATAAGTAAGGCTATCCACCACACTGCCATCCGCTTGCTGATAAAGGATGCCTACCGTGCGGCCGGCGTCGTCGTAGCGGTAAAGAACACGTGCGTTATTGGGGAAGGTCTGGGTGGTCAGGCGACCATTGGCATCATAGGCGAAGTTAAAAACTTGAGTCCCCTGCGTGACGCCGGTTACGCGGCCGTTTGCATCGTATTGATAGTCAGTCACCGCACCATTGGGCCCGATCAGACTAAGCCGCTTACCGACGGCGTCGTAGGTGTAGCTGACAGATTGATCCCGGAGATGATCGGTCACGGTCAGGGGGCGGCCGATCAAGTCATAGTCAATGCTGATATCGGTATTAGGCCCGCTGATGTGCCTCAAATAACCGGCCGCATCATAGGTTCGTAGAATGCTTGTATCATCTGGATAGCGCACACTTGTTGGGCGGCCGGCCGCATCGTAACCGTAGTGGATCACATCGCCATTGGCGCGGACTGTTGCGGTGACTTGACCGGCAGGGTCATAAATGTAATGCGTTGTATTACTTAAGGGAGAGATTATACTGATCAAACGGTTAGCCGCATCGTAGGTGAAGGTGGTGGCGTGGCCGTTGGCATCGGTGATGACGACCCGATTGCCCACCTTGTCGTATGCATAAGTGGTGGTGTGTCCTAAGGGATTGGTCTCTTGCACAAGCCGGTTAGCAGCATCGTAGACATAAACGGTGGTCTTGCCATCCTGTGGCGCGCCGGCGGGCGGAATGGCTTTTGTCACTGTGGTGCGGTTACCGCCGGCGTCATACGTGTAAGCGTTGCTTTGCCCGAGCGGGTTAGTTTCGGTTATCAGCCGCCCCGCCGCATCGTACTGATATGTCCAGACGTGCCCTAATGGGTCCCTTACCTGCCGTAAATATCCGACATTGTCATATTCATAGGTCTTGATATGTCCCAACGGATCAATCTCACGAATGAGCCGATTGACTTTGTCGTACTCGTAGCGCGTGAGGTGATTATTGGGGTCGAGAGTAGAAATGCGATTCCCGTTGCTATCATACCCGTAGCTGATTTTGTCCCCTAGCGCGTTGGTCAGTTGAACTAAACGCCCCAGGGCATCGTATTGATACATGGTGGTCTGGTTATTAGGATTCGTCACACTGATGCGATGGCCCAGCTTATCATAGGTATAGCGGGTCACATTGCCCAGTGGATCGGTTGTAGTAATGACATGCCCGAGTGCGTCGGTTTCGTAAGTCGTTGTGTGACCATTAGGGTCGGTAACGGAAGTCAGAAACCCTAGCCGATTGTAGGTATACGTCGTGGTGAGATTCAAACCTCCCGGAACCGCATCAACACGCTGCATGACCTGCCGATTAAGGGCATCGTACTCATAAGCGGTCACTATCCCTTGGGCATTCGTAGTCGAGATCAGATTTCCAACCGCATCATATTGATAGGCGGTCTCCAGATTCAATCCCCCATCATCCTGGCGGATCAAGACGATGCGATTCAGGGGATCATATTCCGTGATCGTGGTTATGCCACGTGGATCGGTTACGCGCGTCACATTACCCACGCTATCATAGGCATACTCGGTAACATTCCCCAAGCCATCCCATTCCCTGAGTCGGCGGCCGAGAGCATCGTATTCAAAATGACGGGTATGGCCGTTGGCGTCGGTGATAACAATGGTATTGCCTAAGGTATCGTAGGCATAGGAGGTTGTGTGACTCAAGGGGTCGCTGACCTGAATTAGCCGCCCAAAGCCGTCGTAGACATATGCGGTTGTGTTGCCATTAGCATCAATCTCGGCAATCTTGTTGCCGTTAGCGTCGTAGGCATAAAGAATCGTCCCGCCCAATGGATCGGTGATCTTGATCAAGCGATCGAATTCGTCGTACTCGTAGGTTGTCGTGTGGCCATTGGCATCGGTTTCAGCGATCTTGTTGCCGTTGGCGTCGTAGGCGTAGCGCGTTACGCTGCCCAAGGTGTCGGTCACAACGATCAACTGACCGCGTATATCGTACTCGTACAATGTGCTATTGCCATAAGCATCTGTTTCGCGAATGAGATTGCCGTTCAGGTCATAGGCATAGAGGGTAGTATTTCCTAGCGCATCGGTCATCACGACCCGTTGGTTGAAGGCATCATAGCCATAGTGTGTGGTGTGGTGATTGGCGTCGGTCTGGCTGAGAAGGTTACCATAGGCATCATACACCTGGATCATGAGCGCACCTAGGGGATCGGTGGTGGTGACAATGTGCCGGAAGGTCAACGACGTGGTCGAGACATCGGACCATAGAATCGCAGGCGGGGCTTGGCCCACGCCGGATGTTGGGGAAACGGAAGGCATGGCCGATAGACGTGTGGTTGTCCAGAGCGCACGATTCGTCGCCCTCGTGCAGCTTGGGCGTTGTTCCACCGATGGGATAGCCGGAAGTGGTGTAACCGTCGTACCGACCATCTGGTCAAGCAACAGGCGGAAACCGCTTAGAAACGGGGAGGGGCTGGTCAGGTTTGGGGTTTGCCAACTCTTGAGCACAAGTGGCAAATAGAGCTTGGAGAGTGTCCGGGGTTCATAGTTCCTGGCGACTACGGGCAGATGCACCCGGTATGGTGGTTTGACCATCACCTGGCTGATGGCGGTAGCCGTCAACTGATCCCGATCTAGCACCTCCAGGCGGACGGTATAGAGGCCGTAGGTCGAGTATGCATGGGGCATTATCTTGGTGGTTGTATAGGACGTGTCGTACTGACCGTCATCTTCCCAATCCCACCGTATGCGCAAGTCGGCAGACGTATCTTCGATATCCCAGGATGTGGAGGCATCGAAAGTAAAAACTGTGAACGGGAACCCCGTCGGTGGCGTGACGCTGAAGCTGGGGATAGGCGGAGCCAAATAATATTCGTCGAAAGTTGTCGTGTGACCGTTGGCGTCGGTCTCGGCAGTCTTGACGCCACCCGGATCATAGGTAAAAGTGTTGATATAACCCAGGGCATTCGTGATAATGGTTAAGTTGCCCCAGCTATCGTAAGCATAGGCGGTGACGTTCCCGTCTGGGTCGGTTTTGCCGAGCATTTGATTGAAATTCGGCTCGTAGGTATACGTTATGGTCAAAGGAGCCTCTTCATAACCAGAAGCGGGACCGTGTTGTTCCACGAGCACATTGCCCTGTTGCAAGCGGTTGCTGCTTACTTCATCGTAAATGTATTCGGTACGGCTGCCGTCGGGATAAATAATTGCCGTCTGTTCGGCATTATAGTTGTAGGTGTAGTGGGTGATCAGGGCCTCGGCTTCTGATGGCAATGCCGGTTTTTGTACGGTACGCAACAGCCCGCCGGCGGCGTTATAAAAGTACTCTGTGACGTGCCCCAATGAATCGGTAACGATCGTTTGGGTGCGCGCCGTGTTCATCTCGCCGATGCCGGCGTTGGGGTCAAGCAAGACGTAAGACAAAGTGACCGTTCCCACACCGGTAAAGCCGCAGCACCCGGCTCCGGCGCTATTGACCTGCTGCTGAATCACCCGGTCAAACGCATACGAGGCCGGGTCGGTCCCGTAGGTATTGATGACGGCCGGCGGGCCGTCGGGTTCCATAGCGGTCTCGTTGGGATGCGTCACTGTCAACAGATTGTGGTTCAAGCGCGCATGGACAAAGCCGGAAGTGTAGGTATATTTCGTGATACGGTCTTTTTCGCCGGGCGTAGTGGCTGCTCTGGTGACGCTAACCAAATCCCCTTGGCTATCATATTCGAACAGAACCCGCCGGCCTAGGGGGTCCGCCACGGCAATCAGATGCCCGGCAGCATCATATTGATAGCGGATCATGCGCCCCAATGTGTCCATCACCGTTGTCAAGCGGCCCTCGTCATCATAGTCAAAATGCATGGTGTTGTCATTACGATCAACAACACGGGCCAGCTTTCCGGCCGTGGCCGAATCGTCCAGGGCAAAAAAATGGGCGGTCAGGCCTTCGGGCGTGCGGGATGTCAAAGTGCCGTCGGTGTTCATGGTAATGACGCTGTAGTAGTTGAGCGTAGAGCGGTACGTACCGTCACCTCGATCATGGTACGCAATCATGCCGGTTGGCCCGTTAGCCATGAGAAGTGTGTCGGTGGTAGGGTGGGTGAGGTAAATATTATAAGTATGGTCCCAGTTGTAGCCTAGTGGGCTTTGTTGTTCGCCTTGGCTGGAGTATGAACGGGTGAATTCATAATTGAAGCCCCGGCCGGCAATAAGCAGATCGGTCTCGGTCAGTACAAATTCTCCGCTGCCCGGGTCAACGGGGTCCGCAACCCAGGCCGCATTAGCGGAGCAGCGTTTTCTTTTCTGTTCCGGCGTATCTTTGAGAACACATCCTTCACCTGAACAGGTATAGGTGTAATATGCTTCGCATTCATAGCCCGATGGACAGCCATCGGTGTATGCTTTCCATTCGCCGGGCTTGGCTGCACAGTCCTCGACTTCTGCGGCACTGGATTGGCACGTACCATCATCATTATTACACAGCCATTCTTCCCCCATCAACTTATCCCCATCACAATAGAGATGGGCTGCCGGGCAATCGGCATCGCTCTGACAAGGAACAGTTTGGCGCAGTGGATTCTGAGCAGGCATAGCCCATATAGTCGGTAAAGAAGAGAGGGCCAAGACAAGCAGCAAACCACAGGCTATTCCTATCCATAGGCGCGATAAACGCATCTCAGCGGACGACGGCTGAAACAACATACATACCTCCTTTCTTTCTCACAACCTAAATTGTCCGGCCGCTTCTGAGGACGATCTTGTGAGCCCCGAGAACGGTATGCGATGGCGAAGAGGACGTAAAAAGGCCAAGCGGTGGTTTAAACTTGATGGACGAAAATCCGGTAAGAACTTTGCCGGGCTTTTTATTTGACATCGTCAGAAAGCAGATGAGGAGAACAACCTTAATTTATTGTATCGCTAATCTAGATGTTTGTCAATCTATTTTACAATAGATTCTAACTTTATCCGCTGTGGCCGGTCGTTGACCGCAGCACCGCAGAAGACGGGCGCGGTCTGGAGACCGGCTCGAGCGTTTCTCAGACGCTAAGTCGCCCCCATCCTGAAATGCACCCGCCACTTCGCCTGCCTTGAGCATAACAAGGAATCGTGATAAGATAGGCTTGATGCATCGCAACCCTGCAGACTCTTGGCCACGAATTGCGCGCGGCTTAACAACCAACGATCGGCATTCGTGAGATGTGCGGTTAAATCAGAAGGCCGAACGGTTACCCAACAAACTCGATGCTTATCAGGAGGTATGACCATGCGTTTTGGTATTATGGCTATGCAAATGAAAGAATTGATTCCTGCCGGCCTAGCTCCCCAGGCCATGATGGGCCATGTGATGACTTTTGAGAATGCCACGCTGGTGCGCAAATTGCATGCCCATGGCTTTCGTCTGATCGAATTAGGAGGGGATCTGGCCATGTTTATGCCGCAGACGTTTGCTCCGCCGGCCATCGAACATCTGGCAGCATTGAAAGCGGAACTCGGCCTGGCCTATACCGTCCACTTGCCGTTATGGTCGGTAGAGCCTTCGACCCCTCTGACGCCGGTACGTCATGGTTCGGTTCAGGCCCTTATTGACATTGTGCGTGCGACGCTGGTATTGCAGCCGGAGGTGTATGTCTTGCATGCAACCGGGGCACTGGCTGCCGAGTTCTATCGGATGCGTTTGCCGGAGCTAGGACGTGCCATGCTCATGCGGCAGTTCCAGGCCGGTGCCATGGAGAGCATCGCTACCCTCCTGCGTGAAACCGGCATCCCCAGCCGTCAACTGGCAATTGAAACCATTGAATTTCCCCTTGATCTCACGCTGGAAATGGCAGAAAAGTTCGACCTCTCCATTTGTCTGGATGTCGGGCATGTCCTGTCGGGCTTTTCCGGTGACGTGGAACTGTTCACCGCCTTCGACATGTGTCTGCCACGTCTGGCCGAGATCCATTTACACGATGCCCCCGTTCCGGCCTCCCAGCAAGCCATCGTTTACGGCAAAGATCACAGTATCTTGGGCACCGGTGATCTGGACCTGCCCCGTTTCCTTGACCGCTTGACGGAGATAGGCTTCGACGGTCCGATTATTTTTGAGTTGGAAATTGAGGAGGCCCTCACTTCATTGGAAATCATCCGTGCCGTGCGTCCGGCTGTGTTGAAGCCTGCGGCGAATCTTCTTTGATGGCAGCTTGCCCGGGTTAGGAAGGTCATCATGAAAAAAGATATGCAGTGGTACGACTACCTGACGATCAACGCTTATTGGCTGGGATTGAATATCGCCTCCGGCGTCATTACGCCGGTCCTGTTGCCCTACCTGGTGCTTCTTTTCATGCCGCCAGAGCAGAAAAACACCTACTTTGCAACGATTCGTGTCGTCGGGCTGGCGGTGGCGATGTTGGTGCAACCGGTGGCCGGGATGTTGAGCGACCGCACGATGTCGCGCTATGGCCGCCGTCGCCCCTACATCGTGGCGGGTGCGCTTTTCAACATCGTGTTCCTGCTCATCGTCGGCGCTTCCCCCTCCTTCATCGGGGCAGCCTCAGACCCTTTCTTCCAGAACGCTTTGGGAGTGCCAACGGCTTATATCGTGCTGTTGATAGGTATTGTCATGTTGCAGGTCTCGTCGAATGTGGCCCACGGCGCATTACAAGGATTGATCCCCGATCTGGTGCCCGAACATCAGCGCGGACGTGCTTCGGGCGTCAAGGCCGTCTTCGAGTTGCTGCCGATCTTTTTCGTGTTGTTTATCGGGCCATTGGTGGATGCCGGGAAGGTTGATCTGGTCGTGGCCATCGTCATTGCCGGCTTTTTAGTGACTATGTTGATCAATGTGCTATGGGTTCAGGAGACACCGTTACGCGAGAAGCCCGGCGGTCGTATGACTGAGCCGGTATTGCGCCTGGTCTGCCTTACGGCGATCTTTGTCACGGTAACGCGCCTGGCCGTCGGATTGGTGAAGAGCGCCGGAAACCTGGCCACGGCGCGGGGAATGGCGATCGGTGTGCAAGTGGCCCTGGTCGGCTTGTTAGGTCTGCTCGGCATGGCCGGCTCGATTTTCTTGGGCGTCTACATGGGCGCATGGGTAGGCATCGGCACAGAAGCGCGTCAACAAAAGAGCTTCATCTGGTGGATTGTCAACCGCTTGCTCTTCCTGGCGGCCGTCAACTCGGTGCAGAGTTTCGCCCAGTACTACTTATCCGATGTCCTGCATGTGCCAAAGCCGGCCTCGGCAACGACTATGTTAATGGGGGCAGTGGCCGGTTTCCTCATCCCTTCGGCGTTGGGCGGTGGCTATCTCGCCGACCGCATCGGACGCAAGCGGTTGGTGATGCTCGCCGGCCTTGTGGCAGCAGGTGGGACGGTGCTGCTGCTCTTTGCCTCGACCATGCCGGTCGTGATCGTCGCCGGCTGCATCATCGGTCTAGGCACCGGCACCTTCATGGCGACGAATTGGGCGCTCGGCACAGACCTGGCGCCCGAACAGGATGCCGGTCGTTACCTGGGCATCTCGAATTTGGCGGGAGCGGGAGCCGGGATCGTTGGCACAGGGCTGGGAGGCCCCTTGGCCGACTTTTTCAATGGGCTACGGCCGGGACTGGGCTATCTGGTTATCTTCGCGCTGTATGCGGCCTTGTTCGTCCTCTCGGCCCTGACGTTGGCGAAGGTAAAAACGCCGACGGAGAAGTGACTTGGACATAGACTACACTCAACCCTGGTATCACGGCTCGCCCTTCGGGTTAACGACACTGCGGGTGGGCAGTACGATCACGCAGCGGTGTGACCTGGCGCGAGTTTTCTCGCACAAGCCGACGATTGTTTGCTGCGAGGATGACGGACGCATCAAGCATAACGGCACACAGCCCGGCTATCTCTATATCATTGATGAGACCGTCTCGCCAGAAGATATCGAAGCGCATCGGCGCACGACAATGGAGCCAGGTGATGAGTGGCTGACCCACCGCGAGTTACGTGTAAGGCTCCTGGGCGTAGTTGAACCGCGATTCGAGGAACTGCTCACCGAGGCTGAGTTGGAGGATTTACGCTGGCGCATCGCCGAAAGGAGTCCCCATGTTCGGTGAACAAGACTTTGAGATATTTCTGCGCGCGCTCAGTTTCGCGGCCGGCAAACATTGCCATCAACGTCGCAAGGGACGCGAGCAACTGCCTTACATCAATCATCCAATCCGCGTGGCCGAAATTCTTTGGCAGGTAGGCGCCGTGCGGGATATGTCCACGCTGGTTGCCGCGTTGTTGCACGACACGCTCGAGGATACAGAAACCTCCGTCGAGGAACTTGAGACAACCTTTGGCCCTGAAGTTTTGGCGCTGGTGCAAGAAGTCACCGACGATAAATCTTTGCCCAAGACCACGCGCAAGCAACTGCAAATCAACCATGCGCCATACCTTTCGCCGAAGGCGCGGTTGATCAAACTGGCCGACAAAATTGACAATGTTTATGA
>FWPV01010224.1_pt1 | contig 13840 bp, 8 predicted proteins | sample 2228371 | NCBI WGS metagenome assembly FWPV01 (sample SAMEA103939776, study PRJEB20133) | metagenome | reverse complement strand
CTCGGCCAAGCGCTTTTGAATCTCGCTATAGCGAGCCATTACTGCCAACACACGGGCGCCCGTTTCCGGAAACTCAAACACCGGGATGCCGGCATTCTTAATGGTCTCGACCGTGGTCGCCCAGTTTTCGTTGGTCATTACAACGGCAACCATGGGCTTGGTTACGGTGCGGGCGATTTCGGCGATTCGGCGCCCAATCGCCTCGCAATCCACAAAAAACGGGGTAACCATGGTAATCAAAATAGAGTCGACGCCCGGATCTTGGTTTAGACACGAGATGGCCAGCGCAAAGTGATCGGCGTTGGCCGTCGCGGCAACATCTATGGGATTTTCAATATACGATTCCGGGATCAGTCCGGCGCGCAGTTTGTTTTTGGTGTCCTCGGACAATTTGGCCAGTGCCAGACCCCTGCCGACGCATTCATCGATGGCCATAATGCCCGGCCCCCCTGCATTGGCAATAATTCCCACGTTTGATCCGGCAGGCGTCGGTTGGGTCGCAAACGCATAGGCAGCGGCAATCATTTCCTCCGTGGTGTCAAAGCGTATCACACCGGCATGTTCGAATATCGTGTCGGTAAGAGTATCTTGCTGCATTAGAGAACCGGTATGGGAGCTGACAGCTTTGGCGGCGGCCGTAGTGCGCCCGGTCCGGATAGCCAGGATCGGCTTTTGCTGCGCGATGCGGCGGCAACGTTTAATGAATTCGGCCGTATCCTTCATGCTCTCGATATGCATGATGATGGTCCGAGTTTCAGGATCATCTCCGAAGTAGTCAAGGAGTTCATTTGTACTCACATCGGAGGCGTTGCCGTGGGAAGCATACATGCGGAAGCCCGAGCCCATCCGGCGCAGGTTCAAATTGAGCAACTCCGCTACACCTCCGCTCTGAGCAAGAATGGATACCTTGCCGGGTTGCATCGGAGTAAAGGTAAAGTTGGCATAGACCGACACAGAAGGATCGGAGTTCATGATGCCCTGGGAGTTCGGTCCGTAGACGCGCACTCCATAGCGGCGAGCGGCATCAAGCAACGCGTCTTCCAGTCTTGCCCCTTCCTCGCCCATTTCGCGGAATCCCGCGGTGTGGATTATGACGAATTTGACGCCTTTCTTCCCGCAATCCTCAACTACCTGAGGCACCATAGTGTTTTTGACCACGATACTTGCTACGTCCACCGGGCCGGGAACATCCAAAATGCTGGGGTAGGCTTTTAAGCCCAGGATCATAGGTTCCTTTGGATGAACCGGGAAGATCTGCCCTTTGTAACCGTAGGTAAGTAGGTTTTTAACCACCCTGTTACCTATGGAAAAGGTATTATTGGATGCTCCGATTACTGCGATTGCGCGCGGCCGAAAAAGGTAATCAAGCATACTGACTCCTCATAGAAAATTTGACATAACGCGGGAATTTCAAATCAAGGCCTGCCGGCTCTCGTTACAGAATTGCACCCTCTTCTCTCAGCTTCGCGATTTCTTCCTTGCTATAGCCGATCTCGAGCAGAACCTCCTCGGTATGCTCGCCCAGTTTTGGAGCCCCTCTTCTCCATGACGCCGGCGTTTCGCTCAGATCCCATGGGAAACCCATGGTCCTTACCGGACCGTACTCCGGATGGTTGATTTCAATAAGATAATTGTTGGCGAGGGGCTGTGGGTCCTCGACAACCTCGGGGATGTTTTGAATCGGCGTGTATATGCAACCGTGTTCCTCAAGTATTTTCATCCACTCGTCTCTGGTCTTGCTTGCAAACACCTGATCAAAAATCGCAACCAGCTCTTTGCGGTTAGCGGATCTAGCCTCGAGACTATTGAACCTGGGATCGTCTACGAGTTCTTGAAGGCCTAACGCCCCGCAAACTTTTGCCCACCACCGATCCGGATCCAGGTGTGCGATGACAATCCACTTGCCGTCCTTGCAGCAATAATGATTGTAGAGCGCGTTGGCCGAATTGGCGCGTACAAACCGCCTGAATTCCTGCTTCAGCATTGCGGTACCCGAGATATAGTGGCCGATCATAGCGATAATGCTGCCCATAAGGGATGTGTCGACCAACTGACCCTTGCCGGTTCTCTCGCGCGCAAACAAAGCTATGGTCACAGCCCAGGCACATATCAGCCCGCCCAACTCATCTCCCAAACCGGGTAGCATCATGGAAGGCGGGGTTTGGTCTTCACCGGCAGCCATCATTAAGCCGGAGCGTGCTATTCCGGTGTAATCAAAGGAGAGACTGTGAGCCAGCGGTCCTTTGCGGCCCCAGCCGGATGCTTGGGCATAGATGAGCCGAGGATTGCGCTTAAGCAGCGCCTCCGGTCCTATGCCCAATCTGATGGGAGCGGCTATACTCATGTTGTTGAGGAAGACATCAGCGCTATCGATGAGCTTGAGAAAGACCTCCATGCCCTGTTTCTTTTTCATGTCCAGAACGATGCCGCGCTTGTTTCGGTTGGCGTGTTCAAAATAGTAGTTATAGCCCTTAACGTTAAACTCGGCCTCAATGGTCTTTATGTGGCGCCGGGCCGGATCTCCTTCTTTCGGTTCAATTTTTATTACATCAGCTCCCAGGTCGCCTAATCGCATCCCGGCCACCGGTCCCTGCTGAAATGTGGAAATTTCTATAACCCTGATGCCGGACAATGGTCCGTTCGACATGGCACTCCTCCTAATGACAAGGTTTGCGAAGCTTCTTTATACCACCGGATTGCCCTACTGACGACAACAATCTAACACGCAGGCAGAGAGAAAACCTGTTATTTACTGAGCCTTCAGTCACACCCTAACAGAAATAGCGTCGCCATGAAAAACATTCGTGCTAATTCCCGTCTTAGCACACCGAGATCCACCATTTATGCCGGATTCCGGTCATCATCTCCAATTTCGGAATCCGGGTTTAACCGATCAGGTGTAAGAGACTGCACTCCAAATCAGGAATCGGGGTTTATTGTTATGCTTATCTGAGTAGCCATACCGGTAATTTCACCAGGCAGCTTTTGATTTGTAGAGCGACCGGTACTACTTTCAGTGTAAAATCCAACTCGTGACCGGTATTTAGGGTTGCTGGGAGGATCAACAAAACCGGTCATGGAAGGGAGTCAGCAAATGAAGACCATCAAAATGAAATTCGGCCACGGTTATATGGATGTATCGGTCCCGGAACAAAACCTACTGGGAGTGATTATCAAGGAAACACCTCCCTCAGTAACGACCGAAGAGCAAGTAATTCTGACTGCCCTTGCCAATCCGATCGGTACTCCCAGACTTAGAGATATCGTTAGGCCGGGAGAAAGAGTCTGCGTTGTGGTGTCCGACATAACCCGAGCCTGGCAGCGCATGAACGTCTATTTGCCCTACGTCGTCCAGGAACTAAACCAGGGAGGCATCAAAGACAAGGACATCCATTTCCTGTGCGCTCTAGGATACCACCGCAAGCAAACGCGCGAGGAGCACGAAAGATTGCTGGGCCCTGATTTATCGCAGCGCTTTGAGATCGTTGACCACGACTGCATGGACAAGAGCAATCTGGTTACTCTGGGCAAGACCAGCCGGGGCACCCCCGTAGCCATTAATAGAATAGCCGCCGAGGCCGACCGCCTGGTATTAACCGGCTGCTGCACCTACCATCCATGGGTAGGATGGGGAGGGGGAAAGAAGTCTATTCTCCCCGGCATTTCCTCCATCGAATCCATTCAGCACAACCACCTGATGATCCTCGACGAGAGAGGCCATCAACGCCCGGAAGTCCGCAGCGGGAATGTCAAGGACAACCCGATTCACCTTGACATGCTTGAAGTAGCAGCAATAGTTAAGCCTTGTTTTATTTTCAATGTAATTATCGGCCACGACGGCAAGATCGCGCACGCGGTTTGCGGCGACTATGCGGCCGCCCATGAGGTCGGCTGCCGGATTGTCGACGATCTTTACGCTGTACCTATTGACCAGCTAGCGGATATCACAATTTCTTCCCAGGGCGGTTATCCCAAAGATATCGATATCTGCCAGACCGGCAAAGCCATCTATCATACCCAGGAAGCAACCAAGCCGGGCGGGACCATGATCATACTGAGCGAATGCTCCGAGGGCATCGGACCGCCGGATGCCGACTCGATTTTTTTGGGTTGTGACACCAATGCCGAACGCGAGCGACAGGTGCGCAATCTATTCACGGTGGCCAAATACGTCAGCTACTACATGTGCACTGCCGCGGAAAAGTGGAACATCATCATTGTAGGAAGCTTTGATCCTTCGCTGCTGGCCAAAACCGCTATCAAGACCGCCCGAACGGTTGAGGAAGCTCTTGACATGGCTTTCGCCAAAGGCGGACGCAATCAAAAGATATATTTAATGCCCCAAGGGTCTAGCGCCCTACCCAAGCTAAGGTAACCTTGAAGACAAAAAGGAGAACTATGGAGCAAGAGAAGATCAAGCGAGTAGAGTACCAAAAACTTCTGTCTCATGTTCGAACCATATGCGAAAAACTCGGATACCCAAGGGCTCAGGCGGAAGTGACTGCCTGGATACTTGTTGAGGCCGACGCACGCGGCGTCCCGTCCCATGGAGTAAGCCGCTTGGAATTTTACGAGTCTAATATCAAATCCGGCTTTTGCTTCCCGGAGGCAGAGCCTGAAATCGTTTACGAGACACCTCTGTCGCTGGTGGTGGACGGCCACAACGGCGTAGGTCCATACATATCCGACTTCGCCATGAAACGAGTGCTTGATAAGGCCAGGAGCTCGGGAGCGGGCTTTGCCGCCGTCCGAAACTCGAATCACTTCGGCATGGCCGCCCTCTGGGCAGAGATGGCCGTAGCCGAGGGCTTTATTGGAATGTCGTTTTGCAACACCCGACCGTGCTCAATCGTTACTTTCGGCCGCGACCGCATTCTGGGAACAAATCCAATCTGCTTCGCCATACCTTCGGCCGGCAAGACCAATTTCGTGCTGGATATGGCTACGACCACGGTGGCGCACGGAAAGATTGAAGTATACGAACGCCTCAACAAGCCCATGCCCATCGGCTGGGTGGTTGACGATATGGGCAGGGATACTACGGACACCCACGCCTTTCAAAAGATCTATCGGGAGAAGAAAACCGGCGGCCATTTGTTCCTCGGCGGTGCCGGTGAGGAGCTCGGCGGGCATAAGGGTTACGGATTAGGCTTGTTTGTTGATCTGTTATGCGCCGGAATGTCGCTGGGCACATGGAGCCGTGATACTTTTGTCAAAAACGGAGGAGCTCGGATCTCTCAGTTTTTTGGAGCCATCCGCACCGACCTTTTTGGAAACCCGGCCCAAATCGCCGCACACGTGGAATCGATCCTCCAAGGCGTCCGTGAAAGCGCCAAGGCCGAAGGTTGCCATAGAATCTATATCCATGGCGAAAAGGAGATGGAGAAGCGGGCCGAATCGATGATAGCCGGTGTTCCTCTTGATGAAGGGGAATGGAAAATGCTGGAAGGATATGCCGAGAAGTTCGGTATCGAAAAATTGGTGCCGCAATAGATAAAGCCAAGCTTACGGTCGGGTCTACGCAAGTGTCGGCGCTTCGGAAGCCTCCAAGAGGCGGCGGTGAATAGACCCGGCCGTCGTCAGGACCGAATAGGCGAATAGACGACATATGAGCGCCGTAGGTACGGCACAAGACGGGTGATCATCTCTAATTTCACAGTCCGGGTTCATCTACGCGGCTGCTCAAAAAGCTCAACAAAAGCGCCGACATCCGGGTCACGCACGATGACGGCCCGCGTTCCATTCTGCAGACGTACGATACCGCCTTGCGACCAGGTTTTCACTCCTGCAGCTTGCAGCCTCGCATATAGTTCTTCAAGTCCCTCGACTTCAAAGCCTAGGCAGCTTACGGAAACATCGGCATGGCCGTAATCGTCAATCGCCGTTCGGTCGGGTTTTTGATACTCAACCAGCTCCAGATTCATCGTGGCATGCGGCGCAGCCGCTTCCGGAAAGGCACCGTTAAAAAATCGCAGAACATAACCGCGGCCGCCCACCGGTGCGTCGTAGTTATCACCGCTCAGCCATTCTGAGGGTTTGTCAGGAAATCGGGCGCCCAACAGGTCGCCGTAAAAGGATTTCGCCTTGCCGGAATTCAAGACGGTAAGACCGACATGATGCAGGCTCGGCCCTTTGAGCCGGCCAGACCTGTCGATGCCGATAATTTCCACATTGAAGCCATCAGGATCTCTAATATAAGCAATGCCGCCCGAAGTTTGTCCCGCCGTGCGAATCAATTTACCGTCCCAGGACAGTGGCCGCAACAACCCGGTCACCCGAAGCATTTCCCACAACTCGTCCGCTTGCGGTACCATCAATCCAAAATGGGTCGATGAAGGGTACCGAGGGGGGAAATCAACCCGCCCTCGGCCTCCGGCTCCTTCATACTCGCGCAAATACAAAACAAAAGGCTGCCCGGAATTGACGCTGGGAATTGTCAAGGTCGCGGCTCGGAAGCTGGCACCCGGAGTACGGTACAAGCGATTAGCAGCTTCGTCTTTAACCCAAGCAGGCTCGATTTTATCGGCCGCGGTAAAGCCCAAGGCTTGATAATAAGCAACCGATCTTTTCAGGTCGGAAACTCGCACACTCTGAAAAGCAAGTCCCAGGACCCTACCCCTTTTCATCTCGGCCTGCCCAAGCCTTGAGCGATTGTCCTTCCCCACAACCGTGCCGAAAAGCAAAGCGCATGTCAAAACAGCGACCCAAGCACTCAAGCACTTGATACACGGTGCCGTCTTCCTATTGCTCATCCAATCTCCGCCTTGCGTTCCCAAGACACATCAGGAAATCAGGTCGCGGTAAAAATCATTTCCTTTGTCATCGACCAGAATGAAGGCCGGGAAATCCTCCACCTCGATTCTCCACACCGCCTCCATACCCAATTCCGGATAGTCGATGCATTCAACCTTTTTGATATTTTCTTCCGCCAACACGGCCGCAGGGCCGCCGATGGAACCAAGATAGAAGCCGCCGTACTTCTTGCACGCCTCAGTCACCTCTTTGGAGCGATTGCCCTTGGCGATCATGATCAGCGAGCCGCCGTGTTGCTGGAGCAAATCAACATAGGAATCCATGCGACCGGCGGTCGTAGGGCCGAAAGACCCGGAAGGCTTACCGGGCGGGGTTTTGGCCGGTCCGGCATAGTAAATCGGATGGTTCTTCAGGTAGTCGGGCAGGGGTTTGCCGGCATCAAGAAGTTCTTTGAACTTGGCGTGCGCCATGTCACGCGCAACAACAATGGTACCGGTCAAAGAAAGCTGAGTGGCAACCGGGTATTTGCTCAATTCCGCCAGTATCTGCTTCATGGGCTGGTTGAGGTTGATCTTGACCGCTCCGTGCTCGTGCTTGCCCCGATACTTTTCCGGAATCAAGCGTCCCGGGTTGGTATCCAGTTGCTCAAGCCAGATACCGTCCTTGTTGATCTTGGCTTTGATATTGCGGTCGGCGGAACAGGAAACACCCATGCCTACGGGGCAAGAAGCACCGTGTCGCGGCAGACGGATTACACGCACATCGTGGGCGAAATACTTACCGCCAAACTGTGCACCTATGCCGCACTGCTGCGCAGCTTTCAAAAGCTTGGCTTCCAACTCGAGGTCGCGGAAAGCCCGTCCGCCCTCATTGCCGCTACTTGGCAGGTTATCCAGGTAGCCGGCCGTGGCAAGCTTGACGGTCTTGAGTGTGGCTTCGGCGCTGGTGCCGCCGATGACGAAAGCCAGGTGGTAGGGAGGACAGGCGGCCGTGCCCAGGGTTTTCATCTTGGCTACAAGAAACTTCTCCAGAGCGTCGGGAGTGAGCAGAGCTTTGGTTTCCTGAAAAAGCATGGTTTTGTTGGCGCTGCCCCCGCCCTTGGCAATAAAGAGAAACTCGTACTCGTTCCCGTCTACAGCATACAGATCGATTTGGGCGGGAAGATTGCAGCCCGAGTTAATTTCCGTGTACATATCAAGCGCGACTGTCTGGGAATATCGCAAGTTCTCTTCCGTGTAGGCCTTAAAAACGCCTTTGGACAGGAACTCCTCGTCCCGGCCGCCGGTCCAAACGTTTTGGCCTTTCTTACCGATGATGCAGGCCGTTCCGGTATCCTGGCAGAAGGGTAGCTCGAACTTGGCGGAAACTTCGGCGTTGCGCAACATGGCAAGGGCAACCCCCCGGTCATTGGCGGATGCTTCCGGATCGTGCAGAATCGCGGCCACTTGCTCGTTGTGTTTGGGCCGCAGCAGGAAAGAGACATCGCGCATGGCCTGATGAGCCAAGAAAGTCAAGGCTTCGGGTTCAATTTTGAGTATTTCCACGCCATCAAACATGGCCGTGCTGACATAGTCCTTGGTCAGTAACCGATAAGGTGTATCATCCTTAGATAGAGGAAACGGATCTTGGTATTTGAATTCCGGCATAATTTTTCTCTCTCATTGCAAATTTATTAAGGTTTCTGCCACGCAGGGCACTGATGCTCAGTCGAAAAGGCTATTATATGCAAATTGATGCTCCGCTGTCGATCGTATCGCCGCAGCCGAAGAATTGCCTGCCTGGTAGCACTGTTACCCCGGTATTCGGTTTCCCGTAGCCCTAAGGCGGCCAGGCACGTTTTCAAGGATCTTTGCAGGATCACACAAGCAGGACTAGACGGAGTACTTGAAGCCCGGCATCAAATGGTTGTCCTTAAACCGGAGAAGTCAAACCAAGGTTTCAAGATTTAACCTTGATCGCTTGACACCTTGCTTTTCGGAAAGCCTTTCTGGTCCGATTTTTGATTCATAAAGTTCGCCCCATTATATGCTTTTTGCTAAACTGAATCGATATAAGGTTTCGGTTGCAATCATCTCGGCATCCCTGAGGAGGCGGTTATGAGCATTGAAATCAAAAAAGGCTGGTGCGGCCCTTGTCACATCCGCTGCGGCATGCTGGTGCATTTCGAAAACGGGCGCGCCGTCAAAGTCCAAGGCGACCCCGACAATCCATTAAACCGCGGAGCGCTATGCGAACGAGGCCGCTTGATTCTTGAGCATTTATACCATCCCGATCGCCTAAACTATCCTAAGAAAAGGGCGGGCCGCAGAGGGGAAGGGAAATGGACTCAAATCTCCTGGGAACAGGCTATGGATGAGATCGCTGCAAAATTAGGCGAGTTACGAGACCGCTATGGCCCGGAGACCCTGGCATTCTCTCGCGGTACCTATCGAACCTACGGCTGGGCCATGAGGCGCTTTCTCAATTTGTTTGGCAGCCCCAATATGGCAGGCCCAAACCAGATCTGCATGTGCCCATCACACACGGTTGAGTGGTGCACCTACGGATCCTTTGCCAGGCAGGATTTTGGGAACGCGCGCTGTATTGTGATTTGGGGTTTTCAACCGTCGCAATCGCGCCTCATACCCGACTGGCGCGACCTGCGTGCGGCCAAGTCGCGAGGCGCCACAATCATTGTCGTGGACCCGCGCCGCACCAAGGAAGCGGAAATGGCCGACATCTGGCTGCAGGTAAGGCCGGGCACCGACGTGGCCGTAATGCTCGGCTGGCTCAAGGTGATTATTGACGAAAATCTTTATGACCGCGAGTTTGTTGAAAGATGGACCGTGGGCTTTGACCAATTGAAGAAGCATATCGAGCAATATTCGCTTGCCGAGTTAGCGCGTCGGTCATGGGTTCCGGAAGAAAAACTTGTTAATGCAGCCAAAATTTACGCTCTGACTAAACCGTCGGTCATCACCTGGGGACTGGGCATTGATTTGCAGGGAATCAATGCCATGCAAGGCGTGCGCGCGCGCTCCATCTTGCGCGCCGTCACCGGTAACCTTGATGTTCCCGGCGGCGAACTGCTGGGGACCATCGGGGACGAGGCAAGAGTAATTTCCAACCTGCAAATGGAACTCAACGATGCAATCTCTCCGGAACAGAGGAAGAAACAACTGGGCGCCGATGAGTACAGCCTTTTCGGTTTTCCGGGCTGGGAAACCATAAAAGAAGCCAGCGACAAGCCGGGCGCCTACTTTAGGCCGCCGACCGCGGAAATGACTTGCTGCGCGCACCAGAGGCACGTATGGCAAGCCATAGTAACCGGGCATCCATATCCGGTTAAGGCGTTCATCAGCCAGTCGAACAATACCCTGATTCAGGCCCCTGACACCAAAATGGTCTACAGGGCGCTCAGTTCCGAAAATCTGGAACTATCGGTCGCCATTGACTATTACCCGACGCCGACCACGCAACTCGCGGATTATGTGCTGCCGGCGGCATGCACGCTGGAACGGTGCGACTTCCCGGCCTACCCCAAAGCCATGGAGCCGCTTTACGAGCGGCGCGATGACTACCAGTTCTGGAGAGAACTCGCAATCAGACTGGGGCAGGAGGAATACTGGCCGTGGAAAACCATGGAGGAAGTGTGCGATTACAGGCTTTCACCCTTGGGCATAACCTTTGCCCAGGCCCTGGCACGAGGCGGCCTGAGACCGGAAGCGAGATTCAAGAAGTATGAGACTCAGGGATTCGGCACTCCCTCGGGGAAGGTAGAAATTTATTCAAGCATTTTTGCTAAGTTCGGGCTGGAACCGCTGCCGGTCTACCGCGAACCGATGGAAAGTCCCGAAAGCGAACTTGCCAAGGAATACCCGATCATTTTGATGGCGACAGGTAAATTCATGCCCTTTTATCATTCGGAACTGCGGCAGATACAATCCGCCATTCGCGCACAACCGGATCCAGTGGCAGATATACATCCGAAGACGGCGGCGGAACTGGGCATTTCCGAAAACGACTGGATATGGATTGAGACATTGCGCGGAAGGATAAAACAGAGAGCGCACATAACCGATGAAGTCCATCCGGCACTGCTGAGAGCGCAGCACGGCTGGTGGTTTCCCGGCAAGCCCGGGACTGAACCGTCGCTACATGGAATCTTTGAATCCAACACCAACGTGCTCTGCCCGGTTGATCCCCAGTATTGCAACCCGGAGGTAGGCGGCTGGCCTCACACCGCGCTTCTGTGCAAGGTATACAAGGCCGACTGACATAATGGGCGGACACCGCCAACCGGGCCGCAGGGAGACACAAGGATATCTGCAATTCCGAATTGGGTTTTGGTGTCTGTAGATGGCCATCATCCGCAATTTCGCAATCCGGGGTTAAACAAATGGTTGGGCAACGCAATCTGTTACACCAGAATCTGCGGATTCAGTTTCCACAATGAATAGTTAAGCGCGCAAGCGAAGCTAACCCAAAGCAGATACGGGGTCAGCAACGTGCCGGCCAATGGTTTGATCCGCCAGAACGCAAAAACGGTTGTAACGATAAGCGCCCAAAGGAGAAGGATTTCCGCTAAGGCTAAGGCCCCCAGATGTAAGCGGAAGAACAGCCAACTCCAGAGTGCATTGAATACAAGCTGCATCAGAAATAGAGTGAGGGCGGTACGCGCAGCCAGGAACCCTCCGACACGCCAGACCAACCAGGCCGCAATTCCCATGAGTGTGTACAGTATTGCCCAAACAGGCCCGAACAGACCGGGTGGCGGCGCCCAATTAGGGCGAGCGAGCTGGGTATAGAACGGACCAGCCTGTATTGACGCGGCGCTGCCAATGGCGGCAGCAATGAAGCTCAACGCAAGCCAGCCAAAAAGCCCAACGATTTGCTTGTGTTTAGGCAAACTCACGACTCACCTTATGTCGTACCCGACGCTCCGGCTCAACGGCCAGCCGCGCAGCGGCGGGGCTGAAACGCCGGGTTAGGCCACCGGCTACTGGGACTCCCCACAAGGAGCATCAAAAGCCTTGATCTCTTCTTGAGCAGTGCTTCACAGGCTCCTCCTTCACTGCTCGCTACACAGCCAATAAATTGCACCCCGCCTGTTTCGCTTCCGAATCTGCGGCCGGTACGATCGCCAAGGCCCTGCTTGTCGGCGTGAGTGTAAACTCAATCGCATTCCCCTCGTGTTCAACTCCGACCCCTAAGCCTGAATCTTGCCCCGACGACAAACACATGCGAATCTAAAGGAATCTGCTTCCCACGCCACACGCGCTCCTACAGCATTTTCTCGGGCGACCTGCTCTTTACGCCTTCTTCTGATCACCTGATAATCCCCTTCTTTAATGCAAGCTCGCCCAGGACATTTCCTGCGCGCTTTGACATCAGCTAGAAGCCTAACGGCCTCGAGCTGAGTAGCCCGGCCACAGGTCGGGGTGGGCTACAGCGAGTTGTCGGGCGGCGTCCGTTTGCTTTAGCTGCTCGGCATTCTCGGCTTAAGCGCACCCTGGCGGCGCAGCGCAATTCCTGTCCAAATAGCACAGCCGGATTCAAACGCTCCGAACACAAGCGCTATCCAGGGTGCAATGCCGGCCAACACGAACACCGCGTACGCCGGCAACAACGCCAGTCGCCCGAGAGAAGTCCAGTAGTAAAACCGAAAAGCCTGCTCGCGAATGGCCATCGCATAGTAGAACGTCAGTATGCCGAGCACCACGCCGAAGATCCGGATCCAGAGCGGATCGGGTGCGGCGAACCCGAAGAACGTAACGAATGGCGTAGGAATAACTACGAAGGCGATACCAACAAAGGCCATGTAGATCGCAAAGACCAGCATACTGAGTGTGCTCTGCTTCATGGTTCACCTCTTTTGAAATGAGTCTGCTGGACAGCGACGACCGCAATCAAGCAAACCTGCCTAATGAATAAGCTCAGCCGCGCCGGCTACCCGCACGGTGGACAGCGTCGGTTGCAGCGACTTGTTCGGCGATACCTACGGCTTCCTGCAAAACATGTTTAGTTACTGCCGCTGCGGCGGCAACCACGAGAGAAATAAAAATCAGAAAAAGACCTATGGCAACCCGGCCTGCGATGTCATCCTCGCTGCGCTGAGCTATAAAAAAGTAGCCCTCTGCCCCCATAATAAAAGCGACAAGGGCGCGCTTGTTTCAGGAGTGGATAGGCGGACCCGCAGAGTTCGAGAAGCTCCCGTCCAATGGAGGTGCCACCCACCACGCAGATGACGAGTGGCGACTGGTCATAATTGAGTTCTCGGCGGATCGCGATGGTGTCCATGTACTGCCGAGGGTTGAAGTATAGAACGTACTCCACAAACCTGCAGCGACCCTTCGCCCATTCCCTGCGGTTCGGCAGGAAGGGCGCGAAGTTCACGTTGGGCACGTCCTCCTCCTCACCGATGAACAGCCCGAGGTCCACGTATGTCCGTGCCTCCACACCCTTCCCGCCCCAAGTGCGGTTCCAAAGATAGACCCCCATCTGCTCAAGCGGATGCTTGGATATGGCGTCGAAGCCGACGAAGTCGTAGATCATGACAAAGGGACGTTTCTTTCGAGCTAGCTCCTTCCCGTACCCAAGCGCTAGCTCGTATGTTTCGTTCCCGAGGAAAATATAGAACTCGCCCCGCGCCATTGTCTCATCCACGACTTCGAAGTTCCGCCCCCACGTGCGCCGTGCGCTTAGGGCGTATCGGATCAGGCTCAGCCGCCCGCCGCGTGTTTGCGCCTCGGCGAGGGCGCTCAAATCGACGAGTCGCGGCCAGTCTGGATGCAGCACCTCCCCAGCATCCCGAAGAACGCGATCCGCCGGAGCTCCCGCGAGCCACGTGATATCCAATGGGACCAGCCCGCGCAGTTCGCGTGCGATGGCAAGGTCCCGCGTCACGTGGCCCAGACCGATCGATTCGCTGAGGAACAGAACGTGTTTGGAACTCATGATTATCTCACGGGCTCTGTAACGTCCGAAGTAAGCCGCGTCGCGAAGCGCAGCGAAGCGTCGTCAAATGGAAGCGCGTGTTGGGCAGCCGTTAATGTTCACTCGATCTTGTCTCTCTTTTCAAGATTGTGTCTTGCACAGAGCAGTTGGA
>FWPV01006984.1_pt1 | contig 13840 bp, 14 predicted proteins | sample 2228371 | NCBI WGS metagenome assembly FWPV01 (sample SAMEA103939776, study PRJEB20133) | metagenome | reverse complement strand
GAGTTTGTTCTCCCCGGAGGCGAAGGCCAGGGCGGTGGGGTAGAAGGTGGCCCGCCGGTAGCTTCTCGAAAGAAGCGAATCTATGACGGTGATGGTGGTGTCCGAGGTGTTGGCGGCATAGACCTTTTTGCCCAGGGGGTTGTAGGCCAGCTGCCTGACGCCCAGACAGCCGGTGAACACAGTGTCCACTGTATAGTACGACTGGGCCAGAGCCGTCACCGCCAGCATCGACATAATGAGCATCAGATGATATCTCTTCATCTTCCTCGCCTCCGCTTTAGGTATTAAATGGAGAAACGTCCGGTCCTAGACACCGGCACGGTCAACAAGCCTTTAAGGAATTTACCTATACACTAATAATATATTCCATATTAAGGTCGAATGTCAAGCTTTTTGGTGGCCTCCTATTTATGGACCACGCTCTCCGAATAGAAGCCGGCTCGGCCACGTGAGGAATTATCTATAGAGCCTAACGGACGGGATATCCGGCGCAAAAACAGACGATCGTTCCGCCAGGGAATCCCCAGAACTCACACCCAGCCGATGTACAGCCCCCTCCCGGTAGGGCCGGCCGGATCGTACTCTGCCTGCAGTCCGTTCTGGGCAAAGGCCTGTTTCATCTCCTCCACGGTGTACAGGGCCATCCGATGCTGTTCCACATAGTGCTCCACCCCCTGCGGCGTGCCGATCAGGTAGTGCCTGTCGAAGATGGAGATCCGCCCCTGGCGCCGGCTGGTGCTCATCCGGGCCAGCCTCAGGTCCATCTCCTCGATCATCATCGAATGTATGGTGCCCTCCCTCCAGGCCTGGGGGGTGAACCAGGGCTCGATCAATATCAGCCCCCTCTCGTTGAGGTGCCGTTTCATATTGCCCACCGCCTGCCCCACCTCCTCCAGGGTCAATAGATATCCGATGGAGCTGAAAAGGCAGGTGATCACATCGTAGCGGCCGTTCAGTTCGAAGTCCCGCATGTCGCCCAGGAAGAAGCGCAGGTCCGGGTTCTTGCGCCGGGCCAGGGCCAGCATGTCCGGCGAGATGTCCACCCCCTCCACGGCGAAGCGCTGTTTGAAGAACCGGGCGTGTTCCCCGGTGCCGCAGGCCACGTCCAGCAGGGTCATGTCCAGGCGATGGATCCGCTCCCCGATCTTCTTGCACAGGTAGAGGACCTCGGCCTGGTAATTCTTTGAAGCGTAGAACTTGTCGTAGTACCGTGTGGTCTGGCTGAGAAACATAGTCTTTTACTCCCCCAACTTTTACCCGTATCACCCTGAGATCGCCCCCTGCCCATCAAGTTGAAGCGCTGCACTGAGCCTGGCTCCGTGCTTGACTTCCGAAGTGGGTGACATCTATCGTCATCCCTTTCGAAAGCCGCGATGCATGTTCGGCTCAGGGCATTGCCTCAACCTGCCGGACATGGTGTGTTCTCGGGTTGACAAGCAGGGTCGTCGATCAGATACTCCGGACGTACCCTAATAATAAATCCCGGACCGCCAGCCGCCCCTTGAGCATCTCGTTTACGCCTTCCATTGTCCCGATCTTTATGTTCCTGTTACCCGCAATATACACGCAAAACCACTGAAGTTTTAATATAGTATACTTACTGTCTATATTTGTCGCGTCGTTTTCCTTCTTTCGTGTGTTTCGCCGGATAAGGGACCTCAGAACTTCCCCGAGCGGATGATGGACCAGGCCAGCCACAGGCCCAACACCGCGGCCAGCAGATAGCCCATCACCCCCAGCAGGGGATGGCCTAAAACCTTTATCCCCTTGTCGGCGTGCATGATGATGGACGAGCCCACGATCAGGGCAGCGATGATCAGGCTGAAGGAGATGCGGTTGGAGACCCGGTCCAGCTCGGCTATCAGTTCGTCCAGTCCCTTGTGCTCGAACTCGATGTGCAGTTTCCCCTGCTTGACCTTGGTGACGATCTCCCGCATGTCCCGGGGCAGGGCGATAAGGAAGTTGTAGCCCCAGCTCAGGAACTTGAGGATGTCCTGGGCCACCTTGCGCGGGCTGCGGCGCTCCCGCATCAACTGCTTGATGAAGGGCTCCAACAGTTCGATGAGGTTGAAGTCCGGATCCAGCCTCTTGCCCACCCCCTCGATGGTCATCAGGGTCCGGGCCAGCAGGAAGAGCTCGGGCGCCAACTTCACCCGGTTGGCGGCCAGGATGTTCATCAACTGCCCCAGGTTCTCCCCCACCCTTATGTCGCGCAGCGAGGCGGCATAGTTCCGCGACAGAAAATCGGCCAAATCCAGCTCCAGGGAGCGGAAATCGGTGCGCTCGTCGGTGGTGCCCAGGGCCGCCGCTGCCTCGCTCATCAGGGACATATCGCTCTGGGTGATGCCCAAAAGGATCTTTATGACCTGGGACTTGGTATGGGGATGCAGCCGCCCGGTCATGCCGAAATCCAGGAAGGCCACCCGGTTCCCCGGCAGCACCAGCAGGTTGCCGGGATGGGGATCGGCGTGGAAGAAACCCTGTCCGAAGATCTGCTTGAGGTAGGCGTTGGCCCCGTTGACGGCGATGAGGTGCCGGTCCAGGCCGGCCCGTTCCAGAGCCTCGAGGTCGGTGATCTTGATGCCCTGAATCTCGTCCATGGTCAGCACCCGGACGCTGGAGAACTCCCGAAAGACCTGAGGCACATAGACGGTGGGGTCATCGGCGAACATCTCCCGGAAACGTCGGGCGTTGGCCGCCTCGAGGCGGAAGTCCAGTTCCCGGGCCAGGGACCGCCTCAGCTCCCTGACCATGCCGCTCAGGTTATAGGCCCGGCTCTCCTCGAAGTACTGCTCGATCCTCTCGGCCAGGAAGGCCAGGATGTCCAGATCCCCGGCCACCACCTGCTCAATGCCTGGACGCTGCACTTTGACGATGACGGTCCGTCCGTCCAAAAGCCGGGCCCGGTGCACCTGGGCCAAAGAGGCGGCGGCTAAGGGCTCGGTCGAGAAATGTCTAAAGATCTGGTCTAAGGGCCTTCCCAGCTCGGCCTCCACCTGTCCCCGGACGTCGCCAAGGGGACATCCGGGCACCTGGTCCTGGAGTTTCTCCAGTTCGGCGCAGAACACTTCAGGCAGCAGATCCCTTCGGGCCGAGAGCACCTGGCCGAACTTGATGAAGGTTGGCCCCAACTCCTCCAGGGCCACCCGCAGCCGCACCGGCTCCACCAGGTGCAGAAATTGGCGCCGCCGCATGGGGCTCAGGTTCACCAGCAGCCGGCCCAGGGTGCGCTGTTCGGCGTTCAATTTGTCCACCAGGTAGCCGAAGCCGTGCTTGGCCAGCACCCTCAGGATCCGGCGCAGACGTTTGATGTTCCGGTAGTGCATGCTGTAAGTTAACGGGTTTTCGGGCTTGGGAGGTCTGGTGTCGCGGATTTCTTAGATTTAAAATGATAGGGAATATCTGCAAGAATCCGAGAAAATCAGCGTCCCCGAATCAGGCTTCGGGCCGGAAGGCAAGGGCCGGATATCTGTCTCGATATTCCGGCCCTGGCTCGGTCCTCTTTCTCCTACTTGCGCTTGGCGCCCTTCGCCTTCTTCAGCCGGGCGACCTCGGCCCTAAGTTTCTCCACCTCGGAGCGGCTGGGGATGTCCAGTTTTTTCATCACCCCCTGAATGGCCCTCTCCACCGCGGCGTCCAGCTCCTGGCGGCTCTCCTCCCCTTTCTTCATCAGTCTCTTGACCATGGCATCGGCCTCTTTTTTATTGAGCTGGCCCTCCTTCATCAGCTCCTTGGCCACCTGCTCCGCCTTCTCCTTGGTGACGGCGATGGTCCCCAGGCCCAGGGTGAACAGCCTCTCCAAAGTATCCTTCATATCCATGTCCCCTCCTCCTCTTTTTGATTTCTCTGGGTATTGAGAACTGTCGGTTCTATTGTATATCAGCCCGAAGATGAAAGTCAAGCGAAATTCCGAGCCCGGTTGACTAATTCGGCGATTATCTGATACACTATAGCCTGCTGTCTTCCTCCCATCGTCGCTGCCCAGCAAATTCCGCCTCCCCGTAGGCGATGGAGACCGGGGTCTGCCCCCCATTGTTCCCGACCCCTGTCCGCCTCTACGATCTATAGATAGGATTTACTGCTATGGCCAAACAGACCTCCGGCGATTCCGAATCCGTGTCCCGGCTGCACCAGGCCCGACTGGCCCTGAAGTCGGAGCTGGCCAAAGTGGTCGTCGGCCAGACCGCGGTCATCGACGAGATCCTCACCGCCCTGCTGTGCAACGGCCACGTCCTGCTGGTGGGCGTGCCCGGCCTGGCCAAGACTTTGATGATCAACACCCTGGCCCGCTGCCTGGACCTGTCCTTCAACCGCATCCAGTTCACGCCAGACCTGATGCCCTCGGACATCACCGGCACCGACATCATCGAGGAGGAGCCCGGCACCCGAAAGCGCTTCTTCAAATTCGTCAAAGGGCCGCTGTTCGCCAACATCGTGCTGGCCGACGAGATCAACCGCACCCCGCCCAAGACCCAGGCCGCTCTGCTCCAGGCCATGCAGGAGCGACAGGTGACGGCCGGCGGCCAGACCTATCCGCTGGAGCCGCCCTTCTTCGTGCTGGCCACCCAGAACCCCATCGAGCAGGAGGGCACCTATCCCCTGCCCGAGGCCCAATTGGACCGGTTCATCTTCAACACCTACATCAGCTATCCCTCGGCCTCCGAGGAGATGGAGATCGTCCGTTCCACCACCTCGGTCTACCAGCCGCAGGTGTCAAAGGTGCTCTCGGGAAAAGATATTCTGGATCTCCAGCAATTGGTGCGCCGGGTGCCAGTGGCCGACTCGGTCATCGAGTACGCCGTCTCCCTGGCCCGCCGCAGCCGGCCCCACGAGAAAGAGGCGCCGGACTACGTCAGGGAGTATGTGGCCTGGGGGGCCGGGCCCCGGGCCTCGCAGTACCTGATACTGGGGGCCAAGGCTCGGGCGGTGCTGGAGGGCCGGCTGGCCCCGAGCCTGGAGGACGTGGCCGCCCTGGCCAAGCCGGTGTTGCGCCACCGCATCATCACCAACTTCCAGGCCGAGGCCGCCGGGGTGGACTCGGTGGGCGTTATCGAAAAATTGCTTAATAGAGGATAGAGATGTTCAACCCCAAGAAGTATTTCGAGAAGGAGAATCGGGAATGCCGGGCTTCCTTTCGTAAGACCCTCACCCAGATCAAGAGGATCCACCGGGAGACCGCCCGGGAGCCCCGCCGCCAAGAACTGAGAGAATACTACCGGTTCTTTCACTATGTCAGCGGGCTCATCCTGGAGGCGACCGAGAAGGAAAAGGCCCTGGGGGCCAAGTATTTCTCCGCTCGGCCGCTGGAGGCGCTGCGGGAAGAGAACCGGCACTTCTTTTTGGACATCCTGCCCCAGGATTACGAAACCAGCTACGCCAATCCCACCCATTGCGTCAAAATATTTGGCGACGGCTTCGGGCAATTGATGTCCTACTTCTATATGCGCTACAGCCTCTATTTCCAGCACGCCCGGCTCCACCTGGTCTTTTTGATGGACAAATACAACCGGGCTTTCATCGAGGTCTACCGTCATCTTAAGGAAAACCCGCTCGAATACCAGTCACTCAAAAAGGCGGTGACGGCCGAGGCTCTAAGGGTCCAGCCCCAGGACGTGTCCGTTCAACTGAGACAGAACTTCGACCCCGCCTTCCGCTTCTACCGGGAGATACTGGAGAAGGCCGACCTCTCCGACCCCAGATATCTCTACCAATACGGCTGCCTGATCACCGACCACGAGATCAAGGTGGCAAAATTTCTGGCCGACTATCCCCAGGCTAAGATAAAGGCTTTCGCCAGGACATTGGTCCGCGCCTATATCCAGGGCTTCCGCCGGGACAACAAGGATCTCGAGGGCAAGACCACGGTCCTGCTGATCTATCCGGCCGGCTACGAGCGGCTGGCCCGCCAGACGGTGAAGGAACTGAGGAGGGCCGGGCTCTATGCCCTGGTGGGCCGGCCCAGCGGCACTACGACCACCGCTTCGACGACTCCCTGCACATGTCCGAGGATTATCTGTCAGCCATGGAGCGCTCCTGTTCCGAGGCCTTCGAATCCTGCCGGGAGATGCTGTCCCGGTATTCCGGGGTCATCGCCCTGAACAAGTTCGGCGAGCCGCCGTTTTTGCCCCAGGACAAACCGGAATGCCTCAAGTACGGCCCCGACCAGCAGGGTCTGGTCCAGGTCTTCCAAACCAAGATGGCTGAGATAAGGGAACGCTATCTCCCCCGGCGGGAGAGCAGTTTCACAGTGGCGGCCTTTCCCTCCCCCGAGATCGGGGAGAACTTCGAGGGCATCTTCGGCGACATCATGGACATCAACTCCCTGGACGCCAAAAAGCACGAACGCATCCAGCAGCGCATCATCGCCGCTTTGGACCGGGCCGACCATGTATTCATCGAGGGCGTCGAGGGCAACCGCACCCGGATGACGGTGAAGCTCCGCCGGCTGGACGACCCGAAGAAGCAGACCAACTTCGTCAACTGCGGCGCCGATGTCAACATACCATTGGGCGAGGTGTTCACCTCCCCCCAATTGGCCGGGACTTGCGGCATTCTGCATATCGGCCAGGCCTTCCTCAAGGGCCTCAAGTTTCGGGACCTGGTGCTGGAGTTCCAGGACGGCTCTATCACCGCCTACGATTGCGCCAACTTCGAGGACCCGGCCCAGAATAAAAAGTATGTCGAGGAGAACCTGCTCTTCCCCCACCAGACCCTGCCCCTGGGCGAGTTCGCCATCGGCACCAACACTCTGGCCTACGTCCTGGCCCACAAGCACGGGATAATGGAGCTCTTGCCGGTGCTGATCGTAGAGAAGATGGGGCCACATTTCGCCATCGGCGACACCTGCTTCTCCCACGAGGAGGACAGGCCGGTCTTCAATCCCGACGGTAAGGAGATCGTGGCCCGGGAGAACGAGAGGACGGCCCTCAGGCGGCACGACCCCAACCAGGCCTACACCCACACCCACATCGACATCACGTTGCCCTATGAGTCCATCGGACTCATCGCTGCGGTCCAGGCCGACGGCAGAAAGACCGACATCATCCGGAACGGCCGGTTCGTGCTCAGGGGCACCGAGGCCCTCAATCAACCTTTCGACAGTTGATCCGGCCTTGGCCCGAAAGCCCGTCAACACTGCGCCCGTCTCTCTCCGGCCCAGCCCCATCCACGGTTTGGGGGTTTTCGCCGCTGCCGCTCTGCCAAGGAGAAAGAAGATAGGCGAGGTGAGCGGCCGCCTAGTGGACGCCCGCCGGGCGCTGAAGAGGATCGCCAAAAGCTGGCGCATCTATTTTATTCAACTGGATGAGCGGCACGGGCTGGACTGCTCCCGTGATAAAACCTTCGGGCGGCTGAACCACTCCTGCCGGCCCAATTGCTACCTGCGCATCTTCCGGCACCGGGTCGAGGTCTACACCCTGCGGCCCGTGAGGCGGGGCGAGGAACTGGTCATCGACTACGGCCAGACGCCGCACCAGGAGGGGATGAAGTGCCGGTGCGGTTCGAGTAAATGCAAGGATGTTATCTGATTGGTTTTCAGTCGAAGGTGCGCAACAGAACTTCCTACAGGGACGCGCTCTGGGAGCTGGTGAACTGGCACCAGCGCCTCAGGCCCAAGATGGAGATCCAGGACGTCTACAAACTTCTCTACCAGAGCGTCTTCGGAGTGGGGCACATCATCCGCTCCGGCGGACAGGCCCTGGAGTGCCTGCAGCGGGAGATGGAGAGCCTCGATCTACGCATTCAGCCCGATGAGGAATTGGTTGAAGACATATCATTTGATGGAACTACGGTCAGAGTGAACCTGCGGCCCTTTGTCCGGCAGGGCTTGGAGGCCTCGAAATTATTCGAGGCCATGAAACTTTCGGCTGAGAGAAACCAGGGCGATCTCGACAAATTCAAAAAGTTATGGGACGACTTCGGCTTTCTGGTGCGCTCCGGAGCCTTCGGATTCGATCCCCAGAAGTTCAAGGTGTTCGATCGGTTCGCCCGGGACAACAAGTACCCAGTTGTCCACCACTCCCATGCTTACTCCAGGCTCTACGCGCCCAGCTACCGGGTGGTGGAGGCAAGCATCTTTTTTGAATCATTTCCCGACCTGAGTAATCCATGAAATCATTCACTGTCAACACCTCCTCCCGCTCCCAGCTGGTGGACATCACCGCCCAGGTGCAGAAGGCGGTCTCGGAATCCGGCGTCAAGGACGGGCTGTGCCTCCTCTGGGTGCCGCACACCACCGCCGGGATAACCGTCAACGAGAACGCCGACCCCTCGGTGGCCCGGGACATCCTGATGGAGCTGGATAAAAGAATCCCCTGGGATGACGGCTACCAGCATTCCGAAGGCAACTCGGCCGCCCACGTGAAATCGACCCTGGTCGGCTGCCAGAAGACCCTGATCATCGAGGATGGCCGGCTGGCCCTGGGCACCTGGCAGGGCATCTACTTCTGCGAGTTCGACGGGCCGAGGAAGAGGCAAGTGTGGATCAAGTTCCTGTCATCCTGAGCCTGGCTCCATGCCCAGTTGGCTGAAAGAAGACCTCAGGCCTCACCCTTCAACTTGCCAGGCAGGGCTCTATCTCAGGGTGACAGAAAGCCCCCTGTCATCCTGAGCCCGGCTCCGTGCCCAACTGGCTGAAGGATGACCTCAGGCCTCACCCTTCAACTTGCTAGGCAGGGTGCTATCTCAGGGTGACAGAAAAAGAGGTAAGTGTGACTTCGAATAGTTCAATGTTGAAAGTTCGGCGTTGCACGTTTGTGCAACTCCGAACGTTAAACTCTCAACTGGAATATAACAAACCCTTGCTCCGTATATAACTTGGAAAATCCCACCGATCAAGAACTTATCGAACGGGTCCTGGGCGGCGAGCGCCAGGCCTATAACCTTTTGGTGGAGCGCTACCAGCGGGCTATCTACTCGCACGCCCGCAGGATGCTTAGAGACCACGACCAGGCCGACGAGGTGGCCCAGGAGACCTTTGTTCGGGCCTATGTCAACCTGAAAAAGTACGACGGGCGCTACCGGTTCTACACCTGGATCATCACCATCGCCACCAACCTCTGCCACGACGCCATAAGCGCCCGCAGGCGCAGCCAGCCTTTGGACCTGGCCCAAGAGCTGGCCTCGGATTGCGACCCGCTCCAGGATACAGCCGGCGCCGACGCCTGCGCCCGCATCCGGGCCGAGATAGACCGTCTGCCCCATGAGCAGCGCCAGGTCCTACTTTTGAGGATCGACCGGGATCTTTCCTATCAGGAGATCAGCCGGGTGCTGAAGATACCGGTGGGGTCGGTTATGTCGCGGCTCTTTCGGGCCAGGCAGAAACTGGCGTTGAGGATAAAGGAAATATTATGACCGGAAAAGATAGACATACCATAGCCCCTGAGGAATTGATGGCTTTTCTGGACGGGGAGTTGAACTCGGTCCGCCGTGGGGCGGTCGAGGAGCACCTCAAGACCTGCCCCCAGTGCTGCTCGCTTCTGGAGAGCCTGGAGCTGGCCGAGCGCCAGGTGGTCCAGGCCGAGAAAGTCGAGGCTCCGGAAGGGTATTTTACGACCTTCGCCTCCAGGGTGGCCAACCGGATAGCCGGGGAGGAGCTGGCCTCAAGGCGGCGGCCATGGCTCTTGCGCTGGGGCTGGATGCCGGCCGCGGCCGCGACCGCCTTCGCCGCGGTGATGGTCCTGTCTCACGGATTCTATGATAAGCCGATGGTGCGCCAGGCCGCACTTGAGCGCAAGGTCATCCCCATCCCCATCGCGCCCGAGCCCAGGATGCCTAAGACAGAGGCCGTGCTGGAGACCTATTACGTGGAGATGCCCGCTGAGCCGGCCGAAGAGGGACTGCGCTCGGAAAAGGACAGGTTGGCGGCTTCAGGCCCTGTCCAACCCGCTCCGGCGGCCGCCCCTCCGGCCGCCACTCCCGAGGTTGCTGGAGCCCCGGCCGACGAAATCCCAACTCCAGCCCGGACCAGGGCAGCCTCCTCCCCCGGCCTGGTGGATATGTCGGGCGCTCCCTCTGCCCCACCGACTCTGGAAGCAAAAAGCAAGACAGCCGGAGCGGCCAAGAGATCGGCTCCAGAGGCTTCCCCAGAGACAGTGGAAAAAACTCAGGCCCCTTCGGCCCCGGCTCTCGAGGCCAAAGAACTGGGGTCGTCCAAGCGCGATGACCGGGACAAGGCCGAGCCGGGCCGTCCGCCACAGACGATGGAGACCAGAACCAGGCTGGTCCGCATCAGGCAAACGGGCGCCAGCCGGGTGCTGCTGCCGGCCGAGCCTGACGAGGATATCTGCCGGACGCCAGATATCGCCGCGGTCGAGGCCATCGTCATCCACCTGCCCAATGGAGGGCAGAGCCGGCCCCCCGAGGTGGAGCCGGCCCTGCGCATCCGCCTGCCGCAATAAGGAAGGGGGCCTTCGTCAGAAGGCCCCCTTATGCATGCGGTCATCTCGATTGTTCACGAGCATGCCGAGGGACTGGCCGGTCGTCGAGTGCCCGCCGCGTATCGATATATCTGCACATCGAGTAGTCCGCTGGTCACGATACAGCCTTCGGTTACTCGACCAGCGCGGACGTATCGAGATGGCGGCCACTCGACCTGCGGCGGGCTTATCGAGACACCGGTCTACTCGATGACCGCATGCTTACCGGTGCAGCCGGTAGTCTGAAAATTCTATCTCCATCTCCATCCGGCCGGATATGACCAGCATCGACCAGGCAATCCTCATTCTCATTTTATCCGGAACCATCATCCCCTCCCACTCCCTCCAGTCGATCCTCATGGAGAACTCCTTGACCGGAGCCTTGGGCCTGGGCATCCGGAACTCGGCCCAGGTGAGTGCTTTGGAGACAGGATCGTAGCCGACCCGGCCCGCCAGATCTCCCTTGCCGGGCCTTCTGGGCCGAAACTCGATAGCGTGTCCCGGAAGGCTTTCGAAAACATAGGAGGTGTCGCCCAGCCTCGGCAGGGTGCCACGCTGGCGTCCTACACTCTTTCCCTCCTTCTCCGACCTCCGGGTGGTGTAGATGGTGGAGTCCTGCAGCAGGGAGTCGCCCCGCTGCAGCCGCCAGGTGATCACGGTATCGGCTCTCTGGACGCTTCCGTCCTTCTCCAATTGGCGGATGACGGCCGCCGAGCGATAGCTGTAGATCTCCTTCTTGAGCCGCGTCTGTTGCCCCTCCCAGTTCCGCTGCAGTTCAACCAGAAGGGAGTCCTGTTCCGGCAGGGCCGCCGCCAGGCCCAGAGAAAGGATCGTCGCCAAAGCCAGGACCATATCTTATATCCTTTATTATATAAATAGTGCTTGACAGACAGGGGTCGATTGGAATATACTACATCATTGTATGATCAAATACAAGGTGCTGATAGTCGACGACGAGCCGAACATCGTCAAGATCATGGAGTTCGAGCTCAAGAAGAACGGCTACGAGGTGCTCACTGCTGGCGACGGCGAGGAGGCCCTGTGGGTGGCCGAGCGCGACCGGCCCGACCTGATCATCTCCGACATCATGATGCCCAAGATGGACGGCTACGAGTTCTGCCGCAAGGTCAAGGAGAACCCGGAGCTGCGGGGCATACCCTTCCTGTTCCTGACGGCCAAGACCGGGTCCGAGAACCGCATCCAGGGCTACCTGCTGGGCGCGGCCAAGTATATCACCAAGCCCTGCAATCGGCAAGAGCTCCTTAAGGCCATCGACATGCGGCTGAACCTGGCCGAGAAGGCCCGGCAGCTCTTCGCCCAGAAGGCCAAGCGCTTCCAGGGCGACCTGTCCATCATCTCGGTCTTCAGTTTGCTGGACATGTTCTTCATCGGCGGCTGGAAGGGATCCATCGAGATGCAGACTCCGGACGGGCACCAGGGCAAGATAGATATCGCCGAGGCGCGCATCGTCTCCTGGAGCCTGGACGGCAGCAACAGCGAGGGCGCCCTGTCCTCGCTGTTGGGCTGGAGCCAGGGGAGCTTCGTGGCCGAGCACGAATGAAATCAACCCGCCGCTCGGCGGGTTGATTTTTATATGCGCAATTTCATAAACACTCTTTCCGATTCAAGGGGCACACATGAGAAATAAGAAAGCAACCAAAAAACTATTTATGATAAAGGAAGGGCCGCCATGGGAAAATACGGTGGTCGACCAGATATTTAACATGGATTGTATCGCCGGCATGAAAAAAATACCGGATAGATTCGTAGACCTGGTCATCACCGATCCTCCTTTCGCCATAAACTTTAAAGCCAGAAGAAGCAATTATAACCGCAATTCAAAAAATGTAATCGAGGGCTATAATGAGATTCCGCAAGAGAATTATTTTGAATTTACCCTAAAATGGATGTCCGAAGTATTTCGTATTTTAAAGGACAGCGGAAGCATGTATGTTTTTTCCGGCTGGAATAACCTGAAGGATATATTGAATGCTCTCGACCAAGTAGGCTATATCACCGTAAATCATATAATCTGGAAATACCAATTCGGTGTGGTCACCCAGAATAAATACGTTACTTCGCATTATCATTGTCTATATGTATGTAAAAATGAACAGAAGAGGAAATTTTTCCCATATGCCCGCTTCGGCAAAAATGAAAAGAACCGACTGGGCGGCAGTCTTCATTATGAGGACAAGGAAGACGTATGGTATATAAAAAGAGAATATTGGAATGGCGATCAAAAAACGCCCACCAAACTACCTGCAGAAATAATAAAGAAGATATTACTTTATTCCAGCCAGGAGAACGATATCATATTAGATCCCTTCCTGGGTTCGGGCCAGGTAGCCATAATAAGCAAAATGATGAAACGCCATTACATCGGCTTCGAGATAGTAAAAGAATATTATGATTTTTCGAAATATAGATTGGATAATGATCTGTATAGAATAAAAAACCAAAAGACATCTCTAAAGCAACAGCCCGTTTTTGAGTTCATCGGGGAAAATAATGAAAGATAGATGCGATTACCATAAAATAAAAAAATTATTCCCCTGGATACTTCAAGAAAATGCCAAATGTATCATATCTCCCGATCTGGATGGTATTCTCTCGTCGATCCTATTGTCAAATTTTTTGAAGTGGAAAACGGTCGGCATCTATACCCTTAACGATCTCTGGATCTCTATAGAGAATATTGACGATTCGTCTTCAAGCTCGCCCGAAGTGTTGATCGAGAAGAATAATCTTATCTTTATCGATCACGATATTTACCGAAATAACATATACAGCGTTGGCCATCATTTGCTTCAGTGGTCGGATGAAACCCCCATACCATATCACACCGACTGTGGAAGCAGTTTGAACCCCAATCTGTTGCGGGGAATAACGAAAAGAGAATTCAACCGTAAATACCCCTATGGTACTTTTCATTTCTTGTTGGCCTGCTTCAGCGCCTGGGGAGAACTGGGCAATTTCGATCCCGACGATGAGGTGACCACCCTTCTCTTACATATTGATTCAAGTTTTGAAAGTTCCATCAAATATCAGGACAATGCCATAGATTGGTTGAACTGGTTGGGCGGCTCTGAAGAGAAATCGCCTCTGTATCCCATCTGTCGCAGAATGTTAAAATATAACCCCAGAAAAATTATTGAGCGGTTCAAGGATCTTGCTCACCAATTCGAAAATTTCGGTCTGCCGCCCAGAAGACAAGCCACCTTCGATAACCCATTGGATGAAAATAAATGGAATCCTTTAAAAAATATGATCGATTGGTTTGAAGAAAAATCCGGTTGGAAATCCAATTTCATCGAATTCCCAAAACATGAATATGTCAAATATAGCGTGAAGCGCGACAGCCAAAAACCCAATAAGAGTATTTTCGAAAAGATCATAAGGAAGAAACCTTTTTCATATGCCAT
>FWPV01011012.1_pt1 | contig 13841 bp, 8 predicted proteins | sample 2228371 | NCBI WGS metagenome assembly FWPV01 (sample SAMEA103939776, study PRJEB20133) | metagenome | reverse complement strand
TCCAGGGGCGCTGGTCTTCTATGGCACCTCCATCACCCAGGGCGGCTGCGCCGCCCGACCGGGGATGGCTCATCCCGCGATTCTGGGCCGGTGGCTGGAGCGCCCGGTGGTCAACCTGGGCTTTTCCGGCAATGGCAAGATGGAGCCGGCGATGGCCGAGTTGCTGGCGGAGCTGGACCCGGCTGTCTACGTTCTGGAGTGCCTGCCGAACCTGACGCCGGAGGAGGCCGCCGAGCGGGTGGAGCCGTTTGTGGCCCGCCTGCGTGAAGCGCATCCGGCTACGCCGATAGTGCTGGTGGAGTCCATCGTCTATCAGTACGGCTATCTGCTGCCGGAGGCGCGGGAGCGGTATGAGCGGCAGAACCGGCAACTGCGAGGCCTGTACGAGCGCCTGGCCGCGCAGGACAAGAAGCTGCTCTACGTCCCCGGTGACGACTTGCTCGGAGATGACGGCGAGGGGACCGTGGACGGGGTACATCCTACGGACGTGGGGTTCCTGCGCCTCGCGGAGGGGATGGTGGGGATACTGCAAGAGGCATTGGGATAGAGTCGGGCAGGCCACTTGCCGGCAGAGCGGGGGCTGGTAGCGCGCCGCTCGGCGGAGGGGCCGCACGAGTCCCGCGCGCCCTGTGTGCGGGAGGAGTCCGGCCCGCGACGAGAAGGCAAGGGGAAGGCTGCAAGGCAACCGTCTGGTCCTGGGGCCGGCCTCGGCGCGGACGCCTCGGGCGGCCCCTCCGGGGGACCACCCCGGCAACCACCGCCGGGCCGCAACAAGTTGCTGCCCCTACCGACGGGTCCTCTCCTCCCGCCATGCCCGCTGCTCGGCCTGCATCCGCCGGATCTCCTCGGCGACCCGGTCGGTCAGCTCCTGGAGCCCGAGTTTCGTATCCTCCCCATGGCCGCGGGTCTCCAACGGCGGGGCGAAACTGACCTGAATAAAGCCCCGGTGCAAGAACCTCGCCCCGCGGGGAAGCACGTGGTCCGTACCGGAGAGCGCGCAGGGAACAATCGGCGCCCCGGCCCGGGCCGCGATCAGCGCCGCTCCTCGCGCGAAAGGCTGCAAGGTCCCGTCCGGACTGCGCCCCCCCTCGGGGAAGACCGTCAGCAGTTCCCCGGCCTTGAGCAGGTTGATAGCGTGCCGGAAAGCCTCTTTATCGTCGCCCTCGCGGTTGACCGGGAAGGCATAGCACTTGCGAATCAGCCAGCCGAAGACCGGGACCTGGAAGAGCTCCTGCTTGGCGAAATAGTAGGTGCGGCGGAAGCGGATCGCCGCGCCCACGGCGGGCGGGTCCAGGAAGGAGATGTGATTCGCGGCGATCAGCGCCGGGCCGGTGCGGGGGATATGCTCGCGTCCGGTGACGCGCCAGCCGCCGGTGAGGGTAAACAGCGTCGGCAGGAAGAGGTGGGAGGCGAAGCGATAGTGCGGCCAGGTCCAGCGTCGCGGCGGTTCGGGGGTTCTGATCATGTGGCCCCACCCCCGGTCCCCTCCGCCTGCCGCACCCACCCGGCGATTATTTCCACCGCCTGCTCCTTGCTCATGCCGTCAGTGACCAGCAGACGGGCGTCTTCGGCCTGCCGCAGGGGCGCCACGGAACGGCTGCTGTCGCGCTCGTCCCGCTCCCGCTGCTCGGCGAGAATCTGGTCCAGGTCGCGCTCCACGCCCTGGTCGCGCAGTTGCCCCTGCCGACGGCGGGCCCGCTCCTGCTCGGAGGCGGTCAGAAAGACCTTGACCTCCGCCTGGGGCAGGACCACGGTGCCGATGTCGCGCCCTTCCATAACCACGCCTCCGCCCCGAGCCATCTCCTGCTGCGCTGCGACCAGGTGCCGCCGGACCTGCGGAATCGCGGAGACGGGGGAGGAGAGGTTGCCCACCTGGGGGGTGCGAATCGGGGCTTCTACGTCCTCACCGTCCACGAACAGGTGCTGTTCGTCGCCCACCGTGCGGAACTCAAAGCGCAGTTGTCCGGCGAGGCGGCCAATGGCCTCGTCGTCGCGCCCCACCTCCAGGCCTGCGCGCAGGGCGCGGTAGGCCACGGCGCGGTACATAGCGCCGGTGTCAATATAGGTGTAGCCCAGGCGGCGGGCGACCTCGCGGGCCACGGAGGACTTCCCCGCTCCGGCCGGGCCGTCGAGGGCGAGGGAGACACGGGAGGCTACGCCAACCGAGCCGGCAGTCACGAAATCACCCCGTCCGCCCCCAGTTGCCCCAGCTTCTCCGCAAACCCCGGGAAGGAGGTCGCAATGTACTCCGCCCCGTGGATGCGCGTCTCGCCCGCCGTCAGCAGCGCGGCGATGGCCGCCAGCATGGCGATGCGGTGGTCGCCGTGGCTGTCTACTTGCGCGGCGTGCAGCGGAGTGGGACCGGAAATCACCAGGCCGTCCTCCGTAATCCGCACCTGGGCGCCGAAGGCGCCCAGAGCCTCAGCCGTGGTGGCCAGGCGATCGCTCTCCTTCACCCGCAACTCCGCCGCGTCGCGGATCACTGTGTCCCCTTCCGCCTGGGTCGCGGCCAAGGCCAGCAGGGGCACCTCGTCAATCAGCGCCGGGATAAGTTCTCCCCCGACCTCCGCCCCGTGCAGCGGCGCGTGCCGGGCGGTGAGGCGCCCTACCGGCTCGCCGGCGGTGTGGGTGACCTTGGTGAGCTGGAAGTCCGCGCCCATGCGGCTGAGCGCCTCCAGCAGGCCGGTGCGGGTGGGATTGAGCAGCACGTTGTCCACCGTCACCGCCGTATCCGGCAGCAGGCACCCGGCCACCAGGAAGAAGGCCGCTGACGAGAAGTCGCCGGGCACAGTGACCTCCTGCCCGCGCAGCGTCGGCTCGCCCTGCAAACGGACGGTGAGGCCGTCCACCTCCACCTGGGCGCCGAAGGCGCGCAGCATCCGTTCGGTATGGTCGCGACTGCGGGCCGGCTCGGTGACCGCCGTCTCGCCGGGGGCGTTGAGCCCGGCCAGGAGAACCGCGGACTTGACCTGAGCGCTGGCAAGGGGGGAGTGGTAGTGAATAGCCTGCAGGCCGCCGCCGTGGACGGTCACCGGGGGGGTATCGCGGGCGCCGGAGCACTCGACCAAGGCGCCCATCTGCCGCAGCGGCTCGGCCACGCGGCCCATTGGCCGGCGGCGCAGGGACTCGTCACCGGTCAGGGTGGCAGTAAAGTTCTGCCCGGCGATGACGCCCATCAGCAGGCGCAGGCCGGTGCCGGAGTTGCCTAGGTCCAGCGGGCAGCCGGGCGCGCGGAGGCCCTGGCGACCGACGCCGATGATGGTGACAGGGCCCTCTTGCGTCGGAGGGGCCGAATACGACTGCGCCACAGGCACAGGAAGCATCCGGCCCGTCTGGGGGCCGTCGCTGGGGCCGGATACTTCGCCTGCCTCCGGCAGGCGCTCATTCGGCCCCTCCGGGGAGGCGAGGCCGGCCAGTTCGACCCCCATGCGCTCCAGCGCCTCGGCAGTGCGCAGGACGTCCTCCCCCCGCAGCAAGCCGTGGATGACCGTCTCGCCCTCCGCCAGCGCCCCCAGCAGCAGCGCCCGGTGCGAGATGGACTTGTCCCCCGGCACGGTCAGGCGGACCTGATCCGGCGCGGGGCCGGGTTGAACACGCAGGTCGCTCATGCGTCGGCAATGCTCCGGTGGATTATACGAGCGCGGTCCAGATAGTCGGTGAGCGCCTCCCGATCGCCGCTCTCGACCAGACGCCGCAGGTCGTCCAGTTCCTGGGAGAAGCTGCGGGCGGCGGCGGCCAGACTCTCGGGGTTGGTCAGGAAGATGTCGGCCCAGACCTCCGCGGGGCTGTCGGCGATGCGGGTGGTATCGCGCCAGGCCCCGGCGGTGAAGGGCGCCAGCGCCTCGGGAGCATCGGCCCGGCCTGCGGCGGCGCACAGGGCCCAGGCTAGCGCGTGGGGCAGGTGGGAGGTCAGCGCCACCATCTGATCGTGTAGCTCCGCGTCCACCACTACCGGCCGGGCCCCCAGGCCGTGCACCAGCGCGAGCAGTGGCTCAAAGACCTCCTGCGTCGTGGCCTCGGTCGGCGTGAGGAAGTAGGTGGCCCCCTGGAAGAGGTCGGGATGCGCCGCGGCGATGCCCGCCTGCTCGGAGCCGGCCATGGGATGTCCGCCCACGAAGGCGACGGAATCGGGCAGGGCCTGCGCCGCGGCCACGATGCGCGCTTTGGTGCTGCCCGCGTCGGTGACTAGAGCACCCGGCTTGAGGCAGGGCCCCAGTTCGGCCAGGCTGGAGAGGATGGCGCTGATCGGCGTGGCCAGGTAGACCAGATCAGCCTCGCGCACGGCCTCGCACGCGTCGGCGGTAGTGCGGTCCGCCGCCCCGCGCTCGAGGGCCAGGGCGCGAGTGGTCTCGGAGCGGGCGACGCCGAGGACCTCGCCGACCAATCCCGCGCGCTTGGCCGCCAGCGCGAAGGACCCGCCGATGAGCCCGATACCGACGATGGTGGTGTTAGGGAAGAGCATGGTTCCTGACCCAGGCGCCTTCGGGTAGGGGCGGCGATTCATCGCCGCCCGGAGGTGGCTGCTGCGGTGGCTCCCGATGGAGGGGCCGTGCGAGTGGCCCGCGTCTCATGCGGGCCGGGAGTCCGGCCCGCAACGACACGACAACGGGAACGCCGCAAAACAATCGCTTACTCTGGGGCCGGGCTCCTCGTGCCCTTCGCCAGGCTCAGGGCCCGACTTGGCCGGCCCGTCCATGGGGCCGGTCCCCCGGAGGCCAGCCCCCCGGCGGGGCCCCTCCCGCGGGCCCCTCCAGGGAAACCACCCCGACAACCACCGCCGGGCGGCAACGGAGTTGCCGCCCCTACCCAACCGGCTCCGCCAGCGTCAGCCCCAGCGCCGTGCACAGGTGACGCACCTCATCCATAAGGCCGATCAGCCGCTTGGGCGTGAGCGACTGGGGGCCATCCGACAGCGCGCGGTCCGGATGCGGATGCATCTCGACCATCAACCCGTCCGCGCCGCCCGCCAGCGCCGCCAGCGCCATGGGCGGGACCAGCCGATGATTGCCGGTGGCGTGTGAGGGATCGGCGATGATGGGCAGGTGCGTCTCCAGCTTGGCCGCCGCCATCCCCCCCAGATCAAAGGTGTAGCGCGTCTCGCTCTCAAAGGTGCGAATACCCCGCTCGCAGAGGATGACGTTAAGGTTGCCCGCCGCGGCCACGTATTCGGCAGCCTGGAGCCACTCCCGGACGGTGGCCGCCACGCCCCGCTTGAGCACCACCGGCTTATCGGCCTGGCCCACCTCGCGTAGCAGGTCGTAGTTCTGCATGTTGCGCGCCCCCACCTGGAGGGCATCGGCGCTGCGGCTGACGATCTCCACGTAGCGCGGGTCCATGACCTCGGTGACGAAGGGCAGGCCGGTCGCCTCGCGGGCCGCGGCCAGGATCTCCAGGCCCGCTTCGCCCAGACCCTGGAAGACGTAGGGGCTGGTGCGCGGTTTGTAGGCCCCGCCGCGGAGCACGGCCGCGCCCGCCGCCTGGACCGCCTGGGCCGCCTCCAGCATCTGCTGCTCGTTCTCCACCGCGCAGGGGCCGGAGATGACCGCCACCTGTCCCCGCCCGAAGGGCACCTTGCCGATGCGCACCACCGAGGGCTGCTCGGCGTGCTCGCGGCTGACCAGCTTGTAGGGCCGGAGAATGGGGACGACGCGCTCGACGCCGGGCAGCAGCGCCAGCTGCTCGGCGAGGGCTTCTTTCTCGCCTTCGGGCGCCCCGATGGCTCCCACCAGGGTGCGCTCGACGCCCTGGGAGATATGGCTCTGATAACCGCGCTCGGCCAGGCGGGCGACGACGGCGTCAACTTCCTGCTCACTGGCGCCATGCGCCATGACGATGATCATAAGGGGTCACTGCCTTTGCAGAACCGAGACACCTAGAGGAAGCTTCCGAAAGTCCCTCAGCACCCTTCCAGCACTTCCTCCAGGCTCTTGATGAACGCCCGGTTGTGCTCGGCGGTGCCCAGGGTCACCCGGATCCAGTGGTGCAGGCCGAAGATGTCCCCGGTGCGTACCGTTACCCCCCGCCGGATCAGCCCGTCGAAGCACTCCCGGCTGTGCATCCCCACGTTCACGAAGATGAAGTTGGCCTGCGTGGGGATATATTCTAGCCCCAGGCGCTCGAACTCGCGGTACAGGTAGGCCTTCCCCTCCCAGGCCATCTGCTGGCTGCGGCGAACCTGCTCGTCGTCCTCCAGGCTCACCTCCGCCGCGATCAGCGCCAGGGTGCTGACGTTGAACGGCGCGCAGGCCCGCTTGAGGCCCTCGGCCAGCGGCGGAGGCATGAAGCCGTAGCCCACCCGCAGGCCCGCCAGCGCGTAGATCTTGCTGAAGGTCCGCAGCACGATCACCGGCCGCCCCTCCCGCACGTACTCCAGCGACCGGGGGAAGTCCGGGTCATCCACGTACTCGTAGTAGGCCTCGTCTAGCACCACCACCGTCGTCTCGGGCACGGCGGCCAGGAAGCGATCCACCTCCGTCTGCTTGAAGATCGTCCCCGTCGGGTTGTACGGGTTGGACAGGAAGACCAGGCGGGTCTTGTCCGTGCAGGCGGCGGCGATGCGCTCCAGGTCGTGTGCCAGGTCCCGGTGTGGCACGGGTATGGCCTTGCAGCCCAGGTGCGCCGCGGTCAGCGGGTAGAGGGCAAAGGGCGGGTCGCTGAAGACCACCTCGGAATCCGGCTCCAGCAGCGCCAGGCCCGCCATGTGGATGATCTCGTCCGACCCTCGCCCCACAATGATCGTCTCCGGCGGCATCTCGAACTTGGCCGCCAGGGCCAGGACCAGGTTGCGCCAGGTGGGGTCGGGGTAGAGGTAGACCTCCGGCGCCGCGGCGCGGATGGCCTCAATCGCCCGCGGCGAGGGGCCCAGCGGATTCTCGTTGGAGGCGAGCTTGATGACTTCCTCCAGGCCGAACTCCCGCTTGGCCTCCTCGGAGTCCTTGCCCGGCGAGTAGGGCGTCAGGCATTTGATTGAGTCGCGAATCAGGTCGGAAAGATTCACTGCGTTGCTCCTTGGGAACTGATGATTGCTGAACTATAATTGATGAATTGCGGAAGAGAGCAAGGTGGGTCCCCCGCAGCCATCCCCTCTGCCGTGCATCAATCATCAATCATAGCTCACCAATTTTCCCACGCTGCTTGCCGCGCTCATACGCCAGCGCCACGTACTCCGGCTTGGCTCCCAGCGGCACGTAGCCCACCAGGTTGAGCTTCCCCCGCTTGGCGGCGGGCGTCAGCACCCGGGCGATCTCCCGCTCAATCGCCGCCGGGGGGCCGGTCACCAGCAGCGCGTTGTTGAACTGCGCGGTGATCTCGATCTCCCCCGCGCATTGCTCCCGCACCCAGCCGAGGTCCACGTAAATTCCCGGCCCGTCAAAGACCGTGACGCCCAGCTCTTCGTGGAGCGTCCGGTAGTGCTGGTGCGACTTGCCACACAGATGGATACTGCGCGGGCCCCGGCTCATCCGGTCATACAGGCGCCGCATATGCGGCAGCACCTGCTCGCGGAAGGTCCGCTCCGAGATCAGCTGCAGGCTGTCGTCCGCCCCACCCCACAGGCTGTCGGTCGGGTAGGTCACCCCGGTCTCCAGGACCTCGTTCCAGGCCAGCATCCGCCCGATCAGCGCCTCGGCGACCGCCGCCAGGTACTCGTCGGCAAAGACCGGGTCTTCCAGCAGGTCCAGGCAGAGCTGCTCCAGGCCCCGCAACTCCGCGGCGATAGTGAACAGACCGTGCGTGCCGTTCCAGAGCGTGACCCGGACCGACCGCCCGCAGAACTCCCGCCCCTCGGCCAGACGCTGCATCGCGGCGTAGAGGGCAAAGAGACTCTCTTCGCGCACCCGCGCGGCCGGGTCAATCCCCCCCACGCGCTCCATCAACGCCGCTTTGGTCAGCGCCAATGGCTCCGCCCAGGCGTAGTCATTGTCCTGAAAGTGCACCGTCGCGCCGAAGTACTCCCGCTCGGCCATCCAGAACTGCGGCGTCACCGTCCAGACCTCGGGGAGGCCCATCTCCCGGTCATGGACAACGGTCCGGCGGAAGACCTTCTCGGTCTGCAGTTGCACGTTGAGCTGCAGTTCCGCGCTCTGGTAGTAGTGCCGATAGCTGCAGCCATAGAGCGGCAGGCGGTACTGCTCGTCAATGGCAAAGGTAATCGGCACGCGCTCATTGACTCCCGCCGCGTAGGCCTGCCAGAGGTCGGCGACCATGGCGTTGTGCGCGGCGAAGTCCATAGCCACTTTATACTACAAACGCGGGAGGAGGGAAAGGGGGACGGAGAGGCCCAGCTCTGCTGCAGAGCGCGGGCTCCCTAGCGCGCCGCTTCCCGGGGGGACCGAGTGAGTGGAGCGACGCCGGGCGCTGGAGCAAGGCGACCCCACCCCTGGACAGAGGATTTGCCTTTTCGCTTGCTGTCGGCTGCGGGGGCAAAGAAGGACCCGCCTTGGCCTTGGTGGAAATTGTCCAACTACGGCTGCGCTACCAGCGCTCGGTCCGAGCGCGAGCGGCCTACCGCCACCGGCCCTACAGGAGGTCATCATGGACAGAGCCTGCCTCTATCGGGTCTCTTGCGTGCTTGTCGCCACGGTCTTGGTGTCCGGCGTGCTCGCCCAGGGCACCTACCGGAATCAGCGCATCTTCGTGGTACCCAATCCGGGGCCGGTTACCATTGACGGGGACCTCAAGGACTGGGACCTGAGCGGAGAGATTCTCACCTTCGTCTCGGAGGCCACCAGCGACTTCCAGAGCGGGCGCACCGCGCTCATGTACGACCGGGAGGCCCTGTACGTCTCCCTGCGGGCGGCTGACCCCTCCCCGATGATGAACCGCAACGACCCCGCGGTGAATCCCGATTACGGCTGGGACGCCGACGCCTTCCAGCTCCGGCTCTGTCTGGATCCGGCCATGGGCTACCCCATCAACATCGGCTGGGGCCAGGGCGACATGGGCAGTGACAATCTGGTCCACATGACCATGTGGCATTACACCGACACGCAGAAGCCGGTCCTGCACCTCAAGTACGGGATGAACTATCACGACGCGCCGGACTATCCCAAGGGCATTGTCCCCGCCGACAAGTTCCAGGCCGCCTTCCGCAAGTGGGAAGACGGCAAGGGGTACACGCTGGAGTATCGGATCCCCTGGGCCACGCTCCGGGCTCCGCGCCCGCTGGCCGCGGGGGACATCGTGGCCGGGGCGCTACAGATCCAGTGGAGCGACCCGGAGGGGAAGCACTCGGTGGGCAGCGGCTGGGCCGTGGACCTGCTGCGCCAGGCCGGTTTCAGCTACCAGCATACCGGCTGTTGGGGCAAGGTCATTTTCACCGATCACGGCAACCTGCCCAAAGAGCTGACCCAGGAAGGCCTGCCGCCGGTCCGCAATCTGCCGCTCAAGTTTGAGTATACCCTCCCCCAGGAGTCCGTCGTCTCGGCAGTACTCATCAATGACCGGGGCGACCGCGTGCGCCATATCATCGCCGCCCAGACCCGCCCGGCCGGGAAACTGACCGATAACTGGGACGGGCTGGACGACGCCGGGCGCGTCCTGCCCGCCGGACAGTACACCTACAAGGCGGCGTACCACGATCCCTTCCAGGTCAAGTACATTATGTCGGTAGGCAATTCCGGCTCTCCGGGTTACCACACGCCCGACGGCAAGGGCGCCTGGGGCGGAGACTGGGCCCCTCCCCAGGACGTCTGCGTAGCGGGCGACAAGGTGCTCATCTGCTGGGCGGCGGCCGAGGCCGGGCCGGGGATCATCATGCTGGACGCCGCGGGCAAGAAGCAGTGGGGCGGGCGCTTCGGCGCGACCTACCTGGCTACCGACGGCGAGTGGCTCTTCGCCTACCTACCGCATGAGAAGCAGGTGCGGGCCTACGCGGTGGCCGACGGCAAGCAGATCAACTTCCTGCGCGGGGAGATGTGGATAGAGCCCAACGCCGGTAAGGAGACGCTTTGCACGGGTCTGACCTGGGTGGACGGAAAGCTCTACGTCGCCGACGCCGACAGCAACACGGTGACGGAGTACGACGCCAAGCAGGGCAAGCTCCTACGTCGGCTGACGGTGGAGACGCCCAGCTGGCTGGCGGCTGTGGACAAGCAGACGCTGGCTGTGCTCAGCGGGCGCAAGGTGCTCAAGCTGGGGCTGGCCGACGGCGCCGTGACTCCCTGGATCACCGACCGGCTGGACCTGCCCCGGGCCTTGACCGTGGGGCCGGACGGCACTGCCTACATCGCTTGTCAAGGCCGGGCGCAGAACGTGGCCGTGTACAGCGCTGACGGGAAGTACCAGCGCAGCGTCGGCCTGCCGGGGGGACGCCCCACCCGGGGCGCCTGGAAGCCGGAAGGCATGTACCATCCCCGGGGCCTGGCCCTGGACGGCCAGGGCCGCCTGTGGGTCACCGAGGACGACTACCAGCCCAAGCGGGTGAGCGTCTGGGACGCCAAGACCGGCAAGTTCCTGGACGAGAAGTTCGGCGCCTGCTACGTCTCGACGCCTGCCTGCATGGACCCGACCGATCCCACCCGGGTCTACTGCCAGAACGTAGAATGGAAGGTGGACCTGGACAAAGGTACCTGGCAACCGGCGGCGGTAATGATTGACAACCGCCCGGACAGCCCTTACTTCTGGCCGCACATGGTCAACAACGAGGTCTTCACCGCGCGCAACGGCAAGCAGTACATGGTTGCCGGCTATGGGCACGGTGGACCCTATCCCGACTGTGTCCAGCAGGGCCACTTCCTCTACATCCGCCGCGGCGACCACTTTGAGGGCTGCGCCGGGGTCATTCGCCCCACCCAGAAGCTCTCCTGGCGCGAGAAGCTGCCGGAGAACGACCCCCTGCGCAAGGAATGGCTCTTGTGGGTAGACACCAACGGCGACAGCGTCATCCAGGCCGAGGAGTGCAAGCCCACCAAACTGATGGCCAACTCTCCCCACGGCCGCTGCGATGTGGACCTCAACTTCTACACCGCCGGCATGTACAACTACCTCTACTGGCAGCGCGTCTCGCCCAGCCGCATTCTGCCCAACGGCGTGCCCCTGTATGACGAGAACACGGTCGTGACTTACGATTACGCCAAAGACATGCATCCGCTGTACACCTATGACCTGGCCGTCAACCCCGCCGACGGCTCGGTCTTGATGTACGCCGGCGCCGATATCAAGTACATGGACAAACTGGAAGTCTGGCCGCTGACCTACTGGACCAAGGACGGGGAGCGTCTCTGGCGCTTCCGTAAGGGCTGCCGCTGGCACGACATGTACGAGTTCCCCATCCCCAAGGCCGACGAGATCTACGGCTGCACCCGCTGCATCGGCATCACCGAGGGCCTCACCGGCTTCACCAGTTACTTCGGGCAGTGCCACCTGTTCACCACCGACGGGCTGGCCCTGGGGACCATCATGCAGGACGGGCGTTCCGCGGCCCAGTCCGGCCCGGATCGTATCAACTGCGAGTGGTTCAGCGGGCAACTGGTCAAGCTCAAGGACGGGCGCTGGTTTTTGCTGGGCGGCGACCAGGACGGCCGCGTGCTGCAGGTCCTGGGCCTGGATACCGTCAAGCGCTTCGAGGGGACCTACCGGATCACGGAGGACGACACGAAAGCCGCGGCCCAGGCCCTGGCGGAGTGGTCGGCCAATCAGGCCAAGGCTCAGGCCCTGACCATCGCGCGCACCGTCGGTCCGCCCGACTGGATTAACATCCGCCCGGTCACCGTCACTGTTGACGAGAGGCGCGGCTTTACCGTCAAGGCCGCTCGCGACGAGACCAGTCTCTACCTGCAGTACCAGGTGGACGCCCCCGCGGAGCTGACCAACAGCCTCCAGGAGACCCAGATGATCTTCAAGGGCGGCAACTGCCTCGACCTGCAGCTGGCGACTGACCCGCAGGCGGACCCGGAGCGCCAGACCCCCGCGCCGGGGGACCTGCGGGTGCTGATCACTCGTCGCGAGGGCCGGCCGCTGGCGGTTGCCTATCGCTACAAGGTCGCCGGCTTCACCGGGCAACCTACGGTTTTCACTTCGCCCACCGGTCAGGAGTCGGTGGACCGGATCGAGGTATGGGAGGACCTCAAGCTTACCTACGAGAAGACCCCGCTCGGCTTCATTGCCACGGTGATCCTGCCCCTGGAAAAGCTGGGCTGGAAGCCGGTGCCAGGCACCACGGTGAAGATGGATGTGGGCTACCTGTTCGGCAACGAAACCGGCAACACGGTAGCGGTGCGCAAGTACTGGAGTAACGCGAGTTTCACGGCGGGGGTCACCAACGACGTTCCCCACGAGTCGCGCATCGAGCCCGCGCAGTGGGGCACGGCGGTGGTAGAGTAGCGGCCGGCGGCGCGGGCTCCTCGGTGGCACCGGCGTCTCGCCGGTGCTCCGTGGCGCGCAGGCTTCCAGCCTGCCTCCGGGTAGGGGCGGCAACTCGTTGCCGCCCGGTGGTGGTTGCCGGGGTGGCCTCCCCGTGAAGGGGCCGCACGAGTCCCGCGCCCTCTGTGCGCGGGAGGAGTCCGGCCCCTGACGACACGGCAACGGGAAGGCTGCAAGACAACCGGCTACTTTGGGGCCGGACTCGGCGCCGACGCCTCGTGCGGCCCCTCCAGGGAGCGCCCCGGGCCGCCGCTTTTCTGCCGTTCGGCTGCTGCTGCGCCATCGCGAAGGAGAGTACCCATGCGTCAGTTCCTCTCAGTAGCCCTACTTCTGGCCTCCACCTCTGCCTGGGCGCAAGATGTGGCCCCGGCCCCGCCTCTGGGCCGGCCGGCCCCGCCCAAGGTAGAGATTCGCGGGCAGGCCGGTAAGCAGACTCTGTACTACTGGGCCTACGCTACCGACGCCCGCGGTCATTCAGCCTACTCGGACCCCGTAGTCGTCACCAACGCGCCGGAGGTCCTGTCGGCAGAGAATGCCGTGGTACTTACCCCTGCCCCAGTGGAAGGCGCCACCGGCTACGGCATCCTCACCAGCCGCTGCCAGGCTCCCCGAGACCTGAAAGTGGAGGTCGGCGTCAAGGGCGAGAAGACCTTCTACTACTGGACCCAGGCCCGTAACGGCCGCACCGTCTGGTCGCCCGTGGAGGGGCCCTTCCGGGTGGACGGCTGTGCCGAGGTCCCCGAGAACACCATGACCTGGTCCGATACGGGGGCCGACTTTTACTACCTCTACCGGACCGAGACCCCCGTCCAGCCGCTGGGCTGGCGCGGCTGTGTCATCCTGGTCGGTGGCAAGGACACCAAGTGGAGCGATAAGGGCGTCTCCCCTGAGGCGCGCGTCATCAGCCCCGCCGGAAATGCGGCAGACAAGCCGCAGGGCGAGGGCTCCTACCTCGTCGGAACCTCTGCCGGCGAGCCCATCGTAGACCAGGGCCAGAAGCTGATGTCCCTCTTGATCTACGACATGAACACCACCGACTCCGCCTATCGGCCTTTCGAGCCGGTCACCAAAGGCTATGAGCCAAGTGGAGAGCGCGGGGCCTATCAGTTCAACTTCCGGCACACCGTTCCCAGTCCCAAGTACAGCTGGGACATGATGAACAACCTCACCATTCACCAGGACAACATAGCCGGGGGCCTCAACGTCTATCCCAGCACCTGGAGCATCGGCGGGGAGACCGCCAAGAACACCTACAACGGCATTGACATCCACCAGTTCAACTACACGCCCGGCCAGCACTCCCCCTATCTGACCTTCATGTACAACTATGGGCTGGGCGATAACGTGCTCTTCCACGCCGCGCTGGAGCAGAACGGGCAGAACCGGACTCCGGGCGATGAGGGCAGCGAGTTCTTCAGCCTGCACATGTCGCGGCGGGTGAGCACGGACCAGCTCAAGGTGGCCGCCGACGCCCCGTCCGG
>FWPV01011688.1_pt1 | contig 13844 bp, 12 predicted proteins | sample 2228371 | NCBI WGS metagenome assembly FWPV01 (sample SAMEA103939776, study PRJEB20133) | metagenome | reverse complement strand
TTCGACGCCGCCTTCGCCGACCGGCCCGGTGTGGTGTTGGCCGTGCTCACCGCCGATTGCCTGCCGGTATTTTTCGCCAGCGCGGACGGGCGCGAGATCGGCGTGGCCCATGCGGGCTGGCGGGGGCTGGCGGCGGGCGTGCTGGAGGCCCTGCTGGACCGCTTCGCTGCCCCGCCTGGCACGATCCGGGCCTGGCTCGGTCCCGCCATCGGACCTTCGGCCTTCGAGGTGGGGGCGGAGGTGCGTGAGGCCTTCCTCGCCCATGCACCCGAGGCGGCGCGGGCCTTCGTCCCGGCCCGGCCTGGCCACTGGCATGCCGACCTCTTCCTGCTCGCACGCCAGCGGCTGGCGGCGCGCGGCGTGCATGCCGTCACCGGTGGCGGGCTGTGTACGGTGAGCGACCCCGCGCGTTTCTACTCCTACCGGCGCGACGGGGTCACCGGGCGCATGGCCAGCCTGATCTGGCGTGATTCATGAACATGCAACCCGTTTGTGTATGATCGGGTGGTTTGAAGGTTTCTGATGGGAAAGATGGACGATGACTGAGAACACGCAGAACGGCTGGAAACTGCTGACCCTGGTCGGCCCCGACCGTGCCGGCATCGTCGCCGAGGTGTCCCGCGTGCTGTATGGCGCCGGGGCGGAGCTGGGCGAGGCCTCGATGATGCGCCTTGGGGGGGTGTTCACCATCATGCTGATGGTGCGCCTGCCGGAGAATGTCGCGGACCTCAAGGGCCTGCTGGAATCCGTGCGCAACGAGTTCAAGCTGCGCGTGCACGTGGATGAGGTCGGCGCCGGGCTGCACCGGCATGTCGAGCCCGATGTGCGGATCACCGTGCACGGCGCCGACCGTGCCGGCATCGTCGCCGAGGTGACTGGCGCGCTGGCGCGGGCCGGGCTCAACATCCTCGATTTGCGCTCGGATGTCGCCGGCAGCCGCGAGCATCCCATCTACATCATGACCATCGAGGGGGTGGCCCAGCAGGGCTATGAGGCGCTGGAGAGCGCCCTGGCGGGCCTGCCCAAGGACATCCGCGTCACCTTGAGCCCGGTCGACATCGTCAGGGGCTGAGATGACCGTCCGCGATATCGTTCTCTACCCCGACGAGCGCCTCAAGACCCCCTGCGAGCCGGTCGAGTCCTTCAATGCCGAGCTGCGCGACTTCGTCGAGGACCTGCTCGACACCTGCGCGGTGGGCCCCGGCGCGGTCGGCATCGCCGCCCCGCAGGTGGGATGGCTCAAGCGCGTCTGCATCGTCGATGCCACCCGCGCCCGCCGGCCGGTGCCCAACCATGGCCGGCTGGTGCTGGTGAACCCCGAGATCACCGCCTGGGACGGTTTTGCCGTGGGCCGTGAGGGCTGCCTGTCGGTGCCGGACTACACCGGCAACGTCATCCGCGCCGAGAAGATCCGCCTCAAGGCCTTCGACCTCGAGGGCAAGCCGTGCGAGTTCGAGATGGAGGGCTATGAGGCGCGCATCGCCCAGCACGAGCTCGACCACCTCGATGGCGTGCTGTTCCTCGACCGCCTGGTCAGCCGCAGCGCCGACCTGTTCCGCCGCAAGGGCAGCTGAGTCCGGGGCTGGCGGAGGGGCTGGCCGGATGGCATGCTTGCCGGACCATTAGGCCGATGAAGCAGGCATGACCTCCACCATCCGTCACGGCATCTGGGTTGTTCTGATCCTCCTGATCGGATTCTTTTTTGCCCACGAGGCCGGCCACCTGCAGGCCGAGCGGGAGGTGGCCCAGCAGCGCGCCGAGGCCCTCAATGTCCTGGCGATCCATCGTGCAGGGCTGGAGGGGGCGCTCAATTCCACGCTCTACCTGACCGGAGGGCTGGCCAGCCAGATCGCGGTGGACGGCGGCATCAGCGAACATCGGTTCGCCCTCTTGGCCGAGGATCTCATCGGCATCAATCCCTACATCCGCAATATTGGCCTGGCGCCGGGCAACACGATCCGCATGGTCTATCCGCTGGCGGGGAACGAGCGTGCCCTGGGCCTGCACTATCCCGATCATCCCGATCAGTGGCCGGCCGTGCAGCGTGCGATCGAGGCGCGGCAGCCGGTGATTGCGGGGCCGATCCCATTGGTCCAGGGCGGGATCGGCATCATCAACCGGATCCCCGTTTTTCTCCGCAGCGGTTCGCAGGAAGGAACCTACTGGGGCATGGTGAGCAGCGTCATCGACTTCGATGCCCTGCTCGGGGCCGCGGGAGTCGCAGGCGAAGGCAGCCCCTATCAGTTCGCCCTGATTGCGTGGAATGCACGCGGGGAGGATGAACCGTTCCAGTGGGGCGAGACAGCGCTCTTCCATGGGGCGCATGTTGCGTTGGATGTACGCCTGCCCGGTGCCACCTGGTCCCTGGGGCTGCGGCCCAAGGCGGGCTGGAACAGCCGCTCCGGCGAACAGACCGAGGCCTTCTGGATCGGCATCCTGCTGACGCTCCTGATCGCCACGCTGGTCCATCTGCTGCTGCGCAAGCAGCGCGCCATCAGCCACCTGGCCATGCATGACCCGCTCACCGAGCTGCTCAACCGGCGCGCCTTCGACAGCCGACTGGAGGAGGCCGTGGCGCGCCAGCGACGCCATGGTGGCAGCTTCGCCGTGCTGCATTTCGACCTCGATGGCTTCAAGCCGATCAACGACCAACTGGGCCATGCCGCCGGTGACGAAGCCCTGCGCATCATCGCCCTGCGCCTGCTTGATGTACTCCGTCTTGATGATGTGGTCGCAAGGCTGGGGGGCGACGAGTTCGCCATCCTGGTACAGGGCACCGAGCCGAGCGCCATCCCCATGGCCGAGAGCGTGGCGGACAAGGTGCTGGTCGCCATCGGGCAGCCGATGTGGCTGGACGGGCAGGAGGCTCGCCTGAGCGCATCGATTGGCATCGCCGCCTGTCCGGAGCATGTCTGCGAGGAAGGCGGCCTGATGCGCCTGGCCGACCAGGCCATGTATCAGGCCAAGGCCGGCGGCAAGGGGCGCTGGGTGGTCTGTGCCGTCCGTGGCGTGGTGGCGCCCGTCGGCCTCGGCTGAGCCCTGCCTCAGAAGGTGGCCGTTGCGGGCGGTTGTTGTGCCGGGGCTGCCTGCACGCCGCCGAAGATGTCCCGGTAGCTGGCATAGATCGCGATCATGATGATCGGCATGAGGAACAGCCAGCCGAGCATCAGCGGCAGGGAGGCGAGGATCGCCAGCGGGATGAGGATCAGGCCGAAGATCAGGAGCGGCAGCCAGTTGCCCAGGCAGGCCTTCAGGCTCAGCTTGAGCGACTGCATCGGCGGCACGCCCGCGAACAGCACCAAGGGCGCGGCGTACAGCATCGCCATCAGGAACACCAGCGACAGCAGCAGCACGGTGAGCAGGCCGGCGAGGCCCGCGCCCATCATCTGCGCGTGCATGGTCTCCGGATCGTGGCCGAGCAGGGCCGAGGTGCCCGCCGAGCCGCCCATGACCGCCGCCAGGGTCAGCATCAGCACCAGACTGAAGGCGATGCTGATCGCCCCGAGGGTCAGCATCGGTCCGCGCGAACGCTCGTCGGTGAGCGGCTGAAAGAGCAGCTTCACATCCAGCGGCCGGCCGGCCTCCGCCTCGCGGGCGGCCAGGTACAGGCCGCCCGCGAGCGCCGGTGAGATCAGCGCGAAGGCCAGTTGGCCGATGAAGGGGATGAGGCCGAGCACGATGGCCAGCCCAAGGTAGATGAGTACCAGCAGCAGCCACATGCCGATCTGGCCCTTGAAGATGTTCCACGCGTCGGCATACCAGCCAGCACCACGTCCTGCCTCGACCGTTCTGAATTCCATCGTCGTCTCCCTATGGTTTGCGCTAGGCTGACTATAGCCGATCAGGCGGTGCGCCACTCTTGAAAGCGCCCTGATCGTCCCATAATGAATCCGGACTGGTTTTCATTGCCCCAGGAGTTCCGCACCGATGCGCATGGATAAACTCACCGCCAAATTCCAGCAGGCCCTGGCCGAGGCCCAGTCGCTCGCCATCGGCCGCGACCATCAGATGATCGAGCCGATCCACCTGCTCGCCGCCCTGCTCGATCAGGACGGCGGCTCGGTGCGCGCCTTGCTCCAGTTCGCCGAGGTCAACGTCAACCAGTTGCGCTCGCAGATCAACGAGGCGCTGGATCGCCTGCCGACCGTCAGCGGCGCGGCGGGTGAGGTGCACGTCTCCAACGACCTCGGCCGCCTGCTGAACGTGACCGACAAGCTGGCCCAGCAGCGCAAGGACGCCTACATCTCCAGCGAGCTGTTCCTGCTCGCCGCGGTGGACGACAAGGGCGCGACCGGCGAGTTGCTGCGCAAGGCCGGCGCCACCCGTGGCATGATCGAGCAGGCCATCGACAAGCTGCGCGGCGGCCAGAAGGTGGACGACCCGAACGCCGAGGAGTCCCGTCAGGCGCTGGAGAAGTACACCCTCGACCTGACCGCGCGGGCGGAGAGTGGCAAGCTCGACCCAGTCATCGGCCGCGACGAGGAGATCCGCCGCTGCATCCAGATCCTCCAGCGCCGCACCAAGAACAACCCGGTGCTGATCGGCGAGCCCGGGGTCGGCAAGACCGCCATCGTCGAGGGCCTGGCCCAGCGCGTGGTCAACGGCGAAGTGCCGGAGGGCCTGAAGAACAAGCGTGTGCTCTCGCTCGACATGGGCGCGCTGCTGGCCGGGGCCAAGTTCCGTGGCGAGTTCGAGGAGCGCCTCAAGGCCGTACTCAATGACGTGGCCAAGGCTGAGGGGAGAATCATCCTGTTCATCGACGAGATCCACACCATGGTCGGTGCCGGCAAGGCCGAGGGCGCGATGGACGCGGGCAACATGCTCAAGCCGGCCCTGGCGCGCGGCGAGCTGCACTGCATCGGCGCCACCACGCTGGACGAGTACCGCCAGTACATCGAGAAGGACGCCGCGCTGGAGCGCCGCTTCCAGCAGGTGCTGGTGGATGAGCCCTCGGTGGAGGACACCATCGCCATCCTGCGCGGCCTGAAGGAGCGCTACGAGGTGCACCACGGGGTGGAGATCACCGACCCGGCCATCGTCGCCGCCGCCACCCTCTCGCACCGCTACATCACCAGCCGCCAACTGCCGGACAAGGCCATCGACCTGGTCGACGAGGCCGCCAGCCGCATCCGCATGGAGATCGACTCCAAGCCGGAGGAGATGGATCGCCTGGAACGCCGCCTGATCCAGCTGCGCATGGAGCAGGAGGCGCTCAAGAAGGAAACCGATGAGGCGAGCAAGAAGCGCCTGGCCGCGTTGGAGGAAGAGATTGCTCGTCTGCAGGCCGAGTACGGCGCGCTGGAAGAGGAATGGAAGCGCGAGAAGCTCTCGCTTGAGGGGGCCTCCAAGATCAAGGAGGAGCTCGATCGCCTGCGCGTCGAGTTCGAGGCCGCGCGCCGTGCCAACGACCTCGCCCGCATGTCCGAGCTGCAATACGGCCGCATCCCGGAGCTGGAGAAGAAGCTGGCCGAGGCCCAGGCGGTCGAGCAGGTCGAATTCAAGCTGCTGCGCAACAAGGTGACCGACGAGGAGATCGCCGAGATCGTCAGCCGCTGGACCGGTATCCCGGTCAGCAAGATGCTCGAGGGCGAGCGCGAGAAGCTGCTGCGCATGGAGGAGGAGCTCGGCAAGCGCGTGGTCGGCCAGCGTGAGGCGGTCAAGGCCGTGTCCGATGCCATCCGCCGTGCCCGCGCGGGGCTGGCCGACCCCAACCGGCCGAACGGCTCCTTCCTGTTCCTCGGCCCCACGGGCGTGGGCAAGACCGAGCTGACCAAGGCCCTGGCCGCCTTCCTGTTCGACACCGAGGAGGCGATGGTGCGCATCGACATGTCCGAGTTCATGGAGAAGCACTCCGTGGCCCGCCTGATCGGTGCGCCTCCGGGCTATGTCGGCTACGAAGAGGGCGGCTACCTGACCGAGGCGGTACGGCGCAAGCCGTATTCCGTGGTGCTGATGGACGAGGTGGAGAAGGCCCATCCGGACGTGTTCAACGTGCTGCTGCAGGTGTTGGATGATGGCCGCCTGACCGACGGCCAAGGCCGCACGGTGGATTTCCGCAACACCGTCATCGTGATGACCTCGAACCTCGGCAGCCACCGCATCCAGGAGCTCGCCGGTGAGGCGAACTACGAGCAGATGAAGGCCGAGGTGATGGAGATCGTCGGCCACCACTTCCGCCCCGAGTTCATCAACCGCATCGACGAGGCGGTGGTGTTCCATCCGCTCGGCCGGGAGCAGATCCGCAGCATCGTCGAGATCCAGACCGCCAACCTGCGCAAGCGTCTGGAGAGCCGCGACATGCAGCTTGTGCTGTCTGATGCCGCGCTCGACTTGCTCGGCGAGGCCGGCTTCGACCCGGTCTACGGCGCCCGCCCGCTCAAGCGCGCCATCCAGCAGAAGCTGGAGAACGCCCTGGCCCAGGCCATCCTCAAGGGCGAGTTCGGCCCGGGGGACACCATCCGGGTGGATGCGGCGGGCGACCAGCTGGTGCTGAGCAAGGGGTAAGTGCCCGTTACAGGCCGTTTGAACGGTGTTTTGAATCCAAGGCCTCGTGGGGCGACCTGCGAGGCCTTGCTTTTGCAGGCTCAGGACGCAGCTGTGGGCAGACGGAGAGTGATCCTCAAGCCGCCAAGATTCTCGGCGCGCCCCAGATGCAAAGAGCCGCCATGCAGCAAGGCAATCTCCCGCGCCAGGGCCAAACCCAGTCCCAGGCCGGCTTTGACCGAGTCGCCCCGGCCAAAGCGTTGCAGGAGCGGGGGGATGCGCTCCTCGGGGATGCCCGGGCCATTGTCTTCGATGATCAGGGTCATGTGCTGTGGGGTATGGTGCATGCGCAGGGCGATGTGGAGCTCGTTCGGGCCGTGTTTGCAAGCGTTGTCGAGCAGGTTGTACAGCATGACCTGGAGGAGCAGGCGGTCGCCCTCGATCCACCAGTCATCATCGCCTTCCTGGGGCATGTCCCAAAGAATCTCGCGTTCGGGCCAGCGGTCCTGAATTTGTGCCGCAATCTCTAAAAGCAAGGTATGCAGGTCAAGGCGGATCTTCTGCAGGACGATTTGTTGGCGCTCAAGGCGAGCCAGGAGGAGTAGGCGTTCAATCAGGCGGTGGAGTTGCTGCGTCGACTGATGGGCCTTGTCCAAATCCTCGGCAGCGGCCGGGTGATTTTCTTTAAGCAACTGAAGCTGGGCGCTCAACCCGGCGAGGGGGGTGCGTAACTCGTGGGCGGCAATCGCACTGAAGTGTCTTTCTCGCTCCACCAGGCTGCGGAAACGGGTCAGCAGACGCTCGAAGGCATCCACCACTACCGCCAGTTCCGCCGGTAAGTTCGTGGACGGGGGGAGGCTGACGCGCAAGGGGTCGGGGTGGTTGAGCGCCCGGATCAGCTGGCGCAACGGGCGCAGGGATAGGGTGGTCAGGATGAAAATGAACAGCGCCAGCAAGGGGAGCAGGATGAGGGATTGCAGGCTCACCCGCAGGGCGATGTCGGAGGCCAGCTCTTCACGGATGGCATGATCCTGGAGGAGCAAGACGTAGTGCTGGTGGGCGGTATCCCAAAGTCCCACGTAGCGCCAGCTGTCGCCCTCGTCATGCAGCGTGCCGAACCCCACCGGCTGATCGGTGATCCGGGCCAAGGGTTGTGGGTCGCTATCCCACACTTGGGGACCTGCGGGGTTCAGCCAGAGGTGCCGGACGACCACCTTGCGGGTGTAGGGATGGAGCGGGGTGGGGGGCTGCTGGCTGATGGGATGATCCATCGCCAGATGGATGCGCGCCTGCTGCTCAAGTTGCGCATCGAACAGCTCGTCCAGCTCGTGGTGGGCATCCTGATAGACGCCGACCATGGTGATGGGCGCCACCACGAGCATGGCACCCAAGAGGCCGACCATCAGGCGGGTCCGGAGCGAGGCGCGGTGGATCATCGAGCTTCAGGGCAGCGCAGGCGATAGCCGATGCCGCGCAAGGTCTGGATGCGTTCACTCCCCAACCGCTTGCGCAAATGGGAGATGAAGACCTCCAGCGTATTGCTGGCAATGTCACCGTCCAGATCATAGAGCAGCGCGTGCAGGCGCTCGCGCGTCACCGTCTTGCCGCAATGGCGCATGAGCACTTCAAGAACGGCGCGTTCCTTGTTGGGCAGGTCAATGGGATGGCCTGCCACCTGGAGGGTACGGTGGGTCAGATCCAAGGTTAAATCGCCGCATTGCATGATGGACGAGCAGCTGGGGGTCTTGCGGCGTCCCAGGGCCAGGATGCGCGCGTGCAGTTCGTGCAGGTCGAAGGGCTTGATCAGGTAGTCGTCCGCCCCGGCTTCCAGCCCTTCCACACGCATGGTCACGGCGTCCATGGCGGTGAGCATCAGGACGGCGACCCCCTGCAGCGGCGGAGGCTGACGGCGCAGCCAGCGCAGGAGCGAAAGACCGTCGCCCTCGGCCAGGCGCCAGTCGAGCACGATCAGATCGAAAACCATCTCGCGCAGAAGCTGGCGCGCCAGGCGCTCACCCTTGGCAACATCCAGCACATGCCCCTTCTGGGTCAGAAAGCGCGCGACTGCCTCGGCGATCAAGGGGTCGTCTTCCACCAGGAGGATGCGCATGCCGATCAGGGGTTCGCTGCAAAGTAGCCAATAATCATGTCGATCTGCTGCGGAGTATAGCCGTGGGCATGGGCGGCCATGATGTTCCGATTGGCGGCCTTGGCGCGGAACTCCACGATCTCTTTGGTCTCGTGGCCGCGCAGATCCTCGAAGCCGCCCGTGCCATGGGTTCCGTGGCACTGGAAGCAATTGGAGGCCAGCAAGCGGGCCGGGCTCGCATCCAGCAACGCCGACGAGGTTGTCGTCGGCGTGTCGAAGCGGGGTTTGGCATGTTTTGCCTGATGGTTGCCGTCCCGGTCATCGTCGGCACTGACGGTGAGGGGGATGGCAGAAAGCATAAGGAGCAGGAAGGGAATCCGGATGTTCATGGGCGAATCCTCGGCAGGGCATGGCGGGTGCGCCAGCGGCACCCGCTGCTTTGGTCAGGCAAAGCTGTCGCTCATCAGCGTGGTGAACCAGGTGTTCATCTGGTTGAAGTTTTTGCTGCTGATGCTGGCCGCCTCGACCACGCCTGCCCCCCCGGGGACCATGGTCTTGCTGCTTCGGTCGTATTGATACACCGCGGTCAGCCAGCTCGCCGTCGTGGCCGTGATCGGGGAATAGCAGGCCGAATTGGTGACGGGGGCGGGATCAGGCTGCTGCCCCTGGAGTAAGCGCACGATCGCATCGGCACACACCTTGGCTTCCTGGTTGGCGATATGGCCCGCCTTGGGCTGGGTCGTGGCCGAGGCGTCGCCGATCACATGGATGAACGGCACCGCAGTCGATTCATAGCTCAATACATCCACGGCGGCCCAACGGCCCCCGGCGCTGTTGGCCACCCCGGCCATTTCGGCCACCACCCCCGCCCGGTGGGGTGGTATGACATTGATGACCTTGGCGTTGATCACCTGTGCCACACCCCCTTGGGTAAAGCTGGCCGTGCGATTGCCCTTGTCGACCTGAATGTTGGTGGTGCCCGGGCGGTAGTCGATGATGTCGGCGTGGGTCTGGGTGAAGGCCAGGTTGAAATTGTGCGGTTCCGCCTGGATGGAAGGGTTCTCATCCAGGACGACGACCTTGCAGTTTCCGCGCCCGGATGACTTCAGATAGTCGGCGACAAGACAGGCCCGCTCGTAGGGGCCTGGCGGGCAGCGGTAGGGTTTGGCCGGGATGGTCATCAGGAAGGTGTCGCCATTTTGCATGGCAGCGATCTGATCACGCAGCTTCTGCGTTTGCGGTCCGGCCTGCCAGGCGTGGGGAAACTCGCCGTCATAATCGGCTTGGGTAAGGCCGTAGGCGTTGTCAAAGCGGATCCCCGGGGCGAGGACCAGGCGGTCATAGCTCAAGCGGCTGCCATCGGAGAGCGCTACGGTCCTGGTGCCGGCATCGACGGCGGTGACCTCGGCCTGTTTGATCACCACCCCATACTTGCTGCTCAAGGTGGCGTAACCGTAGTTCAGACTGCTCAGGGCTCGTGCCCCGGAGAGCACCAGGTTACTCATGATGTTGGAAACGTAGGTCGGGCTTTTTTCCACCAGGACCACCTCAAGCCCCGCGCCGCCCCAGAGGCGGAGATATTTGGCCGCCGTGGCCCCCGCCATGCCTCCGCCGACCACCACGACGCGGCGCTGGGTGATGCCCGTCTGGGCCAGGGTGGCGGTCCTGCCCACCCCAGGCCAGAGCAGAAGTCCGGCCCCGCCTGCACAACAACGCAGAAAATCTCTTCTGTTCATGATGCTTACCCCCTCAGTGCTTAACGGATCTGGTTGAGATAGCCGACCAGGGCCTGAAGCTGGGCCTCGGTGTAGCCTTGGGCATGGGCGGCCATGATGTCGGCGCTGGCCGTTTCGGTACGGAATTCCCAGATCTCACCGGCCTCGCCACCAGCAATGCGCTCAAATCCGCCCGTGCCGTTCGTGCCATGGCATTGGAAACAATTGGAGGCGAGTAGCCTTCCTTCCGTGCTGGCAGGCAGGGTGACTTCGTCTGTCGTGCCCTCGGTCTCTCCGGAGGAAACATCGCTTTCCGCAGTTCCACTGCCTCCACCACACCCCACAAGGATCAAAGGGGTGATCAACAGGATGGTTCTGTAGCGTTTCATGTTGTCTTCGGCCTCTCTTGTCTTGGGGCTTTGAATGCCCCTTGTCGCGCAGGTTAGGCAGGGAGTCTGAAAAAAGCCTTAACAAGGGCATGGGGATGCAGAAACACGAAGGCCCGCACACGGGGTGCGGGCCTTCGCACGTGCACCAAGGCACGGGGCAGAAGCTAGCCTCCTGCTCAGGGCAGGGTGAAGGGCAACGGCGTTGCGCCCGTGCCCACGCTCACCGTGGCCGAATGGGTTTCCAGGAAGGTGATGTTGTCGTCCGCGGCCGGGTTGTCCGATGCGGCATCGCAGGTCAGGGCCAGGGTATAGCTGCCTGCCACCAGCGGGGCGGTGACATAGCGGCAGGTGGTCGGCGTCGCGGTGTCGCACACCACGGGTGCGGTGGTGATCGGGTTCACCCCATGGGGTGCGGGGCAGTCGACGAGCACGCCGCCCTGGTCGGTGTAGCAGAGGTCGTCCGGCGTGATGGCGCTGCCTGCATAGACGTACACCGCGCAGTCGTCCCCAGCCGCGGCGCTGCCCACCGTGCCGGCGAAGTGACCGGCCGCAAGATTGTCGATCAGGCGCAGGGTGGGGCGCAGCTTGTAGCCGTTGGCGTCCTCGTGGACCGACTTGCGCAGGTCGAACTCCACGGTGAAGTCGCTGGCCCCGCCTGCGGCGACGGTGAAACCCGAGTGCAGCTTGAGACCGCTGTTTTCGTTGCTGGGGATGTCGAGCGGAGCGACGATCTCGCTCGCTGTCCCTTCGTTGAAGACGATCTCGGCGGCATCGACATACAGTCGGATCCACTGGTAGCTGCCGGCGGGGACGGTCACGCCGTCCAGCAGCTGCAGCCGGTCAGTGCCCTGGTAGTCCATCAGGTCGACGGTGTAGGGCTGGTTGCCGGCCGTTGCCGGGTCGCTGTCGAGGATAAAGCTCTGGGTGCCGTCCGGGCCGTGCAGGTCGATGCGGGAGAAGGTGATGTAGACCGCGTCGGCGCCATCGACCGGGGCGTCCTGCACGGCGAGGCTGAGCGTGCCGGTGCTGGAGCCGCCGCCACCTCCGCCGCAGGCCGCGAGCAGGAGGGTGGAGAGGGCGAGGGCGGATGGGGGGATGAGCTTGTGCATGGCGGGCCTCCTAGAGTGAGGGCGTTACCCTTGCAAGGGTAGTCCAGAAAAGGCCATGCCGCTGATCAGGTCATGTCCCGGACATGGTCGGCAATGGTCAGCCTGCGCCGCATCGCCATGCGCTTGCTGTAATGCCCCTCCATGCGGGAGAGCACGCCCGAGAGGAAGCGCACGGCCTCGATGATGTGCGGCCCCTTGTTGAGCATGGCGCATTCGGCGCGGATGCTCATGGCCGCGTCGGTCACCTCGGGGCGGGACGGTGCGCCGTTCTTGGCCAGGCTCTCGAGGATCTGCGTGGCCCAGATGACCGGGACGTGGGCGGCCTCGCACAGCCAGAGGATTTCCTCCTGCACCTCGGAGAGGCGCTCGAAGCCCATCTCCACCGCGAGGTCGCCACGCGCGACCATCACCCCGAGCCGGGGACTGCGCAGGCCGGCCAGCAGGATGCTCGGCAGGTTTTCGAAGGCCTGACGGTTTTCGATCTTCAGCACGATGCCAAGCTGGGAGGCGCCCTGGCGTTCAAGCTGTTTCTGCAAGTCGATGACATCCCCAGGGGTGCGCAGGAAGGACAGCGCGACCATGTCCACATGCGGGGCGAGGGCTTCGAGGTCGGCCTGGTCCTTGGTGGTGAGGGCTGTGGTGTGGAACTCGGTGTCAGGAAAGTTGATGCCCTTCTCCTCCCTCAGCCGGCTGCCCTCGGGGGCGGCGTGGGTGATGGCGAGGCGCATGATCTGGCCGTCGTTGGCGATGATGACGCCGCCGATGCGCCCATCGTCCAGCCACACGCGTTGTTCCGGGCGGGCCTGCTCGAAGGCCGCCTCGAGGGTGCAGTGGATGCGGGCGGGCTCAACCATCTCCCCGCTTGCACTGCGCACACCGGCCCGGCCAGGTTCGTCCGCCAGGGTCAACAGCAGGGGGTCGCCGACCTTGAGGCGGTTCTCCTCCAGGATGGCGGGGGCGCCGCCGAGCTGGCCGCGCAGCAGATGGCGGCGACCGCGCGTGGCGTTGATGATCGTGCCGTCCTCGATGTAGGCGGTGTGGTCGAAGGCGAGCAGGGCGCCGTCCGGCCCGGCCTGGATGACGCGAGCGACGCGCAGCCGGCCACGCGCGTCGGTCAGCTGCAGCCGGTCGCCTGCCTTGAGGCGTTCCAGGCCCTTGCCCTGGAACAGCAGGGCGGGCACGCCTGGGATAGGGGCGGGACGGCTATCCGCGCTGATCCACAACAGGGCCTCGCGGGTGACACGACCGCGGAAGTCGCGTTCCGGGCGGATCTTCAGCACGCGGCCAAGCGTGCGGATGAGACCGGTGCGGGACTTGGGTCCGGCGAGGTCGGCCTGGATTCGGCATTCGCGTCCCTGGGCCAGGGCCGCATCGCGCACCCGCCGGATCATGGCAAGCCAGGTCTCGGCATCGTCATGGGCGCAGTTGATGCGCGCGATCTCCATGCCGGCCTCGAGCAGGGCGGGAATCAGGTCAGGGGCGGTCGCCGCTTCGCTCGGCAGGGTGACCATGATCCGCACCTCGCGGCCGTCGCGGGCCTCGCCGAGCAGGTTGCGCGCGTTCTCATGCAGGTGGTGGGGGCCGCTGATGAAATCGACGGGCGGCTCGGGGGGCGGGCTCGCAGGGCGGCCGTCCATCTCTTCCAGCCGGGCCGCGACGGCGTTCAGACTGGCGAGGGCGTGCGATTCAAGCAGGCCGAACGAGGACAGACCGAGCATGGCGAGCTCGCGCTGCAGCGGGCGGATGTCGTGCCGGCGCAGGGCAAGGTAATGCAGCAGGTTGCGGGCGCTCGGGCGGAGGGCGGGATGGATGCCTTTCAGCGTCGTGGCGAGTTCCTGCTCGAGCTGCAGTCCCTCGTCGCGCAGGGCGCAGACCTGCTCGAGCAGTCCGGCGGCATGGGGCAGGGTCGTCATGGTGGCGGGGGGCTATGGGGATGCCCCTCATGCTCGCCGCCGGAAGTGACAGCCTTGTGTCGCCCGGTTGATGTTGGCCGAGCGGGTGCGCATAGTGAAACAGTCACTGATGAGGAGGTTGACCATGCCAAGCTACGACTATCGTT
>FWPV01011687.1_pt1 | contig 13844 bp, 9 predicted proteins | sample 2228371 | NCBI WGS metagenome assembly FWPV01 (sample SAMEA103939776, study PRJEB20133) | metagenome | reverse complement strand
GTATTCCTCTTACGAGAGGTTCGATTTCGACATCCCCACACGCACGGCGGGCGATGTGTACGCGCGGTATCAGGTGCGGGTGGAAGAAATGCGGCAGAGCGCGCGCATCGTGAATCAAGCGCTCGAAGGCATGCCTGAAGGACCTCACCAAGCCAGTGCCCCTCATGTGGTGCTTCCGGACCGGGAAAAGATGAAGACCGAGATGGAAGCCCTAATCTACCATTTCAAGATCGTGTACGAGGGCTACAAGGTCCCGGCGGGGGAGGCGTATCAGGTCATTGAATCGCCGCGCGGCGAGTTGGGCTACTATGTCGTGAGCGACGGTTCGGCGAAGCCCTGCCGGGTGTATATGCGGACTCCAAGTTTCGGTACGCTGCAAGCTTTGGCGCCGATGTTTGAAGGCCGGCTGATCGCGGACTCGATCGCGTGCATGGGAAGTCTGGATTTCGTGCTGGGGGACGTGGATCGCTAGATGACTTTTTCGCCGGAGTTGGAAGCCAAGTTTGAAAAGCTGCTCAAGAGCTACCCGCCCGGGCGGACGCGCTCGGCTGTGATCCCGATGCTGCTCTACGCGCAGGATGAGCTTGGAAGTGTAACGCGCGAACTGGTTGAAGAAGTCGCTAAGCGCTGCGGCGTGACGCCCCTCCAAGTGGACGAGGTGGTGAGCTATTATTCGATGCTGCGCCGCAAGCCGCTCGGCAAGCACCATGTGCAGATCTGCACCAACATCAGTTGCCTGCTGCGGGGCGCCGACAAGCTCTGGGAGCACGCCACGCAAAAGCTCGGCATCGGCAACAAGGAGGTGACGCCCGACGGGCTGTTCTCGCTGGAAGAAGTCGAGTGCATCGGCGCTTGCTCGTGGGCGCCGGCGGTTCAGGTCAACTACGACTACTACCATGACCTGACGGTTGAGAAATTCGACGAGCTCATCGAAAATCTGCGCAAGACGGGGGTGCAGTAGAGTGATGCTCTACAACGAACCGAGCCCCCTTGAAGTCAAGATACTCACGCGCCGCTTCGGGCTTCCGAACTCGGCTTCCATCGACACCTACCTCGCCACGGACGGGTACAAGGCGTTCATGAAGGCGCGCGAGATGACGCCGGAGCAGATCATCGACGAAGTCAAAGCGTCCAATCTCCGGGGGCGGGGCGGCGCAGGCTTCCCGACAGGCATGAAGTGGGGCTTCGTGCCGCGGCAATCGTCCAAGCCGAAATATATCGTGGTGAACGCCGACGAAGGCGAGCCGGGGACGTGTAAAGACCGCCTGCTGATGGAGCACGACCCGCATCAGTTGATCGAAGGCATTTTGATTGCCGCTTTGGCTGTGGATGCTCACGCCGGCTACATCTACATTCGCGGCGAGTACCGCTACGTGATCGACATCATGGATCGCGCCATCGCCGAGGCGTATGAGCGGGGCTGGCTCGGCAAGAACATTCAAGGCACGGGTTTCGACTTCGACCTGTACACCCACACCGGCGCGGGTTCCTATGAGTGCGGCGAGGAGTCTGCGCTGCTCGAATCGCTCGAGGGCAAGCGCGGCGTGCCGCGCATCCGCCCGCCCTTTCCGGCGGTGGCGGGGCTGTATCAGTGCCCCACGGTGCTGAACAATGTCGAAACGTTTTGCGCCATCCCCGCGATCTTGCGCGACGGCGGCGCGGCTTTCGCGGCGCTCGGTACGCCCCGCAACGGCGGCACCCGCCTGTTCTGCCTTTCCGGGCACGTCAACAAGCCCGGCGTTTATGAGCTGCCGATGGGATTCAACCTGCTGCGGATGATCTACGAAGTCGGCGGAGGCATCCCGAACGGCAAGAAGCTTAAAGCCGTCATTCCGGGCGGATCATCCTGTCCGGTGCTGCGGGCGGACGAATGCGACGTGGCGATGGATTTCGATTCCGTGGCGAAAATCGGCAGCATGCTTGGTTCCGGCGGCGTGGTGGTGATGGACGAGGATACCTGCATGGTCACCGCGCTCCTGCGCATCATGCGCTTCTATCAACACGAAAGCTGCGGGTGGTGCATCCCTTGCCGCGAGGGAACCACCTGGCTGAAAAACCTGATGCTCCGCATCCATCAAGGCGGCGGGCGGAGCGCCGACATCGACTTAGTGGGGGACGTGGCGCGCAACATGCTGGGACGAACCTTCTGCCCGCTCGGTGACGCCGCCGCGATGCCGGCGATTTCGTTCGTCACAAAGTTCCGGGATGAGTTCGAGGACTATATCAAACGCCGTTCTTCGCCGGCGGCGGAGCTGGTGAGTCTGGGGGCATGACGGATGGCTGACCTGGTGACGCTGACCATCGACGGCAAACAAGTGCGCGTGCCCCCGGGAACGCTGGTCATCAATGCCGCTAAGACTGTGGGGATCGAGATACCGGCGTTCTGCTACTACCCCGGACTCTCCTTGCAAGCCGCTTGCCGCATGTGCCTCGTGGAAGTGGAAAAGGCGCCCAAGCTTCTCACCGCCTGCACGCTCCCCGTCGCCGAGGGCATGGTGGTGCGCACCGAGACGGAAACGGTGAAGCAGGCTCGCAAGTCGATGCTCGAGCTGCTGCTGACCAATCATCCGCTCGACTGTCCGGTATGCGACAAGGGCGGAGAGTGCGAACTGCAAGACTTGACCTTCCGCTACGGGATCTCCGAGAGCCGCTTCTTGGAGGTGAAACACCATGTGCCCGAGAAGCAATGGTCGCCGGTGGTCTACTTCGACGCGCCGCGCTGCATTCTTTGCTACCGCTGCGTTCGCATTTGCAATGAAGGGCTTGGCGTGGGCGCTCTCGGCATTGTGAACCGGGGGGTGGTGTCGGAAATCGCGCCCAACCACGGCGACCATCTCGAATGCGACGAGTGCGGCATGTGCATCGACATTTGTCCTGTTGGAGCGCTGACCAGCGGAACGTACCGCTACCACACGCGCCCGTGGGAGATGAAGCACGCCGGAACGGCGTGCGCTTTCTGCTCGAACGGCTGCAAGACAACCTTGGGCGTACGCAACGGCGAAATCGTCCGCGGCAATAACCGCGACCGCTCCGGACCGAACGGCGAGTTTTTATGCGTCAAGGGGCGCTACGCCTTCGATTTTTATAAGCACCCGGACCGATTGCGTTCGCCCCTCATGAAAAAGGGCGGGGAACTGGAAGAGGTTTCCTGGGCGGAGGCGCTCACGGCTGTCGTCCGCCGCTTCGCCGAGGTGAAAGCCAGCAACGGGCGATTTGCGGTCATCGGTTCGAATTTCACGACCAACGAAGAGAACTACTACCTGCAAAAGTTCGTCCGCCAAGGGCTGGGGTGCAACAACTTGGATCATCACCGCACGGGCGACGTGGCTGCTCTGATGGCGGCGCTGCACGGACGGAAAAACGTCTTAGCCACCGTCGAGCGGCTGTACACGGCGAAGGCGGCTCTGGTCATAGGCGCGGATTTGGCGCAGCAGCATCCCTTCCTCGCTTTCCAACTGCGCGCCAACTGGCGTCATCACGGGCTGCGCCTGTACACGATCGCCGAAGGTCCCGTGCGGGAGCGGCAATATGCGGTCCGTTCGGTGACGGCGCCGCGCGGCGAGGAGTGGCGGGCGCTGGAAGATTTGCGCGGCGAGTTGTCGCAAGAAAGCGAACTCGTCATTTTGTTCGGCGACTGCATTCAAGGCGAAGGCGTCAGCCGGCTGGTCGCCTTCGGCGATTCCTTGGGCGTGCCGGTGCAGTATGTGTGTTTGGTGGATTACGCCAATTCGCGCGGGGCGGCGGATATGGGGATCCTGCCGCATCTCGGACCGGGATACCGCCCCGTGGAAGCGCCCGGCATGACGCTGCCGGAGATGTGGGCGGATCCGGCGTTAGACGTACTGTGGATCGTGGGGGCGAATCCGGCGAAGCACGGGCGTCCGGCGGTTCAAAACGCTTTCGTCGTTGTGCAGGAGATGTTCCTGACCGAAACGGCGCGCCTCGCCGACGTCGTACTGCCCGCTGCTTCGGCATACGAGAAGCGGGGGACGTTCACCAACGTCACGGGCGAAGCACAGGCGCTCACGCCGGCGGCGAGCGTCATGGGAGTGAAGACCGATCTGGAGATCTTCGGGCTGCTGGCTCGCGAGATGAAACTGAATCTCGGTCCTGCCGCGCCCGCGGCGGTTCGGAAAGAGATGGAGAGCGCTCTCGGCTGGCCATGGCAGGATCCGCCGGAATTCACTGTCCCGGTTGACAACCGTCCCGGGTTAGTGAGCTCTTCCCGCGACACGCTGTTTACCAGCGGATCGCTGGGAGCAAAGTCCACGCTGTTGACATCTTTGATGGAGTATCCCGGAGAATTGTTCAAGGCCTAGGCTGCGATGAACTTCTACCTGTTGACTCTCGCCAAATTCGCTGTGGTGATGGCGGTGTTCATGACCACGCTGGCCTATCTACAGTGGGTGGAGAGGAAGGTTCTGGCGCACATTCAGTTGCGGCCCGGTCCGTATCGCGTGGGTCCACACGGGTTGTTGCAGCCGCTTGCCGACGTCATCAAGCTGCTGACCAAAGAGGGCTTCATCCCGGCGAACGTGGTCAAGCCCGTCTACCTTCTCGCGCCCGTGCTGGCGGTTGCCACGTCGCTGGTGGCGATCGCGGTGATCCCATTCGGACCCAAGGTGTCCATTCTGGGGGTCGAGACCTATCTGCAATTGACCGATCTCAACATCGGGCTGCTTTTCATCTTGGCGGCTTCTTCGCTCGGCGTGTACGGCATTGCGCTGGCGGGCTGGGCGTCGAACAACAAATACGCCCTGCTTGGCGGCTTGCGCAGCGCGGCGCAGATGATCAGCTATGAGCTTCCGCTGGCGCTCGCGCTCGTCGCGCCGTTGTTGCTCCTCAATTCGTTGAGCTTGCGTGAAATCGCCGGCAACCAGGCTGGTTATTACTTCGGTTTCCTCCCGCGATGGGCCATTCTGCAACCCCCCTTTCCGCAGATCTTTAGCTTTATTCTCTTTTTGATCGCCGGCTTTGCCGAATGCAACCGCATCCCGTTCGATCTCCCTGAGGCGGAAAATGAGCTGGTTGCGGGCTATCACACCGAGTACAGCAGCTTGACTTTCGCCTCCTTTTTCATGGCCGAGTACGCCAACATGGTCACCATGTGCTGCCTGGCGGCTACGGTGTTCCTGGGCGGCTGGCACGCGCCGTTTCCGGCGGAATATGGCTCGAACTATGTTCCAAGCTTGCTCTTCCTGCTCGCCGCGGGAATCCTGTTCTACCATGCGGCGAATCCCTCCGGGCGGCGGTGGGACCGGTACTCGCTTCCCGTCTTCGGAGTGGTCTTTCTTGGATTGGCGGTCTTATTCGCGATTCCCGTTGTTCAGCCCGTGCTGATTCCGATTTTCTGGTTTGCGGCTAAAGCGGGCGGATTGCTTTTCGTCTTTATCTGGGTGCGCGGAACCCTGCCACGGTTCCGCTACGACCAGCTCATGCGGTTCGCATGGGGTTTCTTGTTCCCGGTGGCTGTGGTCAACCTCCTGGTGACCGCGTTCTTGACCGCCTGGATGGCCAAATAGACGATGGACCTGATACTGTTTTTGATCTTCGCCGCCATCGCGGTGGGGTGCGGCGTCAATCTGGTGGTGCAGCGCCACCCCATAACGAGCGCGCTGTCGCTGATCGGCGTCATGGGATCGCTCGCGGTCCTCTATCTGCTGTTGGGCGCGGAATTCATCGCCGCGGTGCAGTTGATCGTGTACGCCGGCGCCATCATGGTCCTGTTCCTGTTCGTGATCATGCTGCTGAACGCCGGCGAGGAGCGCGGCGTCGATAAGTCACGCCTGGCGCGGTGGCTGGGCTTGCCTCTGCTGGCGTTGTTCCTCGGAATGGTGAGCGTCCTGGTCCGCCGTTTCTACCCGGAAAAGGCTCAAGTGGCGTTCGGCGGCTTTACCGGCGGGGGACCGGCGGACGTCGGACGGAAGCTTTTCACCGAATACCTGCTGCCTTTCGAAGCCGCGTCCGTGCTGATTCTGATCGCGATTCTGGGCGCGGTGGTCCTGGCGCGAAAGGAGATCGACTGATGTCCGCTGTGCCTATCTCCTGGTACCTCGTCCTCAGCGCCATTCTCTTTTCTCTGGGGGTCGCCGGCTTTCTTTTCCGTAAGAACATCATCACCGTGTTCATGTCCATCGAGCTGATGCTGAACGCCGTGAATCTGAGTTTCGTGGCGTTTTCGTACCAGCTTAAGCAGGTGGACGGGCACATCTTCACTTTCTTTGTGATGGTTGTTGCCGCGGCGGAAGCCGCCGTGGGGCTGGCCATCATCCTGACGATTTTCAAGAACCGGCGGACGCTGGAGATCGACGAAGTCGATTCCATGAAGAACTGAGGAACCATGCAGCATCTCTGGCTCATTCCCGCACTCCCGCTAGCCGGATTTCTGGTGAATGGAATCTTCGGACGCCGCTGGCCAAACCGGGCGGTGAGTCTGGTGGCGTGCGGCTCCGCGCTCCTCTCCTTTTTGTGGGTGCTGAAGACGCTGCTTGCTCTGGGGAGCCTGGACGCCGCATACGTCGAGCGCTACTACACCTGGATTCAAAGCGGCTGGCTGCATGTGGGGTTCGACTTCGCCGTCGACCGGTTGACGGCGGTCATGCTCCTGGTGGTCACCGGTGTGGGTTTCGTCATCCACGTATACGCCACCGGCTACATGGCGCACGAGGGAGGCTATTACCGTTTCTTCGCCTTTCTCAACCTCTTCCTCTTTTTCATGTTGACGCTGGTGCTGGCGGCTAATTTCCTCCTGCTGTTCATCGGGTGGGAAGGCGTAGGGCTGTGCAGCTACCTGCTGATCGGATTCTATTTCCGGCGCAATAGCGCCGCGGTGGCGGGCAACAAGGCGTTCATCGTAAACCGCATCGGCGATTTCGGCTTTTCGCTGGCGATGTTCCTCATCGTGATCGTCTTCGGGACGCTCGATTTTTCCAAGGTCTTCGCCTTGGCGGCGGAACGTCCGGTGGAAACGGGGGGCGGAATCCTGACGCTGATCTGCCTTTTACTGCTGCTTGGCGCCACGGGCAAGTCGGCGCAGATTCCGCTGTACGTGTGGTTACCCGACGCCATGGAAGGACCTACTCCTGTATCAGCCCTAATCCACGCCGCCACGATGGTGACGGCGGGCGTGTACATGGTGGCGCGGTCCTCGGTTCTCTTTTTGAAAGCGCCTATCGCTTTGGAAGTGGTGGCTTACATCGGGCTCGCCACGGCGGTTTTCGCCGCCACCATCGGGCTCGTTCAGAACGACATCAAGAGGGTATTCGCCTACTCGACGGTTTCGCAGCTTGGTTACATGTTTCTCGGATTGGGCGTGGGCGCGTTCTCGGCGGGCATCTACCACCTGATGACGCACGCCTTCTTCAAGGCGCTTTTGTTCCTCGGCGCGGGCAGCGTGATTCATGCCCTTAACGGCGAGCAGGATTTGCAGAAGATGGGCGGTTTGCGCTCCAAAACGCCCATCACATTCGCCACGCTCATGTGCGCGGGCGTAGCCATCGCCGGCGTGCCGCCGTTCTCCGGCTTCCACAGCAAGGATGCCATCCTCCTGGCGGCGCATCATCACGCTCCATGGATGTACTGGGTGGGGGTGGCGACGGCGGCGATGACGGCTTTCTATGTCTTTCGCGCCCTCTTCCTGTGCTTTTTTGGCGAGCCGCGCGGCGAGCGCCACCCACACGAATCGCCGCCGGTGATGTGGGCGCCGCTGGTGGTGCTGGCTGCGCTCTCGCTTGTGGGAGGCTATCTGAACGTGCCCCGCTTCCTGGCGCCGATGTTCCCGCTCGGACACGAGGAGCATAGCCTCGGTTTGGTGGCGGTTTCGGTGATCGCCGGGCTGGCGGGCATCTTCCTGGCTTACTACTTGTACGTAGCGCGCCCCGGGACGGCGGACGCGCTCGCTGCCGCGCTCCGCGCTCCGTATCGAATTCTTTTCAACAAGTACTACGTGGATGAGGTTTACAACGCCGCCGTGGTTCGTCCGGTGGTTAATGGTTCGGACGGCTGGTTGTGGCGAGGCGCGGATGTCCGGATGATCGACGGCTTCATGAACGGCATCGGCAATGCGGCGCGCCGGGCGGGCGGCGTCCTGCGCCTGCTGCAATCCGGCAACATACGCAGTTACGCCGCATGGGTGCTTGCCGGAGGAGTAGCGATTCTGTTCCTGTTGGGCTTCGCGGGAGGGGTGCGATGAATCTTCTGGACTTCGTGCTCGCCGCGCCGGCTGTGGCGTTCATCGCCGCGCTGTTTTTGCCGAAGGAGAACGCCCGCCTGATCCAGATTTTCACCCTGGCGGCTTCCCTCGCCGTCTTCGCCCTTTCTTTGGGCTTGCTAGCGCCGCTGAGGACGAACCTTCCGGGCTACTGGTTTGTCACCGACTTGCCTTGGATACTCAGCCCCGCGATCCGGTATCACGTCGGCATCGACGGCGTCAGCCTGTGGCTGGTGCTGCTCACCACTTTCTTAACCCCGCTCGCCGTCATCATCTCGTGGAACCACATCAGCCAGAGAGTGAAGGAGTTCCACGCCTTCCTGCTGCTGCTGGAATTCGGTCTGATCGGCGTATTCGTAGCGCTCGATCTGTTTCTGTTTTATGTCTTTTGGGAAGTCAGCCTGGTGCCGATGTACTTCCTGATCGGCGTGTGGGGGCACGAGCGCCGGATTTACGCCGCCGTGAAGTTCTTCCTCTTCACGATGGCGGGCTCGGTGCTCATGCTGGCAGCCATCATTTACCTGTACACCCGCGCCGGATCGTTTGACTCCGTCGAAATTCTCACCTTGATGCATTCGGGGAATCTCCGGCTCGGAGACGTCGAGCAGTTCTGGCTGTTCCTGGCGTTCTTCGTCGCCTTCGCCGTTAAGGTTCCGCTCTTTCCGCTGCACACGTGGCTGCCCGACGCGCACGTCGAGGCGCCCACCGCCGGCTCAGTCATGCTGGCGAGCGTCATGCTGAAAATGGGCACTTACGGCATCCTGCGGTTCTGCCTGCCGTTTTTCCCGAACGCGGCGCGCGACAACGCCGGCTGGATCGCATTTCTGTCCATCGTGGGGATCATTTACGGGGCGCTCGTCGCCATGGTGCAGCCGAACATCAAGAAGCTGGTGGCGTACTCTTCGGTCAGCCACCTCGGCTTCGTGGTGTTGGGGCTGTTCTCTTTCAACCAGCAGGGCTTCGACGGCGCTGTATATCAGATGCTCAACCACGGCATCTCCACCGGGGCTCTCTTCATCCTCGTGGGCTACATGTATGAACGGCGGCATTCGTTGGAAATCGCCGACTACGGCGGCGTAGCGACTCCGGCGCCGTGGCTCTCGTCGGTGTTCATGATCACCATGCTGGCGAGCATCGGTCTGCCGACGCTCAACAATTTCGTGGGCGAATACTTGGTGCTCCAAGGGGCGGCGATCGAGCAATTTTCGTGGGCGGTGTGGGCTGCCATCGGCGTCATCCTGTCGGCGTGTTACATGCTTTGGATGTATAAGCGCACGTTTTTCGGCGAGACGCCGGAGGCGGTGCGCGAACACGTGTTTGACCTCACGCCCCGCGAGTTCGCCGGGATCGTTCCGCTAGTGGTGATGATGGTTTGGATGGGCATGGCTTCGCAGTGTTTCTTGCCTTCGATCGGCAAAACCAACGCCGAGATTCTGCGCCGCCTTGACGCGGAGAAGGAGATCAGGGTTCAGACGCCGCCGGGCGGTTGGAGCGCTCTAGCGGAGGTGCGCCGTGCCCGTTAACTTCATCCCCACCGGCTCCGAGCTCTTCCGCGTCCTGCCGGAGCTGCTGCTGACGCTCACCGGAACCCTAGTCATGGTTCTGGAGCCGCTGACGCCGCCGTGGCAGAAGCGCCGGCTCGGCGTGATCGCGTTTACAGGATTGCTTGCGGCGCTGTGGGCGGCGGTGGTGGCGTTTTCGGATCCCGGTCCTGCTTTCCAGAGCATGCTGATGGTGGATGGGTTCACCACCTTCTTCCGGGTTCTCGTCGTCGCCGTCGGGGTGCTCACTTTCCTCGCTTCGTTTTCTTATTTGGAACGCGAGCGGGCTGAAGGCGGCGAATACTACTCCCTGATCTTGTTCTCGCTCGTTGGCCAGTGTTTGATGGCGGCTTCGCGTGAACTGATCATGGTGTTCATCGGCCTCGAGATCTCCTCCATCGCCACCTATGTGCTCGCCGGCTATCTGAGGGAAGACCGCCGCGCTAACGAGTCCTCTCTCAAGTATTTCCTTCTGGGTTCGTTCGCCACAGCCTTTTTCCTGTACGGCATCGCCTGGTTGTATGGTTTGACCGGCGCAACCAACTTGGACGAAATCCGGCAAGTTCTGACGAACCGCGACCTAGCGCCCTCGCCGGCTTTGACCGCCGCCGCTGCCGCTTTCATCTTCGCCGGACTGGCGTTCAAAGTGTCCGCTGCGCCGTTCCAAGTCTGGACTCCGGACGTGTATCAAGGCGCCCCAGCCCCGGTTTCCGCCTTCCTGTCGGCAGGTCCGAAAGCCGCCGCCTTCGCGGTGTTCCTCAGAGTGTTCGGAACGGCGCTCGACCCGGTGAGCGGGCGGTGGCTACCTCTGATCTGGTTAGTCGCCCTCGCCACGATGGTGATCGGCAACTTCGCCGCCTTGACTCAGACCAACATCAAGCGGCTCCTGGCTTACAGCTCCATCGCCCACGCAGGTTATGTCCTGGTGGCTTTGACCGCTCACTCCGAAGTGGGGACGGCGGCGGCGATGTTCTATTTGCTCGTCTATTCGTTCATGAACGTAGGCGCCTTCGCCATCGTGGCGCACTTGGCGGGGCGGGGCGAAAAGATGGTGGAAATCGAAGACTTGGCGGGGCTGAGCTCCCGGCAGCCGGTGACCGCAGCTCTATTTGCGGTGTTCCTGTTATCGTTGATCGGAATCCCTCTCACCGGCGGGTTCTTCGGGAAGTTCTATCTGTTCAAAGCCGCTCTGGACTCGAATCTGATCTGGCTCACCGTTCTGGGACTGCTGAACAGCGCCGTGGCGGCTTACTATTACCTGCGCGTGCTGGTGGTGATGTACTTCCACGAACCTGCGCCCGGCGCCGCCATCGAGGCTCCCGCGAGCGGCATGAAGACCGCGTGGTGGATCTGCGGCGCAGCTACGCTCTTGTTAGGCGTCTATCCGGGACCGGTGCTCGATTTCGCCTCCGCTTCAGCCAAGCTCCTGAAGTGACGCCGGTCACCTGAGGCGCTTTCGGTAGTAGAAGTCGACTCCGAAAGCGCCGTTCTCATCCCGCAGAGCCACAATCGACAACTGCCGGTTCAAGTTGATCTCCACGCGGACGATCTGCTGCTCCACTCTTTGCAAGCTTGTAACGTAAGTGAGCGTCACGTCGCGCGAAATCTGCTGCTCCACCGTAAGGCGCGCTTGTTGCGTTCCCTCCAACCCCCGGGCAAGCGGATCAATCTTCACCCGGCTCACGCCGAAGAAGCGCTGCAACCGGCTCGAGACGGGCACCGAGAGCGCTTGACCGAGAATGGCGCTTCCCACCGTGGTCGGATCCTGAGAATTCGGCGTGCTCAACCCCATGCCGCGATCCGAAGCGGGGGTGCGCCCCACCGTCAGCAGCGCCAGAATCTCCGCGCTCGGCAGAGGCGGATCAGAACGGTATGTGACATTCAAGCGGTTGAGCGTTCCTGACAGGCTGATGTTGACCGAAATGCCCCGAATGCGGGTTTCGAGCGCCACGTCCAAAACCGGTTCGATCTTGGAGGTGTTGTAAAAGTTGATCTCGGCGCGGTTGATGCGGTAGCGCGTGCCGAGGAAATCCACCTCGCCATCGCCGCAGCTCAGGCGTCCTAACAGCGACGGCTTGGCAGCCGTTCCGCGCAATTGCAGGCGCGCCTCCGCCTGCACGTTTTGCGTGTACGCGGTTTGGATCTCAAAATCCTGCCCGCTGACAAGCTGCACGTCGAATTGCAGCCCGCGCAGGAACTCGCTCGGCGTCACGGGCGCTGTGACTGCCTGCGCCGCCGGCTGGAACAGGCTTGCCAAGTCCTGCCGGCTCGAGAAGCTCGACCGCAGAACCGTCGCCGTGCCTGCCAGCAAGCTCTTGCGCCGCGTGCCGATGAAGCTCAACTTGGCGTCCACTAGCGTGCTGAAGCCTTCGGGATAGCGGATGCGCACCCGCTCCGCCACCGCCTGAAGCCGGTACGTCAGGTCTTCCCCTCCCAGCCCCAGGAAGCCGCCTAGGGTGACGCGCCCGCCCCCGGATTCCGCCGTGATCTGCTGCACCGTAACTCGATTCCGGTCGAACGTCAGCACCCCGTTGGCGTTATCCAAGCCATTGGGAACGTCCGCCAGGAATAGCGAAGCATTGCGGAGCTCGAGCTTGCCTGCGATGTCCGGCGATTGCAGCGATCCCCGCACCACCACGTCCACCGCCGAGGTGCCGCCGATCCTCAATTCCGGTTTCAACCCGCGCAGCGTCGCCAGGTTCAAGTCCCCCCGCAGCCGCAGCTCCAAGGGCGACTTTTCCCTCGGGGCATAAGAGCCCTCCAGAAATACGTCCGTCTTCTGCGCCGTGAGCCGGCTGCGGCGGATGCGAATTACGCCATCCGCCAGCTCCAAGGCAACCGGACCTTCGTTGCGAACGGTAAGATCGAGCGGTGCAGTCTTCGTGCCCGGCTCGAGGATCTCGCGCGGCTTGAATTCCAGGCTTGTGATCTCGCCGGCGCCTTTGATTTTGGCCAAGTCGCGAAGCGGACCGGAAAAACTCGCCCGCGCCCGCGCCTTGCCCGTCGCCGGCGGCGTATTCTTCTTTTCTTCAGCCAGTTCAAACAACGTCTCGATCTCGACCGGGTCGAGCCGGATCTCGCCCTGCGCGGGGTAGTCCCCGTCCAGCGTCACATCGGCGGAGGCAAACGCCTTCGATCCCCGCAGCGCCAGCTCGGCTTGAATCTTCATCGCCTCCCGCCGCGAACGGGCGTCTATGCGCAGCGCCCCCAAGTTCTTGCCGTTCACCGAAAGGCTCGGCGTCGAGAGCGCACCGTCGAGCCGCCGGAGCAAAATGCCGCTCGATTCCACCCTCGCTACGGCGTCCAACTCGACGCGCGCATTGCCCCGCACCCCGGGCAGATACTCCCCCAGCACAGCGATACGATCGAGGGCGAGGCTGTCAGAGGCGGCTCTCACTCGCACGACGCCGTTCGCCCAGGAATTCTTGGACGGCGCATAGCCGCCTTCCAGCCGCACGCGCGAGGCGCCGGCTGCGAGCGTCCCGCTCAGCAGCTCGAATCCCGTAGGACCAAGCTTCGCCGTTCCTTGCAGGCGGTCAAACCTTTCCTTGCCGGCGCGTCCGTTGCGTGCATCGAAGCGGAATTCGACCTGTGGAGCTTGGAAAGTCCCGGAAACCGCGCCGCTCGCTGAAACCACGGCGTCAAAGTCGGCTTGGCTGCCGGACCATTTCAACCAGGGACCGGCTGCGGCATCCTTGAGTTCGAACCGCGCCGAAACCGCTCCTTCTTCCGGCAGGGTCCAATCCTTAAGCGCCGCCTTCCCGCTGCCCGTAAGAGAAGCCGAGTTCTGCCGGGCTAAGAACCGCCGCACCTCCAAACCTTGACGCGACACCGAAAACTCCGCATCCACTTCATCGATGGCCATGCCTTGCCACGCCAGACGGGTGGCTGAAAGCCGCCCGCTGATCCGCGGCTCGCCGGTTGCGCCCCGGATTTCGCCCCGGAAGCTCGCCCTTCCGCCTCGCATCTCGAGCGGCAAAGATGGTGGACCTCCGAAACTCGCTGCGGCGCTCAGCGCCTCCCTGAGGTCCCTCGTTTCAATCTCAACCGCCAGCCGCCCGGACAGCGAGCCCGCCGCGCGCGCCTCCGTCGCG
>FWPV01011686.1_pt1 | contig 13845 bp, 11 predicted proteins | sample 2228371 | NCBI WGS metagenome assembly FWPV01 (sample SAMEA103939776, study PRJEB20133) | metagenome | reverse complement strand
GGGGCGGGGCAAGGGGGGACGCATCCCGGAGTTCTGGGACGGCCGCGCATCGGAGCGCATCGCCCGCATCGTGCGGCAGTGGCTGGACACGGACAGGAGCCGGGCCGGCGCACGGCTCGCCTTCGTTGCCGCCTGAACGGGCCCAGGGGGCAGTCGAGATTTCGAACCCGCGATGGAGAGACGCGATGGGGCGGGCAGGTGGACAGGCCTTCTGCCGGACGGGCGGCTGCGGTGCTGTACCTGCCCTGGTCCTGTCCTGGGGTTTGCTTGTAGAGCGGCGGGGTGAGAAGGTGAGATCCGGGGGGCCGACATGCGCAATGTGATGACCGTGGACGTGGAGGATTACTTCCAGGTCGCCGCCTTCGCCGACCGCATCCCGCGTCACGAATGGGATCGCTGGCCCCGCCGGGTGGAGGCCAATGTGGAGCGCATCCTGGCCATGTTCGAGGCGGCCGGCGTGAAGGCCACCTTCTTCACCCTGGGCTGGGTCGCCGAGCGGCACCCCAGTATGGTGCGGCGCATCGTCGAGCACGGCCACGAGCTGGCCAGTCACGGCTATGGCCACCAGCGGGCGAGTGAGATGCGCCCGGTCGAGTTTCGCGAGGACGTACGCCGCGCCAAGCGACTGCTGGAGGACATCGCCGGCGTGGCCGTGCGCGGCTACCGGGCACCCAGCTTCTCCATCGGTGCGGGCAACCTGTGGGCCTTGGACGAGCTCGCGGCGGCAGGCTACGAATACAGCTCCAGCATCTATCCCATCGCCCACGACCATTACGGCATGCCCGAGGCGCCCCGCTTCCCCTACCGCCCCAGGAGCTGCCCCCAACTGTTGGAGCTGCCGCCCACCACCGTGCGGCTGGCGGGGCGCAACCTGCCGGCCGGCGGCGGCGGCTACTTCCGGCTGCTACCCTACGGGCTCACCCACCGGCTGCTACGGCGGGTGAACCAACGGGAGGGGCGGCCCTGCATGTTCTATTTCCACCCCTGGGAGCTGGATCCGGAACAGCCGCGCATCCAGGGGGCGCGTCTCAAAAGCCGCTTCCGGCACTACGTGAACCTACACCGCATGCAGGACAAACTCACCCGTCTGCTTAGGGATTTCCAGTGGGACCGGGCCGATCGGGTGTATGGCGAGGCCCTGGCGCTGAGGCCCGCACCGAACCATGTCTGAGCTCATCGTGCGGGCGGCTGCGCCCCAGGATGCCCCCGCCTGGGACGCCTTCGTCGAGGCCAACCCCCAGGCCACCTTCTTCCATCGCATCGGCTGGAAGACAGTGCTGGAGGAGGCCTTCGACCACCGCACCCACTACCTGCTGGCCGAACGGGCGGGCAGGATCGAGGGGGTGTTGCCCCTGGCCGAGATCAAGAGCCGCCTGTTCGGCCATGCCCTCATCTCCACCCCTTTTTGTGTCTATGGGGGGATCGCCGCCGCGAGCGAGGCGGCGAGGCAGGCCCTGGACGCACGCGCCCAAGCCTTGGCCGAGGCGCTCGGGGTGGGGCATTTGGAGTACCGGGACCGGGACGCCCCCGCCCATCCGGACTGGCCGGGCACCGGGCTGTACGTCACCTTCCGCAAGCGCCTGGAGCCGGAGGCGGAGAAGAACATGCTGGCCATCCCCCGCAAGCAGCGGGCCATGGTACGCAAGGGGATCAAAAACGGCCTCACGGCCGAGATGGAGGCCGGGGTGGACGGGTTTTTCCGCCTCTATGCCGACAACGTCCACCGCCATGGCACCCCGGCCCTGCCCAAGCGCTATTTCGCCCTGCTGCGCCGGGTCTTCGGCCGGGACTGCGAGGTGCTGCTGGTGCGCGCCCCCACGGGTGAGCTGGTGAGCGGCGTGCTCTTTTTCCGCTTCCGAGACGAGATCCTGCCCTATTATGCGGGCGACACCGTCCAGGCCCGCGCCCTGGCCGCCAACGACTTCAAGTACTGGGAGCTCATGCGCCGCGCCTGCGAGCAGGGGGTGCGGCTGTTCGACTACGGGCGCAGCAAGGTGGGCACCGGGCCCTATGACTTCAAGCGCAACTGGGGCTTCGAGCCCCAGCCCCTGCACTACGGCTACAAGCTGGTGCGGGCCCGGCGGCTGCCGGAAAACAATCCCAACAACCCCAAATTCCGCCTGTTCATCGAGGCCTGGCGGCGGCTGCCCCTGCCGCTAGCCAACCTCCTGGGGCCCCGTATCGTCCGGAGTCTGGGCTGACATGGACGAGCTGCTCTACCTGGTGCACCGCATCCCCCATCCCCCGGACAAAGGCGACAAGATCCGCTCCCATCACCTGCTGCGCCACCTCGCCAGGCGCTATCGGGTGCATCTGGCGGCCTACGTGGACGATGCCCGGGACTGGCGGCATGCCGATGCCCTGCGCCCGTGGTGCGCCAGCGTGCATCTGGTGGGTGTGCGCCCCGGGATGGCGAGACTGAGGGCCCTTGTCGGCCTCCTCACGGGCGAGGCCCTGAGTCTGCGCTACTACCCGCATCGGGAGATGGCCGCTTGGGTGCAGGGCCACCTGGAGCGGGGGGTGCGCCGGGTGGTGTGTTACTCCTCCGTCATGGCCCGTTACGTCCTGCATGCCCGGGGGGCGCGGCGGGTGATGGACTTCGTGGACATGGACTCGGACAAGTGGCGTCAGTACGCCGCCACCCGCCCCTGGCCCCTGTCCTGGCTCTACCGGCGCGAGGCGGACCGGCTGTTCGCCTGGGAACGGCGGGTGGCCATGGACTTCGATGCGAGCCTCTTCGTCTCGGAGCAGGAGGCCGCCGATTTCCTGCGCGCTGCCCCGGAGACGGCCGGAAGGGTGGGGTGGTATGGCAACGGGGTGGATGCGGATTATTTTTCCCCGGGGCGCGCCTACGACGACCCTTACCCGCCGGGCACGGAGGCCATCGTCTTCACCGGTGCCATGGACTACTGGCCCAATGTGGACGCGGTGACCTGGTTCGCCCGCGAGATCCTGCCGCGGGTGCGGAGGGAGCGCCCGGCTGCGGTCTTCTACGTGGTGGGCAGTCGGCCGGCGCACGAGGTACTGGCCCTGGCCCGGGATGGGGGGGTGCGGGTGACTGGGCGGGTGCCGGACGTGCGGCCCTACCTCGCCCACGCCCGCGTGGCCGTGGCCCCCCTGCGCATCGCCCGCGGGGTGCAGAACAAGGTGCTGGAGGCCATGGCCATGGGCCGCACCGTGGTGGTCACCCCCCAGGCCCTGGAAGGGGTGAGGGCACGACCGGGGCAGGAGGTCCTCCTGGCGGGGGAGGCCGAGGCCTTCGCCCAAGCCACCCTGCAGGCCTTGGGGGGCCTCGATTTGGGGGCGGCAGCCCGGCGGCGGGTGCGGGAGGACCATGCCTGGGAGGCCTGTCTAGCCGGGGTGGAGGTCTGGATCGAAGGGGAGGGGGCACGGCCGGCCATGGCCTCCACCGCGCCGGGGCCTGCCCCGGCGCGCCCGGCCATATCCCCCCTGTCCCGGGAGAGGCCCGTATGAATGCCCCCGTTGCTGCCCATGGGGCCGCCGGCCGCGCCTGGTTACGGGCGCTGGCGCTGCTCGCCCTGGCGCTGGCGGCCGTGACCGCCCTGCTGCATCCCACCGCCTGGTCCATGGTGCAGATCTGGGAGCGCTCTGAGACCTATGCCCATGGCTATGTGATCCTGCCCATCGCCCTGTGGCTCATCTGGCGCGACCGCCGGCGCCTCGGGGCGGTACAAACCTGCCCCGACCCCCGCGCCCTTCTGACGGCGGCGGCCATGCTGGGCTTGTGGCTCGTGTCCAGGACCGGCGGCGTGCTGGTAACCGAGCAGTACGCCCTGGTGGGGCTGTGGATCGCCACGGTGTGGGCCCTGTTCGGCCCGGGTATGCTGCGCGCGGCCGCCTTCCCCCTGTTCTATCTGCTGCTCCTGGTGCCCAACGGGGAATTCCTCATGCAGCCCCTGATGAACTTCACCGCCGACTTCACCGTGGCCGCCGTGCGCCTGGTGGGCCTGCCGGTGTATCGGGAGGGCACCTTCTTCAGCCTGCCCAGCGGCGACTGGAGCGTGGTGGAGACCTGTTCCGGCATCCGCTACATCATCGCCTCCCTGACCCTGGGGCTGCTCTATGCCTACCTGACCTATCGCAGCCTCTGGAGGCGCGCCGCTTTCGTCCTGGCCTCCCTGGTGGTGCCGGTGCTCGCCAATGGCATGCGCGCCACCATGATCGTGCTCATCGCCCACTACTCCGACATGAAGCTGGCCCTGGGCATAGACCACTACATCTACGGCTGGGTCTGGTTCGGCATCGTGATGCTCCTCATGTTCTGGATCGGGCTCCTCTGGCGGGAAGACCGGCAGCCGGCCGCGGCCGGGCAGGCGCCTGCGCTCCATGCCCCGCGTCCGCCCTGGGCCATGGCCGCCGCGGTGGTGGGGCTCACCTCCCTGGCACCCCTTTGGCAGTCCTGGCTCGCGCGGCCTCTGCCCGCGGTACAACTCGAGGCCCCGCGCGCCATGGGCGGCTGGCAGGAGACCGATACCCCCTTCAATGACTGGGTACCCCGCTGGCAGGGCATGGATGCCCAGTTGCTGCGCCATTATGCGCGCGGGACGGACCGGGTACAGCTGTTCATCGCCTACTACGGCCAGCAGCGCCAGGACTACGAGCTCATCAACAGCCAAAACCTGATGGTGCCCCAGGAGCACGCGCGCTGGCAGAACGTGGGCGAGCGGATACGGCGCCTGCAGTCAGGCGGCGAGCCCTATCGCATCCTGGAGGCCAGGCTGCGCACCCCACGTGGCGAGCGCATTCTGGCCTGGCAGTGGAACCGGGTGCTGGGCCGCAACGACCTCCACCCAGTGCTGATCCAGATCCTGCTGGCGGTAGAGAAGGTCCTGGGCGCCCGCGACGAAGGCGCTGCCATCGTCATCGCCGCTCCCTATCAGGACCAGCCCGCCGAGGCGGAGCGGGTGCTCGAGGACTTCCTCGCCGCCATGGCGGAGGAGATCGCTGCGGTGAGCGACCGGCCATGAACACCCCGCCCCTCATCGCCCACGTGGTCTATCACTTTGGCACGGGCGGCATGGAGAACGGCATGGTGAACCTCATCCACCACCTGCCCGAGGGTCGTTTCCGCCATGCCATCGTGAGCCTCACCGAGCACACCGATTTCCGGCGGCGCCTGCGCCGGGAAGGGGTGGAGTTCCACGATCTGCACAAGCGACCGGGCCAGGATTTCGCCTGGTACCGGCGCCTGGCAGCGGTGTTGCGCCACCTCAGGCCCGACATCGTACATACCCGCAACCTCAACGCCCTGGAGGCCCAGTTCGTGGCGGCCTGGCTGGGGGTGCCGGTGCGGGTGCACGGCGAGCACGGCCGGGACGTGTTCGACCTCACGGGGGACAATTGGAAATACAACCTGCTCCGGCGCGCCGCCCGGCCCCTGGTGCACCACTACGTCGCGGTGAGCCGTGACCTGGCCCGCTGGCTCAGGGAAAGGTTGGGCGTGCCCGCAGACAGGCTCACCCAGATCTACAACGGCGTGGACGGCCGGCGCTTCCATCCCCCCGGCGATGAACGACCGCGCCTGGGTCCCCCGGGCTTCCTGGAAGGGGCCCGGTGCATCATCGGCAGCGTGGGCCGCATGGTGGCGGTGAAGGACTATCCCACCCTGGTGCGGGCCTTCATCCGCCTGGCGGGCCGGGTCCAGGACCCGGCGGGACTGCGCCTGCTGCTGGTGGGCGATGGCCCTGAGCGGCAGACCTGCCAGTGGCTGTTGGACGAGGCCGGCCTTGGCCGGCAGGCCTGGCTCACGGGCAACCGGGATGACATCCCCGAGCTGCTGCGGGTCATGGACCTCTTCGTGCTACCCTCCCTGGGCGAGGGTATCTCCAACACCATCCTGGAGGCCATGGCCACCGGTCTGCCGGTGGTGGCGAGCCGGGTGGGAGGCAACCCCGAGCTCGTCCAGGAGGGGGTGACGGGCAGCCTCTTCACCGCCGGGGACGAGGCAGGCCTGGCCCATCTGCTCCAGGAATACCTCCACGACCCCGCGCGCAGGCGGCGCGAGGGGTGTGCGGCGCGGGCGCGGGTGGAGCGGGAGTTCGACCTCGAGCGCATGGCCGCCGCCTACGCGGCGGTGTACGAATCCCTGTTGGCACGGCGGCTGACCCGCGTCCGTTCAGCCCTGGCCGTGCCCCGCCGCTAGACCCACCACTCACCCCACCCGAGACCACACATGTGCGGCATCACTGGCGTGTTCGACCTCACGGGCGAGCGTCCCGTGGACCGGGAGCGCCTCGCCCGTATCAACGACATGCTCCTGCACCGCGGCCCGGACGAGGCCGGTCTGCACATGGAGGCGGGGCTGGGGCTGGGCCACCGGCGGCTTTCCATCATCGACATCGCCTCCGGGCAACAGCCCCTGGCCAACGAGGACGGCACGGTCTGGGTGGTCTTCAACGGTGAGATCTACAACTTCGTGGACCTCATCCCCGAGCTCACCCGCCTGGGTCATCGCTTCCGCACCCGCTCCGACACCGAGGTCATCGTGCACGCCTGGGAGCAGTGGGGCGAGGACTGCGTACGCCACTTCCGCGGCATGTTCGCCTTCGCCCTGTGGGACCGCCGGCAGGGGGTGTTCTTCCTGGCGCGCGACCGCCTGGGGGTGAAGCCCCTCTACTACGCCGTCACCGACGACGGCTGGCTGGTGTTCGGCTCGGAGCTCAAGACCATCACCGCCTGGCCCGGCTTCCGGCGGGAGATCCTGGACGAGGCGGTGGAGGACTATTTCGGCTACGGCTACGTGCCGGAGCCGCGCACCATATACAAGATGGCGCTCAAGCTGCCACCCGGCCACACCCTCACGCTACGCCGTGGCCAGCCCCTGCCGACGCCCAAAGAGTATTGGGACGTGCCCTTCCGGCCCCTCCCCCCCATGCGCCTGGAGGACGCCCAGGCCGAGCTCATCGAGCGGCTGCGGGAGGCGGTGCGGGTGCGCCTGGTGGCCGAGGTGCCCCTGGGGGCCTTCCTATCGGGCGGGGTGGACTCCTCGGCGGTGGTGGCCATGATGGCGGGGCTATCGGAGCAGCCGGTCAAGACCTGCTCCATCGCCTTCACCGAGGCGAAGTACGACGAGTCCGAATACGCCCGCCAGGTGGCCGACCGCTACCATACCCACCACCACGTGGACACGGTTCAGGCCGATGACATCGGCCTGGTGGACAAGCTGGCCCATCTCTTCGACGAGCCCTTCGCCGACTCTTCCGCCATGCCCACCTACCGGGTCTGTGAGCTGGCCCGCCGGCAGGTCACTGTGGCCCTGTCGGGCGACGGCGGCGATGAGAACTTCGCCGGCTACCGCCGCTACCGCTGGCACGCCTACGAGGAAAGGCTACGCCGGCTGCTGCCCCTGGGTCTGCGTCGTCCGCTCTTTGGCTTCCTGGGCCGGGTCTATCCCAAGGCCGACTGGGCACCGCGCATCTTCCGCGCCAAGACCACCTTCGAGGCCCTGGCACGGGATACGGTGGAGGGCTATTTCCACGGCGTGTCGGTGTGTAGCGACGCCCTGCGCAGCCGCCTCTTCAGCCGCGCATTTCGCCGCCGACTCAACGGTTACCGGGCATCGGAGGTGTTGCGCCGGTACCATGCCCGCTCTTCCCAACTGGATGCGGTAAGCCAGGTGCAGTATCTGGACATGAAGACCTACCTGGTGGGGGATATCCTCACCAAGGTGGACCGGGCCAGCATGGCCCACGCCCTGGAGGTGCGGGTGCCCTTCCTGGACCACCCCCTGGTGGAATGGGTCTCGGGACTGCCGGTGGGATACAAGCTGCGCGGGCGGGAGGGCAAGTACATGCTCAAGCGGGCCCTGGAGCCCCACCTGCCCCACGACGTACTCTACCGGCGCAAGATGGGCTTTGCCGTCCCCCTGGAGGAATGGTTTCGCGGCCCCCTGCGGGAGCGGCTGCGTCAGGCGGTGCTCGCCCCCCGCATGGCAGACAGCGGGCTGTTCGACATGTCCTTCGTGGAGCGCATGGTCAGCGACCACGCCGCCGGCCTGCGCGACTACAGCGCCGCTCTCTGGGCCCTGCTCATGTTCGCCGCCTTCCTGGAGAATCTGGAAAAGTCCGCGCCATGAGCCTCACCGTCCTGCACCTCTTCGACCACAGCCTGCCCCTGCACTCGGGCTATACCTTCCGCAGCGCCAACATCCTGCGTCATCAGCGCGCCCTGGGCTGGCAGACTTTCCACCTCACCAGCCCCAAGCAGGGGCGTGTCACCGCCCTGGAGGAAGAGGCCGAGGGGCTGCACTTCCACCGCACGCCCCAGCCGCAGGGCCTGGCCGCCCGCCTGCCCGGATTGAACCAGTGGGCCCTCATGCGCGCCACGGCCCGGCGGCTACTGGCCTTGGCCGAGCGGTTGCGGCCGGACCTGCTGCATGCCCACTCCCCGGTGCTCAACGCCTACCCCGCCCTGCAGGTGGGGCGCCGGCTTGGGATCCCCGTGGTGTACGAGATCCGCGCCTTCTGGGAGGACGCCGCCGTGGACCACGGCACCCAGCGCGAGGGCGGCCCCCGCTACCGGCTCACCCGGGCGCTGGAGACGCGCGCCGTACGTCTGGCCGATCAGGTGGTGACCATCTGCGAGGGGTTGCGCGGCGACCTCATCGCCCGCGGTATTTCCGCCGACAAGATCGGCGTGGTGCCTAACGCGGTGGATGCTCGCGCCTTCGAGCCCGGCCGGGCGCCAGACCCGCAGTTGCGGGCACGGCTGGGGCTTACGGGGCGGCGCGTGCTGGGCTTCATCGGCTCCTTCTATGCCTACGAGGGGCTGGACCTGCTCCTCGAGGCCCTGCCCCGCATGCTGGCCGTGGATCCAGACATCCGCCTGCTGCTGGTGGGAGGCGGCCCCCAGGAGGCCCGCCTTAGAGACCTGGCCCGTGCCCTGGGGGTGGCCGGGCAGGTGGTCTTCGCCGGTCGCGTCCCCCACGGCGAGGTGGGCCGCTATTACGACCAGATCGACTTGCTGGTCTATCCGCGCCGCTCCATGCGGCTCACCGAACTGGTCACCCCCCTCAAGCCCCTGGAGGCCATGGCCCAGGGCCGGCGCTTCATCGCCTCGGACGTGGGCGGCCACCGAGAGCTCATCCGCGATGGCGAGACGGGCCTGCTCTTCCGGGCGGGCGATGGGGACGCCCTGGCCAAGCGCGCGCTGGAGGCCCTCTCCCTGCCCGATGGCGGGGCCGCCTTGCTCGCCGCCGGCCGCCGTTACGTGGAGGAGGAGCGCAACTGGCCGCGCAGTGTGGCCAACTACCGCGAGATCTACGGCCGCGCCCTGGGCCGCAGCCTCTGATCTGGAAACGGGGGCTGAAAGCCAGTATCCTGCTTAGGCAGCAGGGGCAGAGGATCCAAGGAGGCGTCAGGTGCGAGGATGGAACGCCCTGGTGGATGAGGCTACCCGCGGAGTGCTGTCGTGAACCGGGGCTGGGGCGCGATCTGGCTTTTGTTCACCGGTCTTGCCCAGGCACAAGGCGGCAATCCCTGGCAGGCGGTGCAGCATGCCCAGTCGCGGGTGGAACTGGCGCGCGAGCGCCTGCAGCTCGCCCAGGAACGGGCAGACGCCAGACATGCCCGGCAGGACCTGGCCCAGGCCACCGCCCATCTGCTCACCGCCCTGGAGGCGGTGCGTCAGGCCGAGGCCGCCCTGGCCGGCGATGCCCCCCTGCGGCCGGCCCAGGGGGCGGCGGCCGCCTCGGCTGCCGCCCAGGCGCAGGCCAGGCCCCAGGTCGAGGACTGCCCCTGTGAGGCCGACCGTACCTGTGTCGGGCCGCGGGGCGGCCGCTATTGCTTCACCGCCAGCGGGCGCAAACGCTACCAATGAGCAAGCTCGCCCTGTGCCTGCTCGTTTGGGCCTTTCCCTATGGGAGTCTGGCTGCGGCCCTGGTACTCGAGGGCGCGGTATCGGCCGTACCGGATGGTGACAGTCTGAGCCTGCGCGCTGGGGGGCGGGGTGTACACCGCATTCGGCTCTCCGGCATCGACGCCCCCGAACTGGACCAGGCCTTCGGCCAGGCGGCACAGCGGCAGCTCAAGGCGCTTGCCCTGCACCGCCCGGCCAGGGCCGTCTGCCACAAGCAGGACCGCTACGGCCGTCAGGTCTGCCGGGTATGGGTGGCGGGCCGGGATCTGGGGCTCGCCCAGATTGAGGCGGGCCTGGCCTGGTGGTACGTGCGCTATGCCCACGAACTGGCAGAAGATGTGCGCGAGGCCTATGCCACCGCCCAGGGCACGGCCCGGCGTGCGGGGCTAGGCCTGTGGCAGGAGGCACGGCCGCTTGAGCCCTGGCGCTGGCGGCAGCTGCGCCAGGGGGTCACATCCCCCGGGCCGCCAGCCATTCCTCCAGGATGAGAATCACCCAGAGCATCTTGCCGAAATAGGTGGCGTGCCCCTCCTCGTGCTCCCGGCGCAGGCGGTCCAGGTAGGCGGGCGCGAGCCAGCCGCGGCGGCGGAAATCGGCGAGTCTCGCCTCCACGTGCTGGCGCAGCCCCGCATGTTGTCGCGCCCACAGCCCGAAGGGTAGCCCGAAGCCGTGCTTGCGCTTGTATATGATGGCATCGGGCAGATAGCCTTTGAGGGCCTGTTTGAAGAACCAGCGCAGGCGCTGGCCCCTGACCTTCCAGTCCGGCGGCACCTCACCCGAGAACACCACCATGGCATCGTCCAGCAGGGGGTAGCGCACCTCGATGCCCGCCGCCTGGGTCATGCCGCCCACCTTCCTGAGATCGTTGTCCGCCAGGGTGAACTTGAGGTCCAGGTGCAGCATGCGATTGAGGTAGGAGCTGCTGTCTGCGCGCCGGTAGGCATCCTCCAGCAGCCGCGCGGGCTGGTGGGGGTCGATGCGGGCCAGGAAGTCGGCCGTGAACATCTCCGCGAGGGGCTGGCGGTAGATGTAGTTGTAGGACTCCATGCGTTCGGGTAGCGGGATGTTGGCCTGGCGGATGTAGCTTTGCAGCTTGCGGATGGGCGGCAGCCGATCGAGCCCCGGCAGCCCTGCCGCCGGCTCGATGAGGCGGCGGCGCAGCCATACGGGGATGCGGTGGTAGGCCTCGAAGATCTTCTGCTTGGCATAGCGCGCATTGCCGCCGAAGATCTCGTCGCCGCCGTCGCCTGCCAGCATCACCCGGTAGCCGTCGGCGGCCGCCATCCTGGCGCAGAAATAGGCCGGCACTGCCGATTCGTTGGCAAAGGGCTCGTCATACCAGGCGGCGATGACGGGGATGGCGGCGAGGATGTCCTCGGGCTTCAGGTAGTACTCCCGCGCATCCAGGCCGAAGTGACGGGCGGCGATGCGGGCGTATTCCATCTCATCAAAGCCCTCTGCCTCGAAGCCGATGGAATAGGTGCGCGCCGGCCGCCCCTCCAGCTCGGTCAACACCCCCGCCACGGTGGAGCTGTCGGTGCCGCCGGACAGGAAGGCGGCGCTGTGGCCGGGCGCACGGGCCCGCTCCACGCACTGCCGCAGCAGCTCCCGGAAACGGGCGGCCATGGGCTCGAAGTCGTGACGGGGCGCGTCGCGGTACTCCAGGCGCCAGTAGAAACCCCGTTCGGCGCGTCCTTTTCTGAACCGCAGGTACTGTCCGGGTAGGAGTTTCTCCACGCCCCGGTAGAAGGTGCCCGGCGCCGGCACGTCATAGAAATAGAAATAGTTGAACAGGGCCTGGGCATCCATCTCGCGCCCGATCAGGGGATGGGCGGCCACACAGTCGGCACGGTCGGAGAAGATCAGATGGCCGAACTTCTCCCCATAGGAGAGGCTGTGGATGCCGATGCGATCGATGGCCAGGAAGACCTCGTCGCCACGTCTGTCCACCACGGCCAGGGCGAAGGGCCCGAGGATATGGGTGGGCAGAGCACTGCCGTGCCTGTGCCACAGGTCGATGAGCCCCCGCGCCGTCACGGGGGCATCGTCCGGCCCACGGGGGCGGCCGATGAGCGCCGCCAGGATGCCGTCCTCCTCGGCCAGGTCGGCCCCCGTGCCGGCGGCGGCCAGGGCGCAGTTGGGATGGGCCTTCCAGGCGAGGGGCGGGTTGGCGTCGGGGCGCAAGGACCGCATACCCTGCAGCAGGTCCCAGGCCCGCTGCACATCCCCAGGCTGCGGGTTCAGCCACCCGAGCAGCTCATGCATGTTCGGGCCCCGGGGTCATGGCAACGGGCTCACGGTTTGGGGGTCTCGCGTCCAATGGGATAGCCGGCGGCGCTGAGCAGGCCCTCCCAGGCGGCCGGATCGAAGCCCTTGAGATGTTTGCCGCCCACCTTCAGCACCGGCACTTCCAGGCCGCCGACGAGCCGCTTGAGCTCGACGGCATCCTCCGGCACGGACTGCGGGTTTTTGCGGTCGTATGGAATCTTGCGCTGGGCGAGGAAGTCGCGCGCCAGATCGCAGGGCTCGCCGCATTCAGTGACGAAGAGCACCACCGGATTGAGCTCCCGCGCCCGGCGCAGCTCATAGACCTCCTTGTCCGCCTCCACCACGTTGGCGCGGGGTTTGATGGTCTCCGCATTGCGCGCCCTGGGCGGCGGTGGCTGGTCGGAGTAGTGCACCACGCCTCGCTCGTCCACCCAGCGGTACATCTGTCCGGCCGTAGCGGTGAAACTGGCCAGGATCAGGAACGCGGTCAGCGTGCGCTGGTTAGGTCTCGGCATGTCCTTTCTTCAGGTTATAGGTCACAGGGTACAGGTTTCAGTGTGCGCGCCGCAAGCGCGGCTGGGTTAGGAATTAGGGATAGCATATATGAGATCTCTAATTTTCAAATTTAATCACTAACAATAACCCTACGCTTGGAAAGACGCCCCCCTCATCCCCGCTCCCCACTTCCTACTTCCTACTTCCCACTCCCCATCATGCCATGCCGTTGTGCCTGAGCAGGGCGTCGATGGTGGGCTCGCGCCCGCGGAAGGCCTTGAAGGACTCGATGGCCGGGCGGCTGCCACCCTGGGCCAGGATCTCGCTCCAGAAGCGGTGGCCGACCTCGGGGTTGAGCACCCCGTTCTCCTCGAACAGGCTGTAGGCGTCGGCCGACAGCACCTCCGCCCATTTGTAGCTGTAATAGCCCGCCGCGTAACCGCCAGCGAAGATATGGGAGAAGTTGTTGGGAAAGCGGTTGTAGGCAGGCGGGAAGACCACGGCCACCTGCCGGCGGATGTCGTCCAGAAGCTCGTATACCGTGCGGCTGCCGTCCGGATCGAAGTCGTAGTGCAGGTGCATGTCGAACAGGGCGAACTCGATCTGCCGCACCATCTGCATGCCGGCCTGGAAGTTCTTCGCCGCCAGCATTTTGTCGAACAGCGCCCGCGGCAGCGGCTCGCCCGTGTCCACGTGGGCGGTCATGTGGCGCAGCACCTCCCATTCCCAGCAGAAGTTCTCCATGAACTGGGAGGGCAGCTCCACCGCATCCCACTCCACGCCGTTGATGCCCGACACCCCCAGGTCCTCCATGCGGGTGAGCAGGTGGTGCAGCCCATGACCGAACTCGTGGAATAGGGTGATCACCTCGTCGTGGCTGAGCAGGCTTGGCCGCTCACCCACCGGCGGGGCGAAGTTGCAGTTGAGGTAGGCCACCGGGGTTTGGATGCCTGCAGGGGTGCGCCGCCGGGTGATGGCCTCATCCATCCAGGCGCCGCCGCGCTTGCTCTCGCGGGCATATAGATCGAGATAGAACTGGCCGATGAGCGCCCCCGTGCGGTCGCGGATGTCGAAAAATTTGACACTCTCGTGCCAGACCGGCGCCTGTGATTCGCTGATGGCAAGGCCGTAGAGTGTCTCCACCAGCCGGAACAGACCGGCCAACACCCGCGGCTCCTGGAAGTACTGTTTCACCTCCTGCTCGGA
>FWPV01011685.1_pt1 | contig 13845 bp, 16 predicted proteins | sample 2228371 | NCBI WGS metagenome assembly FWPV01 (sample SAMEA103939776, study PRJEB20133) | metagenome | reverse complement strand
TTGTTCGCATTCCCTTGGGGGCACTGAGGATTATTCAAACCGGGATCCCCAGAAGGGGACGCTGTTCGCATTCCCTTGGGGGCACAGATTTATTTCAAGGCACAATGCCGGCGCAGGCGACGCCGTCTTTGGGTGCTTCGGTGCGCTCTCGCTTCCACACCCGCCCGTCGAGTGTAATGGTGCAGGAAAGCTGACCGGTCTGGCTGGGATTGGAAGCGGTCAGATAGACTTCCTCACCTCTTGCCACGACCACCCGTTTTTCCCACGGGGTGGTCACGGTGGTTGTTTTGGAGATGACTTCCTTGCCGGCCTGCAAGGTGATGTTGGCATAGCCGCCGGTGGCTTCCACGCGGAAGACCAGCACCGACTCACTGGGCGGGGGGCGGAAAACCCCCAGCAGGTTGAGCAGAATCAAAGAGCCGGCGCACAGCGCCAAAACCAGCAGAATTTGTAATAGGGTTGAACGGTTGATCAATTTGGGGGATTGCGCCACTTTTTTATGCCTTTTTTACGCCAGCGGCTAAAGAAACGCGTGGCTTTGACGATAACTATTATAGCAAATTGAAAGACGGAGGTGTTGCATATCGGATAATGAGGAGTAACGGCTAGGTAACCAATCGGCGGTGGCGCTGGTACCGGGTTCAATACCCAGCGCCGGAACGGTAGAAAGAACCCGGCGGTAACCCAAAAATCACAATCGTTTTCCAAATCCACATTCATAAGGGGAAGGATCCCCGCCACACACAAACAAGGAGGTTTGAAATGGCTGAAATAGATATCACTCGAATTGCCGGTAATATCGGCGCAATGAACGCCCTCAATTCTTTGCAGGGCATCAACAAGCAACTGGCTGTTTATCAGACTCGTCTGGCAACCGGTAAACGGATCAACTCCGCAGCCGACGATCCCGCCGGGTTGTCCATCGCCAGCAAACTGCAATTCCGTTCAGAAGGTTTGAAGGTCGCTCTCGGCAACATCGGCGATGCCAAGAACCTGCTGGCGGTAGCTGAAGCGGGCGTGAGCCGCATCAACGACATTCTGGTGCAAATGCGCAACAAAGCCGCCCAGGCCGCCAGTGATACAATGGGCTCTGCCGAGCGTGACATCATCAAAACTCAGCTGGCCGCTTATGCTGCTCAAATTGACGATATTGCGGCGCAGACGGAATGGAACGGCAATAAATTAATTGATGCCAGTTACTATTCCACCGCGTTGACCTTCCAAACCGGATACGGCCAAAACGACTTTACTTCTGTCAGCGGGCTGGATAACCTTGCCGCTACCGGTGCGAGCAATGGCCGCGATAGTCTAAAACTCGCTGCTAAATCAACTACCTCGAGCGCTGCAGTTTCTGCAGATGCCAGCAATATCATTGATGACACTGCGGGTGTTAGTGTCAGCGGCACGATCAACCCCAACCTGAGCCGACTTAATACAGGCTCTTACACAGTGCAGGTTGAAGCAAACGGTGCAAACTCGGTGGTGCGCCTGTACGACGGCAGTGGTTCAACCCAATACCTGATCGCTCAAAATGCAGATGGTAGCGGTGCGGTTGGTTATGGATTGACCGTTGACCTTTCTGGTGGAGATGTCGCTGTCAATTTTGGCAACGGACTGGTCGTGAATCTCAACGGTGGTCTTGCCAACGGTACTTATAATGCGACTGTGAGCTTTACCGCGAGCGGTACTTACGATGTACAGAAACAAGGTGATACCGGCGGCGCTTTGGTAACCGCTCAGGACTTCCGTGACTACATGACCTACCTGGACGGCAAGCTGGATTACGTTGCGAAACAAATGTCCAATTTAGGTGCCTTCATCGGCCGCTTGAACTTCAAAGAAGATCAGGTCGCTGCCGCCCAGATCAACGTCGAAGCCGCTTACAACCGCATTATGAACGCCAACATGGCCGAAGAACAGGTCAATGCCAGCAAGTACCTGATCCTGCAGCAAACGGCAACCGCGATGCTGGCGCAGGCCAACACTGCTCCGCAGTTCCTGCTCTCGCTGTTCCGCTAAACCCCGGACCTGACCGTCCGCCGATGGCAGCAAGCGGGGGGCAGCCGTAAGTGAGCCGCCCCCCGCTCACCCCTAAATCAGGGAGAAAGCCCATGAGCAGTAATACAATTTCTGCCGCCAACTTAGACCCGACCTTTCGCACGATTATTCAACAGACGCTGGAAGCCGAACGCCAGCCGTTGAAGCGTTTAACCGCCCGGCGCGATGAATTGCAGGTACAGAAGGCGGTTTATACGGACCTCAGCAATCTGCTCAACAGCCTGCAAAGTACGCTGCGCAGTCTGATCAGCAGCCAGCTGACCTACACGCTGGGCGGTTCTCGTTCCGTCAAAGTGACACCCACCGTCGCGGGCAGCACGGTGCTGAGCGCGAGCGCGGGCAGCAGTGCGGCGGCGGGCAGTTACGAAATCAGCGTGATCTCGCTGGCAAAAGCGCACCGCGTCCGTTCGGATGCGGTCGAGTACATCAATCAGGCACTGGGGTTGAGCGGTACGCTGCGCTTGGGCGGGCTGGCGGCGGCTCAGGTGAGCGGCGCTGCGCTGGCCGACGGAGTAACGGGCTTTGAAACGAGCCTGCCGCTGGACGGTAAAAGCGCACTGGGCAGTGATGCCTATTATGTGGAAACCCGCCAGCAAGACGGCGTCTGGCAGTTTCGGCTGGTCAACAGCCGTGGCGAGGCGCAGTTCATCCGCCGTTCGGACGGTAGTTACACCAGCGAGTGGCAGAATGCACCTGTCGAGGCTGGCTGGGTGGATACCGGCCGTGGGCTGAAAATTGAGTTCGATCCTTCTGCCTTGCAGGCGCGCACGCGCAGCAGCGGGGCTTCTTCGGTAAATTACACGCCGCAGGGCGCGGCTATCACCGTCAGTGCCAGCGACAGTCTGGTGGATATTGCTGCCAAGATCAATCAGGCGGCTTATGCCGAGGGCAACCGCGTCAGCGCGGCAGTGATCAACAACCATCTGGTGCTGACCCATCAGCGCAGCGGCGCGGGTGTTTTACTGCAAGCCGCCGATGAAAGCGGCACAGTGCTGGAAGCGCTGGGCATTTTGCAGGGCGGGACGTTTAAAACTGTGCTGCAAACCCCCAGTGATGCGGTCTTCACGGTCAACGGGCTGACTGTGCAGCGCGGGCGCAATGATAAATTGAGCGATGTGATCAACGGGGTAAGCCTCTCGCTGAGTGCCGATGCGGAGGGCAAGAGTGCCACCCTCACCATCGAAGATGACCTGAGCGCGGATATCAAGGCCGTGCAGACCTTTCTGGATCAATTCAACGCCTTACAGAAATACCTTTCTGAAAAGACTGCCACCGTCAAAAACAGCGATAACACCTACACGCGCGGGGCGCTGGTGGGTGATAGCATGTTTCGCAGCCTGCGCTTTGATCTGCTGCGCCAGTTCGAGGCTTCCTACACCACCGGGCAGGCCTTCACGCGGCTGAACGACATCGGCCTGAAACTGGACAGCGACCTGAAAGCCTCGCTCAGTGACCGCAACGCGCTGGAAAACGCCCTGCGCACCGATCGCAACGCTGTCAAGGCCCTGCTGGATGCGGCGATGGGCGCACTGGAAACCCGTTTAAGCCAGTTTACCGGTGAAAACGGTTACTTGAAAGGCTCACAAAAATCACTGGAAAGCCAGATGGAACTGACCAACAAAGCCATCGAGCGCATGAATGAACGGCTGGCCCAGCGTGAACAGACTCTCATTCAACAGTTTGCCGAGATGCAGACCCAGATGACGCTGATGCTGTACACCTCACAACAAATGAACAGCATTTACGGCAGTTTGTACCGCAGCGGTTGAGCGCAGTGTGGATGGAACCAAAACTGAGAAGGAATTTTGATTGCAAGGATGCAGAAATGAGGTGACGAAATGAACGAAATCAACGTTGCCCCGCTTTCTCCGCCGGCTGGCGAGTCTTCCAATCGCATACAGCAGGTGGCTGATTTTTATACCGAAAAGGCGGCTGCCACGCCGCGCCGTAACGAAGCGGTTGAAACATCGTCCACTCCGGCAGCCCAGCCGCGTCCCTCGGACGTGGTTTTACGCTTTAATGTGGACCGCGAAACCCATGAAGTCACGGTTTACATCATGGACCGTGCCTCGCGCCAGATTATCCGCACCATCCCGCCGGATGAATTAAGCAAACTCAAAGCCGGTGATTTGATCGAGCTGCTGGCGTGAGTTTTTACGCAGAATTTACCGCGCAGGGCTAAAGTTTGCCAGAGGCCAGTCGAAAATAAGGATAGTCAACACCAAAATCAACCCGCCAAGAACGAATTAGAGGAGACCTGCATCATGTACCAGACCGCATACCGCACACAAGAATACCGGCAGCAAGATGTGATGGGCGCCAGCCCGCTCCGTCTGGTCATCATGGCTTACGATCTGGCCATTCAGTCCTGTGAAGTGAAGGACTTTGAAAAAGCGACCAAAGCCATCAGCGTCCTGCGCGATGCCCTCAACTTTGACTATCCCGAGGTGGCGGTTGGTTTATTCCGGCTGTACCAGTGGTGCCTTGACTGCATCCGCAAGGGTGATTACGACGAAGCCGCGCATGTGCTGAAAGAATTGCGCGATGCGTGGAAGATGACCGAAAAACGTTTTGCCCCGCCGCCCCAGCCAGCGGTGCCGGCCGCGGCCTACACTTCGACGATTACGCAGGCAGCCTGACTCCCACAACCTGCGATCGGTTTATCGGTAACACCACTCCAAACAATCGCATAGCGTTTCTCCCCACAGTAAAATACACCCCCTTCACCCGGAGGTGTATTTTACGTTTTTAACGCCGTTTTTATTCAGCCTTCATCTCAACTTTACGGAAATCCTGATTGGGTTGTGCTATCCTGCTGTCAGGAGTCAAGGAGTGGTGCTATGAGTTTCTGGGAGTCTTTACGAATTGGTGCATCGGGCCTGCTGGCCCAGCGTTTGCGGCTGGATACGATTGCCAACAACATTGCCAACGCCCAGACGACGCGTACAGCGCAGGGCGGGCCGTATCAGCGCAAGGACGTGGTTTTCATGCCGGAAAACAAGCGCGGCTTTCTGCCGCCTTTTGTGGCGGCGCGGCGGGGTGAGCCGGCTGCCGTGCAGGGCGGGGTGCGGGTAGCCCAAATCATCACCGACCCCGAACCCGGCCCGCGCGTGTATGACCCCACCCACCCGGATGCTGATGAGGAAGGTTACGTAACCTATCCCAACGTCAACCCGCTGGTAGAAATGACCAACATGATCTCGGCGACCCGTTCTTACGAAGCCAACCTGACCCTGATCGAGGCTGCCAAGCGCATGGCGCTGCGGGCACTGGATATTGGGAGGTAGCTGTGAATATCCCGCCGGTATCCATTTCATCGGTTTATCGTGCCAGCGAGCCGCAGGGTGTCCCAAAACCGGCTTCGGCAAACCTGCAATCGGTCACCAAAACTTTCGAGGAGATGCTCAATTCCCTCAACGAGTCCCAGTTGAAGGCGGATGATCTGGTGCAGAAACTGGCGCTGGGCGAAAATGTTGACCTGCACACGGTGATGATTGGGCTGGAAGAGAATGATGTCAACTTCCGCGTGGCGCTGGCCATCCGCGACAAACTGGTAGAAGCCTACCACGAAATTATGCGCATGCAAGTCTGAATGGGTGAGAAACGCTTATGATGGTACCCCTGCAAAACCAATTCCTGAATTACTGGAAGAAACAAAGCCAATCCCAGCGGATTGTCATCATCTCTTTATTGCTGGCGGCGCTGATTCTGGTGCCGGTGTTGATCAACTGGGCCAACACGCCTTCATACTCGGTGGCCTACAGCGGTTTGAGCGAGAATGATGCCGCCCAGATTGTGCAGAAACTGGATGAAAACCGCATTCCCTACCGCCTGCGCGACAGCAGCACAATCCTCGTTCCCAGCGATCAGGTTTATGAAGTGCGCCTGCGCATGGCGCGCGAGGGGCTGCCCAAGAGCGGTACGGTTGGGTACGAATTGTTCAGCGGCAACACGCTGGGAATGACCGAATTCACCCAAAAGATCAATTACCAGCGTGCATTGGAAGGCGAACTGGAAAGGACGATTGGCAGTCTGGAAGCGGTGGAGGCAGTGCGGGTGCATGTGGTCAGACCGGAGCGCACCTTATTGAGCACAGAACAGTCTCCCACGACTGCCTCGATCACCATCAAAGAGCGCATGGGGCAGGCGCTGGATGCCGCTCAGGTGCGTGCCATCACCCATCTGGTTGCCAGCAGTGTGGAAGGGCTGCAGCCCGAAAACGTAGTGGTAGTGGATAGCAACGGCAATCTGCTGGCGGGCGGGGGAAACGAAGCCGGTTCGCTGAGCGCGCAGACAGACAGCCAGCGGGCTGCCGAGCAGGCGGCGGCAGCCGAAATCCGCAAACAGGTGCAGTTAATGCTGGACCGCACGCTGGGTCCCAACCGGGCGGTCGTACAGGCAGCGGTTGCCATGGACTGGACTCAGCGCGAGATTGTCTCCAATACGATGGAACAGCAGCCCACCCCGGTAGTGCGCAGTTCGCAAAAGATTGTGGAGAATTACACCACCTCGGGGGCGGTTGAAGGGGGTGTGCCGGGTGCCGACTCAAACCTGCCCACACCTTTACCGCCTGTGAGCGGTGAAAACGGCGCGATGACCTACTCGCGCACCGAAGAGACAGTCAATTACGAAGTCAGTCAGGTGGAGGCGCGCGAGGTACAGTCGCCGGGACGGATCAGCCGCATCAGCGTTTCCGTCATGGTAGATGGGCTGGATGCCCAGTCGGTTGAGATGGTCAAAGCGGCGGTGGCGGCGGCGGCCGGAGTGGATGAAACCCGCGGCGATCAGGTGGTGGTGCAGTCTATGCCCTTCGACCGCACCTACTACGAACAGCAGGCCGCCGAAATGGCAAAAACCGAACAAACCAACCTGTATGTTCAAATTGGGCTGGCGGCTGCGGCGGTCATTCTGTTGGCGGCGTTGATCTTCTTCTTCTCCCGCCAGATCCGGCATTTACGTACGGCTACCGTGCAGGCCTGGCAGCCGGTGATGATGCCGGCCGGCGAACTGGCAGCTTTACAGGCCCAGGCAGCGGCACCATTGGGGCAAATCGGTGCGCCGGAGGCGGCCGCCGGCTTGCCGCCGATGACGGCCCAGCGGGCTGCACTTAATCAAAAAACTGAAGATGTCATGGTGGAACTTTCCTCCCGCTTTACGCCGGTCAACACGGCTGAAGATGAACAGCGCGCCAAGGTGGTCAGCCGGCTGGCAGAGGAAAGCCCGGCCACCGTAGCGGAAATTATCCAACTCTGGTTGAACGAGGATAACAGGAACCATGGATAATCCATCCACTGCGATCTCTGGAATTGATAAAGCCTCAGCATTGCTGTTGACCCTTGGTGTGGATACTTCCTCGAAGATCTTGCAGTACCTGACCGAGGGCGAGATCGAACGGGTGCTGCTGGCGCTGGGCAAAACCGGGCCGATCCCGCCGGAGGTGCGGCGGGTGGCCTTGCAGGAAGCGGTGGAGTTCAGCACGGCAGATGCAGCCCTGCGCGGCGGCGGCATTGAGTACAGCCGTCAATTGCTGGCGCGGGCGGTCGGTCCGCGGCGGGGGGCTGAAATTCTGGAACGCATTTCGGTGCATCAGCAATTGTCCTCGTTTGAGATGCTGCGGAATGCCAACCCCGAAGAAGTGGCGGCCCTGTTGCAGGAAGAAATGCCGCAGACGATTGCACTGGTGCTTTCCTACCTCGAAGCCAAGGTGGCTGCCGATATCCTTACCAGCCTGCCGCGCGAATTGCAGGTAGAGGTTACCCTGCGGCTGGCCGTGATGGACCGCGTTTCGCCGCAGGTGGTGCAGGTGGTAGAACGCAATTTGAAAAATAAACTTTCCAGCGTGCTGAGCGAAGCCGATTTTCGCGCCACTGGCGGGGTTACTTTTCTGGTCAAAATGCTCAATATGGTGGATCGCGGTGTGCAGAAGACCATTCTGGAGGCGCTGGAAGCCAGCAACCCCAAACTGGTGGAAGAAATCCGCGCCAATATGTTCACCTTTGACGACCTGATCAAACTGGATGACCGCGCCATTCAACGGGTACTGCGCGACATCAGCAAGTCAGAACTGGCGCTGGCGCTCAAAGCCGCTCCGGAAAAGTTGAAGGAAAAGATTTTCAACAATCTTTCCGAGCGGGCGCGCGAAAATCTGAAAGAAGAAATCGAAATTTTAGGCCCGCAACTGGCAAAGAATGTTTATGCCGCTCAGCGCAAGATTGTGGATGCAGTGCGCGCACTGGAAGAAGCCGGCGAGATTGTGATTGGCGGTGGTGGTGAAAATGAAGTCATCCTCTAGAATTTTCAAACCCGGCCAGTCCTCCTCGGGCCAGTTTTCTCGCTGGCAGATGCCGGACTTTGACCAGCAGGCTCAGGCAGAAACGCAGGAAAGGGCTGCCGAGATTCTCAACCTTTTCATGCTGTCCGAGTCATCCCCCGTGCCCGAAAGAGGCACGCGCTCCGGGTTGCTGCGCGGCGGGCAGCTGGCCGGTTTGCAGGTGTGGAACGCGCCAGACTTGCAATACACACCGCCTTTTGTGGAAGAAAGCAACCGGCAAGACGACTTTTTTATCGGTGACCAGCCGTTTGATATGGAATGGCGCCAGCAGCAAGAAGGACTTTCGATCATCGAACAGGCCCGTCAGCAGGCAGCCGAGATTGTGCGCCGCGCCGAAGAAGAGGCCGGTCAACTTCGCTTGCAGGCAGCCGATGAACTGGAAGCCATGCGTCAAAGCGGCTATCAGGCAGGGCTGATGCAGGCACAGGAAGAAATGAAGAGCGCATTGCAGGCCTGTGCGGAATTGATTGCCGAGGCTCAGGCCTGGAAACAAAATCTGGTGGCTTCCAGCGAGAATATTGTGCTGGAAATGATCCGCGAAATGGCGGTGGTGTTGTTCGGGCAGGGGGTTGCGCTGGATGATCAGGCGCTGCAAATCAACCTCAACCGGATTGTGGAACAAGCCAGCACGCTGGGCGAGTTGAAGATTTACCTGAACCCGCAAGATGTGGCGCGGCTCGATCCGGCCTGGAAAGAGTATCAATCGCTGGTGCTGGGGAATAAGGTACAGGTGATCCCCGCCGAAGGGATTACACGGGGCGGTTGTTACATTCAGGGGCAGTTTGGCGCAGTGGATGCGCGGGTCGAGACCCAATTACGCAATTTGCTGGCTTCGTTTGCAGAAGCCCAGACCAGTGAAGAGGTAACCGTATGAGCCTTGACGTGAAACCGCCTGATCTCAGCCGCTACCGCAACATGCTGCGCGACCTCACGACTGTGCAGGTTGCCGGGCGGGTTACGCAGGTAATCGGCCTGACGATTGAGGTAGTCGGTTTAAACTGCCAGATTGGTGAGGTGTGCGAAATTCAGGCCAATCACGGCGGGCGTCTGCAAGCCGAGGTGATCGGCTTTCGCAATGAGCGGATGCTGCTCATGCCGCTGGGAACAATGGAAGGCATCCAGCCGGATAGTCTGGTGCGCCCGGTATCGAGTGTATTCAAAGCGCCGGTGGGTATGTCGCTGCTGGGGCGGGTGCTGGACGGGCTGGGTCAACCCATTGATGGCAAAGGCCCGCTTGGCACAGTAGAGTGGAAGGTGACGAACCGCCCGGCTCCGCACCCGTTGGAACGCCCGCCGATTGTCGAACCGCTGGTAACCGGCGTGCGGGTGATTGACGGAATGCTCACCTGCGGTAAGGGCCAGCGTCTGGGCATCTTTGCCGGTAGTGGGGTAGGTAAAAGCACCTTGCTGGGTTCCATTGCCCGCAATTCGCGCAGCGATATTTCGGTGATTGCCCTGATCGGCGAGCGCGGCCGCGAGGTGCGCGAATTCATTGAGCGTGATTTAGGTGAGGACGGGTTGGAGCGCTCGGTGGTGGTGGTTTCCACTTCCGATCAGCCGGCGCTGGTGCGTCTCAAAGCCGCTTTTGTGGCAATGACCATCGCCGAATATTACCGCGACTGCGGCCTGGATGTAACCTTTTTGATGGATTCGGTAACCCGTTTTGCGATGGCCCAGCGCGAGATTGGCCTCTCGGTCGGCGAACCGCCGGCCAGCAAAGGCTATACCCCTTCGGTATTTGCGCTGCTGCCGCGCCTGCTGGAACGCGCCGGACGCAACCGGCACGGTTCGATTACCGGTTTCTTCACCGTGCTGGTGGAGGGTGATGATTTCAACGAGCCGATTTGCGATGCCGTGCGCGGTATTCTGGACGGCCACATCATCCTCAGCCGGGCGCTGGCTGCCCGCAATCACTACCCGGCGATTGATGTATTGAACAGCGTCAGCCGCGTGATGCCGGCTCTGACCGATGAAGGACATCTCAAACTGGCGGCGGCAGCCCGCAAACACCTTGCCACATACGAAAAAGCGCGGGATTTGATCAACATCGGTGCTTATGTAGCCGGTTCTGACCCGGAAATTGATGCCGCGATTGCTGTGATGCCGATGCTGACCGCCTTTTTGCAACAGGGCAGCAAGGAAGTCTCGTCTTTTGAGGAAACCCTTTCGATATTACAGGCGGCAGTTGGTGAAAACACCGCCGAGCCGGTGAAGGAGGGTGAATAATGGTACCGCGATTTAACTTGCAAAGCGTTCTGGATGTGCGCCACAGCCGGGTGGAAGCCTGCGAACTGGAATTGAGCCAGCGGTTGATGGAGCAAATGAAAATCGAAAATGAGCTGGAGCATCTTTGCGAACGGCGCGTGCGCCTGATGCGCGAGATTGCCGAAATGCAAATGGGCGATCTGGATCTGGCCGCGCTGGGACTGTTACGGGCCGAACTGGAGGATACCCACCGCCAAAAGAAGATTTTGGAACAACGGCTGGAGCAGGCCCGCGCGGCTGTGGAAAGCAAACGAATCGAACTGGTCAAGGCGCGGCAGGATGAGGAAACGCTCCAAATTCTCAAGCGCAAACATGTTGAACACTACACCCAGATGGAAGCCGAGAAAGAAGCCCGCGCGCAGGATGATATTTACATTGCCCACGCTTACCGCCAGCGGCTTTCGGAGGCGCCGACCCATGGATAATTCGATTTTCAGCAGCCAATTTCAGGCGGTGATCTACCGTCTGCTGTTCCAGCTGATTGAAAAACTGGCTCAATCGGGGCAAAATCAGGGCGGCTCAGGCGTTAACCCGCTGGATGGAGAAGCGGGAGGGGGTTATTCGCCGCAAAGGCTGGGTGGTGCGGGTTCGGCCGCGTCGTTTGATGCGCTGATTCAACAGGCGGCTCAAAAGTATGCCGTCAACCCGGCGCTGGTGCAGGCGGTAATCAAGGCCGAGTCCAATTTCAACCCGCGCGCCGTTTCGGCTGCGGGTGCCATGGGACTGATGCAGTTGATGCCCGGCACGGCGCGCAGTCTGGGGGTGAGCGATCCGTTTGACCCGGCCCAGAACATAGACGGGGGGGTGCGGTTTTTGAGCAATCTGCTCAAACGTTATAACGGTAATGTGCAACTGGCGCTGGCGGCCTATAACGCCGGCCCGGGAGCGGTAGACCGTTATCAGGGCATTCCGCCTTATCGCGAAACCCAAACCTACGTTCAACGGGTGATGGAGTATTTTCAAAGCAGTTTTTATCAATGGTCGGGGTGAAGTATGGCGAGGAACTGGATCAGTGATGATGCTTTACAGGCAGCCCGCATGGCGCTGGATGGATTGAGCCTGCGCCAGCAGGTCATCAGCCGCAATCTGGCCAATGTGGATACACCGGGCTACCGCGCTCAACAGGTCAAATTTGAAGATACGCTGAAACAGGTCTTTCAGCGCAAGAAAGGAGTGGAACTGGAAAAATCGCATCAGGCTCATCTGGCATCACCCGCGCGGCGGGTTGGCTTTCAGGTGTCGCAGCGTCCGGGCGGCAGTCTGCGGGCTGACCTGAACAGCGTGGATATTGATGTGGAGCTGCTGGAAATGAACGAGACCGGGATTCAGTATCAGGCGCTGACTCAATCGGTCAGTAAAAAACTGGCACTCCTGAAAACTATTGCTAGTTCGAGGTGAAAATGGACATAAACTTATTGGAAGTGCTGCCTGTCAGCAAACCGCCTCCCGAAAGCGGGCTGCGTGCAACTCATTCGGGTGGAGAGGTGCCTAACGGCGACTCTCCGACCTTTGAGGAGACCCTGCGCGCGCGCCAGAAGGAGGAAAAACAAACCCAAACGCAGGCCGAAGCGGCTGCCTCTCAGTCTGCTGCGCCAGCGCAAGCGGCCAACCCTGCCAACGAAAACCAACCGACGGGTGAAACCCCAATCACAGAAAACGCAGCCGATAGCCAGCCGCCTGCCCGTATCAGCGGCGGTTTGCTTGCCCTGCTCAACGAGGGTGGGGTTGTCCCCGTTATGGAAGGCGATGTGCCTGTGAGCAAGGGTGAGACTGAGCCGCTGGATGGACTGGTGCCAGTCGAGACACCTGTCGAAGACGGCCTGCCCGCAGAGGGCAAGGTTGATTTTGCGACTGCACTGGAAAAAAGCCTGAGCCAGTCAGCGGAGGAAACTCTCATTCAACCCCAATCCAGCACGGAGGTGCAAAGCGAGAAACCCGAATTAACGAGAGTTATACCTGAAAATAAAGCCGAAACACCGTTCAGGACAAGGACTGCCGCTGAGGCGGTGCAAACCCAAAGGGGTGAAGCGCAAATTGTGATCGAACAACCAGCGGTCTCTCACACGTCTGGCGGTGAAGCCGTAGTCCCACTGCGGATCGAAAATACGCCTGTACAGGGCCGCGCGCTGGTGGATATGGTGCACCAGATTGCCCACCAAATGGAAGTTTCCATTCAGCAGGGGCGTTCCAGCCTGCGTGTTCAGCTGCACCCGCAGGAACTGGGCGGAATTGACATTCGGTTCGCCAGCAGTTCGCAAGGGGTGAGTGTTACGGTTTATGCGGAGCAAGCCAGCACCGGACGGCTGCTTGAAGCGCAATTGAACCAGCTGCGGCAATCGCTCAGCGAGGCGGGGGTTAATCTGGCGCAGTTGAATATCCATCACGAAAGCCCTTCCCATCAACCACAGGGCGGCTTCAACGGTCATAGTCCGCGCGGCCGTTCTTACAACGGTGGGGATGTTGAGCATGGCGGCAATGGGTTTGTGGAGCGCGCCGGGCTCTGGCAAAATCTATCCCTCAGCGGTGTGGATTACCGCGTATAAGGAGGACAAACGATGCAAGTACAGGAAATTTCCAATTCATTACTCACTTCACTGAGCCAAACTGCTGCCCCAAAAATTGCCAATCAACCGGGCATGGGTGATTTCTTGACCATGCTGGTGGCGCAATTGACCCATCAAAATCCGTTGGAACCCATGAAAGACAGCGAGATGATGAGCCAGTTCACCCAGCTCAATTCGCTGCAGGAATTGCAGGCGATGCGGGTTGTGCTGGATAGTGCTGCCGCGGCCAACCAGAATGCGTATGCCGCCAGCCTGATCGGGAAAATCGTCAAGGTTGCCCAAAAGGACGGCTCAACGCTGGAAGGAGTGGTCGGCGGCGTTACCAGTGAAAAAGGTGTGCTTTATCTGCAAATTGGCACACAAAAAGCCCCGCTGAGTGATGTAATCGAGATCCGCGGAGGTGGTGCATGAGTGATACTTTCCGCGTTCAACTGGAACGTGCTCAGGGCGGTGCAGTCAGCGGTCAGCCTCGTCCCGCCCGTCCGACGGTGGTTGAGTCAACCCCGGCCTTTGCGGAAACGCTTGCTCAGGTACAGCAGGTACGCTTTTCCAATCATGCCCAAAAACGGCTGCAAAGCCGGGAAATTGCCCTCAGCGATGAACACGTCAACCGCCTTGCACAGGCCA
>FWPV01011683.1_pt1 | contig 13847 bp, 14 predicted proteins | sample 2228371 | NCBI WGS metagenome assembly FWPV01 (sample SAMEA103939776, study PRJEB20133) | metagenome | reverse complement strand
TGAAGCGAGTGGTCAGTGGCCAGTGGGCAGGGAAAAGGGAGAAGGGAAAAGGGAGGAGGGAATAGGGATAAGGGATGAGGGATAAGGTGAGTCTGGTAGGGTGGGCATGGCCCACCCTGATTCAGTCCCTCATCTCTATTCCCTATTCCCTGCCCTTCCGCAGGGGCTCCTTCAGGGCTGCCACGAAGTCGCCGATCTCTCTCACCATTTCCGGCGTCTCCCGGCAGGCGATCTTCTGCACGATGGCGCTGCCCACCACCACCCCGTCGACGAAGGGCGATAGCTCCCGGACCTGGTCCGGCGTGGAGATGCCGAAGCCCACGGCCAGGGGGCAGCGCACCAGCCGACGCACATCGGCCAGGGACGCCTTCAGGTCTTCCGGGAGGCCGGTCCGGGCGCCGGTGATGCCGGTGACCGAGACATAATAGAGGAAGCCCCGGGTTAGGGCGCCGATCTTGCGGATGCGGTCCGGGCCGCTGGTGGGCGCGGCCAGGAAGATGGGGGCCAAGCCGGCGTCGCAGGCGGCCCGATGCCAATCCCGGGCCTCCTCTCCCGGCAGGTCCGGGATGATGAAGCCGTCCACCCCCGCCGCGGCCGCGTCCCGGGCCAGTCTGTCCAGGCCGTAGGCCAGGATAGGGTTGTAGTAGCCCATGAGCACCAAGGGGATGTCCGTATCTTGGCGCAGGGTCCGGACCAGCTCCAGGATCTTGGGCAGGTTCACCTCCTGGCGCAGGGCCCGTTGACAGGCCGCCTGGATGGTGGGGCCGTCGGCCAGTGGGTCGGAAAAGGGGATGCCCAACTCAATGAGGTCGGCGCCCCGACGGGCCATTTCCAGGACCAGCTCCCGGCTCATGGCCAGGCTGGGATCACCGGCGGTGATATAGGGGATGAGGGCCTTGTCTCCCCGGGCGGCCAGGCGTTTGAACATGGCATTAATCTTCTTCATGACTGCTCCAGTATCTCTGAGACGGCCTCCACGTCTTTGTCGCCCCGGCCGGACAGGTTGATGACCACCAGCTCACCGGGCTTAAAATCCCGGGCATGCTTCTGGACGTAAGCCACGGCATGGGCGCTCTCCAGGGCCGGCAGGATGCCCTCGGTGCGGGATAGGAGTTTGAACCCCTCCAGGGCCTCTTCATCATTAATGGCCACGTACTCAGCCCGGCCGGTCTCCTTGAAGTAGGAGTGCTCCGGACCCACCCCGGGGTAGTCCAGACCTGGGGCCAGGGAGTGGGCTTCCCGGATATTGCCCCACGGATCCTGCAACAGGTAGCTACAAGCCCCGTGCAGGACGCCCACATTGCCGGCCACCAGGGTGGCGGAATGCCGGCCGGACTCCAGGCCGTGGCCGGCCGCCTCCACCCCGATGAAGCGCACCGGATCCCTCAGAAAAGGGTAGAACAGGCCCATGGCGTTGCTGCCGCCGCCCACACAGGCCACCAGGGCGTCGGGTAAACGGCCCTCTGCCCGGCGCAGCTGGAGTTTGGTCTCCCGGCCGATCACTGCCTGGAAATCCCGGACCAGCCGGGGGTAGGGGTGGGGGCCGGCCACCGAGCCGATGACATAGTGGGTGTGCCGCACATTGGTCACCCAATCCCGGATGGCCTCATTCATGGCGTCCTTCAGGGTGCAGCTGCCCGACTCCACCGGGATCACCCGGGCGCCCAACAGCTTCATGCGGATGACGTTGAGGCGCTGCCGCCGGATGTCTTCGGTGCCCATATAGATATCGCACTCCATCCCCAGCAGGGCCGCCACCGTCGCCGTGGCCACCCCATGCTGGCCCGCCCCGGTCTCAGCAATGACCCGCCTCTTCCCCATACGCTTGGCCAGCAGTCCTTGTCCCAGGGTATTGTTGATCTTATGGGCGCCGGTGTGGTTCAGGTCCTCCCGCTTCAGATAGATCTTGGGGCCTCCCAAGGCCTCGGTGAGGTGGGCGGCAAAATACAGGGGGGAGGGGCGGCCCACGTAGTCTCTGAGCATTTCGGCCAACTCCCGCCGGAAATCCGGCTGCCGCCGGATGCGGCTGTAGGCCTCCTCCAGCTCCAGGAGAGCCGGCATCAATGTCTCGGGCACGAAGCGCCCGCCGAATTGGCCGAAATGGCCGCGTCTGTCAGGTAACAATCCGTTCCTCCTTGGTTTGCAGTGTCGCAGCTCTATCAGGCTATTGAAAACGTGTTCGTAGGGGAGGGGTCAGGGGGCACAGCCCCCTGCCCCCTCCCCGACAACCCCCCAACCCCTAGGGCAGCTTGTGGCTGCGCCAACAGCTGAACAGGAGGGATATCCCCCCACCAGCAAGGTTGGCAGGGAATTTTTCAACCTCTTGCCAGTATTTTCCTGACGGCTCTGAGTGAGCGGTGCGGGGGAAACCATGAGCCGAAACATGATCAGGTATCAATAGAGCAAAGGGTTTCCATCTATCTATCCCTATTCCCTATTCCCTATTCCCTATTCCCTCCCCTTGCCGCCCGGAAGAAGGCCCGCAGCTTTTCCGGGTCTTTTTTGCCGGGTGCGGCCTCGACGCCGCTGGCCACATCCACCGCCTGAGGGGCGGCGGCGGCAATGGCCGCGGCCACATTGTCGGGCTGCAGCCCCCCCGCCAGGATGACCGGACCATACTGCTGGGCTGCCTTGGCCAAGGACCAATCAAAGGTCCGGCCGGTGCCACCCTTCTGCCCCGGCGCATAGGTGTCCAGGAGGAAAGCCCGGACGATTCTTTGATAAGGCGACATTTGGGCCAAGGACTCCCGGTCCTGCACCCGGATGGCCTTGATGACGTTGCGGTTTAAATACCGGCAGTAGTCCGGCGTTTCCTCGCCGTGGAGCTGCAGCCAATCCAGCCGGACCATTTCTGCGACCTCCAGGACTATGGCGGCGTCCTCATTCACAAAGACTCCGACGCTGAGGACCAGGGGGGGCAGCTGGGCGATGATCTGCCGGGCCGCGGCCGGGGTGATGGCCCGGGGGCTTTTGGGGTAAAAGATAAATCCCAGGGCATTGGCCCCCAGCTCGGCGGCCAACAGGGCGTCTGCCACATTGGTGATGCCGCAGATCTTGATACGCGTCATGGTTTCCCCGATACCCATCGTTCAAAGGGAAAAGGGAAGAGGGAAGAGGGAAAAGGAAAAATGGATAGGGTGTCTAGATAAATTCCTATTCCCTCAACCCACATCCCTCATCCCTCAACCCACATCCCTCATCCCTCAACCCACATCCCTCATCCCTCAACCCTCCCGACCTCTCCGCGCAGCTCCCGCAGCTTTGCCCCGGGCTGACCGGATTTCACCAAGGATTCGCCGATCAGGAAGGCCCTGATGCCGGCGGCCTCCAGGCGGGCCAGGTCCTGGCGGGTGTGCAGGCCGGAGGCGGCCACCACCGTGACGCCGGCCGGGATCAGGGGCAGCAGGTCCAGGGCCCGGTTCATATCCATCTCAAAGGTGCGCAGATTGCGGTGGTTGATGCCGATGAGGGTGGCGCCCAGGTCCAAGGCGATCTCCAGCTCCTCCCGGCCGGCCACTTCCACCAATGCCTCCAGGCCCAGACTCTGGCTCAGGAGCAATAGCACCCGCAGGGTGCTGGGCGACAGAGCCGCCACGATCAGGAGGAGGGCATCGGCGCCCAAGGCGGCGCTTTCATAAACCTGGATGACCTCCAGGATGAAGTCCTTGCGCAGGATGGGGACCTGCAGGTGAGGCCGCAGCCGCACGATGAACTCGGGGGAGCCCTGAAAGTAGTTCTGCTCCGTCAGCACAGAGATGGCCGCAGCGCCGTGGGCCTGATACTCCAGGGCCAGGGCCAGGGGGTCCAGGTCGGGGGCCAGCAACCCTTTGGAGGGTGAGGCCCGCTTGATTTCGGCGATGACAGCCGGGGCAGGGGCATTATCCAAGGCGGCTTTCAGACTGCGGACCTGCTGCCGGCCGGCGATCTGGGCCTGAAAAGCCTGCAGCCTGCCGGAGGCGAACAGCCGCTCGTTCTCCCGTACCTTATCCGCGATAATGCGGTCCAGGAAGGTCGTCATGGCCGCGGTCCAAAGGATCGGCTCTTGGCGATGAGGGCCTCCAGCTTGGCCAAGGCCTTGCCGTCGGCGATCACCTCTTTGGCCAAAGCGATGCCGTCGGCGAAATCCGTTGCCAGGCCGGCACCCAAGAAGGCAGCGGCGGCGTTCAGGGCCACCATATCCTGTTTCGGCCCCGGTTCGCCCGCCAGCACCGACCGGACGATGGCGGCGTTGGCAAAGACGTCGCCGCCCCGGATATCTTCCAAGGTTCCTCGCGGCAGGCCGAACTGTTCGGGGGTAATGGTGTAGGAGCGGATCTCGCCGTTGACAAGCTCACATACCTGGGTGGGGCCGATGATGCTGATCTCGTCAAAGGAGCCTTCCCCATAGACCACAAAGGCATGGGAGGTGCCCAGTTCTTTGAGTACCCCGGCCAGGAGGGTGGTGAGCCGCGGCTCGTACACCCCCACCACTAAAACGTTGGCTCCGGCCGGATTGGTGAGGGGCCCCAGGATATTGAATATGGTCCGGATGCCGATCTCCCGTCGGGGGCCGATGGCATAGCGCATGGCGCCGTGCAGTTGCGGCGCGAAGAGGAAGCCGATGCCCACCTCCCGGATGCATTCGGCCACCTGCTCCGGCGTCAGGGCCAGGTTAATGCCCAGGGCCTCGATGACATCCGCAGAACCGCAGCGGCTCGATACAGCCCGGTTGCCGTGTTTGGCCACCTTCAGGCCGGCACCGGCCACCACAAAGGCGGTGGTGGTGGAGACATTGAAGGTATTGGTGGCATCCCCGCCGGTGCCCACCGTGTCCACGATGGTTTCCCGGTCGATGTTGATCTCGTCCCGGTCCAGATCCACCACCGGATCGCTCACCGGGATGCGGGTGGCCTTGGCCCGCATGACCCGGGCCGCGGCGGCGATCTCGGTCACGGTTTCGCCTTTCATGCGCATGGCCGTGATAAAGGCCCCGATCTGGGCGTCGGTGGCCTGCCCGGTCATGATGGTCTCCATGGCCCGGGTCATTTCGTCGGCGGTCAGGTCCTGGCGGTTGACTAATTTATAAATGTATTCTTGCATGCTGACTCAACCTCGCAGAGGGGCAGGGGCAAAAGGGAAACAGGATCAGGAAAGACCAGGAGATGATGTTCAGATATCCATCGGTTTTTCCTCCTCCAGACAGGTTAAGACCCTGGTGCGGAGGTAGTGGCTGGCGGCCTCCACTCCTGCTGCCAAAGCCCGGCGGTTCAGGTCCTCCGTCCCCGGCGGCACCCGGGCCAGGACGGCCTTCTCCAGACTGGCCACCGAGACGAGGCCGGAGATTTTTGCCAGGGCCCCCAAGGCAACGATATTGGCCACCATCTCCTTGCCCAATTCCTGGCGGGCGATCTGGGTGAAAGGCAGGGCCACGGCAGCCTTGCTGGGCCGGTCATGCACCAAGGTGCTGTCCACCACCAGCAGGCCGCCGGGTTTCAGGTCATGGGCATAGGCGTCGCAGGCCTTCTGGTTCATGGCCAACAGCAGGTCCGGGAGGATGGCCTTGGGATAGTCGATCTCCGTATCGCTGATGACCACTTCCGCTTTGGAAGACCCGCCCCGGGCTTCCGGGCCGTAGGCCTGGGTCTGGCAGACCTCCTTGCCTTCGTAGATGCCCGCGGCCTCGGCCAGGATGATGCCGGCCACGATAATCCCTTGGCCGCCGGAGCCGCTCAGCCGCACTTCGTATCTTGCCATGTTGTCGCCCCTCCCTTCCCGATCATTCGCAGGCATGGGTGCCTTTGGCCGCTGTTTCGGCGGCCGCTTGGGCCTTGGCCGCCTCCCGGATGCGTTTCAGTTCCTGGGTATAGACGGGCAGTTCCCGATCCACCAAGACGCCGATGGGGATCTTGCCGGCCAGCTCGGCGTTGCTCAAGCGGGGGATTTTTTCCACCCGCACCGCCGCCTCTTTCTGCCACAAGAGCATCTCCACCGGCCCGCCCAAGCGGTTCTTCCGGCCGTAGAGCGTGGGGCAGTGGCTGATGGCCTCAATCACCGCGAAGCCCCGCTTCTTGATACCCTGTTCAATCAGCTGATCCAACAGGTTGGCATGGAAGACCGTGCTGCGGCCCACAAAGGCGGCGCCGGCCGTGACGGCCAGATCGGCAATGGCGAAAGGGTGTTCAATATTGCCGTAGAGCGCCGTGGTGGCCAGCGAGCCGTAGGGGGAAGTGGGGGAATATTGGCCGCCGGTCATGCCGTAGGTGCTGTTGTTGACGATGATGGCCGTCAGGTTCAAATTGCGCCGCGCCGCATGGATGAAGTGGTTGCCGCCGATGGCGGTGGCGTCGCCATCCCCCATGATGACGATGACCTGCAGCCGGGGTTTGGCCAACTTGATGCCGGTGGCAAAGGTCAGGGCCCGGCCGTGGGTGGTATGCAACGTGTTGAAATCCACGTATACCGGCATGCGGCTGGCACAGCCGATCCCGGAGACCAGGACAATGTCATCCTTACTGAAACCGGTGCGGTCGATGGCCCGGATAAGAGCCCCCAGGACGATGCCGTTGCCGCAGCCTGGACACCAGACATGGGGGAACTTCTTGTCATGCCGCAGATACTTGTAGATGAGTTTGGTCGTCTCAGCCATAGTTGTTTCCCAAGTTCCCAGTCAGCGGCTGGTGCTCAGGCAAAGGACAAGGCCGGTGCAGAAAAGGACTACCGCCCGGCCGGGCCGCAGTTACAGTTTTGCCAGTTTCGTCAGAATCTCTCCTGGGGTCAAGAGGTTGCCATCGATGCGGGACAAGAGCTCCACCCGGGTCTCGCCCTGGTTCACCCGCAGGACTTCCCGATACACCTGGCCGAAGTTGAGTTCCGCTACCAGCACCGCCCGTACCTGCTTCAGGTGGGGTGCCAGCAATCTGCCGGGAAAAGGCCAGAGGGTCTGAAGCTGCACCAAACCGGCCCGCAGGCCCGCTTGCCGGGCTTCCCGGACCGCCCGGCGGGCCGAGCGGGCCACCGAGCCGTAGGCCACCACCAGAACTTGGGCATCATCGATGAATTCCGTGTCCCACAGTTGAATGTCATCCAGATGCTGTTGGATCTTGCGGAACAGACGCTGACGGAAGGCGGTGATCTCCTCCGGCCGTTGGGTGGGGAATCCCCGGATATCATGAATGAGACCGGTGACGTGGTAGCGGTAGCCGTCGCCGAAAATGCCCATGGCCGGGACACCGTGGGGCGTGTCTTCATAGGGGATGTACCATTCCGGCGGCACTGCCGGGGTTTCCCGGTCGATGATGGTCAGGGTGCCGGGGTCGGGAACCACAAACTTCTCCCGGGTGTGAGATACCACCTCATCCGACAAGATGATTACCGGGGTGCGGTAGGTCTCCGCCAGATTGAAGGCCTTGACCGTCAGGTGAAAGCAATCCCGGACATCGCTGACCGCCAGCACAATGATGGGATGATCGCCGTGTGTCCCCCAGCGGGCCTGCATGACGTCTTCCTGACTGACGTTGGTGGGCAGACCGGTGCTGGGACCGCCCCGCATGACATTAACGACCACGCAGGGGACCTCGGCCACGCAGGCAAAGCCCAGATTCTCCTGCATGAGGGAGAACCCTGGGCCGCTGGTGGCCGTCATACTCTTGACGCCGGCCAGGGAGGCGCCGATGACCGCACCCAGGCTGGCGATCTCATCCTCCATCTGGATGAAGGTGCCGTCCAAAGCCGGCAGCCGGGCCGACATGACCTCGCTGATCTCGGTGGCCGGCGTGATGGGATAGCCGGCGAAAAACCGGCAACCCGCGGCCAAGGCGCCTTCGACGATGGCCTCATTGCCCTGCAGGAGCCGAGGCCGTCTTATGGTATCCTCAGAGTTGACCACTGGTCTGTCCTCAGGGGGTAGCGGGGCAGGAGGCCAGGGCCAGCACCACTCCCGGCGTTCCGCCTCGTTCTTTGTGCTTCTGCGGTAATGTGCTGGTCCAGGCCGTGAACCATGCCGAACTCAGACTTCCTCTGCCGCCGTCGGCTCCGCCCGGGGCAGGACGCTGATGGCGAAATCCGGGCAGTGGAGTTCGCACCAACCGCAGCCGATGCAGGCATCCGGGTCGGCCAGAATTGGTCCCCCCTCCTCGTTGCGGCTCAGGACCTGTTTGGGGCAGAGGGCCGCGCAGATGCCACAGCTTTTGCACCAGTCCCGGTAGATGTGGACCTGGAAGGCTTTCTTTTCTTTGCCAACCGCATCCTCCGCCGCGTCCAAAGCCGGCGGCGGGCTTGTGCCCTCCTGGAGCGGAGGGGTTTGTGGATCGGTCATGAGTCCCCCATCTCCTGTTGCCTGCAGCAGCTGACAGCCCCTTTAGGCTGCGGCCCTCAGGTCACTACCTCGGCAGGACGCCCCCGCCCGCCAAAAAATGGCCCACCACATTGATGGCGTAGAGCAGGGCAAGGAGGAAAGCCCCGGCGCTCAGCCAGCCGAGGATTTTTTTCTCCGGCCGGTAGACCAACTCCACTGCGGCAATGGCGGTCATCAGGATGGCCAACAGGCCGGTGGCCGCATGGGTGGGCGTCACCCGCAGGAGCAGCGGCTGAGGGTAACTAAGGAGGTCGAAAACCGCCAACAGGTTGATGTTAAATAGTATACTGCCGAACAGATCTCCGATGGCCAGATCCACCGCCCCGATCTTCAGGGCACTGATGGTCACGGCCAATTCCGGCAGCGTGGTGGCAGCCGCCAAGAAGATGGTGCCCATGAGGGTCTGCTGCCAACCCATCTGGATGGCCACTTCGCTGGCTACCCGGGGCAGATACATGGCCGCGGTGATCACCACCAGGGCATGGACGGCAAACCTGATGAGAGCCCCCCGCAAACTGACCTGGGTAACCTCAGTTGCTGCCTGGCGTTCGGCCAGATACTCCCGGTATTCCCGCTTCTGATAGCGATACAGGATGCGCATGCCCACCAGGTAGCAGGCCAGGAGAACGGGAGTATACAGGCCGAGGTGACCGATGGTCAAGTGGTCCAGCGGTGACCGGGCCATGACCCCCAGGGCGGCCACCGATAAGATGATGATGGCCAACGCGGCTGCCAACACCTGGCCGCGGCTGGCCGCAGTCAGGACCGGGCCGGGGCGATGGAAGAAATCGGCGATGGCCAGCATGAAGAGGTTCAATAAGGAGGCGCCCAAGACATTGCCCACGGCCAGGTCCGGCAGATCCAAGACCACTACGGCAGTGCTGCCCGTCAACAACTCCGGCAAGGACGTGGCTGAGGCCAACAGGACCACCCCGATCCAGGTCCGGCCCAACCCTGTAAGCGCCGCAATGGTATCCCCCTGACGGCTGATCTGAAAACCGGAGACAGCCACGGCAGCGGCACAGACCAGGAATTGCAGCCACAAGACCGCGGTCACCGGGGCACCCTAGCCGCGACGCCGTTTGAGGAAATTCCGCAAGATATTCATCCCTTCCACCGTCAGGATGGACTCCGGGTGAAACTGCACCCCGTAGATGGCCAACTGCCGGTGCCGTAGCCCCATGATTTCGCCCACCGCGGTCTGGGCTGCAACCTCCAGGCAGTCAGGCAAGGTCTCCCGTTCCACGATCAGGGAGTGGTAACGGGTGGCCTCAAAGGGCGACGGCAGCCCTTGAAAGATGTCCTTGCCGTCGTGATAGATCAGGGAGGTCTTGCCGTGCATGAGACGGGGCGCCCGGATGACCCGGCCGCCGAAGGCCTCACCGATACACTGGTGCCCTAGACAGACCCCCAGGATGGGGATACGGCCGGCGAAATGGCGGATGGCCGCCACCGAAATGCCGGCCTCCCGGGGGGAGCAGGGCCCCGGCGAAATGACCAGGTAACGGGGCTGGAGCTCATCCAGCCCCGTTAGATCGATGGCGTCATGACGATAGACGGCCAGCTGCGCCCCCAGCATCCCCAGATACTGTACCAGATTATACGTAAAGGAATCGTAATTATCTATCACAACCAACAAATCTGTGTCAGTCAAGATTGCCCCTCCGTGCTCTGTAGTCACCGGACTGCGGCGCCGCGGCAGAAGCGGATTCCTCCACCTTCATCACGTGCCACCCACCAGATGGCGGCTAAACTGCCGGGGACGTATCCGCAGACCGTCCAGAGCGTTTCTCATCCCTCATCCCTCATCCCTTATCCCTAACCCCTAACCCCTAACCACTGACCACTGACCACTGACCACTAATCTAGCCCCCGGGCGGCCATCTCCAGGGCCCGCATCATGGCCATGGCCTTGTTCACCGTTTCCTGATATTCCGTGGCCGGATCGGAATCTGCCACAATCCCGGCGCCTACCTGCAGATAGACCTGGCCCTGATGAATGGTCAGGCTGCGGATGGTGATACACAGGTCCATGTTGCCGCTGAATCCCAGGTAGCCCACGGCGCCGGCGTAGGGTCCCCGGCGGGTGGGTTCCAGCTCTTCGATGATCTGCATGGCCCTGACCTTCGGCGCCCCGGAGACGGTGCCCGCCGGGAAGGAAGCGGCCAGGACGTCCAGGGCATCCCTGCCCGGGGCCAGATGGCCTTGGACATGGGAGACGATGTGCATGACGTGGGAATAGCGCTCCACGGTGAAGAGTTCGGTCACCTGCACGCTGCCGATCTCAGCCACCCGGCCCACGTCGTTGCGTCCCAGGTCCACCAGCATAATGTGTTCAGCCCGCTCTTTGGGATCTGCCAGCAATTCCTTCTCCAGGGCCAGGTCTTCCTCCGGGGTCCGGCCCCGGGGGCGGGTGCCGGCGATGGGGCGCAGCTCCACCCGGTTCTCCTCCAGGCGGACCAGGATCTCCGGCGAGGCCCCGGCCAAGACCAACTCCTGGAGATTCAGGTAGAACATGTAGGGTGAGGGGTTGATGCACCGCAGAGCCCGATAGAGATCAAAGGGTTCCCGGCGCCAGGGGGTGCGGAAACACTGGGAGAGGACGATCTGGATGGCATCCCCGGCGGCGATGTATTCCTTTGCCTGACGGACCATCTCCTCAAACCGCTCTTTCGTGACGTTGGCGCTCAGGCTCACCTGGCCTTGGGAAGGTCCGGCCGCCGGCAAGGCAAAGGGCGCCCGCAGTCGGCTGATCAGACCGTCAATGGCCGCCACCCCCTGATCATAGAGGCTGGCCGGCGAGCGCTCCCCATCCAGGTGAACCAGGGCCACGACTTTGATGGTATGGCGGACATTGTCAAAGATGAGCAGATGATCGGCCAACAGGAAGATGGCTTCGGGCATGCCCGTGTCTTCGGCCAGGTGGGGGAGGGGCTCCAGGTAGCGCACCAGATCGTAACTCAGGTAACCCACCAGACCGCCGAAGAAGCGGGGCAGTTCCGGCAGGGGCACTGCCCGGTAGCGGCCCAACACCCGGCGGAGGGCAGCCAGCGGGTCGCCGCCGTGAGTCAGGCGCTCTTCCTGGCCGTTGGTCTGCAGGATCAGCTCTCCCCCGGCCACCTTGACCACCAGGGAGGGGTTCAGGCCGAGAAAGCTGTAGCGGCCCCATTTTTCCCCCCCTTCCACACTCTCCAGAAGATAGGAGGGGGACTGACCGGCCAGCTTGATATAGGCTGATACCGGCGTCTCCAGGTCGCCCAAAATCTCCCGATAGATGGGCACCACGTTGCCCTGCCGGGCCAGGGCCATGAAATCGTTCAGATTCGGTGTTACCATAGCATTCCTTTTGGTGCACTCTCCAGGTTGTGGGAAACCCCCTTGCCCTTGCTGCCAGTGCCAGGAAATCCCTGATGTTCAGCCCTTGGCGTAGCCAAAAGCGGCCCTCGGGGTTGGGAGGGAGGGCAGGGGGGCGTGCCTCCGGGCCCCTCCCCTACGATCACGTTTTCCCCACCTGGCCGGGGGTTCCACCCCCTGCCCCCGACAGTGGTGGCCGGTGGGGGGGCATGAAAAAAGCCGTGTCCATAACCTGGGCACGGCTCTTGACAGCACAAAAGCCGCAGCCCCCTCGTGAGGGCCACGGCTCGGGAAGATGATCGGCATGTGTTACCGGGAGCGGCGGCACCTCACGAGCAGTAGGGGTACCACCACCAAATGTGCAACTGAGTCAACATGTTAGTTTCTTATCCGAAACGCTCCCGGAAGTCAAGTTTTTTTTGCCGGCGCGGCACCTGGGGCCGGGAGTGCCCTTACATGGCGCTGAGATTATCGCCGATCTCCTTGGCCGCCGCCAGGGTCTCGGGGCTGAGATCATAGGGCGCCACTCCTTTCAGATCGGCTTCGATCACCTTTTCATCAAAGGGCATGAACCCCAGGAATTGGAAGTCGGGGAGGCTTTTGAGGAGGAATTCCTTATCCTGCGGGCCGCGGATCTTGTTGCCCACCAAGACGATACGGGTCACGCCGATGTCCTGGGCCAGGTCTTTGACGTGTTGGGCCGTCTCGATGCTGCGCCGACCCGGCTCCACCACCACGATGAGCTTGTCCACGCTCCTGGCGGTGGCCCGGCCCAGATGCTCAATCCCGGCTTCCATATCCATCACCACCACCTCATCCCGGAACAGGACCAGGTGGGTGACCAGGGTGCGCAGCAGGACGCTTTCCGGGCAGATGCAGCCGCTGCCACCCTTCTTGACGCCACCCAGGACCATGAGTTTGACGCCGTTGAGGGTGAGGGAGAATTTATCCGGGATATCATCAACTTTTGGATTCAGCTTAAAAAATCCGCCCATTTTCCCCGGGGTGGACTCGGTGCGTTCGGCCACCAGCTCTTTCATTTCGGAGATGGGTGTGATGGTTTCCGGATGGGGGACGCCCAAGGCCGAAGCCAGGTTGGCGTCCGGGTCGGCGTCGATGGCCAGGACCTTTTTGCCCTGATCTTTGAAGTACTTGATGAGGAGTGCGGCTAGGGTGGTTTTGCCAACCCCGCCTTTGCCGCTGACGGCAATCTTCATGACTGCATCCTTTCTTGCCAAACGATGATGGGGCCCTGCGGCCGGTTGATCCCTTACTCATGTATCTTAAGAATCATGTCAGTGGTTTGCAAGGGATCAACCGACCTTGTCGGGGACGGGCCGGCGTGATAGGATGGCAACGGGGCAGTCTTCAGGGGTTCAGGTGATCCATGCCACCCCTGAGCCGACACCGTGGAACGATATTCTTGAGAGGCAATGATGTCCGCAACCTATATCCCTCTGACCCCAGAACAGGAAGCGGCGGTCCGGGACCGCCTCACCCACAACCCCTTTATCGCCAGCATGGGCATCCAGGTGCCGCACCTGGGGTTGGGATACGCCCATTTTGTCATGCCCTTCAGCCCGGGGCTGGCCAACTCCATCGGTCTGCTGCAAGGTGGCATGATCGCTGCCTTGGCGGATGAAGCGGTGGCCTATGCCTTATGGTCGCTGGTCCCCGAGGGTGAACTGATCAGCACCGTGGAGATGAAGATCAACTTCCTGGCGCCGGTGCGTCAGGGGCCGGTGGAGGCCAAGGCCCGCATCGCCAAACGGGGCCGCACCATTTCGTTGGGCGAGGTGGACGTGTGGGAAGGCCCGCAGCTGGCGGCCAAAGGACTGTTTACCTATATCCACCTCCCTCCCCGGCCGGGGGTAAAGCAGGCCGAGGCCTGACTCTTGCCAGCCATGGCGGCGGCGAGACGTGGGCGGCTGCCTGCCGGTGGAAGGGCCGGCTATTGTTCTCCGGATTCGGGGGGGATGAAGACCGGCAAGGCCGGCTCCGGCGCCGCAGGCGGGGGCGGCAGGGTCCGCAGGTGGACGTCCATCTGCGGGTAGGGGAATTGGATGCCCTTTTCCCGGAAGGTATCGAAGATGGCGCTGTGCAGCTCATGGGTGGCCGGCACCCGGTCCGCCGGGCTGCGCAGAAAGACCCAGACGGTAAA
>FWPV01011682.1_pt1 | contig 13848 bp, 14 predicted proteins | sample 2228371 | NCBI WGS metagenome assembly FWPV01 (sample SAMEA103939776, study PRJEB20133) | metagenome | reverse complement strand
TGCGCCGTGCGGTGGAGGATTTGCGGCGGCTGGCGGTGTCGCTGCGGCCACCGAATTTAGAGATTATGGGGTTGACGGCTGCAGTCACCGAGTTAGTTGATACCACGCGGCAGCAGGCCGGGCTGAAGATCATTTTCCGCAACACCCTAGGCAGTCGGCGCATTGATGAGCAGCGGGCGATTGTGGTGTACCGGGTGCTGCAGGAGGCGTTAACCAATATCGTGAAACACGCCCGGGCGCGGCAGGTGCGGATCCGGCTGGATAGCGATACCCGGGGGATTCATCTGCAGGTTGCTGATGATGGCCGGGGCTGTAATCCGGCGAAGCTGCGGCGCAGAACCGGGCCGCCTAAAATTGGCATCGAGGGGATGCGGGAGCGGGTGGAATCCCTGGGCGGTGTCTTTGCCTTCACCTCCTCGCCCGGAAAAGGCGCCCGCATCAGCGTGGTGGTGCCGGAAAAATGATAATGTTGTGGTGCGGGTGGTTAGAAAGCTTTTGCAACGAGACGTGGTTTTTTGCGCCGATGATACCGTTCAAACAACCAGAACAGTAGAAAACGAATATCGGGAGAAACCGTGACAAAAAATCTCCTTACCGAATTATTTCCAGCCCCCCCATGTAGGGTTGGAGCACTTCCGGGATCAAAATGCTTCCATCTTCTCTTTGATAGTTTTCCAGTATAGCCACCAGGGTTCTACCGACTGCGAGCCCAGACCCGTTGAGGGTATGGACAAATTCAATTTTATTATTTTCCTTCTTGCGATAGCGAATGGCTGCCCGGCGGGCCTGAAAGGATTCAAAATTGCTGCAGGAAGAAATTTCCCGGTAAACCTTCTGACCCGGCAGCCAGACTTCTATATCGTAAGTCTTTGCGGCAGAAAAGCCAAGGTCTGCCGTGCAGAGGGTCACGACGCGGTAATGGATGTTCAGTCTTTTAAGTACCTCTTCAGCATTGCTGAGTAGAGACTCAAGTTCAGCATAGGAACTTTCCGGTGTCGTAAATTTAACCAGTTCAACTTTATTGAATTGATGCTGGCGTATGAGCCCTCGGGTATCCTGACCATACGAACCAGCCTCTTTTCTGAAACAAGGAGTGTATGCAGTGTAGGAAAGCGGCAGAGCGCTCTCTTCCAGAATTTCGTTTTGATGAATGTTGGTAACCGGCACCTCAGCGGTAGGAATAAGAAAGTAATCAACCCCTGTGACTTTGAACAAATCTTCCTCGAATTTGGGCAGTTGTCCAGTTCCGGTCATGGTTTGACGGTTAACCAGAAAAGGGGGCAGAATCTCTATGTAACCGTGTTCTGTGGTGTGCAGGTCAAGCATAAAATTTATCAAAGCCCGCTCAAGTCGCGCTCCTGCTCCCCAATAGAGCGTAAAACGGGCGCCGGCAATTTTTGCGCCGCGGTCAAAGTCAAGAATCTTCAGCTCGGTACCAATTTCCCAGTGAGGCTTAGGAGGGAAAGCGAATTGCGGGGGCTCTCCCCACCGTCGCACCTCCAGATTGTCATCACTGCATGAGCCAACCGGCACGGATTCATGCGGCAGGTTGGGGATGATAAGCAGGAAGTCGTTTATCCGGGGCTCAATTGTTTTAAGCTCTTCCTCCAATTCTTTAATCTTATTTGCGGTTTCCTTTAATGCAGCAAACACGTCGGGCGGCACTTCCTGTTTCTGTTTCTTCATTGAGGCAATTTTATCTGACGCCTGGTTGCGCTCAAAACGAAGGCGCTCGGTCTCCAGAACGATCTCACGTCTTTTTTTATCAAGGGCGATTAGTTCGTCCAGATCAATTTTGGAGCCCCTTTGATCCAGCTTCTGTTTAACCAGCTCAATATTTTCTCGTATAAATTTTGCATCTAACATAATGAATCCTTAAATGGTAAATAGGTGAATCGGTAAATAGGTGAATCGGTAAATAGGTGAATCGGTGAATAGGTCTATCAGTAAATTGGTGAATTGGTAAAACGGTGAATAGACCATTTCCAGTTTTTATAATGTTAGGTAGACCTTCTGGACTTAATGAGTTTAGTTAGCATGGCCCCAACCTTATTGCATTGATTATTCATAAGGTCGAAACCTTCATTATTAAGATAGCCGATTGCTGAGGCTATTTCTAATTGAGTAGTTAATTCACTGAGAGATCCCTTTGCCATGTAAAGAAATCTGATAAAGTCTTTATCGCTGTTTCTTTCATATCCCTCCGCAATATTTGAGGCGACGGATACGGCGGCCCGCTGTAACTGCTCCTTTAGTCCATAATCTTTCGTGATATTGCCTTGCGCTGTAATCTTGTAAACTTCTATTGCTAATGCCTTGGCTTCTTGCCAAACCCTTAGCTCTTTGAAGCTTTCATAAGCCATTTATCTTCCCCTCTTTACCCATTCACCGACTCACCCATTCACCCATTCCTTAAACTTTTTATATCCCTCCGCCTCCCATTTCTTGTCCGTGATGTCATGTAAAAACCGGTAATACAGTTCGTCAAGGACGTCATTTAATTCTTCAATAACCAGCATCCGGGAGTAAAAGCGCGCCTCACGGTCATCATTTTTGAATTGCGCGGTATTCATGCGCAGGCTGGCAATGTCAAAGCGTTGCCCGCGCAGGGTAAAAGACCAGCTCGTCTGGTCCTTTTCAATTTTCAACTGCACCTCGGTGACCTTTTTGCCTGATATTATTGCCTGTTTTAAATCCTCTGCAGTAAAATCACGTCCGGAAAAAGAAACGCTGTTTGGCGGGGTATCAGCCTCATCCTGTAGTACTATTTTATCACCAAGCCACACCTGAAATGCGCCCTTGCCGGAAATTTCGAACATTCCGTTCCGGGAATCGCACAAGTAGCAGAGATACGTGAGAAAATCTTTGCCCAACGCACTGTTTATTTTTATGGTCTGGTCGCTCATAGTCTTTTACACCGCCTCTTTAATCGCAGACCAGTCAAATCCGACTGTCGGTTTTGACAGCTTTTCAATTTTTATTTTCCCACCGTGCTTTTCAATAAGAAACTGCGCACGTTCATAAGGGGACAACGGTGTCAGGCTGAGTTCAAAGGAAGCAAAGAAGAAATCCATAAACTCCGCGTTGGCGGTTTTGCTGGTGGAAAAAAAGAGCAGCACACCCGTAGCTGTATTCCAGCAGACATCATACAGCGCAGGTGCGGGCAGCGCCCGTTTCATGAGCGCAGATTTCACCTGATCCTTGAGCTTCTCCTTTTCTTTGATTGAGAGCCGCTCCTTACCCGTGGAGCGCTTGAATTTCAGCTCTTCCTTGAGCAGCGCAGCTTTGAAGGCAAGCGCCGGCACTTTGCGTGTATCAATGCGCAGGGAAAATACCAGATACGGTCCCTTGGAGAAATGCAGGTCATCAAAAAATGTTGAGGCCATATTTTCCGCAGAGACCCAGCCAATGGATTTCTCTCTGGGTATTGTCTGATCAGGCTCCTGAAATGAAAATTCCTTCAGCTTTGCCAAAACTGCTTCATTTAAATTGGCAGGTAAATCGCCGTTTACTGTGTAGCGCACATAACTTGCTGTCCCAGAATATACTCCCATTACGACACCTCAGTTCATTTTTTCTTTGATAAGGACTTGCATTTTGCTGAGGCAACAAGTATAGGCGGGCGGCAGGTGGGTGTCAATTAAAAGTTGGTCGCAATATATATGAAGGGGGTGTCTGGACAAGGATCAGCAGGGACAAAATAAGAAGTCAGGTGCGATGCAAAGGCTGCGAGGTAGCCTTATGTCAACCGAAACGGATTTTTTGCACACCTCTACCGTACAGCGTTTGGCTCCCTTTTTTAAGTTGATTATAAAAGAGAGGTTGCCCGAGCTGGGTAAATAAATTGGTTCTATGCTTAAAGAAAAAAAGTGACTAACATGTATTTTTACGGTTGTTAGCTCATTTTTTACTCATAATCTGTGAGGCGTTGGCTGCTAACCGAGGACGTATTGTTGCCATTCTTTGATTGCCTGTAAAGAGCGTTCGGCAAATTTTGCCTTACGCTGTTTTTTACGCACAGAAGGATCAAGCAGTGGCAGGATGCCAAAATTTGCATTCATGGGCTGAAAGTTTATTGAAAACGGACTGGTGATATAAGAAAGCAGCGCGCCGATCATGGTTGTTGGTGGTGGCGTCAGGGGGTTGTGTCCCTTTGCAAATCGGCTGGCTTGTATTCCTGCAACAAGGCCCATGGCAGCAGATTCAACATACCCTTCAACGCCGGTAATCTGTCCGGCAAAGAAAATGCGCGGGTTACTTTTTAACTGCAGCGTTTTAAGCAGCAGGGAAGGGGAGTGAATGTAGGTGTTACGGTGCAGACTGCCGTAGCGTGCAAATACTGCATTCTCCAACCCTGGTATCAGGGAAAAAACCCGCTTCTGTTCCGGCCATTTGAGTCTGGTTTGAAATCCCACCATATTATACAGGGTAGCCTGCTCGTTTTCCTGACGCAGTTGAACCACTGCATACGGCTGTTTTCCAGTTCGCGGATCAATGAGCCCCACCGGCTTCATGGGGCCGAAGGCAAGGGTTTCAATGCCGCGCGCTGCCATCACTTCCACCGGCATGCAGCCTTCATAGGGAATAAGCGTCTCAAAATCCTGAAGCGCTACGGTTTCTGCGGTGAGCAGTTCGTGCACAAAGTGGTAGTATTCTTCCTGAGACAGGGGACAGTTTATATAGTCTGCCGCGCCTTTGTCGTAACGTGCGGCCCTGAATGCCCTGCTTAAGTCAATGGAGTCGGTTTCGATGATGGGTGAAATCGCATCATGGAAATAGAGAAAATCATGCCCAATCATTTCTCGAAGATGTGCGGACAAGGCTTCTGACGTGAGCGGGCCGGTTGCAATAATTACTATCCCCTGGTCAGGGATTTTTGATACTTCCTGCCTGATGAGGGTTATATTTTTATTTGTTGAGATCGTCTCGGTAATGTAAACGGAAAACGCATTGCGGTCAACGGCGAGCGCGCTGCCGGCAGGAACCCGGTGCGCATCAGCGGCGGCAAGGATAAGGGAGTTAACAGAGCGCATCTCTTCCTTCAGCACGCCGCTTGCATTTTCCAATCTATCGGATTTTAAGGAGTTACTGCATACCAGTTCCGCTAACTGCGAAGATCTGTGTGCGGGAGAAAAACGCTGCGGCTTCATTTCATACAGCCGAACCTGACAGCCGCCGCGGGCTGCCTGCCAGGCTGCTTCACAGCCTGCCAGGCCGGCACCAATTATGTGAATTATCGGGGAAGAATACTGCACGGAAAGAAATTAATGATTATACTGCGCAGAGCATCAATCACTGTTTATCCGGGGTTTCCAGATGCTTTTTGTACTTGCAGTGCTTTTCAGGGCACTTAACGATGAGGCCGTCGCGCTTGGTGAATTTTTCCACCAGATATGGCGAGCCGCACTGCGGGCATGCCTCGGCAATCGGCTTGTCCCAGCAGGCAAATGCGCACTGGGGATAGGTCGAGCAACTATAGAAAACTTTGCCGCGTCGCGACCGTTTTTCCTGAACCACTCCTTGACCACACTGCGGGCATTTTACCTCGAGCGACACCGGTTGCACCAGCGGCCGCAGGTATTTGCAGCGCGGATATGCGGAGCAGCCTAAAAACGTTCCATAACGCCCCTGTTTGATGAGCAACGGCTGTCCGCACAGCTCACATTTTTCATCAGTTGGCTGGGCTTCCGGTGTTGCAGCGTCGCCATTGTTTTTTAATGATTTAACATACCTGCATTCAGGGAAACCACTGCATGCAAAAAAACGACCGTATCTGCCAAGTTTTATTACCAATGGTTTGCCACAGGTCGGGCAGGTCTCTTCGGTTTTTTCTGTTGTTACATCAGATTTTTTTATCTCCTCCTCTTTTTGGCGAATAAGCTCAATGAACGGCTCCCAGAAATTTCTTATAACCGGCTTCCAACTGATTTCACCCCGTGCAATCTCATCAAGCTCGTCTTCCATCAAGGAGGTAAACTCATAGTCAACATACCTCGGGAAATGGTTGACCAGCAAATCATTGACGACGATGCCGATATCTTCAGGCTGAAATCGCTTTTTTACCAGCCGCACGTATTCCCGTTCTTGAAGAATGCTGATAATTGAGGCATAGGTTGAAGGACGGCCGATGCCGTATTCCTCAAGTGCTTTTACCAAAGATGCCTCGGTGTACCGGGGCGGCGGCTGAGTAAAATGCTGCTCTGAGACCAATTCCAAGAGATTAAGAAGCTGGCCTTCAACAAGCGTGGGCAGCATACCTTCACCATTGCCGTTGTCTTCATCTTTACCTTCAATATAAATTTGCATAAAACCGGGGAAACGGATTGTGGAGCCCGATGCTCTGAACAAAAAACTGTCTTTTGCCAGGATATCCACTGACGTCTGATCTAAAACTGCCGCCGCCATCTGGGATGCCAGCGTGCGTTTCCAAATCAGTTCATACAGTTTGAATTCATCTGGCTTCAAAAACGGTTCCACAGCCTCCGGTGGCAGGGAAAAATCAGTAGGCCTGATTGCCTCATGCGCCTCTTGAACATTTTTAGATTTTTGTTGGAATATTCGGGGCTGTGTTAGTGCGAATGGCTCGCCGTATATGTGCACGATCGTCTTGTGGATTTCTTTGAGCGCGCTTGCAGCAAGCTGGACACTGTCCGTTCTCATATAGGTAATAAGCCCCATGCTGCCTTTTTCAGTTTCAACTCCTTCATAAAGGCGCTGAGCCACCGACATGGTTCGTTTTGCGTGAAAACCAAGCTTGCGTGCTGCTTCTTGCTGCAGTGTGCTGGTCGTAAACGGGGGGGCGGGCGTTCTTTTGATCTCCTTCTTCTGTATCCGGTCAACCCGATAATTTGCCCCCTCAAGTTTTTCTAAAAATGCATCCGCCTGCTGTTTTGTGCGAATGGCGAGTTTATCAAGTTTTTCGCCGTCGGCCTGAATGAGCTGCGCAAAAAATACTTCCTCTTGGGTTGCATCTGCTGATGACAATTTTGCCTTGATACTCCAGTATTCTTCGGCCCTAAAGTTCTGTATTTCCCGTTCCCGCTCACAGATGAGACGCAGCGCAACTGACTGGACGCGTCCCGCAGAAAGACCGTAACGGATTTTTTTCCAGAGGAAAGGACTCAGATTGAAACCAACCAGATAATCCAGGACAACTCGTGCCTGTTGGGCATCAACCAGATTCTGCGAAATACCCCGCGGATTTTTTAATGCCTCATCAATGGCCTCCGGGGTAATTTCATGAAAGGTAATGCGCAGGATTTTTTTGCCATGCGTTCCATTTGCCCCGGCTAATGATCCATTCTCCAGTTTTAATGCTGCGAGCAGGTGCCAAGCAATGGCTTCGCCTTCCCGGTCGAGGTCTGTGGCAAGATACACGCTTTCGCAACGTTTCAGTGAAGCGGCGATTTGTTTCAAATATTTTTTACTCTGGGGAAGAATCTCATAATTTGGTTCAAAATCGTTTTCAATGTCAACCGATCCTTGTTTGCTGGGTAGCGCACGGACATGTCCAAGACACGCGTGCACCTCAAATTCTTTGCCAAGAAACCGGCTGATCGTTTTTGCCTTTGTGGGTGATTCAACAATAACGAGAGCTTTTCCCATAACTCCAATTTACCTCTTCTCAATTAGTATAGCACACACAACGGTGAGCAATCTTCGGCAGATGGAACAAAATAACCAGCAGAAATAAAATAAAGTTTCCTGTTGATAAAACCGGCACTCATTATGAGACTTTTGCAAAGCGTTTTCCGGGAAACTGCTTAATAAGCCCATTGAGCTCAAGGTCAAGCAGAATTGCGGCTATATGACTGCTGGCAAAACCGGTCTGTGCGATCAGCTCATCAATATGTGTCGGTTCGTGTCCCATAATTTGATAAACCGAACGGGAATCATCAGGCATATCAAGAGGAGCCGCCGAATCTTTTTTATCTTCAGGGACGGTAGAAATTCTGAGTCGGATTTCATCCTGTATATCTTGAACGGTTTCCACCAATTTGGCACCCTCTTTAAGCAATCGGTGGGTGCCCTTGCTTTTATATGAATGCACATTGCCCGGCACGGCAAAAACTTCCCGACCCTGCTCAAGGGCAAGGCGTGCCGTAATGAGCGAACCGCTTTTGAGGCTTGCCTCAACGACGAGAACGCCGAGCGACAGTCCGCTTATAATACGATTTCGGGCTGGAAAATTATAGGCACTTGGCTCAGTCCCCATGGGAAACTCTGATATTACCGCGCCCTGTTCCATAATGGTTTGATATAATTTTTTGTTCTCCGGGGGATAGACGACATCAATACCCGATCCCAATACTGCAATGGTCCTGCCGTTGACCGCAAGCGCTGCGTAATGAGCAATTGAATCAATCCCGCGGGCCATTCCGCTCACAATCGTGAAGCCGCAGCGCGCTAGATCGCGACTGATTTGTTCTGTTGCTGAAATGCCGTAGTCGCTTGCGACGCGGGAACCAACCACGGCTATGGCATTGGTGTCTGATTTTATAATATCTCCCTTTATATAAAGAAAAGGGGGAGGGTCGTAGATATTTTTTAAATTCACGGGATACGCAGCATCTTTTAACGTCACCACTTTGACGGCATGGTGCCGTATCCGTTTTATTTCGTTCTCAATTTCAGCGCCCGGCTTAAAATGTTTAATTGATTCAATGGCTCGCGATGTTATCCCTGCAACCTGTTCAAGCTCTTCCGTCGTTGCCTGAAGAGCATTTTTCGGAGACCCAAAGTGGTTGATTAAGTTTTTATAATTTATGTTTCCGATGCCAAACACCAAACGAAGGGCAATCCAGTAATAAAGATCATCCGCGTCCATAGCCACTACCGGTGAAAAGAAACCGCTCATAGTGCGGCGTTATACAGATCGGCTTCATATACTTCAGCATAGTACGATTTATAAGTATTCCCGGTGTCGAAAACCAGATTGGTATCTCCCGAAAATTGATATAACTTTTTTGTAGATAAGCCGCACAAAAAAAGTATTTGGCACTGAGCAAGAATCAGTAAACGGCTAATACCATGTTCCGAACGAGGTGTGTTTGATAACTTCTCAATAGGTAAAAGTCAAGGACAAATTTTCAGAACGCCCCCAACATGCTCTCTCAAATACAGAGACACCGCATGCGCACAGCAAGGCGCAATGGGTGTACCGCGGACATTTCCAGCGGAGCATTCGCAGGGTGCATCCCAACAACAATTAGCGTTTTAGCTTCATTCACGACCCCGGACCCTTGGTATTCCGCCAATGGTGGACAGCGTGTCGAGACTTTAATTCCGGGAATGCTTTGGAATCTGGCATGAACGAATATCCCAGTTGCTGCCGGGTCAGAAATGAAATACGGTTTTGGTGTGGCGTGGGGAAAAATCCCGCTGCGCTTTTATTTGTTTTGCCACGTTTCACTCCTGCTCTTTGCTGTGCGTTCATGCCGTGTGTCTGGTTCTGAACCCTTGTTACTCGGGAACATCCCAGCCAATTAATTTTTCTTGAAAGAAAAAATTTTTTTAACTAATATCTTTTCTTCATTTTATTATTAATGCAATAAATTATATTCCCCATTTATGGAAGCAATAATAAACGGGATCCGCCTGGTAGGAGCATTTGTTTTAAAAAGGCTCGCCGATCTTGGCACCTATGGTCTGTTTCTGCTGACGGCGATCTTTTGGACGTTCTGTTCTCCGCTTAAAGTAACACGCGTTATTGAGCAGATAAACTTTATCGGCGTTAAATCAACGCTTATCGTTATTCTGACCGGAGCATTTACCGGCATGGTGCTCGGTTTGCAGGGCTTTTACGCCTTGAGCAAATTTGGCGGCGAATCAATGCTGGGGCCAACCGTTGCGCTTTCCCTGGTGCGAGAGATCGGTCCGGTGATCTCGGCCCTCATGGTAACAGGTCGAGCCGGCTCAGCATTGGCTTCGGAAATTGGTATTATGAGAATCAGCGAACAGATTGATGCCCTGGAGGTTATGGCGCTCAATCCCTTCCGGTATTTGGTGGTGCCGACCATGGTCGCCGCGGTTTTAAGTGTCCCCTTGCTCGGTGCGATGTTTGATGTGTTTGGTATCTGGGGAGGTTATGTGGTCGGGGTTAAGTTGCTTGGTTTGAGTGGGGGCACCTATTTTGGTGAGATGGCCATTTATTTAAACAGCAAGGATGTGTTCCACGGTTTGTATAAATCCCTGAGTTTTGGTCTTATTATTGCCTGGATCTGCTGTTATAAAGGGTATTACACCGAATATGGCGCCAAGGGCGTTAGTAAAGCCACGACGCAAGCCGTTGTGATATGCTCAGTGCTTATCCTGATTTGGGATTATTTTATTACCTCGGTTTCTTTTTAATCGCCCATGATTGAACTGGTAGACCTCTATAAGTCTTTCAATGGAAATCCTGTACTGAACGGTGTTTCACTAGCGATACCGAAGGGGCAATTACTGGCGCTTATCGGCAGAAGCGGCATCGGGAAAAGCGTGCTGCTTAAGCATATCGTAGGGCTCATACAACCTGACAGCGGCATGGTTCTTATTAACAATATTGACATCAACCGTTTGCGGGGGAAACAACTTATCGAGATAAGAAAACAGTTTGGGTTTCTCTTCCAGGGTGGCGCACTATTTGATTCCATGACCGTTTATGATAATGTCGCTTTTCCTTTGAGAGAGAGGACAAAACTGAATGAAACGCAGATTCGGGAACGGGTTTTTAGCGAACTCGAGGAAATGGGACTGAAAAATGACTGGTACAAGTTTCCCGCTGAATTAAGCGGTGGGATGCGCAAACGCACAGCGCTCGCGCGTGCCATGGTCATGGATCCTTCTATTATGTTGTTTGACGAGCCTACCACCGGTCTTGACCCAATAATTGGACAAACCATTCTTGACTATATTCAACAGTGCCATCACAGGATAAAATTTACCGGGGTAATTGTTACGCACGAAGTCCCCAAGGTATTCAACATTGTGCAGCACGTTGCTATGATTCACCAGGGCAAAATCATTGCATGTGGCAGCCCGGATGAACTGCAGAAATTGAATAACCCTATTTTTGAACAGTTTATCAAGGGTGATATCACCGGCCCCGTCCAGTATATTTAGGGAGAACAGCTATGAAAAAAGCCAACGTGGAGCTCATGGTCGGATTGTTTATTATTGCAGGAATATTAGCGCTCTGCTATTTATCAATTAAATTAGGACGGATGGAAATTATCGGCAGCAAAGGCTATCAGGTATACGCTGATTTTCCTAATATTGGCGGACTTAAGACCGGGGCGCTGGTGGAGATAGCGGGCGTTGAAATAGGGCGGGTAAAAAGCCTATCCCTTCACAATTATAAAGCCCGCGTTGTGATGGATATTAATCAGGAGGTAAAGTTGCAAGAAGATACCATTGTGTCTATAAAAACGAAAGGGCTGCTGGGCGAGAAATATGTGGCGGTACTGCCCGGCGCGGCAGAGGAATATATACAACCAAATGGCAGGATTCGCGATGCCCTGCCCCCGGTGGATATCGAAGATTTGATTTCGAAATTTGCTTTTGGCAAGGTGGAAGAAAAATAGTATTAGGATCGCGAAAGGGAGGTTATGGTGTGAATATGGCACAACTAGGCATAATCATTGTGATTATTTGTTATCTCACCTTGGTTCTAATGGCGGGAGCCGCTGGAGCCGGGCCGCTGACTGACCAGGTTAAGCAGAAAGTTGACAAGGCGCTTAACATCCTCGGGGATCAGTCGCTTAAAACGCCCGGGATGGAAACGAAGCGCCGGCAGTTGCTCAGGGCAATAGCTGATGAAATTTTTGACTGGGAGGAAATGGCAAAACGGTCATTAGGCATTCACTGGAAAGACCGAACCCCGGAGGAAAAAAAGGAATTTACTCGCCTGTTTGCTGATCTTCTGGACCGAACCTACATGGAAAAGATTGAAAAATATTCGGGCGAGAAAATTAGCTATGACAAGGAAAGCATTGATGAAAAATATGGATTACTGGAGTCAAAAATATTCACGAAAAACGATACGGAAGTGGCGGTTAATTATTGGCTTATCAATAAGAATGGAACGTGGTGGGTTTATGATGTCTCTGTGGAAGGTGTAAGTCTAATAAAGAATTATCGAACACAGTTTTATGAAATTCTTGCGCGCTCATCATATCCCGAGTTGGTAAAAAAATTAAAATCAAAAGAAGGGTTGCATTTAAAACCCAAGGAAGTAACAAGCTCATAAAAAATTGCAGCAATGAAAACGAAAACGCCCAGTCTCGTCATGTGTAGGGACTGGGCGTTGGTGTTGTTATTTGTTAACTTTGTTTTTCCGGTACTCGAAATAGGCATTCCGGAGCGCGACATAGGGATCTATAGCTGCTTGCGTCAGGTCTTCATATTCCCCAAGAGATAAAGAGGTCTGATTGATGACCTGGAACGTTCTTACTGCTAAAAAATCCGGCCATTCGGGCAGCAGATAGGTAAGCGGATCAACCAGATAATCGCCTATTGTTCCTATAGTGCCACGCGCGCTCGAGGGGCCAAGAAGGGGCCATACGATATAAAATCCCGGGTCAACGCAGTAATACCCCAGCGTTTGATCAAAATCTTCGTCGTAAGGATACATTTTACAATACGATTTTGCCGGATCAAAAAGTCCCAGAACCCCCGCTGTTGAGTTAATTATAAAGCGGGAAACTTCAACACCGGCACCTTTCATTTTCCCTTGCAACACGCAATTCGTGAACCGGATAGGCATTGCAACGTTGGTAAATGCCCGGCGCACGCTGATTCGCGCCGGTTTCGGCACGATTGCTTTATAGCCCCGTGCTGTGGGCTTCAGAACATAGTAATATAGCTTGTCATTAAACGTGAACATGGCGCGGTTAAACCGTTCCAGGGGATCGGAAATGTGTTCTGGTTCACCGACCTCTCCTTCACCTTCTTCAGGGACAAGGGATGGTTTTAGCTCGGCAGTTTCGCCGCGTTGTGTTAACAGAAGTGCCAACAGAATAGTCATAAACACGACAATATTTTTCATAAGCGACTCCTTTCTCAGTCAAAATTCAGCTGATTCCCCTTCGGTTCAATTATTTGTTTCATTTAGCCTAAAAAACAGTGGGAGGCAATATGAAATAACAGCAGCTATTCCCACGTGCACCGAGCGAACAGATGCTGGGCACACCCCCATACACCACTACAAATGGTAACGCTCCAGTTGTGCAATGACGTAATCTCTTATCTCCGAGGGTGTACGGTGCTCATGCACCGCTTTGCCCGCGGCAAATAAGGGTGCCAAAAGATTTATATAGGCGCCGCCGCATTCGCACTTTTTCAGGTTTCGGCCTAATGGTATTACCCGGTCGTTTCCACACACGGTGCAGCGCAAAACATCCTTGGCTCCTGACATTTTTCCGCGCTTGGCAATTGGTTTCCCCTCAATTTCAACAATATCCATGGCAAAATCAATAACCGGCGCATTGCTGATACAGGTACCGACCCCATACGCATCAACCACTGGATTAAGTGCGAGCACATCATCCTCATCTATGCCGCCACTGACAAATATTTTTATGTGGTCATATCCTCTCAGGTTTAGTTCCCAGCGGACTTCTTCAAGTATGCGGTAAAAGTCACCGCGCCGGGATGCCGGCGTATCAAGGCGAATAGCATACAGACGATCTTGCAGAGCTTCAGCAACCCGCACGGCTTCGAATTTCTCATCGGTGAACGTATCAATAAGGACAACTCGTTTTATATTTGGCTCTATTCATTGCTGTCCAAGATAATTATAACAAGACATAGCGGTATAGATATTACAAATAGTTGCAGAGCAAAAAGCACGTTTATCTGATTCAGGTT
>FWPV01003221.1_pt1 | contig 13848 bp, 11 predicted proteins | sample 2228371 | NCBI WGS metagenome assembly FWPV01 (sample SAMEA103939776, study PRJEB20133) | metagenome | reverse complement strand
GGGTACGAGTACAAAGAGGAGTCCGAGCGGGTGAAGGAAGGCTTTATCGACCGCCTTGCACGCACCCTCTTCGGAGGCAGTTCCCGGTAACCCATCCCCGTCCGAAAGTAAGTCCGGCTTCATGGCGGGGAACGTCGCCATGCAATGGTGCAGTCCATCAATGCATCTCGTTTTTATGGCAGAAGAAGAAAGGCGTTCTTGAATGTTTCGTGTCCATGGTCGATTTTGTAATTACCGGCTTTAATTTCGTATAAATTCAGTTTTCAGAATGTTTTACCGTATACTATTAAAATTTTCATGTACAGCAAAACAAAATGCTTAACTATAACTTAGTACGGAAGTAATGTACGCAAGACTGCTGAGCGCACGTTCTCCCCAGGGGAGTGGAAGCACTCACAGAACGTCTATCGACCGATGGATACTGATATGCATGGATATAAGTGGCATAATTGATGAAGTGCTCGGCACCTCGACGTACATCGGGGACTACGCGTATCGCGATCTTATCCAGTATGCGAAGTCGCAATCCCTTCATGGTGTGGGGATTTCAGACGAGAAATCCCAGAAGTTTATCATCATTTTTGAAAAGGGCGATCCGGCGGGTGTCATGCTGATCGACAGCAAGGGCACTCTCTTTGGTGAGACGGCGGCCTATCACCTTCAGGACAGGGACCGGTTCGAGCTATTCTCCACGGATCAGTCCATTGCCAGTGCACTCGCCTCTCGCTGCCGGGTATTCGATAAGATCCATCTCGAGAAACGGCTTTCGGACGATCTACCGATCATCGGCGGCAAGCGGCAGAGCCCGGGAGTGTTATGCCTGATCATCGTGCGGGATGGCGTTGTGCAGTCCGGGATGCGGGTCTCGATTCGGAAGGGCAGGCAGGTCATCGGTACGGATAACACCACCGAAGACGGCCGGGCTTGCTTCCGGCTCCTAAACGGCAGATACGACTGCGTGATCATGGATCGCGCCCAAGAGATGTACACATTCATGGTAGACTTCAAGGATCCCTATGCGGAGTCCGTTATCGATATTGGAGGGTGAAAGGCAGCATGTCAAATGAAGACGAATCGAAAGAAGGATTGAGCGCTTTATTGAAACGCATCGGAACAGTAAGAAAAGAGGAAGAGAGTCCGAAGGAGGGTGCGGAGTCGGGCGGAGCTGGTGAAAGCGGCGCCCTGAAGGAGAAGACGAACCTCGCAGGACTGATGAAACGGATCCAGATGATCCGCCCGACCGAGGACGAGATGGCCCCTTCCGCACAGGCGGATGCGGGTCCGCCCCCCGCTGCGCCGCAGCTGCGGTCCAGCGGGGGAGAGGCGGAGGAAGGCGAGGCGATAGCGAAAGACGGCGATTCCGCCGCACTGCCCGCCGCCCGTTCCGGATCCGGCAATCTCGAGCAGGATCTGAGATCCGTCATGGAAGGGATTCTGAAGTCGCCCGAGGGAGGGGAGACATCGATCACCGAGGGCGATGAACCCCGGACGGAGACTCCCGAACACGTCCCTCCGACGACTCAACCGTCCCCTGCCACGCCGGTGAGGGACGCGAAACGGACGCAGTGGTCGAGCGGGAATGAGCGCCAGGAGAAGATCATCTCGATCGACCAGATCAGCGATATCTCCGATCTCATTCTACCGAAGGGCGCCACGTTCGAGATCGATGAAGTGAAACTCCGTGGGCGGACGAGCATCTTCGATGCCACGAACATCGGCACCCTGCCGTCCGAGATCGACGAGATCTGGCGCACCGGATTGCCGTCTGTCGGCCTGAAAGACATCTCCATCGGCTCCGATCGGGCACAGGAAGACGAATCCGCCCGGACCGGCGTGCTGGGTCGGTTCCGGATCTTCAAGGCCATCCGCTCGGAGGTCGAGGAGTACAATCGGAAGATCCACGGGCCCCTGGTCGACCTCACTCTGAGAGTCCCGCCCGGTGTCGAGGAGATCGAGCTCTACCCGGTGAACGAACCCTACGCCTATATTCGGGTGACTTACGACAACACCACGCACGAATACACGTACCATGTGCTGGAGCCGGAGCTCAACGAGGCCGAGAAGGAGCTGCTCTCCGAACTCAAGGAGCGCCTGTTTGAGACGCTCGACGTGAACACCAAGGATCTCACGAAAGAGACTGCAAAAAAGGCACTTCGCACAGCAGTCGATGATATCACGGCAGACTACGGCATCAAACTCACCCCGGTGTCCCGGGAGAAGATCATGTACAACATCGAGAAGGAGTTCGTCGGGGATGGACTCATCGATGCCATCATGCACGACAAGTACATCGAGGACATCTCGTGCGATGGCGTGGGCAGCCTGATATTTGTGTACCACACCAGTTACGAGAACATCAAGACCAACTTGATGTACAAGAACGCAAACGAACTGGACTCATTCGTCACCAAACTTGCGCAGAGGGCCGGAAAATACATCTCGATTGCAGAACCCATGCTGGATGCGACGATGAGCGACGGATCCCGTATCCAGATGACGCTCGGGACAGAGGTCACCGCCCATGGGTCCACGTTCACCATCCGCAAGTTCCGCGAGGAGCCGATTACCCCCACCGACCTCATCGAATGGTCCACCTTCTCGCCGCTCTCCATCGCCTACCTCTGGCTTGCCGTGGAGAATGGCAAATCTTGCATATTCGCGGGCGGCACGGCGTCGGGCAAGACGACATCCCTGAACGCGATCTCCCTCTTCATCCCCCCCAACGCCAAGATCATCACCCTCGAAGATACCCGTGAGCTGAAGCTGCCTCACCCCAACTGGATCCCGAGCGTCACCCGCTCGTCGTTCGACTCGGCCGGCAAAGGAGAGATCGACATGTACGAACTCCTCCGCGCAGCACTGCGGCAGCGGCCGGAATACCTCCTCGTGGGCGAGGTTCGAGGCAGGGAAGCCCTGACGCTCTTCCAGGCGATGAGTACCGGGCATGTCACCTACTCGACCATGCACGCCGATTCGGTCGCCAGTGTCGTACACCGCCTGGAGAACCCCCCGCTGAACGTGCCGAGGAACATGCTCTCTGCCCTGAAACTGGTCTCGGTCCAGGTCCAGGCCCGCGTCGGAGGGCAGCGGATCCGGCGGAACAAGCAGCTCATCGAGATCCTGGACATCGATCCCCGAACGAACGAGCTGATCACAAACGAGGTATTCCGCTGGAATCCGGCGACCGATGAGATCCGCTACTCCGGGAAATCCTTCATTCTCGAGGAGATCATGGAGGATCGGGGCTGGAGCGAAGCCAGGATGAAAGAGGAGCTCAAGCGTCGCCAGGAGCTTCTGGAGTGGATGCGGCTGAAGATGATCCGCCACTACACCGATGTCTCCAAGATGCTCATCTCCTACCACCGCGATCCCGAGGCGGTGGTCAATCTTGTCCGCGGCGATCTCTACGGCGAGGGACGATCGGCATGAACAGTTACCAGAGATTCAGTTTCAACCTGCTCGGAGGGCGTCTGAAGGAGAAACGGGACGATTACCTCGTGCTGCGCAACAACCTCATGAGCGCCCGGCTGAAGACGCCCTTTGAGGCCTACCTCGCCACGGCCTATGTCACCTCGATCCTGGTCGGCCTGGCAGCTGCAGCCGTCTTCGGCGTTCTGAGTGTCGTCCTGAACCTGCCGGAGCTCTTCACCTACAGGGGAACGGTGCCGGAGTTCTTCCTCTTCCTGAACGACTACAAGCTGATCATCGGCACTGTCATCATCACCATCCTGTCGCTGCTCATCTTCGGCGGCATCACATACCTGATCTTCCTACTGTATCCGGGCATCGTCGCGGGAGAGCGGCGACGGAATATCGATGCGACACTTCCCTACGCGATCAACTACATCACCGCCATGTCGACTGCCGGTATCCCCCCGGCGGAGATCTTCCGCCTCCTGGGGGAGAGTACGATCTACGGTGAAAGCGCGGTGGAGGCACGCTACATCGCCCGGGAGATCGACATCTTCGGCCGCGATCTCATCGACGCGATGCGCATCGTGGCGACAATCACCCCGAGCGAGCGGTTCAAAGAGTTCCTCCAGGGTGCAATGGCGGCAATATCCAGCGGCAGCAATCTCACCGAGTATTTCCGCACCAAGGCGGCGCAGTACGCCCTGGAGAATCGTCACGAGCAGAAGAATTTCCTGGAAGTCCTCGGTCTCATCGCCGAGTCCTACGTCACCGCGCTCGTGGCCGGCACGCTCTTTCTGATCATCCTGCAGTCGATCATGTCCATTCTATCGGGGCAGAGCGACCCGATCTTCCTGTACGTCGTCATCTACCTGATTGTGCCCTTCGGGAGCATCATGTTCACGATCCTGATCAGTTCCATGACACCGGAGGTGTGAGATGGGATTTACAGACATTGTTAACGACTTCCTGAACCGCCCAAGGTCCAAGGACGATCTGGTTCCCGCAACAGACCTTGAAGAGTACGAACGGGAGCAGCAGAGGATCTTCGACCGGATCGAGTACCAGAGACGGCACCGCTATGGGCTTGGCAAATTCTTCAAGCACCCCATGGAATTCCTCCGCGAGAAGCCCATGAACGTCCTCGTCCTCTCCCTGCCCGCCTCGTTCCTGGTGTTTTTCGTCGGATTCTCCTTTATCGTGGGTATCTATGGGATTGAAGCACTCTTCAACTCCACGATGATCGACGATGTGATCGTCCTATCCGTGCTGATCGCAGTGATACCTCTTGCGGTCCTCGACTTCATGGAGGGGCGGAGGGTCAAGAGTCTGGAAGAGTCCCTCCCCAACTTCTTCCGTGACGTCGCCGGTATGAACGACAGCGGGATGACACTCCCGAATGCAGTGCATATCGTCTCCGGCGGCGAGTACGGTGCTCTCACGCCGCATATCCGGAAACTGGACGCGGAGATGTCCTGGAGCGTGCCGTTTGTCGATGCGATCTACCGTTTTGGAAGGAACGTGAATACTCCCCTGGCAGGGCGGAGCGTGGATCTGATCGCAAAGGCGAGCAAAGCCGGCGGTGATGCCAGTGAGGTGCTCCGCGCAGCGGCGACGGACGCCTACGAGTTCTTCAACCTGAAGACCGAGCGGATGAACAACATGCTCATCTACATGATCATCGTCCTGATCTCGTTCTTTGTCTTCCTCTTCGTGATCGCGATCCTGGTCTCCACATTCCTCACCACGATGGCAGAAGCCGGCGGGGCAGCCTCCGCCGCGGGCGGTGCGGCCACGCGGTTCATCGGGAACGTGGACATCTTCTTCTACAAGCGGCTCTTCTCGCACGCAGGGTTCACGCAGGGCTTCTTCTCCGGGCTCGTCGCGGGCCAGATGGGTGAGGGGCGTGCTGTCGCTGGTCTGAAGTACTCGGCAATCATGCTGATCCTGGCCTGGATCATGTTCCGGTTCTTCGTGTAGGGGAGATCCCCCGGAATCATATTTTCGGGTCCGCCCCGGCAGTACCAGAGCGGCTTCCGGACGGATCTCTCTGGAACTCCGCGTTCAGTTCACAGGTCCGGGATTTCGGGCTTCGGCTAGGAGTTTGGTCCCGGAATCCCCCTCTTCAGCCTCCGGCGGAGGAATCGGATCGTGAGAGAGCGGTCCTCGAACATGGATGGGCGGGATACGGTCGCCCTCGTCCGTTCTCGCACCCTCTCCGGGTTCGAATTTTTTCCGTATCGCCACTCCGGTTTCGGGCCGGTGGCACAGAGGCTGCATATACCGCGTCCGGCGGATCGTCTTCCCGCCTCTTCCGGCACGGGTTGCAGCGGGAAGTCCGATGCGGCAACAGAAAACATGGATTGCGGGGGGAGCAAACGGCTGCATCCGAGGGGGGGAATGCGGTGGCTGCGAGTCCGCGGAAGCCGTCGCTGAATCGGTGATGTCGCGTAAATTTCAGCGATTTCTGCCACCGGACAAGCAAGACAACTGTGTTTCGACCGGATAGTTCAAACGACGGGATCCCGAATAAAAAGAGAAATCATCTTGATTGCACGCGCTGGCCCGTGCCCGGTTCAGCTGATATTGTCGAGCTTGTACCCCTTCTGGGCGAGGAGCTGCTTCACCCGGTCGAGGTGATTCCCCTGCAGCTCAATGGTGCCCCCTTTGATGGTCCCGCCGCACGCAAGTTTGCTCTTCATGTATTTCGTCAGATCCTCCAGGTCGATGTCGTCCGGGTCGAGACCCTCGATGATGGTCACCTCTTTTCCGTACCGTCGACGGTTCATCTTCACCTGGATCCGCTGCTGCTCCTTTGCTACCTCCTCACAGATGCACAGTTCTCGTGGTAGTCCGCATGTTGGGCATATCCCACCATTCATTGCAATGTACCTTGCGTTTCTCTTTATATATTTCTTGGCATGCCATTCAATCCAGCCTGCATACGTCGCATCCGCTGGTGAGAACCTGGTTTTCTTTGCTCCTGTTTCGATAGATGGTTATGCCTTTGCACCGGAGGGATCGGGAGAGCTCGAATACCCGCGACACGTCGTCAACCGATGCATGCTCCGGCAGATTGACCGTCTTTGAGACGGCATTGTCGACGTGTTTCTGCAGAACTGCCTGCATCCGCACATGGCACTCCGCGGGGATCTCGAGTGCGGTCTGAAAGAGGTCCCGGGTGTGATCGGGGAGCGGCAGATCCTGAACGCTCCCTGTCCTTTTCGCATGGGAGAGGATATCGACGCTCCCGCGATACGATGCCGCATACGCCTCCAGGAGCGGATTGACCACCTCGACGGGCCGTCCGTCGATGGTACGACGGTATGCGAGAGAGAAGGGAGGTTCGATCCCTTCGCTCGTACCGGCGATGATATGGAGGGATCCGGTCGGAGCGATGGTGGTGACGGTCGCATTCCGCATGGGGCTGCGGAATACGCTCTTGTCGATCGCCGGAAAGGATCCTTTCCTCTCGCCGAGTTCCCGGGACGTCTCCCGGGCTTCCTGCTGGATCAGGCCCATCAGGCGGTCGGCGGTGGCAAGCGCCTCGTTCGAACTGTAGGGCAACCCGAGCTGGATGAACATGTCCGAGAGCCCCATGATCCCGAGCCCTATCTTACGAGTGGACAGCGTCTTCTCACGGATCTGCGGGAGGGGAAATTGGTTGACATCGATTACCGCATCCAGGAACTCGACGCCGTTCCGCGCTGCATGCCGCAGCAGGTCATCATCCAGCTCTCCCTTCCGGACACACTTTGCGAGGTTGATACTTCCGAGGTTGCAGCTCTCGTAGGGATAGAGGGGCTGCTCGCCGCAGGGGTTGGTGGTTTCGATGAGACCGAGCCCCGGGACGGTATTCCGGCGGTTGATCTCGTCCAGGAACAGCATGCCGGGATCGCCGGTGGACCAGGCCGCATGCGCCACTATCTCCCACAGATCGCGGGCCCCTATCGTTCCCCAGACGGATCCGTCCCGGGGGTTCACGAGCTCGTACGGCCTTCCCGACTCGAGGCACCGGAAGAACTCCGCGTCGAAACCCACGGAGATATTGAAGTTGCGCAGCCCCCCGCCACGTTTGCTGTTAACGAACGCGACGATATCCGGGTGCGAACTGGCCAGCACGCCCATGTTCGCGCCTCGTCGTCTTCCCCCCTGCCGCACCGCCTCCGTCGCCTTGTCGAACACCTCGATGAAGGACAGCGGTCCGCTGGCGATTCCCGCTGTACCATTCACGGAATCCCCGCGGGGCCGCACGTGGCTGAACGAGAATCCGGTTCCTCCGCCGCTCTTGTGGATGAGTGCCATATGCTTAAGCGTGGAGAAGATGCTCGCGATCGAATCTTCAACCGGGAGGACAAAGCAGGCGGAGAGCTGCCCTGATGGTGTGCCGGCGTTCATGAGGGTGGGGGAGTTGGGTAAAAAGAGCAGGTTCTCCATCATGGCAAGAAACTCGCGTGCCTTGCCCGTATCAACGGCCCGTGCAACGCGCGAAAAGAGATCCGATGGACTCTCTCCAGGCAGCAGGTAGCGAGACTGCAGCAACTGGAGTGCGACGGTGCTGAACTTCATTGTATCACTGCTGGATATACTCTCAATCCAGGTACTCTTTATTTAAATTCATCTAAATGTACCTACAGCATGTCGCTGATGGTGCTCGGCACGGCGTCCCACGTAGGAAAGAGCGTAACGGTGGCGGCGATCCTCCGTGCCCTGGAACGGCGGGGTATTCGGGCAGCGCCCTTCAAGTCGCAGAACATGAGCCTCAACTCCTATGTCACTCCCGATGGCGGCGAGATCGGGATTGCCCAGGCGATGCAGGCATGGGCAGCCCGCCTGGCGCCGGAACGGGATATGAACCCCATCCTGCTGAAGCCCAAGGGGGACCAGACCTCGCAGATCGTGCTGCTCGGCTCCCCCTACAAGGATGTGCACATATCCGAGTACTACCGGGAGACCGATGCGCTGCTGCAGGAGTCGTTGCGGGCTTACCGCCGGCTGGAGGGCAGGTACGGGCACGTCGTCGTCGAAGGGGCGGGGGGGGCAGCGGAGCTGAACCTCTACGACCGCGATATCGCCAATGTGCGGCTGGCGAAAGCGCTGAAGATCCCCATCGTCCTCGTCGCCGATATCGAGCGGGGAGGTGTCTTTGCGCAGGTCTTCGGGACAGTCGAACTCCTCCCGCGGGATGTGCGGGACTGCATCGTGGGGCTGATCATCAACAAGTTCCGGGGAGATCCCGCCATCTTTGCCGACGGGCTGAAGCAGCTGGAGGAGATCAGCGGGCTCCCGGTGCTCGGGGTGGTGCCCTGCTTCGATATCCCCCTGCCAAGCGAAGACTCCCTGTCCCTCGCCGACAAGAGGCCGTCCCGTTCCAGCGTGCGAATCGCCGTCGTGCGGCTCCCCCACATCTCGAACTTCACCGACTTCGAGATTCTGGAGCGCAGCGCTGCCGTGGAGTACGTGCCCCTGGGGCGATCGCTCCGCGGCTACGACTGCATCATCATCCCCGGCACCAAGAACACGATCGAGGATCTGCAGAAGGTGAAGGAGAGCGGCACGGCAGAGGAGATCCTTCTTGCGCGAAGACGCAATATCCCCATCATCGGTATCTGCGGAGGGTATCAGATGCTCGGGCGGACGATTGTCGATTCCGGGGTCGAGTCGAGGCGGGGGGAGTATGCAGGACTCGGGCTGCTGGACTCGACCACCTACTTCGAGGGCTACCGCAAGACGACAGTCCAGGTACGGCGCCGGGCCCGTGCAATCCCCCCCCTGCTCCTGCACATGGGCACCGTGTGCGGCTACGAGATTCATATGGGCCGGACGGAGAGGGGAAGCGCTTCCGAAGCCTTCGAGGGAGACGGGGCGGCAAGCGAGGATGGACTGGTCTTTGGAACCTACATGCACGGCCTCTTCCAGAACCCCTCTGCAGTCCGGGGGCTGTTGCGATACCTCCAGGATGCGCATGGCGATGGTTCCGGAGAGCTATCCGGAGACGATCCCCCTGCCGATGCCCCTCTCACGGACTCCTATGACCGCCTGGCGGACTGGTACGAGGCTCATGTCGACATGGACTTTGTCGCCTCCTTCTTTCGGGACGGTCTCGCATCAGGATGACTGCCTCCAGGGTGCGGAGGGATGATCCGGGCGGCGTACGACAGAGATGAAACCGTCAGGCATGTAATGGTGAACGTTCAACATGGGGTGACCGGAGTGTGTCCCATGAGATGGATCGGGTGTCTTTCCGCGATTCTCGTTATCGCGCTTGCCGGCTGCAGCCCTGTGCAGGCGGCAAATGGAGAGCCCTTCGCCGCGTTCTACTTCCACGGCATCGGATGCTCCCACTGCAAGAACGTCGATCAGGCTCTCTTTCCTGGCTGGCTGGAGAACTCGTCAGGCCTGGTGGTGATCGAGTACGAGGTGTTTCGCGACAGGGAGAATGCCCTCGTTATGGCACGCTTCGATGAACAGTATGGCATCGGAAGCGGTGTACCCGTCCTCCTCGTCAATCCAGACACCGCGTGGATAGGAGATCGGGCAATCCTGGCCGAAACTCCCAGGCTGCTTGGAGAGTGCGAGGCTGATCTCGCATTCTGCCGGCAGAATACAGCCCCGTTCAGGAGTCTGAACCTTGCCGACCTCGCGGGCCATCCGCGCATCTGGTACCGGGACAGGGTTCTCATCCTGCAGGGTCCTGTCGATGACGGCGGTGCGCTGCAACGGCTGCTTGTCGGCCAAAGCGTTCCCGAATCTCTGAAAAACATTCCGCATACCCGGATCGCTCCTGCACCCATCCCGTTCTCGGGACAGAACCTCACCTTCCAGAATGCAGTCCAGATGGAGGGTGCGGTATTCCAGTGGAATGCCTCCGAGCTGCCCGGCTCGCCGCCGGGCGATCAGAAGCCGGGCGGCGTGGACTCTCCCCCCCGACAGGCCCCGCTCGTATATGCCCCGATCCTGGCGGTACCTTTTTGCCTGGTACTCTCAGGGATGCGGAAGAAGACCCCCTGAATACCATCTTCTTTACAGGCAGCGCCACTCCCGATGCCGCACGCCTTCATGGCCGGATCCGTTCCAGGAATGGAACGTCCAGTCGTAAAGCCGGCTTCTCCAGGGATATCCCGCTTCACTCGAATATCTTTACGGTAAAGCCCTCCCGTTCCAGCAGATTCTTCACGCGCAGGATCCAGGCCTGATCGCTCTCGTCCTTCACGGGCGCAACCCTCTCTTCCCAGATGCGGTTCAACGTTGCATCGGACGAGAGGAGGCTTCTCCTTCCTCCGACGCGGCCGGCTAGCCTGCCATCCGCGTGCAGGATCTGCATGGAGTAGCACTTGAACTCGCGGCAGAGTGCAGGCCTCGTCTGGTAAATGGTGCAGACGTACCCCCGGTCACTCTTCCGCAGGAACGGGCACCAGCCGGGATGCACCTTCCCGCCGTCCCGATCCCGGAAGAGATCGCGGTATGCGCTATCCACACGGGCGAGAAACATCTCCTGGGTAACCAGCAGTCTGCAGTAGAAATCGGTGGGCGAGAGCGCTCTCTCGATCCGAATGACACCGCCAAGCGACATGCAGCACTTGCCGCAGCGGCTGCACTCAAACGCAGGCATTTCAAAAAATCCTCTGTCCTACAGCTATATAGGCGTTCGGACCGCCGCGTCGCCGCCTTCCCCGCAGTCGTGGAGGAGCCTGACCGACTGCGTGGACAGGCTTAAAATCGATGGGAAACTATATGTCCGGCATGAAGGTCTGCATCATGTGCGGGGGCGAAGGTACCCGCCTTCGCCCTCTCACCTTCGATCGCCCAAAGCCCTGCATCCCCATCGTCAATGCGCCATCGGTCCAGCATCTGGTCGACCACCTCTCCAGCCTCGGATTCAACGATGTGATCGTGACGCTGGGATACAAGGCAACCGAGATAGAGGAGGCCCTGGGCGACGGCTCCCTCTTCGGTGTCGATATCACATATGTTCATGAGAAGACCAAACTCGGCACTGCTGGCAGCGTCAAGAACGCACAGAAGTACCTGGACGGTCAGCCTTTCCTGGTGGTCGGGGGCGACCACGTCACCGACCTGAACCTGCTTGAGTTCTACCGCGGGCATTTGACGGGCGATACGATCACGACGATCGGGCTGCTCTCCATCGACGATCCGAGTGAATACGGAATCGCCGAGATCGACGTGAACTACACAATCCAGCGGTTCAAGGAGAAACCGGCTCCGGGTGAGACGTTCAGCAACCTGGCAAGCACCGGTATGTATGTCTGCTCGCCCGAGATCTTCGACCATATCCCCACCGGCACGAAGTACGACTTCGCCCGCGACCTCTTCCCCCACCTCATGGACGAGGGTTACCGCCTGAAGGCCTGGCTCGCACGGGGCAACTGGACCGATGTGGGGAGCCCGCGCTCTCTACGGCAGGCGGAACGCTGGAAGCTGCAGGGTATCGCCCATACGAGCATCAGCGGGGATCTCACCATGAAGGGCGCCCGTGTCATCGGTCCCGTGCGCCTGGGCGGGTCGATCACGCTCGGGGCGAACTCGCGCCTGATCGGTCCGGTCGCCATCGGCGCCGGGACTACCATCGAAGAGAACGTGCTGGTCGGGCCCTACACATCCATCGGCGATGGCTGCACCATTCGCCAGAACACGAAGATCTTCTCCTCGTCCATCTACAACCGTGTCCGGATCGGCAGGGACTGCTCGATCAGCGGAAGCATCATTGACAACGATACCCGCATCGGCGATGGCTGCTCCATCGAGAACGACACCGTTATCGGTCCCCGTGTCGACATGCAGCGGCGGGTGGTCGTTCACTCCGGCACCCGCCTCTGGCCGGAGCTGGTCATACCGGACGACGAGGTCGTCAAAGAGCATGTGCTCAACAGCCGATACGACGTGCACACAGAAGGATCCTAGGTGTGCCGGACCAGACGGTGGGTGAGCGCCACCAGAGGGTGGCGAGCGTAGTCGAGGACCTTGATGTCGTCCAGCGTGGAGAGGTTCATCGCCCGTGCGGTCCTCTCCAGCCCCAGTTCGAGATCTTCGTCGATCTCGATGATATAGGCGTCCAATTTCGTGATACCCAGCCTTTTTGCGGCGATTGCACGGTGATGCCCGTCCACCAGGATGAGTCTCCCCGGCCGCTTCACCACGATGAGGGGTTCTGCAAGACCCTTCTTGATCTCGTACATGCGCCCCTCCAGCTCGTCCTCGTATATCTTGGACTGCGTGGGGAGAAGAGTGTCTATCGGGACATTCTCGCGTTTCAGGGTGGGGTCGACCCCGTAGAGTTTGCGAAGCGTCTCGATGAACTTGAACACCTTCTCCGGCGAGACGCGTTCGATCTGCGATCGGATCACGTCGGCGTTTGAGATGATGCCCACAAGCCGGTTCTCCTCGTCCACCACAGGCAGTTTCTGGATGCCGGATCGGAAGATCACCCGTGCTGCATCCTGGATACTCATCTCGGGATCGGCGACGATCAGGTGCTTGCTCATGATCCTCTCGACAGGTGTCTGCGGGGGGACAAAAAGAAGGTCTCGAGCGGCTATGTATCCAACGACTTCCGAGCCGTTCACCACCGGGAATCCATCGTGGCCGGTCTTCCGTATCTTCTCTATCACGTCTCTCGCCGTCCCGCTGACATCCACGGTGACGACATCGTAGGTCATATAATGTTTGACCTTCTTTTTATCCATTACAGATACATTCCTCATGCCGTTACTTCAATCCATCGGTAGGTCGGGGGCTTCCTGCCCCCGGGTCGGTTCTATATCCTGATTTCAGGGTTTTTTCGGCTGGCCGTGCGGTTTGCCGTATCTGCTGGAGGATGCGAGACCGTCTTGCCGCGGATGAATCCCATGGCAAGAGGCCCCTATCACCGGATACGCTCGGCGGGCCAATCGGCGGGCGAGCCGTCGCACGAACACCCCACGCGGAATGCCGTTCCCCCTTTTCTCCCCCGCGAGGTTTCCGTATGCACCGCATAAGGACATGCATGAGGGCAAACCCCGGTGGATACTTTGGAACTTATCACTCTCTTTTGCTTCCGGACGTTCGAAGTATCCGCTGGGCCTCTCTCAACCAGAGTCATGTCCTCGCGGGCCCATCCGCCTCCGATGCCCTCTGTTCCGCACGGCTGCACGCACCCTACTCTGCCCCCATTCCTATATAACTGTTCCCGGCCCATCCCTCTGCTACCGGGAGATGGGATTTGACCTTCGGTCCGACGCGCCATGCACGGGCCGCCATGCGCAACTGCCCCCTGCGATCCGCCAATCCCCGGTACGGCCGGATAACCCTGCGGGAATAGCTGGTGAGACGGTTTTTGCGGCGGGTTCTCTCTCCGTGCCGCGGATGCGTTTGTGGACTGCGTGATTGTGCGCGCTGCGGCAGCACAACCATTTTATCTCTACCGCACAAACCGGATTG
>FWPV01010020.1_pt1 | contig 13849 bp, 9 predicted proteins | sample 2228371 | NCBI WGS metagenome assembly FWPV01 (sample SAMEA103939776, study PRJEB20133) | metagenome | reverse complement strand
GGCCTGCAGCGCCTTGACGGCCTCCAGGCGGGCGGCGTCCTCAGCGGCCTGCGGGTTGGACAGGCCAAAGCTGATCCCGTTGACCGTGTTGGCCCCGGCGCCGACCGTGGCGTCCACCGCCGCGCCCAGCTTGGCCAGGTCCCGCACCGTGATCGTCACCTGGTTCGACGCCTGATAGCTGGTCAGCTTGGGCGGCTGGTTCTGCTCATAGGCGTACTGGGCGTTCAGGCTCAGGTTCGAGGTCTGGATGTCGCGCTCGGCGATCCCGGCCTTCTTCAGGGCGGCCATCACCTGGTTCATCCGCGCGCCGTTGGCCTTCAGGGCCTCGGCCGCCGTAGCCGCGTCGGTCTGGACGCCCAGAGTGATGGTCGCCATGTCCGGCGCCACCAGGGTTTCGCCGAAGGCCGACAGGTTGAACGTCGTGGCCTTAAAGGCCGCGTCGTGGCCTTGCGCCAGCGCCGGGGCGGCGGCGCCCAGCAGCAGCGCGCCGCCCAGCAGGGCGGGCAGGGCGATGGCGGGCATCAGCTTGGCGGGGCGGCGAGCAGTGTGAGTCATCGATCTTTCTCCAAGGCTGTCCGGCTCAGAAAAGCGTCGCCGCACGGCTATGGTTCCTTCGTGACAGCTCCAACCTGAACCGGAGCTTTAAGCCGCGTTCGGCTCATGCTAATCCGCCGGCTCGCGTGCGCTTCGGCGCGACTCCGCGCGGGCCTGTAGCTCAATGGTTAGAGCCGACCGCTCATAACGGTCTGGTTGGGGGTTCGAGTCCCTCCGGGCCTACCAAAACCTTCAACTTGTGATCGTCATTGGCCTGCGTTTTTGAACTGCGGTGGCGGGTGCACGAGATTTAGGTTGGGGCGGCGCTTGGCTTCACGCCTAGCTGCACTGGCAGCGCGAATAGAGTGCACTGTCACTGCAATTCCGGTTACCTAAATCTACGTGCGATGCCTCTAGGGCTCACGCTTGGCGGGCGTACCGGTCGCAACGCCACTAAAGTGCACTGTCACCGTAGTTCGACGTTTGTGAGGGTGTTGAAGTAAGGAAGGTCAAACATTGGCCTTACCAACGACAAGGCACGCGAACCGGGTATGATCCAACACGGGACAGCCGGGGGTACTCCGTGGGACGCGTGGACAAGCGCAAGGGCATCGCCTTTCAGAACTTCGTCGCCATGATCGAGAAGGCGTTCGCCGCAAAAGACGACGTCACCGTTGAGGCCGGGAAGTTCATCATCGACGCCGACAGCGGGAGCCGTCGTGAGTTCGACGTCTGGATTGTCAGCAAGTTCGGCGGCTACCACGAAATCGTCACGGCCATTGAGGTGAAGGACGAGAACACCCCCATCGGCGTTCCCGAGGTCGAGGCCTTCCTGAGCAAGTGCGGCCGGAACGGCATCCACCGGATGGTGATGGTGTCGTCAAAGGGGATGAACCCTGCCGCCGAACAACTCGCCACCAAACGTGGCGTCACGTTGATGACGATGGCGCAAGCCGACGCCTTTGATTGGCTCGCCATGGACGCCTTCACTGAGCGTCGGCGCAGGTTCGAGACGACCAACATCCACGTGCGCATGCGTGAAGGTGAGCCGATGCCCGAAGGATCGTGGGAATTGCTGGACGAACAGGGCGACCTCGTGACGACCGAACGGCTCATGGAGTTCATCCACGAAATCGTTCCGTGGGACGACGAGGACAAGCTTCCCGATGGCCCCAAGACGGTGGGCATCGTGCTCCAGAACGAATTCACCGTCCGGACGCCAGATGGTGGACTCTATAAGGCCCATCAGGTGGAAGCCGAGGTGACATACACCATCGCCATCGAGGCTAAGGCCTTTACCCTGCACAAGTACACCGGATCGGGCGCCGGAGAGGGCGTTGACCTGTCGTTTGCGTCCACCGATCTCAAGATTGGCGACATCAACGGCAAGCTCGTTTTCGCTCGCCAGGCCGACGGCAGGACCGACATTTCGTGGCAACCCGATCCGGCCGACCTGAAGCCGCCTAAGCCCGTGCGCCGCCGCCGCGCCCTCAAATCTGAGGGCAAACCGTAGCCATGCGCATCCCGGTCGCCACCAAGGCGCAACAGGAAGCCATGAAGCTCTACGCCGAGGTCATGGAAGAGACAAAGACCCGCCTCCAGTGGGTCGAGGATGCGCTGAACGGTCGGAACGGCTTCCATGGCCAGCTTATCCGCGAGGTCTGTTACCTCCAGTTTCGGCTAATCTGCGAGTTGATCGCCCTTGGATGCCTCGTCGCCCACGGTGACGTGACCGCCAAGACCAAGCTTGAGGACGAGTACGCGGCCGACAAGATAACGACCCTGTTGTTCAAGCTGCACCCGGACTTCTACCCGATCCCCCACGGCTTCGTTCAGCTAGGACCGGGCAGACACCATTTCACCGAGATCACCGAGCCATACTTGACGCGGGAACAACTGAAGCTGCTGTACGTGAAAACCGGCGACGTGCTGCACAAGGGCAAGCTGAAGAAATGGATCGCCAATCGGTCGCCGGGACTGAATGACTACGCTGAAATTGAAGCGTGGCGCCGGAAGATCATCCGGTTGCTGGCTATCCACCGTTTGCCCATGGTGGACGGAAACCGCCAAGTCATGTGCTTCCTGACCGACAGTACGACCGGAAAGGTGCTGGTGAGTTCCGCCGAGAGATTTGACGGCTGAATCTGCGAGGACGGAACTGCGAGAAGGTGGAAGGGCGCGGCTTTCTGGTGCGCGTGGCGCTGCCGCTCATTCCCTGGCCGCCGCTGCGCGAGGCCTATCTGTTCGGCTTCGTCGTCGGCGCGTTCAGCTGGGAGCTCTTACCCCTCGTGTTCCGCGCCGTGCGCCGGCGGGCGCGCGAGCGTCTGGAGCGTCCCTGAGGCGGTCAGCCGCCTGCCGGGCGGCTAGAGCAGTTCTTGGCGATGAAGTCGCCATGACTGGGCAGGCCCTCGACCGCCCGGCTCATGATCTGGCGCAGATTGGCCAGATACTCGTCGAGCTGGGCGTCCGTGATGACGCCGGTGAGCGGATGGAAGGCCTCGGGGATCACGCCCTGGCCGATCAGCACCTGGATCCAGCTGGCCTCCTTGAAGAGGTCGTCGTCCTGGCTGAACAGGCGGCCGGACTGCGAAAACAGCGCGATGCGGGCCTTGAGGCTGTCGGGCATGTCCATCCGGCGCACCGCCCGCCAGAACGGCGTGTCCTCGCGCGTCGTGGCCTTGTAGTGCAGCACCAGAAAGTCGCGGATGTACTCGTACTCCAAGGCCGTCTGGCGATTGTATTCGGCGATCTCGACCGGGTTGAAGCCGCGATCGGGGAAGAGCGCCAGAAGCCGGCTGAGGGCGGACTGGACCAGGTGGATGCTGGTCGACTCCAGCGGCTCCATGAAGCCGCTGGCCAGGCCCAGGGCCACGACGTTGCGGTTCCAGAACTGCTTGCGGCGGCCCGTGGTGAACCGCAGCTGTCTCGGCTCGGCCAGCGGGGTGCCGTCCAGATTGGCCATCAGCACGTTGGTCGCCTGGGCCGCGTCGATATAGTCGCTACAGAACACGTGACCGTTGCCGGTGCGGTGTTGCAGCGGGATGCGCCACTGCCAGCCAGCCTCGCGTGCGGTGGCGCGGGTATAGGGCGTCAGGGGCGTTGCCGAGGCGCAGGGGACGGCGATGGCGCTGTCCATCGGCAGCCAGGCGCGCCAGTCCTCATAGCCGCTCTTCAGGGTCTCCTCGATCAGCAGGCCGCGGAAGCCCGAGCAGTCGATGAAGAACTCGCCGCCGACCTTTCGGCCGTCCTGCAGGGTCAGGCCCGTGACGAAACCGCTTTCGGGGTCCTGGTCGACGCTGACAATGCGCCCTTCGACGCGGGTGACGCCCTGAGCCTCGCTGTAGCGGCGCAGGTACTGGGCGTAGAGCGCGGCGTCGAAGTGGAAGGCGTAGACGAGCCCCTCCAGATAGCCGCCGCCGACCTGGGTGACGCGGTCGAAACGCCCGGCCTTCGCCGCCCGGGCGTTGAGGGAATAGTCCCACAGGCTCTCGGCGTGCCCGGCCTGGCGGCGACGCAGCCAGTAGTGATGGAACGGCGCCATGCCCAGGGGGCGGCCGATGGGGCCGAAGGCGTGGAGGTAGGACTGGCCGACCGTGTGCCAGTCGACGAACTCGATCCCCAGCTTGATCGTGCCGTGCGTGGCGGCGAGGAAGTCGTTCTCGTCCAGCCCCAGCAGGCCGTTCAGCAACCGGATGGCCGGAATGGTGGCCTCGCCGACCCCGACAATGCCGATCTCGTCGGACTCGACCACGGTGATGGCCACGGACGGACCCAGCGTGCGTGAGAGCAGGGCGGCGCTGATCCAGCCGGCGGTTCCCCCGCCAACGATGGTCACGGCCTTGATCGGCGCCTGCGCCATGGTCGTCCCGCCCGCGTCCGCCTCTCTGCTCGGAGGCTCTCATAAAAAAGACCCCGCCGGAATGATCCGGCGGGGCTCCAAGACTGCAGGAGGAGGCTTGGGGATTAGAAGCGGTACGACACGCCGACCATGTAGGTCGCGCCATACTTCTGGTAGTCGATGGTCTGGCGCGGATCGTCGTTGTCGTAGGTCTTGAAGGGCTCGTTGGTGATGTTGTTGGCCTGCAGCAGCAGGGACAAACCGTTCATCGGGCCGTCGCGGAACTCGTAGCCGATCTGGGCGTCGACAACCGACTCCTTGTCGACGGTGCGGAAGACGCGCGCGGCGCTCAGGCCGGCGACTTCACCCAGGAACTTGCCGCGATAGCGGTTGCTGATCCGGGCGTTGAAGCCGTTCTTTTCATAGTAGAACGTCGTGTTGACGACCGTCTTGGACAGGCCCGGAATGGTGATCGGGTTCGTGCCCTTTTCCAGCGTCACCTTGCTGTCGGTGAACGAGCCGCTGACGATCAGGCCGAAGGACTTCAGCGGTTCCCACAACAGGTCGCCCCGCAGCGAGGCCGACAGTTCCAGGCCGCGGATATAGCCGCCGTCGCCGTTGTCAGGACCCGAGACCAGACCGATCTTGGTGCCCAGTTGCGCCTGCTGTGCGGTGCTGAGCAGGAACAGATAGTCCGAGAAGTCCTTGTAGGACGACGAATTGGAGTTGACGAAGTTCGACAGCTCCTTGTGGTACACGGCGGCCGACAGGTAGCCCGAGCGACCGAAGTACTTTTCCACCGCCACGTCGACGCCGTCAGCGATATAGGGGCGCAGCTTCGGGTTGCCGCCGTTGGCGCTGAAGTACGAGTTGTTCGGGTCCGTCGAGGTCAGGCGCGAGGTGTTCTGGTTGAACGACTGGCTGGCGCGCAGTTCGTCCATCCGGGCCCGGGCCAGGGTGCGGGCGGCGCCCACGCGGATGTACAGCTCGTTGCCGGCGTCGAACGTCAGGTTCAGGCTCGGCAGGGCGTAGGTGTACTTGTCGCCGTCGTCGGTGACCGTCGGATTGGCCGGGGTGGTCGGGTTGACCGCGACGCCCTTCGAGAACTGGTCGGTGCGGACCACCTGCAGGCCGAAGTTGCCGGTCACCGGGATCGAGCCGACCTGGGAGTCGACGCCGAACTTGGCGTAGGCCACCTGCACGTCTTCACGAACCGACCAGTTGCGGGTCTGCACGGCCGGGTTGGCGTCGGCGATCAGGGTGTAGAAGCCGTTCTTCAACAGGTAGGTCGGGTCATAGGCCAGCATGGCCTTGATGCCGATCAGGTCCAGCTTGGCGACGCCGATGATGGCTTCCTGCGGGATGGCGCGGCTGGTCGGGGCGCCGTCGGCGATACGGCCGCCGAAGGTCAGGAAGCTCTCGTGGACTTCCTTGTCCTTCTCGCGACGGCTGGCGTTCACGCCGAATTCGACCGACTTGACCGGACCCCACTCCAGGTCGCGCTTGGCGGTGAAGCGGGCGGCGGTCAGTTCGTCGGTGATCGACGGGGTGTTGTAGAAGCCAGCCTGCGTCAGAGCGCCGCCGGAGGCGCCGCCGCCCCAACCCTGCGGGTCGGTCAGCTTGAACAGGTTGCGGTCGGTGTAGTCGAGGGTCGAGGCGAACATCGTGCCCGCGCCCGGCGTGGTCGTGAAGCCCAGGGTGTCGGTCGCGCCGACGCCGTTCGGGCCGGTGCCCGAGTAGGATTCGAAGATCACGTCAGTGCGGTCGGCCGAGGAGTAGCTCAGGTCCGCCGTCAGCGACCAACCATTGTCGGTCAGGTAGTTCAGGTTCCAGCCGGCCGACTTCAGGGTGGTGTCACGCGTGTTCAGGTCGTTGCGCATCACGCCCTTGACGCCCGAGAACGTGCCGTTGGTGATCAGGCCGGCGCTGGTGGTGCGCGTCGGCTGTAGCGTCGCGGACGACCATTGCAGCGGCAGCTCGATGCCGCGCAGGATCTGCTCTTCCTGGAACTCCGAGTAGTAGACGTCCAGCGAGGTCGTGACCTTGTCGTTCGGCTTGTACTCCAGAACGCCGATGGCGCCGAAGCGCTCGAGGTTGTTCGACTGGACGTACGGCTTGGCGCCGCCGATCACGCGATCATTGGCCGCGTTGATGGTCGGGTAGCCCCAGGCGTTGAAGCGCTTGCTCTGGGTCGGGGTCGAGATATCCGAAATGGCTAGAGCCAGACCAACCGTGTCGTTTGCGAACTGGTTGACGTAGGTGGCGCTGAAGCGGTGGCCCGAGTCCTTGGCGTCCGGGTTCAGCTTCTTCTCGCTGTTCATTTCATAGCGAGCGTTGGCCGACAGGATGCGCTTGCCATAGGTCAGCGGGCGGATCGTCCGCAGGTCGGCGGTGCCCGACAGGCCCTGGCCGATCAGACCAGCGTCCGGGGTCTTGTAGACCACAACGCCCGACAGGATTTCCGACGGATACTGGTCGAACTCGACGCCGCGGTTGTCGCCGGTCGAAACCTGTTCGCGACCGTTCAGCAGGGTCGAGGTGAAGTCCGGGCCAAGGCCGCGGATCGAGATGACCTGGGCGCGGCCGTCGAGGCGCTGCGCGGTCAGGCCCGGCAGGCGGGCCAGCGATTCGGCGATCGAAGTGTCCGGCAGCTTGCCGATGTCTTCGGCCGAAATGGCTTCGACGATCGAGGACGACGTCTTCTTGAGGGCGATCGAGTTTTCGATACCGGCGCGGATGCCGGTGACGACGACTTCTTCGACCTTGGTGTCATCCGCAGCGGGGGTCGTGGTCTGAGCCTGGGCCGAGCCGGTGACGGCGAAAGCGAGCGCCAGGCCCGTGGCTCCGCCGGCCATCAGCCAGGCGCGACGACGCGAAAATTGGGTGTTCATGCGAGTTCCCTCCCTGTCCGGCTCTGCGCTGTTGAGGTCGTGCGGCGGGCCGTTGCTGCAAACTACTGCAAATTAACGGGCTGTAATCAACACAAAAATACGCAAACTGAGCCCCCTGGTTGCGAGCTGTCGGCTCGGAATGGGCCTTGTGTGGCGGATTTGCGCCACTTTCTCCGTGGTTGGTGGCCGCTCTGGCTCGCAAATGCCCTCAAGTTGACGGATTGACAGCTTGTCGATCGGACTGCAAATTCTTGCAAAGAATTGCAATGTGGCCCGCAAGTCGGGACGCGCATTGAGGGGAGGGGAGCGATGTCGGCCTTGACGCCCTGGCGGCGGACGCTGCTGGCCATGACGGCCATGAGCGCGCTCGGCATGGGCGCAATGACGACGGCCGCCTCGGCGGCTCCCGATCCCTATCTGCAGCGCAAGCCCCAAGACGAGGTGATCTACTTCGTCCTGCCCGATCGCTTCGAAAATGGCGACGCGACGAATGATCACGGCGGACCCGCTCTGGGAGCGCTGATTGACGGCTTTGATCCGACGCGGGCAGGCTTCTATCACGGCGGCGACCTCAAGGGCGTGACGCGCCGTCTCGACTACATCCAGGGCCTGGGGGCGACCGCCGTTTGGCTGGCGCCGATCTTCGTGAACCGGGCCGTGCAAGGACCGCCCGGCCAGGAATCCGCCGCCCATCACGGCTACTGGATCACCGATTTCACCGACGTCGATCCGCATCTGGGAACTAAGGCCGACTTCAAGGCCCTGGTCGACGCCGCCCATGCGCGCGGGATGAAGGTGTATATGGACATCGTCGTGAACCACACGGCCGACGTCATTCAGTACAAGGAATGCCCGGACGGCCGTTGCGCCTATCGCAGTGTGGCCGACTATCCGTACGTGCGTCGTGGCGGGGTCGAAGGGGCACCGATCAACGACGGCTTCGACGGCAAGGATTTCAGCAAACTGAAGCGCGCGGACTGGGCCTACACGCCCTACGTCCCGGCCGGCCAGGAACGCGCCAAGACCCCAGCCTGGCTGAACGATCCGATCTACTATCACAACCGGGGTGACAGCACCTTCGCGGGCGAGAGCTCGCTACTGGGCGACTTCGCCACGCTCGATGACGTGTTCACGGCCAATCCGCGCGTGGTGGAGGGCGTCATCGAGGTCTATGGCCGGTGGATCGATGAGTTCGGGATCGACGGCTACCGCATCGACACCGCCCGCCATGTGAACCCGGAGTTCTGGCAGGCCTTCGTTCCAGCCATGCTGGCGCGCGCCAAGGCCAGAGGTATCCCGAACTTCCACATCTTCGGCGAGGTCTTCGATTCTGACGTCGCCACGCTGGCGCGGCATGTGAAGGTCGACAAGCTGCCGACGGTGCTGGACTTCGCCTTCCAGGCGGCGGTTTCGGACGTCGTCGCGGGCCGAACGGGACCCGACCGACTGGCCAGCGTCTTCGCCAGCGACGCGGTCTATGAGGGCGGCGAGGCCACGGCGCGCCAGCTTCCGACCTTCCTGGGCAATCACGACATGGGCCGCATCGGTCACTTCGTGCTGAAGGCGCATCCGCAGATCGGCGATGACGCGCTGCTGGCGCGGGTCGCCCTGGCCAACGCCATCATGCTGACGGCGCGCGGCGTGCCCACGATCTATTACGGCGACGAGCAGGGCTTCACCGGCGACGGCGACTACGCCGACAGCCGTGAGGACATGTTCCCGAGCCAGGTGGCCAGCTACAACGACAACCGTCTGGTTGGCTCAAGCGCCAAGGGGGCAAGGTCAGCCTTCCGGGCGGACAGCGTGCTCTACCGTCGCATCGCGGCGCTCGCGAAACTGCGGGCGACGACGCCCGCCTTGCGCGAGGGGCGTCAGGTGACGCGGGTCGCCGAGGGCAAGCCCGGCCTGCTCGCCTTCTCACGTCTAGTGGCGGGAACCGAGGTGCTGGCCGTCTTCAATAGCAGCGACAAGCCGATCAAGGCGCGTGTGCCGGTCGAGATGGGGTCTGCGGCTTGGAAGAGCCTGCACGGAACCTGCGTTTCGAACGCCGCTGCGCCGGGCAGCTACAGCGTCGAACTGGCGCCGTTCGACTACATGATTTGCGTTTCCGAGGGACGATCGTGACAGTGCAGGTTTTAGAACGCCCCGATGTGGAGACGTCGATGAACGCCGAATGGTGGCGCGGCGCGGTGATCTATCAGGTCTATCCGCGCAGCTTCGCCGACGCGAACGGCGACGGTGTCGGCGACCTGCCGGGGATCACCGCGCACCTCGACCACATCGCCTCGCTGGGCGTCGAGGGCGTGTGGCTGTCGCCGTTCTTCAAGTCGCCGATGAAGGACTTCGGCTACGATGTCTCGGACTATTGTGACGTCGATCCGATCTTCGGGACCCTGGCGGATTTCGACGCGCTGATCGCGCGGGCCCATGACCTCGACCTGAAGATCATCATCGATCTAGTGTTCTCGCACACCTCGGACGAGCACCCCTGGTTCACGCAAAGCCGCCAGGACCGGACCAACGCCAAGGCCGACTGGTTCGTCTGGGCCGACGCCAAGCCCGACGGCAGTCCGCCCAGCAACTGGCAGTCGGTGTTCGGCGGTCCCGCCTGGACCTGGGACGCGCGCCGCAGCCAGTACTACATGCACAACTTCCTCAGCAGCCAGCCGCAGCTGAACCTGCACAATCCGGCGGTGCAGGAAGCCCTGCTGGCGGTCACCCAGTTCTGGATCGATCGGGGCGTAGACGGCTTCCGCTTCGACGCTATCAACTTCTCGATGCACGATCCGAAGCTGACCGATAACCCGCCCCTACCGCCGGGCGGCAAGCGCACGCGGCCGTTCGATTTCCAGGACAAGATCCACAACCAAGGCCACGCCGACATCCCGAAGTTCCTCAGCCGCCTTCGGGCGCTGACCGACGCGGCGGGCGGCCGGTTCTCGGTGGCGGAGGTCGGGGGCGACCATGCCGAGCGCGAAATGAAGCTGTTCACCGCCGGCGAGGATCGGCTGAACAGCGCCTATGGCTTTCTCTATCTCTACGCCGACAAGCTGATGGGTGAGATTATCCCGCAGGGCGCGGCCATGTGGCCGGGCGAGGCGGGCGAGGGCTGGCCGTCCTGGACCTTCTCCAACCATGACGCCCCGCGCGCGGTGTCGCGCTGGGCCGAAGGCCGCGACCGCAAGGCCTTCGCCGAGATGGCCCTGCTGCTGCTGATGGGTCTGCGCGGCAATGTCTTCGTCTATCAGGGCGAGGAGCTGGGTCTGCCGCAGGCCAATGTCCCGTTCGAGCGGCTGCAGGACCCCGAGGCCATCGCCAACTGGCCCCAGACCTTGGGCCGTGACGGCGCACGGACGCCGATGCCGTGGGTGGCGGGCGCGCTCAATGCGGGCTTCTCCGGCGTTGAGCCCTGGTTGCCGGTCGATCCGGAACACCTGCCGTTGGCGGTCGATGCGCAGGACGTTGATCCGGCCTCGACCTTGAACGTCGCCCGCCGCCTGATCGGCCTGCGCCGCGCCTATCCGGCCCTGCGCACCGGCGCGATCAGCTTTATCGACACCAACAGCCCGCTGCTGATCTTCCAGCGCGGGGAGGGCGCGGACGCGCTGCTGCTGGCGTTCAATCTGGGGCACGAGCCGGTGGCTTGGTCGCTGCCCGACGGCTGGGCGTTGGTTGACGGGGTGAACCTGGGCGGTCAGGGCGAGATGCCGGTCTGCGCGGGGCTGATCGCGCGGCGGGGCTAGCCCCCGCAGCTCTCGCGGATGATCAGATCCGTCGGCACGCGCTCCGACCGACTGGCCCGTTCGCCGCTGTCGAGCAGCTTCGAGACCATCAGCTTGCCGGCCTTGGTCGTGTCCTGGGCGATGGTCGAGAGGGCCGGGCTGGCGTAGCGGCTGAAGGGGACGTTGTCGAAGCCCATCACCGAGACGTCGCCCGGAACCGACAGGCCGGCGTGCTTCAAGGCGCGGATCGCGCCCAGGGCGATCAGGTCCGAGGCGGCGACGACACCGTCGAACGCGACGCCGTTGTGGATCAGGCTGTCGACCGCCGCTTCCGCCGACTCGACCTCGAAGTGGGCGGGCACGATCAGGTCGGGATCAACGCCCAGCTTGGCGTGCTCCAGGGCGTCCAGATAGCCGCGATGGCGCTGCATGGCTTCGGGCGCCTCGGTGTCGCCCAGGAAGACGATGCGCTTGCGGCCCAGGCGTTGCAGGTGGAGCGTCGCGCGACGGCCGCCCATGACGTTGTCGGACCCGACCGAGCAGTAGTTCTGGTCCGGCAGCTGCGCGCCCCAGACCACGAAGCGGTTCTCGGTCTCGGCCAGGCGATTGAACGCGGCGTGCAACGAGCTTTGCCCCAGGAAGATCACGCCCTCGGCCCGGCTGGTGGTCATGGCCTCGGACAGGTCGTCGAAGTTGGTCGGGGCGATGTGGGAGAGGATCACGTCGCAGCCACGCTCGCGGGCCGCCTCGCCGACGCCGGCCAAGAGTTCCAGAAAGAAGGGGTCCGACATGCTGCTGCCCCGGCCCTGGGGACGCGGCGTGACGATGGCGATGGTCGCCTCGGCGCCGATCGGGCCGGCGGGCATGTAGCGGCGGAACGGGTAATCCATCTCGCGCGCCAGCTTCCAGATCAGCTGCTTGGTGCGCTTATTGACCGCCGGGCTGTCATTGAGGGCGCGCGAGGCCGTCGAGATCGAAACGCCCGCCAGCTTGGCCAGGTCTTCCAGTCGCGTCGCGCCCTTGCTCACCCCGAATTCGCCCCTAATGCAAAGATTTCTGCAAATATTTTCAGAGCCCCATAAGACGCGCTTCGCCGGGCTTTGCAAGCGTGGCGCGACGGCCTTGGGCTGGAAAACAGCATTGAAAACTCTTGCAAAGACGCGCCGTTCTTCGCTGGCGCCCGCCGGCGCGAGGAGATTGCGAGAAGGCCGCTCAATGGCGAAATATCTCAACCAATCATGCGTTTTACGTTGCGCGTCGCGTCGGCGCATGCGCTAATACTGTCCACCAAGCGCGATGAAAAAATTTGCGAACCAGCCGGGTCAACCGGCGGTCGGGGCGGCGGAGGACCGATGGCCAGGCAGAGGCTCAGTTTCCTGCAAATCTGGAACATGTGCTTTGGATTCTTCGGGATCCAGATCGGTTTCGGCCTGCAGAACGCCAACACCAGCCGCATCTTCCAGTCTCTTGGCGTGGATGTGAACCACCTGGCCATCCTGTGGATCGCCGCGCCGGCCACGGGGCTGCTGGTTCAGCCCATCATTGGCCATTTCAGCGACAAGACCTGGGGACGTTTCGGACGCCGTCGGCCCTACTTCTTCTGGGGCGCGATCCTGACGACCCTGGCCCTGCTGGTCATGCCCAACTCGCCCACGCTGTGGGTGGCGGCGGCGGCGCTGTGGATCATGGACGCGTCGATCAACATCACCATGGAGCCGTTCCGCGCCTTTGTCGGCGACAACCTGCCCGACGAGCAGCGCGCCACTGGCTATGCGATGCAGAGCTTCTTTATCGGGCTGGGCGCGGTGTTCGCCTCGGCCTTGCCCTGGATGCTGACCAACTGGTTCGACGTGGCCAACACCGCGCCCGCCGGCCAGGTGCCGGACTCGGTGCGGATCGCCTTCTACACCGGCGGGGCTGGCCTGTTGCTGGCGGTGCTGTGGACCGTGTTCACCACCCGCGAGTACAGCCCCGAGCAACTCACCGCCTTCGAGAAGGCCGAGCGCGAGATCGCCGGCCTTGAACCGCATGTGGAGGCGGAGCCCTCTACCAAGGGCTATGTCGCCCTGGGTGTCGGCGGGGTCCTGCTCGGCGCCGCCCTGGCGCTCGTTGTCTGGGCCGCCGGCCTGGAGAAGGAGCTCTATGTCCTGGCCGCGCTCCTGTTCGCCTTCGGCGGAGCGGGTGTGGCGGGCGCCCGGCTCAAGCGGATCGGCCGAACCGATAACGGCTTCTCTGAAGTGTTGGCCGACGTCTTCCGTATGCCCAAGACCATGCGCCAGCTGGCCGTGGTGCAGTTCTTCTCGTGGTTCGGGCTGTTCGCCATGTGGATCTACACGACGCCCGCCGTGGCGACGGTCCACTTCGGCGCGGTCGACGCCTCGTCGAAGGCCTACAACGAGGGCGCCGATTGGGTCGGCGTGCTGTTCGCCGTCTACAACGGCGTAGCGGCGCTGGCCGCGCTGGTGATCCCGCTGATGGTCAAAGCCACCAGCCGCCGCGTAAGCCATGCGGTATGCCTGAGTCTTGGCGCGCTGGGCCTCTTGTCGTTCCTGGTGATCCGCGATCCTGGCCTGCTGTGGATCGGCATGGTGGGCGTCGGCTTTGCCTGGAGCTCGATCCTGTCGGCCCCGTACTCGATCCTGGCTGGGGCGCTGCCGGCGCGGAAGATGGGCGTCTATATGGGCATCTTCAATGTGTTCATCGTCGTTCCGCAGTTGCTGGCCGCCACGCTGCTGGGCCTGATGCTGAAGACCTTCTTCGGCAACCAATCCATCTTCGCGCTCGCGCTGGGCGCGCTGTCCTTCGCGCTGGCCGCCGCCGCGACCTTCCTGGTCCGCGACCGCGTCGCCGGCGCGCCCGCCTGA
>FWPV01007669.1_pt1 | contig 13850 bp, 12 predicted proteins | sample 2228371 | NCBI WGS metagenome assembly FWPV01 (sample SAMEA103939776, study PRJEB20133) | metagenome | reverse complement strand
GGCATGCCAAGGTCAGTATTATTAATTGATTTTATACTCACATTTTCTTTAATGATGGCGCTGAGGGTCTCAAAGAGAGTTTATAGAGAATATATTAGCAAAAGGAGAAAAATAGAAAAGGGAAAATTAAGGGTTCTTATAATCGGAGCAGGTGAAGCCGGTAATAGCATTGTAAATGAGATGATAAGAAATCCAAAGTCGCCATACATTCCCATTGGATTTGTCGATGATGATCCAGCGAAGCAAGGATTGACAATAAATGGAATAAAAGTTCTTGGAAATAGGGAAGCAATCCCGGATATCCTTAAAAATAATCACCTAGATGAAATATTGATTGCTATTCCAAGCGCTGATTCTAAGGAAATAAGAAAGATCCTTGATCGAATAAGACAGGCTGAGTGGAAGAAAAAAATAAGAGTATTGCCAGGTATACTTGATCTTGTTGATGGTAAAGTCGGATTAAAAGATATTAAAGAGATAAGAATTGAAGACCTTCTCTCGCGAGAACCAGTTTCTACAGATTTCCAAAAAATAAGTGAGTTTTTAAATGATAAATGTATTTTAATCACTGGTGCGGGGGGCTCGATTGGTTCAGAAATAGTAAGAACCATTCTTCAATTCAAGCCAAAGAAAGTTGTCGCTCTGGATATTGACGAAACAGAATTATTCTATTTAATCAACAAGCTGCCGAAGAAAGATCTTGAAGTAGTCCCTGTGATAGCTGATATCCGTGATAAAGCTAAGTTAGATGTGGTCTTTAAGAAATGCAATCCTGGTATAGTTATCCATTCTGCGGCTTACAAGCATGTTCCAATAATTGAAGAATTTCCTGAAGAGGCTATAAAGACTAATGTACTTGGTACAAAAATTCTCGCAGAGTTAGCAATAAAATATAAGGTGGAAAAGTTTGTAAATATCTCAACAGATAAAGCCATAAATCCAACGAGTGTTATGGGAGCAGGAAAGAGGGTCTGCGAAGAAATGCTGAAAGTTCTTAATAAATTAAGCAACACAAAATTTATTTCTGTCAGATTTGGCAATGTGCTTGGAAGTCGTGGGAGCGTAATACCAATCTTTGAGGAACAAATAAGAAAAGGTGGTCCGATCACGATTACTCATCCTGAGATGAAGAGGTATTTTATGGCCACCTCTGAAGCAGTAATTCTCGTGCTGCAAGCTGCAGCTTCAGGTAGTGGAGGTGAAGTATTTGTCCTTGATATGGGAGAGCCCATTAAAATTGTTGATCTGGCAAAAGAAATGATAAGACTTAATGGGCTTGAACCTGATGTGGATATTCAGATTGAATTCACAGGATTGCGTCCTGGAGAAAAGTTATTCGAGGAGTTGTGGGGAGCAGAAGAAGGCTCAGAGCCAACTGAGCATCCTAAAATTTTCAAAGCGAGGCCTGTTTATAAAGAGGAAGGCTTGAATTGTAAAGATGAAAGATGGCTGATGGAAAAAATTGATTATCTAATTCAATTAAGCTCTAATTCTTCTGATATATCGAGCATCAAATTAATTCTAAAAGAAATTTTACCAACTTATAATCCACAGTAAAGTGCATAGATTTGATCTTACTTGTTAAGTGAGGTTCAAATGAAGAATTTTGCTTTGATAGGTGCTGCAGGCTATATAGCCCCTCGGCATTTACGAGCAATAAAAGATACCGGGAATAGGCTCGTTGCGGCACTTGATAAAAGCGATTCAGTTGGTATTCTCGATTCATTTTTCCCTGAAGCTGATTTTTTTACAGAGTTCGAGAGATTTGATAGGCATTTAGAAATGCTCCGTAGAAAAGAACCCGAAAAAGCTGTTCACTATGTTAGCGTTTGTTCGCCTAATTATTTACACGATGCCCATTGTCGATTTGCTCTTAGAATAGGTGCAGATGCGATATGTGAGAAACCAGTAGTTCTTAATCCATGGAATATAGACGCCTTGAAAGAAGCAGAAGAAGAATACGGGCACAGAATCTATACCGTCCTTCAGTTAAGATTACATCCAGAAATTATAAAGCTTAAGAATAAAATAGAAACTGATGACAAGAGCAAAATTTATGATATTGACCTGACCTACATAACGGCAAGAGGAAAATGGTATTTTTACTCCTGGAAGGGGATTGAAGACAAATCAGGTGGAATAGCGACAAACATAGGTGTTCATTTCTTTGATATGCTGGCCTGGATTTTTGGACCGCCTGTAATGAACATAGTACACATAAGAAAACCGGACATATCTGCTGGGTATCTTGAATTAAAAAGAGCGCGGGTAAGGTGGCTTCTATCATTGAGGTTTGAAGATTTGCCTTCAGAGGTATTATTTACAGGAAAAAGATCATATCGTTGCATTAAGATAGATGGAGAACCTTTTGATTTTACCGATGGATTTCAAGATCTCCACACACGTGTATATGAAGAAATATTAAAAGGAAACGGTTTTGGCCTGGATGAAAATAGGAGTGCTATTGATATTGTGTATAATATTCGGCATGTAGAGATTACCCTAAATATTGGAGAAAAGCACCCTTATCTTGAGGCAAAAAAAATTAATATTAGTTAATAGGAAAGAAGAATGGAAAAATGTCAGTACTTTGTTCATCCAAGCAGTTTTGTAGATGAAAACGTGGAAATTGGTGAAGGCACAAAAATATGGCATTTTTGTCATATTCAAAGCGGAGCAAAGATAGGCAAATACTGCGTTCTTGGACAGAATGTAAATGTTGGCAATAATGCCAAAATTGGCAGTTTCTGTAAGATTCAGAATAATGTTTCTATTTATGAAGGGGTAGAATTAGAGGATTATGTTTTTTGCGGGCCCTCCTGCGTATTTACTAATGTTTCTAATCCAAGATCAGAAATCATAAGGCACCATTTATATGAAAAAACTATTGTAAGAAGAGGAGCTTCAATCGGTGCTAATGCCACAATAGTATGTGGTATTACAATAGGCAGATATGCCTTTATTGCCGCAGGTGCAGTTGTTATTTCAGATGTTCCTGACTATGCCTTGATGATGGGCATTCCTGCTAAACAGAAGGGATGGATGAGCAGACACGGACACAGACTTATCAACCCGGATAAAAATGGTATATACATCTGTCCTGAAAGCGGGTGGAGATATAAAGAAACCGAACCTGGTATCCTCCGCTGTCTTGATTGGCCCGAAGATATGGCTCTTCCCCGATGATTTATGTAGCCTAAGAATAGTAGGAGCAATCTAAAATGAAAGTTCCAATATTTGACCTTACCCGGCAATATGCTCTTATAGAAAAAGAAATTAAGGATGCAATAGGCAGAGTTTTGCGCTCAGGTAAATTTATTCTGGGTGAAGAAGTTGAGCTTTTTGAGAAGGAAATAGCAGAATTCTGCGGTGTCAAACATGCTATTGGTGTGGCAAGCGGAACAGACGCGCTTTTTCTTGCTCTCAAAGCGTTAGGTATCGGGAAAGGGGATGCCGTTATAGTTCCCGCATTTACTTTCTTCGCTACAGCCGGGGCCGTAGTTAATGTGGGGGCACAGCCCATATTTGCTGATATTGATCCAAAAACCTTTAATATATCTGTTAAAGATGTTGAGCGGATACTTAATACATATGAAGGCCCCAATAAAATAAGGGCGATTATTCCAGTTCACCTATATGGACAAATGGCTGATATGGATGAAATATTGAATCTCGCTAAAAAACATAATTTATATGTGATTGAAGATGCTGCCCAGGCAATTGGCGCTGAATATAAAGGGAAAAAGGCAGGTTCTTTGGGTGATATCGGTTGCTTCAGCTTTTTCCCGACCAAAAACCTTGGTGCTTATGGGGATGGAGGAATGGTTACAACAAATGATGATGATTTGGCAGAACGCCTACGAATGCTTCGAGTTCACGGAGCAAAGCCAAAATATCATCACCACATAGTCGGTATCAATTCCCGGCTTGATGCTATTCAGGCTGCTATCCTGCGTGTAAAACTTTCTCATCTTAAAGATTGGAATAAAGCGCGTCAAGAAATCGCTGAGCGGTATGACAACTTTCTGAGGGAGATCGATGATATTGTTCTTCCTTATAGAGCACCCGACAGAACACATATATTCCATCAATACACGATTCGGGTTTTAAATGGGAAGAGGGACTACTTAAGGGCACATTTAGATAAGTATGGGATTAATACAGAGATTTATTATCCTTTGCCTATGCATCTTCAGCGCTGTTTCTGTAACCTTGGTTACAATGTAGGCGACCTCCAAGAAAGTGAGCGATCGGGCCGCGACGTTCTTTCTTTTCCAATTTTTCCTGAGTTGACTGAAGATGAACAATTATTTATCTCAATCACAATTAAAAAGTACTTTTTTAACAATAGTTTCTTTAAATGAATTCTTGAATTAAAAAATATTAGTAAAATTATATATATACAGATTACAGTGTTAAGTATGATTATTAATAAATTCTTTTACCTAATAAGTGAAAGGTTTAATATCATCGGGATATTTTGTTGAGAGGGCCTAATAGAACAAAAATATATAATATTAATATGAATTTTCTTTTGCAGTGCAATGAGTGAAGTGAGATTAATAGAGGTATTAGCTTAATTTTCACAATTGATTGCGAAAAAATCTATACTTAAATATTGTAGTATGACCATGATAGGCAGTATATATAAGATTCAGTTGAAGTGAACGTATTCTTTGCTTAAAATAACTTATTAGGCTTGATAGCACAAATAAAAAATGAAACTTAATAATGCTTTTATTATATTCAAAGAAATTAGTTCAGATCAAATATTAGAACGCGAATGCAACCTATTTATTAGCGATATTCACAATAATAAAAAGACTTTAGAATCAGTTATTTCTGATAGTTCTATTATGGTGATTGGTGGCGCAGGGAGTATCGGTTCAGCAACAGTTAAAGAAATATTGTTATTTAATCCAAAAGCAATACATATTGTAGATATAGATGAAAATGGATTATCTAATCTGATAAGAGATATTAGAAGCTTAGATATAAGAACTTCAACGGAAATAAAAGCTTTTTGTGTAGATGTTGATTCGCCAGAATTTGATGCTTTAATTGAAAATTATCATTATGATTATGTATTAAACTTTTCAGCTTTAAAACATGTTAGGAGCGAAAAAGATCCATATACTTTAATGAGAATGGTAGTGGTAAATATCTTGAATACTTATAAAACACTAGAGATTTCAATTGAAAAGAGGGCAAAAAAATATTTTGCTGTGTCTACTGATAAAGCGACAAATCCCATTAATTTAATGGGAAGTACAAAAAGAATTATGGAAATGTATTTAATGAAGTTGAGCGAAAAAATAAATATTTCTACGGCAAGATTTGCAAACGTTTTATTTTCTAATGGGTCCTTACCACAAAGTTTTCTTGTAAAATTAAATAAAAGGCAGCCTTTATCAGGTCCAAATGATGTAAGGAGATATTTTATTACTCTTGAAGAATCTGGAAGATTATGTTTGTTTTCGACATTTTTGGGGTTAAATAAAGAAATATTCATTCCAAAAATAGAAAAATTAAAAGCTATTAGATTTGATGAGATAGCAGTAAGAATATTAAAACAATTTGGTTATATGCCTAAATATTGCAATTCTGAAGATGAAGCAAAACAATTAATTAAAGAATTGCGTGATAAGGGGTTGTGGCCATGCTATTTTAGTCCTAGCGATACAACAGGCGAGAAAGAAATAGAAGAATTTTATACCAAAGAAGATATTTTAGATTATTCAAAGTTCAATGACATAGCTATAATTAAAAATAAAACTTCTTTTGATGAGAAGGCCTTGCAGTATTTTTTATCAGAAATAAAGAAAATGAGAATGAATAAAAAATGGTCAAAAAATGAAATTGTGAGTCTTATTTCGTATGTATTAAAAGAAGAATTTAGATATGAAGATAAGGGAAAATACTTAGATGATAAGATGTAAAGAATATGGAAATATTTGAAATAATAATAAATTTCATCAAAGAATTATATCCACAAAGTAGTTTTATTCCATTACATGCTCCTGTATTTATTGGAAATGAGAAAAAATATCTTTCAGACTGTATCGATTCTACTTATGTTTCATATGTAGGGGAGTATGTTAGTAAAGCAGAAAATAAATTATCTGAAGTTACAGGTTCAAAATATGTCGTTACAACCGCGAGCGGAACAAGTGCCCTTCATATCGCTTTGTTGGTAGCAGGGGTTAAGGCAAATACTGAGGTAATTACTACGCCACTTACATTTGTTGGCACATGTAATGCAATTTTACATTGTAATGCCTGTCCAGTATTTATTGATATAGAGAGATCGTCATTAGGATTAGATCCAGCCAAGCTAGATGAATTCTTAAAAAGAAAGACAGTTTATCGGAATAATAATTTGTACAATAGAATAACAGGGCGACAGATTAAAGCTATTCTGCCAGTCCATGTATTCGGTCATCCAGCAAAAATTAAGGAAATTGTAAAAATAGCCGATCAATATAATTTGCCTGTGATTGAGGATGCAGCTGAAGCGATAGGTAGTTTGTATAACAGTAAGCATTGTGGAACATTTGGCAAAGCGGGTATCTTAAGTTTTAATGGAAATAAAGTTGTTACAGCAGGTGGTGGTGGGGCAATCTTAACGGATGATGAAAAGTTTGCGGAGAAAGCAAAACATATAATTTCAACCGCTAAAATTCCACATAAGTATTATTTCTTCCATGATGAATTAGGATATAATTATAGAATGCCTGCTCTGAATGCGGCGGTTTTATTAGCTCAATTGGAAAATTTAGAGAAATTTATATATGAAAAGAGAGAAATAGCTAAAAAATATAAAGAATTTTTTGCGAAATTGAACATAGAGTATTTAGAAGAGCCAATAAATGCAAGATCGAATTATTGGCTGAATACAATTTTATTGAAGAATGAGCAGGAGCGAGATGCTTTTCTTGAGTATAGTCATCAAAATCAGGTGCAAACAAGAGCAATCTGGAATTTAATGCCTACACTGCCATATATTAATGATTATTATAGTGAAGATATTTCAACGGCTATAAATATCCAAAAAAGAGGAGTTAATTTGCCAAGTGGAGTTAGGATATGAAGGATACTCCTATAATAATATTAGGTGGAGGCGGCCACGCAAAAGTATTAATTGAATTAATAAAATTACTAAAATCTTTTAAACTTATTGGAATTGTTGATCCATTTTTAGAAAAAAACTCAGAATTAGAAGGAATTAAAATATTGGGAGGGGATGAAATTTTAGAAGATATTTTCAAAGAGGGTGTAAAAATGGCATGTATAGGTGTTGGAAGTGTAAAGGATACTGCCAAGAGAGCTTTGCTATATAAAAAGTGCAAGGAGATAGGGTTTAATTTACCTTATTTAGTACATCCTACGGCTTATGTATCGAAGAAAGTAGTTATTTCAGATGGTTCTCAGATTATGGCTAAAGCAATCATACAAACAAATTCGTTTATTGGGGAAAATGTTGTCATAAACAGTGGCTCTATTGTAGAACATGATTGTACTATAGAAAATCATGTTTTTATTGCTCCAGGTGTTGTTATATCTGGGGGATGTATTATTGGAGAGGGGGCTTTTATAGGCAGCGGAGCGACCATTATTCAGGGAATTAAGATAGGCAAAAAAGCCATTATTGGTGCAGGCGCTGTTGTTATTAATGATGTTTCTGATGGAGTTATTGTAAAAGGGATTCCTGCAAGGTGAAAAGGAGCATATTAAATGTACACATTTATAATAGCTGAAGCTGGAGTAAATCATAATGGGTCGTTTGACCTTGCTAGAAGGCTTGTTGATGTAGCTGTAGAAGCTGGTGTGGATGCTGTAAAATTTCAAACATTTAAGGCTGAAAAAATAGCAACTAAATATGCGCAAAAAGCACAATATCAAAAAGGTAAAAGTGAGATGCAAGAAAGTCAGTTGAAGATGTTGAAGAATGTTGAATTGCCTTATTCCGATTTTATAAAATTAAAAAAATATTGCGAAGAAAAGAACATAATATTTCTATCTAGTCCGTTTGATTTAGAAAGCGCTGATTTCCTTTATAATTTAGGTATTGATATATTTAAAATTCCATCTGGTGAAATAACAAATTATCTACTTTTAAAAAGGATAGGAAGTTACAATAAAAAAATAATCCTTTCAACTGGAATGGCAGACTTAGGAGAAATAGAAGATGCAATTGATTTAATTGTGGAGTCAGGAACAAAGAGAGAAAACATTGCTTTGCTTCATTGCACAACTGAATATCCTGCCCCAATGGAGGAAATAAATTTAAAAGCTATGTTAACATTAAAAGTAGCATTTTGCCTTCCTGTTGGATATTCAGATCATACAGAGGGGAGCGAGATTCCTATTGCTGCAGTTGCAATGGGTGCAACGATAATTGAAAAACATTTCACGTTAGACAAAAGCCTTCCAGGACCAGATCACAGTGCCTCATTAGAGCCGGGAGAACTTAAATCAATGGTTAAAGCAATAAGAAATATAGAAAAAGCTATGGGCGATGGAATAAAGAAGCCGAGTATGAGTGAGCTGAAAAACCGAGATATCGTGAGAAAGAGTATTGTAGCTGCTCGCAGAATAAAAAGAGGTGAGATATTTACAGGAGAAAACCTTACATTAAAAAGGCCTGGTTATGGGATATCCCCGATGAGGTGGAATGAGATAATAGGCAAAATCGCAAACAAAGATTATGAAGAAGATGAGATAATTGAAATATGAAGAAGAAAATCTGTATATTTACAGGAACTAGAGCAGAATATGGACTTCTTAAACCATTAATCGATGAAATTTTGAGTGATGGCACTTTTGAATTACAGCTTTTGGTTTCAGGAATGCATCTTTCACCAGAGTTTGGTTTAACCTATAAAGAAATAGAAGAGGATGGACTTAAAATTGATGAAAAGGTAGAAATTCTTTTAAGTGCTGATACTCCTTCAGCAATTTCTAAAGCCATTGGATTAGGGCTTATTGGGTATGCTGATGCATTGAACCGTCTAAAGCCTGATTTAGTTGTGGTTTTAGGCGACCGATTTGAAGCGTTAGCGTTTGCTATTGCAAGTTATGTCCATAGGATACCTATTGCTCATCTCTATGGTGGAGAAGCCACATGGGGAGCAATAGACGAAGGCTTTAGAAATAGCATCACTAAACTAGCTTATTTACATTTTACTTCTACAGAACAATACAAAAAAAGAGTTATTCAATTAGGAGAACATCCTGATAGAGTTTTTAATGTGGGGGCATTGGGGATTGATAATATTAAAAAACTAAAACTTTTAAGTAAAGAAGAAATAGAACAAAAACTCAATATTAAGTTCAAAAAAAAGAATATTTTAGTAACATATCATCCTTCTACTCTTAATACAGGAGTTACTGAGAGGGAATTTGGAGCCTTATTGGATGTTTTACGAGAACTTAAAAATATATTAATCATATTTACAAAAGCAAATGCAGATACGGAGGGAAGAATTATAAATCAAATGATAGATGAATTTTGTTTAAAATATTCAGATAAGTCGGTTTCCTTTTTTTCACTTGGCAGGCTAAACTATTTGTCATTGCTTCAATTTGTTGATGCAGTAGTAGGAAATTCTTCCAGTGGTATTATAGAGGCCCCCTCATTTAAAATCGGCACAATAAATATTGGAGATAGACAAAAGGGAAGAATAAAAGCCGAAAGTATTATTGACTGTGAGCCAACAGAAGCTTCTATAAAAGAAGCGTTTAAAAAATTGTTCTCTAAGGATTTTCAATTAAAATTAAATACTGTTGAAAATCCATACGGTGATAGAAATTCGGCAAAGAGAATTTTGACAATATTAAAAGATATATTCTTATCTTCTTCAATAGATTTAAAAAAATATTTTTTTGAAATTGATTTTGATCTAAGCTAAAATGATCGATATTTATATTTCATATTATTCTTCTATCATTGAGGCGCTTAAGAAGTTAAACCAGGTAGCAACTAAAGTTTTGTTAGTTGTAGATGAAAATAAAAAGCTTTTAGGAACAGTAACTGATGGAGATATTAGACGCTATATATTAAAAACAGGAAAGATTGAAGGCAAGATTAAGGATGTATATTGTGGGAACCCGATATTTGTATATGAGAATGAAATAGATGGGATTAAAGAGTTAATGCTAAAAAAATCAATAGAACTAATTCCCATCGTAAATAAAGAAAAAATAGTTATTGGGTATAAAACTTGGACAGATGTTTTTTCTGATTCAATTAGTAAGAAGAAAAAAATAAGAGATTTAAATATTCCAGTTGTTATAATGGCAGGCGGGAAAGGCACCAGGTTAGACCCTTTTACTAAGGTGTTGCCAAAGCCATTAATTCCTGTTGGCAATAAAACTATGATAGAGAGAGTTATTGATAGCTTCATAGATTATGGAGCAAATGAATTTTATATAACTTTGAATTACAAAGCAGAGATGATTATTGCTTATTTCAATAGTATAGAAAAAAATTATAATATTAATTTTATAAGGGAAGAAGAATTTTTAGGGACCGCTGGTAGTCTATATTTTTTAAAAGATACGATAAAATCTGACTTTATTGTTTCCAATTGCGATATTATTCTAAATGTAGATTACTCAGATGTATATAAATTCCATAAAGAAAATAAATCAAAAATAACAATATTAACTTCAATTCAACACCATAAGATACCTTATGGTGTAGTCAAGATAAAGAGTGGTGGATTAATATCAGAAATAGATGAAAAACCAGAATATACTTTCCAGATTAATACAGGTGTGTATATTTTTGATAAGTCTGTATTAAGTATGTTTATTGAAAAGCAGTATATAGATATGCCACAGGTTGTTAAAAAACAAATTTATTCAAGCAATCCTGTATTTGCTTATCCTGTAAATGAAGGTGATTATATTGATATCGGTAAATTGAACGAGTATAGGGAAAATTTGAAGAAGTTGGAAGAAACTGAAGGCCAATAGAGGAGAAGTTCTATGTATAAGGATAAAAAAATATTTACTGTCATTACTGCAAGAGGCGGAAGTAAAGGATTACCAAGAAAAAATATTAAAGAGCTATTTGGCAAACCATTAATTGCCTGGACTATTGAGCAAGCAAAAAAAAGCAAATATCTTGATAAAATAATTGTTAGCACAGATGATGAAGAAATAGCGGAGATATCAAAAAATTATGGTGCAGAAGTTCCCTTTTTACGCCCAAAAGAACTCGCTCTAGATACGACCCCGAGTATTGATGTTTTATTTCATGCTTTGGATTTTTTAAGGAAACAAGGGGAAAATTATGACTATTTGGTGTTATTAGAACCTACTAATCCGCTAAGAAAAAGAGATGATATTGATAATGCACTAAAATTGCTAATTGATAGTGAAGAAAATGCTGATAGTATCATAGGGGTGGGCAAAGTAACACATCAGCATCCTAATTATTTATTTTACCTAGATGAAAATAAAAAAATCATACATTATGAAAACAATAATATTAATGCTTTTTCTCTAAGACAAAATATCAAAGGTGATATTTATTTTCCAAATGCATTAATTTATATATCTAAAATAGCTGCTTTGGAGTTTAACAAGTCATTTTATCATGCTAAAAGTATGGGGTATTTATCTGAACGGTGGCAAAATTATGAAATTGATGATATTTATGATTTTTTATGTGTAGAAGCTATTATGAAGTATAAGCTTAATGAAATTATATAAAAGTGCAGTTGAATAACAAATAAGGAAGAAAATAATAAAATATTATAAAAAATTAAAATTGATGAAGAGGTATTTAAAATGAATTATTCAGAAAGATTGCATAAAGTAATACCTGGAGGTGCACATACATATTCACGGGGCGATGATCAGTTTCCTTCAAATGCGCCTCAGATATTAAAAAAAGGTAAAGGAGCATATGTTTGGAACGCAGATGGCAATAAATATCTTGATTATGGAATGGCTCTAAGGGCTGTTACTATTGGATATGCTTACGAACCAATTGTGATGGCAGCAATGGAACAGGCTTTATATGGTAATAATCTTACAAGGCCATCGTTAATTGAATTAGAAGCTGCAGAATTGTTAGTTAATTTAATTCCATGGGTCGATATGGTAAAGTTTGCAAAAAATGGTTCAACAGTAACGACAGCAGCAGTAAAATTGGCTCGAGCTTATACTGGTAGAAAATATATAGCATTATGTGCACAGCATCCATTTTTTTCATATGATGATTGGTTTATAGGATCGACTGTTTTAACAAGAGGTATACCTAAAGAAATTAGACAGTTATCTCTAATATTTAATTATAATGATATTGAATCTTTAGAAAAATTGTTTAATGAGTATCCAAATGAAATAGCTTGTGTAATTTTGGAGCCAGCTACTACTGTTGGTCCTAAAGATAATTTTTTACATAAAGTAAAAGAATTATGCCATAAGAATGGCGCAGTGTTTATTCTTGATGAAATGTTAACAGGTTTTAGATTTCATATTCAAGGAGCGTGTAGATATTTTGAAATTGAACCAGATTTATGTACTTATGGAAAGGCTATGGCCAACGGATTTTCTGTCGCAGCATTAGCGGGAAAAAGAGAAATAATGGAGTTAGGTGGCATAAATAAAGTGGGAACAGAAAGAACGTTTCTCGTATCAACAACACATGGTGCAGAAATGTCTGGTTTAGGTGCTTTTGTAAAAACTATGGAAGGTTACAAAGAATTGAATGTAGTTGAACATCTTTGGTCTTATGGAGAAAAATTAGTTACTGGAATGAATAATATTGCAAAAGAATTGGGAATAGAGGATTTTTTTTATGTTGAAGGTTATCCATGCCATCCTAATTATGTTACAAAAGATGAAAAAGGAAATATTTCTTTAGAATTTAGAACTCTATTTTCGCAGGAAATGATAAAAAATGGTGTTTTAATGCCCTGGATAGCTTTATGTTATGAACATGGCCAAAAAGAATTAGAAATAACTCTTGAAGCAACTCGTAAAGCTCTAAAAATATATAAATATGCTCTTAATGAAGGTATAGAAAAATATTTAATTGGTAAATCAATAAAGCCAGTATTTAGAAAGTATAACTAATTAGTTAGTAAAAAAATAAAATTAGGCTTATGTCAATTAGATTATTTATTGCAAGATAAAGTAAATACAAAAAAGAAATCACAAAATATTGGGAAATTCTAAATAAAAATACCTTTTAATAATTATTCCTGAAAAGACATTAGCCAGTTTATCAATGAATCGTAAAATTAAATATTTAGAAAAGAAAACTGTAATTATTTTATTATAATACGTTCCAGAATAATTATAATTGTATATTATCAAGCAGGTCTGAAGAAAAATGGAGATTAATTTATCAAAATAAAATTATTTTCTTGAACATAAAGATAAATATTATCAATGCGGACAATTAGAATAAATAATAGAAATTAAAAATATTAAGTTTTCTTTTGGTATTTGCTATGATCGAATTTTTGATAGATATTTTGTGATAAGGCAGATAAAAGTGATGAATATATTTTTATAGCAAATTTGTCAGCAGAAAGAAGAGAACAATGGAAGCTTTATCAATAGCAAGATCCATTAAAAATCTGGATTATTTTATTAGTGTTAACATGGAATGTCGTGATTCTACACTTATTTATTCCGATGACTACACAATATATGCTCCTTTTTGTAACACAATACTTGATTGTGATTCAGAAGAAGAAATATATGTTTATAAAATCAAACTCGATAAATTAGAAGTTGAAGTGCTCCCCAAAAACTGGACAGGGGGATAAGGTGCAGATTGGCCTGTCATAACTTCACAGGAGGTGTGATAGAATGACAGGTATTAT
>FWPV01011678.1_pt1 | contig 13851 bp, 14 predicted proteins | sample 2228371 | NCBI WGS metagenome assembly FWPV01 (sample SAMEA103939776, study PRJEB20133) | metagenome | reverse complement strand
AGGCGCAGCGCGGCGGCTCAGGGCGGCGTCTGCGACGCCCCGTCGAGCCGCCGCAGCGCGGCCTGCGCGGCGGCGACGACCTGGCGCCGGGCGTCGTCGCCCATCCGCGCGAGGTTGCGGTAGGCCAGCGTCATCCGCGGATTGCCGCGCAGCGCGCCCTCGTTCACGACGAGGAAGTTCCAGTAGAGCGTCGTGAAGGGGCAGGCCTTCTCGCCGGCGCGGAGGCTAGGCACGAAGGCGCAGCGTCCACAGTAGTCCGACATGCGGTCGATGTAGGCGCCCGACGCGGCGTACGGCTTCGAGGCGAGCAGCCCGCCGTCCGCGTACAGCGCCATGCCGTGGGTGTTGGGCAACTCGACCCACTCGTAGGCGTCGGCGTAGACGCACAGATACCATTCCTCCACCTCTCGTGGAGCGATACCCGCGAGCAGAGCCAGGTTGCCCGTCACCATGAGGCGCTGGATGTGGTGGGCGTAGGCGTTGCGCCGCGTCGCCTCGACGCAGGCGCGCACGCAGGCCATCGGGGTGTCGCCGCTCCAGTAGAAGGTGGGCAGGGAGCGCCGCGCGCCGAGGTGGTTCGTCGCGGCGTAGCCCGGCATGTGGGTCCAGTAGACGCCGCGCACGTACTCCCGCCAGCCGAGGATCTGACGCACGAAGCCCTCGACTGCGTTGAGCGGCGCCGCGCCGGCGCGCCACGCCGCGAGCACCGCCTCGCAGACCTCGCGCGGGCTGAGCAGACCGAGGTTGATGTACGGTGACAAGGCGGAGTGGTACAGGTAGTCCTCGCCGGCCTGCATGGCGTCCTGGTAGTCGCCGAACCACGGCAGGCAGTCGTCGACGAAGTGGCGCAGCGCGCGTGTGGCCTCGGCGCGCGTCACCGCCCACGAGAAGCTGTCGAGGTCGCCGAAGTGGGTGGCGAACCGCGCCCCGACGAGTCGCATCACCTCGCGCGTCGTGGCGTCGGGTCTGAAGCGCAGCCGCGCCGGAGGCCGGTGGCCGCGCGGCAGCCGGCGGCGGTTCCGGGCGTCGAAGTTCCAGCGTCCGCCCTCCGGGGTCTGGCCCGTCATCAGCCATCCGGTCCGGCGCCGCATGGCGCGGTAGAAGGTCTCCATGCGCAGGGTGCGCCGTCCCTCCGCCCAGCGCGCGAACTCCTCGCGCGAGCAGAGGAAGCGGTCGTCGGGGTGGATCTCGAGCGACGCGGCGAGCACTCCGCGCAGCTCGAGCAGGTCGTTGCGCAGGCGCCACTCGCCGGGCTCGGTCAGGACGACGCGGCCCGGCCGCAGGCGGGCGGCCGCCCCTTCGACCTCGCGCGCGAGCGAGCCGCTGTTTGAGGGATCGTCGAGCCGGACGTACTCGACGCGCACCCCGTCCGCGCGCAGCTGCTCGGCGAAGTGGCGCATGGCGGAGAGGACGAGGGCGATCTTCTGCCTGTGGTGGCGGACGTAGGCGGCCTCGCCCTCGGCTTCGACCATGAGCACGACGTCCCGTGAACGGTCGAGGCCGCGCAGGGCGCTCACCCATGGCGTGAGCTGGTCGCCGAGGACCAGCCGGAGGGTCCTGACGTCCGGACACGGTGCGCTGCGTGACGTGTGCGCTCTCCTCTCGCCTCCGCGATCCTGTGGGACGGCCACATCATCGCACGCGTTGCCCTGCGGCGCGCGGCCGCCGTGCCGCCTCCGCCGGCGCGCCGTCGGCCGCCTTGCCCCGTGCTGCCCGCGGGCCGTAGCATCGGGACGGCACACACCGCGTCGTGGAGGGCGCCATGGGTCTCATCAGGTTCGAGCGCGAGGTCGAGACGTCGGGCTTCTTCAGCCCGCTCGCCGGCATGCAGTACGCGGAGCAGACGATCGAGACGCGGTGGGACCCGCTCACCGGGGCGACGTCGACCTCCTCCTCGGAACTCGCGACCAAGGAGGAGATGTTCTTCGGCACGACCGACTGGGGCCACGCGGAGGAGCTGGCGCGAGGGTCGCGCGAGGGCTGCTTCTTCTGCCCCGAGAAGGTCTTCGATGTGACACCGAAGTACCCGGACGACGTGGTCGAGGGCGGGCGCATCCGGCGCGGCAGCGCGCTCGTCTTCCCCAACCTCTTCCCGCTCGCCGCCATCCACGCCGTGGTGACGTACCCCGAGAAGCACTTCCTGCGCCCGTCCGGGTTCACTCCCGACCTGCTCGAGGAGGGGCTCGGCGCGGCGGTCGACTTCGCCGGCCGCGCCGAGCGCGCCTACCCGGCGACGCGCCACCTCGAGGTCTGCTGCAACCACATGCTCCCTGCGGGCGCGAGCATGGCGCACCCGCACTTCCAGGTGTTCGGCGGCGAGGCGGTGCCGGCCCTCGTGCAGAACGCGTGGGACCGCTCGGCCGCGTTCGCACGCGAGCACGGCGTCTCGTTCTGGCGCACGCTCTGCGACGAGGAGGAGGCGAGCGGCGAGCGCTTCATCGGCGAGCAGGCCGGCTGCGTCTGGCTGGCCCCCTATGCGCCGATCGGCAACCGCGAGGTGATGGCCGTCGTTCCGGGCGCCGACCGGGTCTCGGCGCTGGGCGCCGAGCAGGTGGCGGCGCTGGCCGCCGGCCTCTCGAAGGTCCTCGCCTGGTACGAGGAGGTCGGCCTGTCGGCCTTCAACTTCACCGTGTACGGCGGTCCGCCCGGCGACGACGCGGCAGGCCGCGCCGCCGCGTCGGTCGGCGCCGACCCCGTCTTCCCGGTCGTGCTGCGGGTGATAGCGCGCTCGGCCTTCAAGCCCGACTACCGCACCGACGACTACTTCCTCCAGAAGCAGCTCGGCGGCGAGCTGATCTTCGAGACGCCGGAAGCGATCGCCGCGACCTTGCGACCGCGGCTCGCGTCCGGCTGAGGGGCTGTCTCCACGCGAGCGCGGCCCCCGCGGCGCCGACGACCACCGCGGGCACCACTCGCGCCGCCCCCGGCGCGACCTTGGCCGCCTGCGTGTCCGTCAGCGTGACGACGTGCGGCGGGGCCGGCTGACCGCCGGCCCCGCCGCATCGCCTCGCAGAGGCCACGGATCGCGGTGGCCTGCGCCGCGCATCGCCCGCGGCGATGCGCGGCGGCTCGTCCTACTTGATGACGAGCTTCGCGACGCCGATCCTGGCCTGGGTGTTGCCGGCAAGGTCGGTCGCGTAGACGTAGAACCTGTACGTGCCGGCCTTCCAGGTGAGCGGCACCCTGAACTTCGCGCTCACCGTGACGTTCACCGGCTTGCCGGCAAACCGGACGGTCTTGACGGTCTTGCCGGCCGGGTTCTTGACCACCAGCTTGCCGCTCGCCGTGCCGCCGTTGGGCGCCGGGTCGGCGACCTGGTACCTGAGCGTGGCCGTGCGACCGCGGGTCGCCGACGTCGCGAACGCTTTCGGCGTCGGCTTGACCGTGTCGATCCTCACTGGCAGCGACTGCTCGGCCTCGACGTTGCCGACGGCGTCCTCGGCGTGGAAGACGAGCGTGTGGTCGCCGTCGGTCGTGATGGCGACGTCGGTCTCGGCGCCGTCGACGGCGACCGGCGTGCCGCCGTCGAGCACCCAGACGATGCGCGCTACGCCGGCCCCGTCGCCGTCGCTGGCGGCGAGGTTGACGGTGACAGGGTGGTTGCCCCAGATGCCGGACGCCGCCGCGCCGCTGAAGACGGTGACCGGGGCGTCGTGGTCGGCCTTGACCTCGAACGTGACCTGCTTCTGCGCCTCGACGTTGCCGTTGACGTCCTGGGCCCAGAACTTGAGGACATGGATCCCCGGCGACGGGGTCACGTGCGCGCCCGTGCGGTCGAGCGGTGTCGCCAGCGTGGCGCTCGTGGGCGCCCCGGCGACCGTGTGCAGGCGCACGACGCCGCCGTCCAGCTCGTGGTAGATGTAGGCGATGCCTTCGTCGTCGGTCGCCGTCAGGGTGATCACGGCGTCGTTCCAGTACGAAGCCGCCGCGTCCGACGTCGTCACCGGCGGCGTGGTGTCGTCGGCGAGGCCGGCGTACGCGGTGACGGCGCCGACGCCGAGGACGACGGCGAGCGCGGCGACCGTCACGAACAGGCGATGAGTCCTTCTCACTGTGTGCACACCTCCGTGCGGGCCCGGTCGCGGAGCTTCACGCGACCGGGCGTCCGATCGTCGTTCAGGCCGTCTCAGGGCATCGCGCCGCCCGAGTGGTCGACGGTCTCGTCATGACATGAGCCGCAGGTCATCTTCGCCGGTGTGTACGTCACGTGGCAGGCGCCGCAGGCGGTGACGGAAGGGTCGAGCGTGACGCCGGGGACGGCGGCGGCCTCGAAGTAGGCGTTCAACAGCTGGGCGAGCTTGTAGGCGATATCGAAACAGGCCTTCGCGCAGCGGTCCTTCTGCTGCGGACCAGCGTTGGCGTAGCCGGTGGTCATGGTCCACTGGACCAGGGACGAGTGGCACAGCGGCGAGTCGGCGGTCGACGTCGGCGCGTTCTCGACCGGCGGGTTCGTGGGGGACCAGTCGGTCGTGAGCCCGAGGACCTTCTGATACGACTTCCAGGCGTCGTTGGTCGGCAGCGGCGTCCTCGCGTAGTAGTCGAAGATGGCGTCCGTGAGCGTGGTCGCGTGGCCGCCGTTGCCGACGCACATGCCGATGAGCGCTGCGGAGGCGTTGAGCGTGCCGCAGACGGTGCCCCAGCCCCTGATGCCCTGTCCGCCGTACTGGAACATCTTGGGAGGGATCGTGCCCCAGGTCGTCGGGTGCGCGGAGGCGAGGGCGTTCACGAACGGCCACCAGGTGGCCTCGGCGCAGCTGAAGCCCTGATACCGGTGCATCTCGAAGGCCTGGCGGGCGAGCGCCTCCGGGACGGGTTGCTGCGCCGGGTCCGTCGGGTACGGCCACGGCAGCGCGGCGCCGGCGGCCTGCGCGGCCTGCGGGTCCTTGGCAAGCACCAGGCCCGACACGGTGGCCGCCCCCACGACGGCGCCGGCGCCGGCGAGGAACTTGCGCCTTGACATCACCTTGTCTGACATGCTCGGTCTCCTTTGTCCTGGATAGGCCTCGGCGAGGGACGGTGACGTGAGGGTGCATGAACGGCGGGGGGTCGCCGGGCCTGCCTGGCGCGCGGCGACCTCCGTGACTCTAGCGGCGCGGCGACTCCTCCTCCGACCCGGGCAGGGGCATGTGCTCGATGGCGTCGAGGAGTTCGGCCGCGACCAGCGACTGCCCCGTGGCGCGGTGCTGCTCGATCAGGGCCTGCCGGATGAGGGTGCAGCCCTGGATGTACTTGAGGCTGGTGATCGAGTAGAAGACGGTCTGGCCTTCTTTGCGGGGCGCGACGAGCCCGCGCTCCTTGAGGACGCGCAGGTGCTGCGACACGTTGTGCAGCGAGATGCCGACCTGGTTGGCGAGATCGGTCACCGACATCTCGCCCTGGCTGAGCGCGTAGAGGATCGCGAGCCGGTGCTCGTTGGCGAGCGCCTTGCACAGCTCCGCGTGCATGGCGAAGACCGGCTTGAGCTCAGCCGGTGTCGGCATCCTTTGATTGCGTACTCCCATGATGCCTTAACTATAGCGAGAGGCCTCGCCCGTCAAGTCCGTCCTGGCGCCGGTCCGCCGAGGGTCGGTCAGGCCCGGCGGCTCAAGAGCGCGTCGTGGGTCGCCGCGTATACTGGCGCGACACGACGCCTTGTGCGCGGGCGGCGCGAGAGGGGAGCGGGACGACGGACCTCGATCGCCTCATCGACTACATCGTCAACATGGACGCCTACCTGGCCGACCTGGTCGACACGCTCGGCCCGTGGGCGTACGCGGCCATCGGCGCGGTGATCTTCGCCGAGACCGGCCTCGTGGTCACCCCCTGGCTGCCGGGCGAGTCGCTGCTTCTGACGAGCGGCACCCTCGCCGGCGCCGACATCCTCAACATCCTCGTCCTCGCCCCTCTCCTGGTGGCGGCGAGCTTTCTCGGCGACGTCTGCAACTACCTCATCGGACGCTTCGTCGGCCGCCACCTGCTGGCCAAGCCGCGGCGCTACATCAAGCCCGAGCACGTCGCGCAGGCGCACGAGTTCTACGAGCGCCACGGCGGACTGGCGATCGTGGCGGCGCGCTTCCTGCCCGTCGTGCGTACGCTGGCGCCCTTCGTCGCCGGGGTGGCGCGCATGGAGATCCACCGCCTGATGCTCTTCGCCGCCGTCGGTTCGCTCCTGTGGGTGGCGATCTTCGTCGGGGCCGGCTACTGGTTCGGCAGCTACCGGTGGGTGCAGGACTACCTCGCCGTCGGCCTCGCCGTCGCCGTGGCGGCCTCGGCGGCCCCCGGCTTCGTCATCTACGTCGTGCACCGCGTCCGTGCGCGGCGGGCGGCGCGGGGCTAGGGGTCCGGGCGGGCACGACAGCCTCCTCTCCGCACCCCTGGAGCTTGCCGTCCCGTGTGGTAGCATTCGGGCGGCAACCCGGCTTGGCCAGCACGATCTGAGCGACGTCTCAGAGACTGGAGGACGGATGAGCTCCTGCGCTCACCGCTGGTCCCTGACCGACATCCGCGGCGGGTACCTCGTCGTCGAGGGCTGCCACCACTGCGGGGCCAGGGGCACCTACTTCTCGACCGAGCTCGCGCCGCCGGTCGAGGAGTACCAGGACGGCCCCCATCACTGGCAGTACCTCGTGAGCTCCCAGGCGGTGTCCTTCAACCTGCGCTGCGACCTGTGCGGCACCACGGTCGACCTGAGCGACGTCGTGGGCCTCATGCTCTGCACCTGCGACGACCCCGAGTGCGAGGTCAGCCGCCTCGCGGCCGATCTGGGCCCCGACGCGTCGGTGTACGTCGCCCTCTGCTGCGACTCGACCCACGAGACGAACCCGGACTGCGTGAGCGACGCGGGCATCGCCGCGCTCAACGAGTACTTCAACCAGCGCCTGCGCGAAGGCCCCAAGAGGATCGTCGTCGTGCCCTGCAAGATGTGCGGCAACGTCGACTGCTGCCCGGGCGTCGTGATCGCCGACAGCGGCCTCATCGAGCTCTAGGACGGCCCGTCGGGCAAGCCGCGCGAGAAAGGGAGGACGCTTCGTGAAGATCTCCGAGATCGTTGAGAAGACCGGCCTCGAGGCGCTGAACGCCTACGAGGACGCCGAGGTGCCGGGCGTGTACGTCTCGGACATGGCGTCGGACGTGATCACCGGCGCCAAGGCGGGCTCCGTGCTCGTCACGCTGCAGACCCACAAGAACTTCATCGCCGCGGCCAACCTGGTCGACGCGGGCATGGTGGTCTTCGCCCACGGCAAGCGGCCGGCCGACGACGTCATCGCCCTGGCCGACCGCGTGGGCCTGCCGCTGTTCACCACGCCGGACGACACCTGGACCTACGCCCTCAAGCTCGCCGACATAGGGCTGCGCTAGGCGCCGGAGGGTGCGGCGATGACGCTCGACGAGATCGCCGGCATCCTGGGGTGTGAGGAGCTCGTTCCGGCCCGGGGCGAGGTCGAGATCGAGGCCGTCGTCGCCTCCGACGGCATGAGCGAGATCCTCGCCTTCCACCGCCCGCACGCCCTCATGCTCACCGGGCTCACCAACATCCAGTCGGTGCGTACGGCCGTCGTGGCCGACGTCAGCGCCATCGTCTACGTGCGTGGCAAGCGGCCCGACGGCAAGGTCGTCGAGCTCGCGCGCAAGAGCGCCATCCCCGTCCTCGTCACCCCGTTGGGCATGTTCGACAGTTGCGGGCTGCTCTACCAGGCGGGCCTGGAGGGGGTGATGTAGGTGGGCGAGGAGCTGCTCTCGCGCTCTTTCCCGCTGCGCGGCCGCGACTTCGACAAGGCCGGCGAGGTGTCGACCGAGATCAAGGGCATGCTCAAGGAGCTCGGCATCGACTCGCACGTCATCCGCCGCGTCGTGGTGGTCGCCTTCGAGGCCGAGATGAACGTCGTCATGTACGCGGACGAGGGGACGCTCACCTTCGTCCTGACCGACGACGACGTCGGCATCGAGGTCGCCGACCGCGGCCCCGGCATCGCCGACATCGACCGCGCCATGCAGGAGGGCTTCTCGACGGCGAGCGACGAGATGCGCGAGATGGGCTTCGGCTTCGGCATGGGCCTGCCCAACATCCGCAAGAACTCCGACGAGTTCGAGATCAGGTCCACGCCCGGCGTCGGCACGACGGTCACCTCGAGGATCCGTCTCGACGGCGATGGTTGAGTACGTCCACGGCTTCCGTATCGACGACGAGGCGTGCGTCGGCTGCATGGCCTGCATGCGGGCCTGCCCGACGGACGCGGTCCGCGTCCGCGACGGCAAGGCCCACGTCCTCAACGACCTCTGCATCGACTGCGGCTCGTGTCTCACGGCCTGCGCCCACGGCGCCATCACCGCGACGACGCGCACCCTCGACGAGTTCAAGGACTACGCCTTCAGGGTCGCCGTGCCCTCGCCCGTCCTGTGGGGGCAGTTCCCCATGGAGGTGCGCCCCGAGCACGTCCTGCGCGGGCTGCTCTCGGTCGGCTTCGACGCGGTCTGGGACTTCGCCGTCGACATCCGGCTCACCACGTACGCGATCGGCGACTACGTGGATGCGTGGCGCGGACCGCGCCCGGTCATCTCCATCGTCTGCCCCGTGGTGGTGCGTCTGCTGCAGGTCTCCTACCCCAAGCTGCTCGAGCAGCTCATCTGCATGATGCCGCCGCGCGAGATCGCCGGGCGCGAGGCCAAGAGGCACTACTCGGAGGAGCTCGGCCTGCCACCCGAGCGCATCGCCGCCATCTACGTCGCCGCCTGCCAGGCGAAGACGGTCTCCATCGAGCAACCGGCCGAGGGCGGCAGGAGCTGGCTCGACGGGTCGGTCGGCATCCCGCAGGTCTACAACGCCGTGCTCGCCGCCGCGCGCGAGGCGGCCAGGGACGGCGCCCCGCCTGCCGACCTCCGCCCGCCGGTCCGGTCGGCGAGCATGTTCGGGTGGTCCACGCCCCGCTCGCTGGTCGACCTGCCCAGCCGGCACCGCTACATGTCGGTGACCGGCCTGCCCAACGTCATGAGGGTGCTCGACGACATCGAGCGCGGCAGGCTGCAGAGCATCGACTTCGTCGAGTGCAACGCCTGCTGGGCCGGCTGCGCCAACGGCAACCTCACCGTGGACAACGTCTACGTCACGCAGTGCAAGCTACAGAGCCTGGCCAAGGACCTGCCCTTCACCGACCCCATCACCGAGGCCGAGGTGGCACGCAGGTACCCTGGCGAGGACCTCTCGCTCGACCGCCTGCCCGAGCCCCGGGCCGTGGCGGTGAGCGGCGACCTGCGCGAGCGCGTGCGTCGCATGAAGGAGGCCGAGCGGGTCGCCGCCGCCCTGCCGGGCCTCGACTGCGGCCTCTGCGGCGCGCCCTCGTGCAAGGTGCTGGCGCGCGACGTCGCCGCGGGCGAGGCCTCGGCGAGCGACTGCGTCGTGCTCTCGAAGCGGCGCGTCGACGAGCTGCGCCGCATCTACCTGGGCAAAGGCTGAGCCCGACCCGCCGGGCCGGCCTGTCGGGCCCTCGGGATGCCGGCCGCTATCCGGCGGCCGAGGGCCAGCCGGACGCCCCGTCCATGAGGTACTCGTGCATGTCGTCGGCGGCGTGCCGGGCGGCGCCCATGGCGAGGATCACCGTCGCCGAGCCGGTGACGATGTCGCCGCCGGCCCAGACCCCCGGCATGCTGGTGCGCCCGGACTCGGTGTACGTCCTGATGTAGCCGCGCTCGGTGCGCTCGAGGCCGGGCGCGCCCGAGAACAGCACCGGGTTGGGGCCGGCGCCGACCGCCACGACGACCATGTCGACGTCCATGAGGAAGTTGGACCCGGCCTTGGGGATCGGCGCCCGGCGCCCGGACTCGTCGGGCTCGCCGAGCTGCATCTGCACGCACTCCATCTGCCGCACCCAGCCCTGGTCGTCGCCGATGTAGCGGATCGGGTTGGTGAGGTAGCGGAAGCGCACGCCCTCCTGCTCGGCGTGTTCGATCTCCTCCGTGCGCGCCGGCATCTCGTCGCGCGTGCGGCGGTAGACGATGGTGACCTCGCGGCTGCCCATGCGCACGGCGGTGCGGGCGCAGTCCATGGCCACGTTGCCGCCGCCGAGCACCGCGACCTGCCGACCGCGCGGCGCGGGGGTGTCGTACTCGGGAAAGGCGTAGGCCCTCATGAGGTTGACGCGGGTGAGGTACTCGTTGGCCGAGAGGATGTTGCAGAGGTTCTCGCCGGGCAGCTTCATGAACACCGGCAGCCCGGCGCCGGTGCCGACGAACACGGCGTCGTAGCCGGTCTCGAAGAGCTCGTCGATGCTGTACAGGCGGCCGACGATCGAGTTGACCTCGATCTTCACGCCGAGCCGGCGCAGGTAGTCGATCTCGGCGCGCACGATGGCCTTGGGCAGGCGGAACTCGGGGATGCCGTAGACCAGCACGCCGCCGGGCTCGTGCAGCGACTCGAACACGGTCACCGAGTGGCCCTTCGTGACCATGTCGGCGGCGAGGGTGAGGCCGGCGGGACCGCTGCCCACGACGGCGATGCGCTTGCCGGTCGGCGGCGCCTTGCGAGGGACCGTCACGGCGTCGGTCTCGCGCTCGAAGTCGGCGGCGAAACGCTCGAGGTTGCCGATGGCCACCGGCTCGTCCTTCTTGCCCAGCACGCAGACCTTCTCGCACTGGTCGTCCTGGGGGCAGACGCGGCCGCAGATGGCGGGCAGGGCGTTCCTCTGCTTGATGAGGCGGGCGGCATCGACGAACTGGCCCTCCCTGACGAGGCGGATGAAGCCGGGGATGTCGACGCTCACGGGACAGCCGGCGACGCAGGCCGGCTTCTTGCAGTCGAGACAGCGCCCGGCCTCCGTGATGGCGAGCTCGCTGTCGAAGCCGTAGGAGACCTCCTGGAAGTTGCGGATGCGCAGGACGGCGTCCTGCTCGGGCTTCTTCTGGCGGGCGACCTTGGGCTTGATCTTGGCCTCGTCGGCGGGCGAGATGCCGTGGCCGCTGCAGCCCAGCTTGCTGCAGATCGCGAAGTCGACGAGCCTGGACTGTACCGAGGCGACGACGGTCGCCGCCGGCGACGCGCAGAGGTCGCAGTGGGCCTCGCGCGAGAGCAGCGACACCCCGCAGTGCGGGCACAGGAGGTCGTCGACCACCTGGCCCTCGGCGAGCTCGAGGTTGGAGCGGTGCTCGAACTTGACGGCGACGTGGCCGTCGACGACGTCGTAGCCGGGAGCGAGCAGCACCTCGCCGTTCTTCTCTTCGGCGCGCACGTGCAGGCGCGTCCAGACCTTGCGGCTCTTGATGTCGCAGACGTTGAGGGCCTCCTGGCAGTGCGGGCAGAAGGTCGAGAGCTCGGACTCCTCGAGGATGCTGGCGAGGAGCGTCTTGGCGTCAGTCATCGCCGCCCTCCTAGCGCGCCTTGATCGAGGTGAGCAGCGACGTGCGCTCGTCGCGCAGGTACATCATGTTGCGGCGCATGAGCTCGTCGAAGTCGACCTGGTGACCGTCGAAGTGAGGGCCGTCGACGCAGGCGAACCGCGTCTCCCCTCCGACGGTCACCCTGCAGCCGCCGCACATGCCGGTGCCGTCGACCATGATCGGGTTGAGGCTGACCAGCGTGGGGATGTCGTAGAGCTTCGTCATCTGGCAGACCGCGCGCATCATGACGAGCGGGCCCACGGCGATGACCTGGTCGATGTGGACCTGCTCTTCCACGAGCTGGGCAAGGGCGTCGGTGACCAGGCCGTGGATGCCGTAGCTCCCGTCGTCGGTGGTCACGAGGAGGCGCGCGCAGAGCGCCCGCATCTCGTCCTCGAGGATGAGGAGGGCCTTCTCGCGGGCCCCGATGATGCCGATGAGCTCGTTGCCCGCCGCCTTGGACCCCTGCATGATGTGGTGCAGCACGGCGATGCCCGAGCCGCCGCCGACGCCGACGACCGTGCCGACCTTCTCGAAGCGTTCGTCGCACCCCAGGGGGCCGACGAGGTCCTTGATCGCGTCGCCGACCTTGAGCGACGAGAGCATGGCCGTCGTCTTGCCGAGGACCTGGAAGATGATCGTGATGGTGCCGTTGATCTCGTCCTTGTAGGCGACGGTGAGCGGCGTGCGCTCGCCTGTCTCGTTGACGCGGAGGACGACGAACTGCCCCGGATGGATCTTGCGCGCGATGGCCGGCGCCTCGACGGTGATCGCGATCATGTCGCCCGGAGTGAGCTCCCGCCGGTCCGTGATGATGTGCATGCGCCTCCCCCCTCTTCGCGCCCGGCCGCGGGGCCGGCGCGAGTCGGCTCCACTCGTGCACGCAAAGGTACACCCGCGCCGCCGGGCAGGGAAGAGGGTCGCGAGGCACGCAACGGCGCGGCGCCGGCCCGTGGCGCGCGTGGGTGCCCGGCGGCGTGCCTGCGGACGGCGCCCCCGGGGGTCGACCGAGCGTCCGGACGCTCCTATGCCGCCGCGAGCGCCTGCTCGAGGTCGGCGATGAGGTCGCCGGCGTCCTCGATGCCGACCGAGTAGCGGATGAGGCCCTCGGGGATGCCCATGGCCGCGCGTTCCTCCGGCGTGCACTCGACGTGACTGGTCGTGGCCGGCGGTCCGGCGACCGTCTCGACCGCGCCGAGGTTGGCGGCGCGGTGCGCGAGCCTGAGGCGCGGCAGCACGCGCTTGACGGCCTCGAAGCCGCCGGCGAGGCCGAAGCTGAGCATGCCGCCGAAGCCGCGCATCTGCCGCGCCGCGATGTCGTGCCCGGGGTGCGAGGGCAGGCCGGGGTAGTTGACGACCGCGACGACCGGTTGTGTCTCGAGCCACCGCGCGATGCGCAGGGCGCTCTCGTTCTGCCGGCCGATGCGCAGGGCCAGCGTCTTCATGCCGCGGATGATCAGGTAGGCGGCCATGGGGTCGAGCGAGGCGCCCGTGATCTCGCGGTAGTGGAAGACCTTCTCGACGAGCGCACGGGCGCCGCAGATCGCCCCCCCGAGCACGTCGGCGTGGCCGCCGAGGTACTTGGTGGCGCTGTGGACGACGAGGTCGGCGCCGAGCGTGAGCGGGCTCTGGTTGACCGGCGTCGCGAAGGTGTTGTCGACGACGACCACGGCGCCGGCCGCATGCCCCGCGGCGGCCAGGCGGCCGACGTCGACGACCTTGAGCGTCGGGTTGGTCGGCGTCTCCAGGTAGAGCAGGTCGCAGCCCCGCGCGACGGCGGCCTCGACCTGCTCGTGGTCCGTGGTGTCGCAGAGCTCCACCTCGATGCCGAAGCGCGGCAGAAAGTCGAGGAAGATCCGGTTGGTGCCGCCGTAGGTGTCCTTGACGGAGACGACGCGGTCCCCGGGCGACAGCAGGGCGAACAGGGTGCCGGCGACCGCGGCCATGCCGGTGGCGAAGCTGGTCGCCGCCTCGGCGTCCTCGAGTGCGCGCAGCTTCTGCTCGAAGGCGCGCACCGTCGGGTTGGTGTTGCGGCTGTAGATGTGCCCGGGCCGGCGTCCGAGCGCCACGTCGAGCCACTGCTCGACATCCGGGTAGCCGTAGGCGGCGCTGTAGACCACCGGTACCTGGGTCGCCCCCTGGACGAGCGACTCTTCTTCGCCCGCCCAGACGGCGAGGGTGTCGGGGGCGAGGCTGTGGCTGCGGGCCGGGTCGTCTCTGGTGTCGGGTGCGTCCGTCATGGCGTGTTCCTTCGTCGCGTGCTCGTCCTCATCGGGTCTTCATGTCCGGACGCGGCGACGGGAGCCGCACGCCCGGGATGACCACCATACCGCAGTCCGCGCCTCGCGGGCCGCGCGAAGGGCGGGCGCGACCGCTGGCGCGGGGGGCGGGCGCGACCGTGGGCGCGAAGGGCGGGCGCGACGTGGACGCAATGGGCGAGTGCGACGAGGGGCGCGAGGGGCGACTGCGACGACGGGCGCGAGGGGCGGGCAGGGGTCGTGCCTC